>Ga0070699_100002825_pt1 | contig 15498 bp, 14 predicted proteins | sample KBSK1503metaG_FD_65473 | JGI IMG/M metagenome (GOLD analysis project Ga0070699, IMG submission 65473) | Corn, switchgrass and miscanthus rhizosphere microbial communities from Kellogg Biological Station, Michigan, USA - KBS K1-50-3 metaG | ecosystem: Host-associated > Plants > Roots >...
GGCAGGCCGCTGGTGGAGCGCTATGGCCGCTTTGTCCTGCTTTCAAAAAAGAAGATTGAGGGAGCGGACCACTGGTTCGATGCCTACGGCGCCGGCGGCATTTTCGTGGCCCGCCTGCTGCCCGGAATCCGCCATCTGATCTCGATTCCGGCGGGATTGTTCAAGATGAACTTCCGCATGTTCTCGATCATGACCATTGTCGGCGCGGGGCTGTTCAACGCCGCTCTCGCCTGGTTCGGCATCAAAGTCCTCGGCGATCAGCCGGCATTGCTGAACGATCCCGCGGCCCTCATCGCGGTGCTGAAGACCAAATCGCACTACTTGATCGGATTCGCGCTCGTGATCGCCGTGCTCTACACCATCATGATCTGGATGCAGAAGCGCGCGCGAAAGTCAACGTCGCACTGATCGTCGACGTGCCGGGTACATCGCCAGCCGCCATTCGCCTCGCACCGCCATTGACCGCGCGCCATAGGCGGCGTTGCGAAGCCAGACCGGCCCGGCGATCAGGTTTCCCGTGGTGAGATCGAAGCGAAACAGCCGGTTGTCGCTGCTGGTCCAGAACGACACGCCATCGGGATCGAGAACGACTTCACCGTAGCCCCGCTCGGAGGTTGTGAATCGGCGGACGAACGCTCCACGGCGATCGATCTCATAAATTGCTCCTCGAGATCCGGCCAGAATGTTTCCATTCGGCAGAAAACGCACGCCGAAGAAATCCGCGGCCGGTCGAAGCGGAAGAGGGATGGACAGCGGCTCCGCAGAGCAGATGTTGATCATCGCCAGCAGATGCAGGTTCGAATAGACAATCGTGCACTGATCGCTGTCGACGTCGAAGCCGAAAGCACCGGCGGCTTCCGGCGCTCGAATGACTCGGATCAGCCGCCCCTGAGCGTCGAAGCGGCCGAAAGAGCCCGAGGCGTAGGCAGCCACCAGATCCCCGGACGCGACAAATTGCATCGATCGAATCCAGTCGTGAATCGAGTCGCCGAAAAGCGTCTCTGATTCCGATTGCTGATAGCGATGAATCTGCACGCAAGACAGATCGCAAGGTTGTGCCAGAAAAATATCGCCGGACGACGAAAAAGTGATCGCTCCCGGAGCCTGTAAAAGCGGCATCGTCGTCGCCGTCCGGACGAACGAGAGGTCGCTTGCGTACACGTTGATGTGATCGAACTTCATCGACGGAACCAGCCCGGGACTGGTTTGCTCGACCACCACCGCCTCGCCAAAGGTCACCGGCTCCGTCAATTGCGCGGAGGCGGCGCTGCAAACGGCCGCGATCAGGACCGCCATCATCAACTTCACAATCAAAGATACGGAGCGGTGGTGGAAGCCGTCACACCACGAACCGAGATCTGCCGGCGCTCCGGACGACGCTCGGTCAGATTCGCGAGATGTTTTGCGAGGTCTTCCAGGCTGGCCAGATTGTGGACCGGAAGAAAATCGTCGATGAACGGCAGGGCGGTCTGGATGCCGCGGGTGAGCGGCTGATACTCCGGCGAGCCGAGGAGGGGATTGAGCCAGATCAGGCGCCGGCTGCTGCGCTGCAGCCGTGCAATCTCTTCGCGCAATACTCCGATATCGCCGCAGTCCCAGCCGTCGCTGATCATCAGCGTCAGCGCCCCCCGACCCAGCACCCGCCGGCCCCACTGGAAGTTGAAAGTCCGCAAGGCCTCGCCGATCCGCGTACCGCCCGACCAGTCGGGAACCGCGCGTGAGACCTCCCGCAGCGCTCGATCGAGATTCCTTTCCTCGAGTTGCCGCGTGATGCGTGTCAATCGCGTGCTGAAGACAAAGGCCTCCACTTTTTGCTCCAGCGCCTTGGCCAGGCCAAATGTGAACAGCAGCAGCAAACGGGTGTAGCGCTCCATCGAGCCGCTCACGTCGGCGATGATCACCAGCGGCCGCGGTTTGGATTTCGGCTCTCGCTCGGCCCAATCGAGCAGCTCGCCGCCATATCGCAGATTGAGGCGCACCGTGCGTCGAAGGTCGATCAGACGGCCGTGGCCCGGCCGCCGGCGCCGCGTTCGGCGCTCGCGAACCCGCCAAACGATCTCCGCCATCAGCCACTGCACGGCCTTGAGCTCCTCCGCGGTCAGATCGGAAAAATCCTTCTGGCGCAGAATTTCGCGTGCGCTGTAGGTCAGGGTGGCCTGCACCAGCGGCGGCTCATCGCTTTCGCTCGCGGAGTGAGAAGGAGTCGGCGCTCCCTCTTCCGTCAGCGGCGGCGGGACGAACCGCGGGCGCCGAAATCGTCGCTTCTCGCCGAGCGCGCGAACATCGAGCGAGGTCAGCTTGCGGCCTCTGCTTCGCCAAAAAACCTCGAAAGCCTCGTCGAAGAGCGGAACGTCCTCGCGACGATGGACGAGCAGGCCGCGGGCCGCGTGATAGAAGTCGGAGCGGCTGCCGATCGAGATGTATTCCAGCGCGGTCACCAGATCGATCATTCGCCCCGGATTGACATCCAGACCCAACATCCTGAGCAGTCGTCCGAAGAGGAGCAGGTTCCGTAGAAACGCGCCCTTCACACTCCCGCCCGCACCCGGTTGAGCATGTTGCTGACCGCCTCGCCCCGCACCTTTTCGACATCGTCCTGATATTTGAGGACCACGCCCAGTGTCTCGTCGATGGCGTCCTCGTCGAGCGCATCGCGATCGAGGGCCACCAGCGCCGCGGTCCACTCCAGCGTCTCCGCGATGCCGGGCACTTTGTACAGCTCGGCGCGGCGCAACTCCTGAACGAATCCGGTCACCTGCCGCGCGAGCTGCGCCGGCGCTTCCGGAACTTTCGCGAGAACGATCTGCAGCTCGCTCTCGAAGGTCGGATAGTCGATCCAGTAGTAGAGGCAGCGGCGCTTGAGCGCATCGTGCACCTCGCGCGTGCGGTTTGACGTCACCACCACCACCGGCGGCTGGGCCGCCTTGATGGTTCCGATCTCCGGAATGGTGATCTGGAAATCCGACAGAATCTCGAGAAGGAAGGCTTCGAACTCCTCGTCGCTGCGATCGATCTCGTCGATTAGAAGCACGGCCGGCTTCTTGCGCGTGTCTTCGATAGCCTGCAGCAGCGGGCGGCGCAGCAGAAACTCTGGGCCGAACAGCTCCGCTTCGGTCGGCCGGTCGCCGCGCGACTCCAGCAGACGGATGTGCATCATCTGCCGCGTGTAGTTCCACTCGTAGACCGCGTGGTGCACATCGAGCCCCTCATAGCACTGCAGCCGGATCAACTCCGTCTCGAGCAGATCGGCAAGAACTTTCGCGACTTCGGTCTTGCCCACACCGGCCTCCCCTTCGAGAAAAAGCGGCTTCCGAAGCTTCAGCGCCAGAAATGTTGTGGTGGCCAGGCCGCGGCTCGCGAAATAGTGCTTGTCGCGAAGCGCGCCCTGCAGGTCGTCGATGGTGGCGAAGGTCACGAATGCAACTATCGCGCTTTTGCCGCCACCTGTGTCAAGGCGCGCCTGGCCATCACGGTCGCGAGATGCGTTCGAAACTCGCCCGAAGCATACGAATCGCTCAGGGGACTCTTGATCGCCTGCGCCACGGCGGCCGCCGCGCGATCGAGGTTCGCAGACGTCGGCTCCTTACCGCTGAGCGCTTGCTCCACCGCACCCGCGCGAACCGGAACGGCGGTTGCGCCGCCGATGGCGACCGCCACCCGATCGCATTTCCCATTCTTCATTGCGATCGCGGCCGCTACGCCGACAACCGCGAAGCTCGAGGCCGGATGGCGATGCTTGAGGTAAACCGCGGCGGATTCAGCGGGCACGTAAATCGAAGTCAGAATCTCGCCGCGCTTCAACGCGGTAGTGAACAGATCGACAAAAAAATCGTCGGCCTTGATTTCGCGTTTCTTTTTCGGACCGGTGACCGTGAATCTTGCGCCAAGCAACAGCATCAATGTTGGATAGTCTGCTGCCGGATCGGCGTGCGCGATCGACCCGCCGATTGTTCCGCGATTCCGCACCTGCAGGTCGCCGATGTTCCCCGCGGTTTCGGCCAGAACCGGGCAAATCTTCCGCACAACATCCGAGGCCCCGATGGCGGCATGCGTCGTCATGGCGCCGATCTGCAGGCCGCCCTTGACCGATTTGATGCCGCTCAATTCTTTGATGCGGGCGATGTCGACCAGCGCCCCCGGTGATGACAGACGCAGCTTCATCGCGGGCAAAAGACTGTGGCCACCGGCCAGCAGGCGAGCGCCTTTGACCTTCTGCAGCAGTTTCAAAGCTTCAGCGGTGTTTTTCGGCCGGTAATATTCGAACGGTGCTGGAATCATGAGTCAGGCCTTTCTCTGTTCGCGGATGGCGCGCCAGACCCGCTCCGGAGTGAGCGGCATGTTGATCCGCTCGACGCCCAGGGGCGCGAGCGCATCCGCCACGGCGTTGTAGACCGCCGGAGTGGAGGCGATGGTGCCGGTCTCGCCGATTCCTTTCACGCCCAGCGGATTCACGCTGGTGGGTGTCTCCGTCATTGCCAGCTCGAACTTCGGAAAATAGGCGGCCTTCGGAACGGCGTAGTCCATCATCGATCCGGTCAGCAACTGACCGTCATCGTCATACACCGCTCCTTCCCACAGCGCCTGGCCGACTCCCTGCGCGATGCCGCCGTGCACCTGGCCTTCCACGATCATCGGATTGATGACTCTTCCGCAGTCGTCGACGGCGATGTAGCGCTTCAACGTCACTTCCCCCGTCTCGGCGTCCACCTGCACGACCGCGATGTGTGCGCCGAACGGATAGACAAAGTTAGGCGGATCGAAAAAGGCGGATGCTTCCAGCCCAGGCTCGAGGCCTTTCGGATAATTCCACGCGACGTTGGCCATCAGCGCCACGTCCTGAATGGTCTTGAATTTGTCAGGCGAGCCTTTGACGAAAAACTTCCCGTCGGCGTAGTCGATGTCGTCGGGCGATGCTTCGAGCAGATGCGCCGTGACGACTTTTGCTTTGTCCTTGATCTTTTGAATGGCACCCATCAGCGCGCCGCTGCCGACCGCGGTGGTGCGGCTGCCATATGTGCCCCAGCCCATGGGCGTCTGATCGGTGTCACCGTGCAACACCTCGACGTCATCGACCGAGACTCCCAGCTCGCTGGCGACAATTTGGGCAAAAGTGGTCTCTTCGCCTTGACCGTGCGGGGAGACGCCCACGAAGACGTTGACCTTGCCGCTGGGATAGAAGCGGACGATGGCGCTCTCCCATAGTCCGCCGCCGAAACCGACCGCGCCGGCCACCTGCGACGGGCCGAGCCCGCAGATCTCGGCATAGGTGCACATTCCGATGCCGAGGTACTGGCCCTTGGCGCGCATGTCGGACTGTTGTTTGCGGAGTGCTTTGTAGTCCGCGATCTTGAGCGCCTTGTCGAGCGCAGCTTCGTAGTTGCCGGTGTCGTAAGCGAGACCGGTCGCCACGGTGTAGCCGTCCTTGAAGGGCGGAATCATGTTTTTCCGGCGCAGCTCCACCGGATCCATCTTCAGCTTTCGGGCGAGCAGATCCACCAGCCGCTCGACAATGAACGTCGCCTCCGGCCTCCCCGCTCCTCGGTAAGCATCCACAGGCGTGGTGTTCGTGAAAACGCCGTAGACGTCTTCGTGAATGTTGGGGATCTTGTAGACGCCGGAGAGCATCAGGCCATGCAGGATGGTGGGAATGCCTGTGGAGGCGGTGGACAGATACGCTCCGAGGTTGGCCCACACTTTTCCGCGCAGGCCGACGATCGTGCCGTCCTTCTTCGCAGCAATCTCGACTTCCTGAATGTGGTCGCGTCCATGAATCGTGGCTCGATAGTTTTCGCTGCGGCTCTCCGTCCACTTCACCGGCCGGTTGAGAGCCTTGGAGGCGAAGATCACCATTGACTCTTCCGGATAGTGCGGGATTTTGCTGCCGAATCCTCCCCCCACTTCGGGAGCGATCACGCGGATCTTGTGCTCCGGGATGCCGCAGTCGAGCGAAAGCAGGAAACGGACGATGTGCGGATTCTGGGTTGTCGTCCAGAGCGTCACCTCGCCAGAGGCTGAGCTGTACTGCGCCAGAGACGCACGCGGCTCCATGGCGTTCGGGATCAGACGCTGATTGACGATCCGCTCTTTCACCACCACGTCGGCGGTCTTGAATGCTGATTCCACATCGCCCCCGGTGACATGCCAGTGGAAGCAGATGTTGTTCGGCACGTCGGCATGGAGCTGGGGCGCACCCTTTTGGGTTGCGCGGAATGCGTCGACCGTGACGGGAAGCGGTTCATAGTCGACGTCGACCGCGTCGACGGCATCGCGAACCTGGTAGCGATCCTGCGCCACGACGATCGCGACAGCATTTCCAACGTAGCGAACGATCTCGGTTGCGATCGCGGGATAGGGCGGCGTTTTGGTGTCCGATCCTGGAACGACCCAGGCGCACGGAATCGGCCCGAAGCCGGCGTCCTTCATCTGCCTGCCCGTGAAAACAGCCAGCACGCCGGGCATCGATGCAGCTTTCTTCGTATCAATACTCTTGATTTTGGCGTGGGCGTAGGGCGAGCGCACCACCGCCATGTGAACCATGTTTGGAAGGACGAAATCGTCGGTGTAGCGCGCCTGCCCGGTGACCAGACGCGGATCTTCGCGTCGCTTGATGCCGGAGCCGAAAATTCGCGATGCCATTGGTTGCTCCTCAAGCCTTCATGCGGGCGGCCGCTTCCTGAACCGCCGCCACGATGTTCTGGTAGCCGGTGCAGCGGCAAAGGTTGCCGTCAATGCCGTGTCGCACGTCGGCTTCGCTCGGCCGCGGATTTTTTTGCAGGAGATCGAAAGCGGTCATGATCATTCCGGGCGTGCAGAAGCCGCACTGCAGGCCGTGCTTTTCCCAGAAAGCCTGCTGGATGGGATGCAGTTTTCCATCGGATGCGAGACCTTCGATGGTGGTCACCTTCGAACCGTCGGCCTGCACTGTCAGGACTGTGCAGGACTTGACCGCCTGACCATCGATCATGACCGTGCACGCGCCGCATTGGCTGGTGTCGCAGCCGACGTTAGTGCCCGTCAGGCCGAGGTTTTCGCGAAGGAAATGAACGAGAAGAAGGCGCGGCTCGACTTCACCGGTCTGCTTTGCGCCGTTGACGGTGAGGGAAACGGTGTGCTTCATGCCGACCTCCTGGACGAGGCAGGCAGACACTATGTCCGCACCCGCAGCGTGTCAATGATCCTCGATCCGCTTGCGCACGCACTCGAAGAACGCGTCGGTGATTTTCTGCGTCACCACGCCCATCAGTCGGGCCGCCAGGCTCGCGATGGCTCCGATGACGGTCACGTCCGAAGACCAGTTGAGCACCGTCGCGCCTTCAGGGCCATCGCTTAGGACCATCTCGCTGCTGGCATCGACCGCGCTTCCGGGTGCCTTCCCATGGGCTTTCATCCGGGCGCGGTTAGGGGCATCGAGGTCCATCCACTCGGCATCGGTGACGAAGGTTGCCTTCACGGCACCGAATCCGACGGAGGCCACCGCGCGGAATTTCTGATTCGGCGTGATCACCTCGAGCGAGTCCAGCCCGGGGGCGCACTGGGTAAGCTGGTGAGGATCGGTCAGGAATCGCCAGACCTTGTCGCGCGGGGCGTTGATCGTCACGGTTCCGGCGAAGTGCATGAGCTTCCTCCGATCATTTCGGTCTGACTGCCGATTTGAGAACGGTGAGCGGCAGCAGGACGCAGTTCAGCCGTGCCGGCCGTATCTCGCTCTGCAGCGCAGCGATCAGCCGTTCCTGCGGGAAGTCGAGGATGCTTTCGAGCGGCGTCCCGACGATCATCTCGGTCAGAAGAGAACTGGCCGCCTTCGAAATCATGCAGAGATCGCCGCGAAAGCGCGCCGCGCGAACGTTGCCATCCTCGACCGAAAGCTCGATGCGGACGCGATCGCCGCAGAGGGGATTCAAATCTTCGTTCGCGATGTCGGGAGCCTCGAGCGATCCGTAATTTCGCGGATGACGAAAGTGCTCCAGGATGACTTCACCGTACATGATCGACGGATTCCAGGACCTGGCGCGAGGCTCCGCGCAGAATGCCACCATGTCCCATAGCCGCCAGATCGTGAGCTGACAGCTTCCCTTCGGCCAGCAGCTTGGGAAGTACGAGATCGAACGCCGTGGTCTGCGATGTCAGTCCGCAGGTCGGAAGCCCGATGATGGTGACGTCTCTCCAGGTCGCGAACCACAACAGCGTTCCAGGATGCACCGGCATGCCGATTCTCCGCATGGTTGCACCCATCTGCTCCAGCGCATCAAAAACCGGATCGAGAGGATCGAGGGCGTTGGTTCCGGCGATCAGAAAAATTGTGGCGCCCGCCTGTTTTTCGAACGATGCGCGGATGGCCGGCGCATCGCCCGCCAGCTCGATTGTCTCGCGGATCGAGCAGCCAAACCGACGCAGTTTCTCTGACAAGCCGTCGATGCGCCGTTCATTGCGTAGCCACAGGACGACTTCGCGTGGGACGAAGGGCAGGACTCGCACACATGGACCGATGCGCTCAGCCTCTTCCAGGGTCGTCCGCGCAACTGCCAGGGGCGTGATCTGGGCCTCGGCCACCGTCTGATCTTCCGCGACCGGCTGGTCGTTCCACAGCGTACAGACCGCGATGTTTGAGAGGCAGTTCAAACGCGCCAGGGAATCGACATCGATCTTGAGCAGTCCTCTCTGATTCGCCTTCAGCAGATGCCGGTGTCCGGAGGGCACCACTCGCACACTTTCACTCGAAATGCTCCTGGCCAGCCTCTCTCCCGCCTCGCGCTGTGCGATGTCATCGGACCCGAGCTCGAGCAGATGAAGTTCGATCCAACGGCAGGCGACGAGTAGAGGAACATCGTCGGCGCGGATGACATGACCCTTGCGAAACACGATTTCGTTCCGATCCGTGCGAACGTCATGACAGAGAATGCATCCGACGAGGTTCTCTTCTCCTCCGCCTCTGTGGATCGAAATGGCATTCATGACTGATGGGCCGGAATGCGCTCCTCCGCCGAGAGACTGTCGCTCAATGCAGCGCCCTTCCTGCCATGCATCAGGGCCACCACTTCCGCGACGATGCTGAGCGCGATCTCGGCCGCTGTCTGCCCGCCGAGGTCGAGACCGATCGGAACGCGGACGCGCTTCAGTTGCTCTTCGCGCACCCCATCGTCGCGGAGCATCTGCAGGATGGCCGCGCCTCGCCTGCGGCTTCCGAGCAGGCCGACGTAGGGCGCATCTGTGGTCAGCGCCTTCTTGAGCAGAGGAAGGTCGTACTTGTAATCGTGCGCCACCAGCACGACCGGCGTCGTCGGGCCGAACGCAATCTGTTCCGCGATATCGGAGGCGATACCGATCCGGATCTCGTCGGCATGCGGAAAGCGTTCGCGCGTGGCGAAGCGCGGCCGGCCGTCGACGATCACGGTCCGAAATCCGAGGGCCTTCGCGAATGTGACCAGCGGGATGGCGACCGCGCCTGCGCCGAAGATCAGCAACGTCGGCGGCGGACGCAGGACCTCGACGTAGACATCGCGTCCATCGACAGTTGTGGTACCCGACTGCAGTGGAGCGTCAGGCACCACATAGCGACGCCCGGCATCGCCGCCGCTGAGCACGGTCGCGATGGCCGTCGCTCGCCCGGCCTGCCAATGCTGCTTCGCCTTGTCGTAAAGCGCGATCACGTCATCGGTCAGCGGCTCGACAAAGACTTCCACCGCTCCGCCACAAGTCAATCCGATCTCCCACGCTTCCTCGTCACCGAGTTGAAGATGCAGCAGACGCGGCGTGGTCGTTCCGAGAACTTCGCCCGATTGCTCGATGACCTTGGCATCGACGCAGCCGCCGATGGTCACCGATCCGAAGATCGCTCCCCCTTCGCCGACGAACATCTTCGTGCCTTCTTTGCGAGGAGTGGTGCCGACGGTGCGGACGAGCGTGGCCATGGCCGAGCGCTTACCCGATCGCCGCAATTGATCGATCAGATCGAAGGTCTCATGCGACATTGGCGTAGCGCTCGGGCTCTTTTTCGAACGTGCGCTGGCAGTGCGGGCAGCAGAAGTAGTAGCGCCGGCCCTTGTGCTCTGTCGTGTAACGCGCATCGGCGATGGTCACTGTCATGTTGCAGATCGGATCGATGGCTTCGGCCGCCGCCTCCACCTTCGTGATCGTCGGCTGTTTCAATCGGCCGGCGCGCCTCTCCTGAACGATCTCCGCCACGATGCTGAGCGCAATCTCCTCGGCTCCCTCCGCTCCGATGTTCAAGCCGGCCGGCGCCTTGACTCGCTCCAGACCAGAGAGGCCGCGCTCGCCGAGCTGTTGCAGGATCACTCCCGCGCGCTTTGGGCTGGCGACCAGCGCAATGTAGCTCGCGGATGTCCGGGCGGCCTGCTCGATGGCCTCCTCGTCGTAACGGCCATGGGTGGCGACGACGATGTACGCTTCGCCGGCCAGCGACATCGCGCCCAGGTCCAGTTGGTTGACTACGGCGTCAGCATCCGGAACGCTTTCCCGGGTGGCGAGCGGATCAACGACTGTCACCTGGAATTGCAGCGCCTTGCTGAATTTCACTAGAGCGCGCGCGATGCTCTCGTAACCGATCACGATCATCTGCGGCTTGGGCAGATTCGGTTCGATGAAAACGTCGAGCACGCCGCCACTGTAGCACTGCATCGGAACGTCGATGACGCCCTGGCGCTTCGATTCCGCGGAGCTGCTGAGAGTCAGAAATCGCGGCCGGCCCTCGTCAAGCGCTTCCAGTGCGTTGCTGACGACGATGTCGTGAGCGCAACTTCCGCCGATCCAGCCGGTGAGTGTACCGTCGGGGGCAATGATCGCCTTGTCGCCAGGCTTCGACGATGTCGGCCGCTCCGCGCGAACGACGGTGGCAACCGCGAATGGTTGTCTGCGTTTGCGGAGATCGACGATGGTTTCGAGAAGGTCGTTCGTATGCCCGGACGAGGGTGTCTGTGCCCCATCGATGTCCTCTGGCGTGTCGATGTCCCGAACGACGCCGGGATCGTCGACCGCCACTTTCGCGATGCTGTCGGCATGATCGCCGAAAATCGCGCGGCACCCGATGTCTCCGCGAATCTCCATCATCTCCGAAAAAAGCGAGGCGTCGACCAGCACAGGATTGCCGCGAAATCCGTTGTAAGTCGGCACAACGACACTCGGCTTCATGCGGCCATACTCGGCGATCAATTTGTCGATGGTGGCCGCTGTCACGAACGGCTGATCGCCGAGGACGACGAGCGCGGCCTCGCTCGCGCGCAGAGCACGCAAGCCCGCTTGCAGCGATGTGCTCATGCCCTCCGCGTAATCGGGATTGATGATCACGCGCGCGCTGCCGAAACGGATGCTCCTTCGGATCTCGTCGGCCTGTGAGCCGAGGACGACGATCACATCGTCGACTCTCGATTGCGCGAGCTGATCGATCGTGTGCTGCAGAAGCGGCCTGTCACCGACCAGCGCGAGCTGCTTGCACCGGCCGAAGCGCGTGGACTGGCCGGCAGCGAGGACGATAGCCGAGATCATGCGATTCGGAGTCTACTCGGCGACTCCCTTCTCTTTCAGCACCGCCCAAACCTTGGGCGGAGTAATGGGAATATCAATATGCCGCACCCCAAGGTGCCATAGCGCGTCCACGACGGCATTCGCGATGGCCGCCGGCGCGCCAACGGTCGCCGATTCGCCCACACCCTTCGCACCGAGAGGATGATGCGGCGAAGGTGTGCAGGTTTTGTCCGTCTCCCACTTCGGCGTCTCCATCGAGGTCGGCACGAGGTAGTCCATCAGGCTGCCGCCCTGGATGTTGCCGTCAGCGTCGTAGTTGATCTCCTCGTACATCGCCGGCGCGAGGCCCATCGTGAGTCCGCCGTGAATCTGGCCGTCGACGATCATTGGATTGATGATGTTTCCGCAGTCATCGACCGCCACGAACCGGCGAATTTTCACCTGGCCCGTTCCACGGTCGATGTCGACCACGCAGATGTAGCTGCCGAAGGGAAAAGTGAGATTAGGCGGATCGTAATAATTGACCGCCTCGAGGCCGGCTTCCATGCCCTGCGGGTGATTGGTGTAGGCGGCAAAGGCGATTTCCTGAATCGTTTTCACCTTCGACGGCGAGCCCTTGACGTAGAACTTGCCCGGTTCCCAAACGAGATCGTCCTCGCTGACCTCGAGTAAATGCGCGGCGATCTTCTTGGCCTTTTCGCGCACTTTGCGCGCAGCCATCGCGCCCGCCGCGCCGGCCACCGGAGTGCTTCGGCTGGCGTACGTGCCGAGGCCGTAGGGGGCGGTGTCGGTGTCGCCTTCTTCGACCGCCACGTGTTCCGCCGGAATCCCCAGTTCCTCGGCAATGATCTGCGCGTAAGTCGTCTCGTGTCCCTGTCCCTGCGACTTGGTGCCGAAGCGCGCGATGGCTTTGCCGGTGGGGTGCACGCGCAGCTCGCAACTATCGAACATCTTCAGCCCGAGGATGTCGTAGTGCTTGGAAGGGCCGGCGCCGACGATCTCGGTGAAGCTGGAGATGCCGATGCCCATCAGCTCGCCGCGCTTCCGCTTCTCGGCCTGCTCCTTGCGCAACTCGGCATAGCCGATCTTTTTCATCGCCAGGTCGAGCGCGCCGGCGTAATTGCCGCTGTCGTATTCGAAGCCGAAAGGCGATTTGTAGGGAAACTTCGTGATGAAGTTCTTCTTGCGCAGATCCGCCGGATCCATTCCGAGTTGATGGGCGTAGATGTCGACCATGCGCTCGATCGCGTGCACCGCCTCGGTCACTCGGAATGAGCAGCGATACGCGATACCGCCTGGTGGCTTGTTGGTGTACGCGGCATCCACCTCGACAAAAGCCTTCTGAAAATCGTACGAGCCGGTGCAGATGTGAAACAGGCCGGCTGGAAACTTCGAAGGATTGGCAGCAGCGTCGGTGTAGCCATGATCGGCGATAGTCTTGAAGCGCAGCGCCTGCAGCGTGCCGTCTTTCTTTCCAGCCAGCTCCGCCGTGATGTGATAGTCGCGCGCAAACGAGGCTGCCTGCAGGTTCTCGATGCGATCCTCGATCCATTTCACCGGTTTTCCGGTCAGGACCGAAGCCGCCACGGCGATGACGTATCCCGGATAAACTGGAACCTTTCCGCCGAATCCGCCGCCAATGTCGGGCGAGATGACTCGGATCTTCTCTTCCGACAATCCGACGTGGCCGGCCACCAGCGCGAATACTGTGCGGATCGCGTGCGGCGCCTGCGTCGTCATCCAGACGGTCAGCTTGCCCTGGGCCTTGTCGAAATGGGCAACGCACCCGCAGGTCTCGATCGACGCCACATTGATTCGCGGCAGATAAATGTCTTGCTTGATCTTGACCTCTGCCTGCTGGAAGACCTTGTCGGTTCCCTCTTTGTCGCCGGCTTCCCAGTGAAAGATGTGGTTGTCTTTCTTGTCGGGCTTGTCGGTCCTGAGCACAGGCGCCCCCTTTTCGAGCGCTTTGAACGGATCGATCACCACCGGCAGCGGCTCGTAATCCACTTCCACCGCTTGCACGCCGTCGGCGGCAATGTACTTGTCGGTCGCCAGGACGGCTGCCACTTCCTGCCCCTGATGCATGACCTTCTCGACCGGCAGGACCATCTGTGTGTCGGACATCAGTGTCGGCATCCAATGCAGGTTGTACTGTTTCAGCAGATCACCGGTGATCACCGCCAGCACGCCCGGGATGGCCGTCGCTTTCGAGGCGTCGATCTTTTTGATTTTGGCGTGCGCGTAGGGGCTGCGGACGATGTCGAGGTACAGCATTCCCGGAAGCTGAATGTCATCGACGTACTTCCCCTGGCCGCGGATAAAGCGCGCGTCTTCCTTCCGCTTGATGGAATGTCCCATGCCGCCGACTTCAGGGCTGGTGCGAGGTTCTGTGGCCATGTTCGACTCCTCAGTGAGCCGCTTTTTGCGACGCGTACTGAACGGACTTGACGATGTTGACGTAGCCGGTGCAGCGGCAGAGATTGCCCGAGATCGCCCAGCGGATGTCTTCTTCGCTGGGCGACGGGTTCTTCTTCAGCAAGGCGTAGGAGGTCATCATCATTCCGGGCGTACAGAAGCCGCATTGAAGACCGTGCTCCTGATGGAACCCGTCCTGGACAGGATCGAGTTTGCCGTCTTTCTCGAGACCTTCCACCGTCATGATCTCGCGGCCGTCGGCCATCACGGCGAATGCTGTACAAGATTTGATGGGCTTCTCGTCGAGAAGCAAGGTGCACGCGCCGCAGGTGGTGGTGTCGCATCCGATGTGCGTTCCTGTGAGCGAGAGGACCTCTCGGATGAAGTGCACGAGCAGCATGCGCGGCTCGACCTCGGCTTCATGCGCGATTCCATTGACCGTGACGCGAATCTTCTGTTTCGCCATGGCTAGTGCTCTCCCTTCGCGCGGGCGATCCCCTTCTGCAGCGCGCGTACGGTCAACACCCTGATGAGCGATCGCTTGTATTCAGCCGATCCTCGGAGATCGTCCGTTGGCTGCGCCTCTTCCGATGCGATACGGGCCGCTTCGCCGATGTTCCGCTCGTCGATCGCTTTTCCTTCGAGTGCCTTCTCGGCGCGCTTTGCTTTGATCGGCGTCGGACCGACGTTGGTCAGACCGATGCCCACTCGCTTGACATTGTTTCCGTCGAGCGTGATCTGCACTGCGACCGCTGCCGCGGCGAAATCTCCGACCTTGCGCTCCACCTTTAAATACGCGCCGCCACTTCGCGCCGGCGGGACCGGGATGCGGATCTCAGTCAGGATCTCGTCGGGGCGCAGAGAAGTCGTGAAGATGTCCGTGAAGAACTCGCCGATCGGGATCTTCCGCGCTCCCTTCGGCCCGGTCGCGATCACCTCGCAACCGAGAGCCAGCATGGTGGCGGGATGATCGTTGGCCGGATCGGCATGCGCAAGGTTGCCGCCCACGGTCGCCATGTTGCGCACGAGCGGGTCGGCGATCACTGTGGCCGTGTCGGCGAGGATCGGGTACTTCCCGCGGATCAGATCGGAAGAGTCGATGTCTGATTCCCGCGTCAGGGCGCCGATCGTCAGAAAGCCGTCGGCCTCTTTGATGTAAGAGAGGCCGCTGATGCGATTCAGATCAATCAAGCTCTTGGGCGACGCCATCCGAAGCTTCATCAGCGGAATCAGACTCTGGCCGCCGGCGAGGATCTTGGCATCAGATCCGTGCTTCTGAAGCAGGGCGATTGCTTCGGCAAGGGTCTGGGGTGAGAAGTATTCGAAGGAGGCGGGAATCATGACTTTTTTCCCTCCCTATTTGGAAGACTTGGCGCTTTTATGCCCCCCGGGTAGCGAAGTCAAGGACGTTCACCCTTTGTCCACAGCGATTCTCCCAACTCGCGCGAGCGGCGCGTGGCCGCTTCGACGGCATTCATCAATGTCGTGCGCAGGCCGCCGTGTTCCAGCGTGTGCAGGCCGGTGATGGCCGTTCCGCCGGGAGAGGTCACCATGTCCTTGAGGTGGCCCGGATGTTCGTTGGTCTCGAGCAGCAGCTTCGCC
>Ga0070699_100002826_pt1 | contig 15494 bp, 15 predicted proteins | sample KBSK1503metaG_FD_65473 | JGI IMG/M metagenome (GOLD analysis project Ga0070699, IMG submission 65473) | Corn, switchgrass and miscanthus rhizosphere microbial communities from Kellogg Biological Station, Michigan, USA - KBS K1-50-3 metaG | ecosystem: Host-associated > Plants > Roots >...
GACGTGAAGAACATCAACCCGCCGGAAGACGTGCGCATCACGATGGAGAAACAGATGACGGCCGAGCGCAACCGTCGCGCGCTCGTGCTGCAGGCGGAAGGTGATCGACAGGCTGCGATCACGCGCGCTGAAGGCGAGAAGCAGGCAGCGGTGACGCGTGCTGAAGGTGAGAAGCAGTCGGCGATACTCGCGGCTGAAGGCGCGGCGCAGGCGCGTTTGCGAAATGCTGAGGCGGAGTCGGAAGCGCTGAACCGAATTGCGCAGGCGATCCCGAGTGGTGATCCGGGTCAATACTTGATCACGGTGCGTTACATTGAGAGTCTGCGCGACATGACGCGCACCAACAATTCGAAAGTGATCTTTATGCCGGTGGAGACTTCGGCGATGCTTTCGAGTCTGGGTGCGATTAAGGAAGTGTTGTCGCAGACGGGTGAGACGGATCAAAAGGATCAACTTCCTCCCACGCCGCCAAGACCGCGCGAACTGCGGTAACACGGATTCACGCGGATTTTTATTGCGGATTTGGTAAGGAGTGATGGGAGATCGGGGTGTAGCGTGAGCCTTTGCTGCTGAGCTCGCTGCGGAAGATGATGAGTTCGTGGACTGGGACGGCGAGGGGTTCGAAGATCATTTGCAGGTGAGTTTCGGCGAGTTGACGGGCGCCTTCGGGTTTGCGGAGGCGTGCAATTGTCAGGTGAGGGTGATAGGCGCGGTCTTCTTTTTCGAAGCCTGCGGTTACGCACTCCATTTCGAGTTGTTGTTGCAGAGCGGAGAGTTGGCCCGATGGATCGCTGACTCCGATCCAAAGCACTTGAGCGCGGCTCGCTCGCGGAAACACGCCCGTGTTGCCAACGGCAATCTCAAACTTTGAGAAGTGTTGTGTCGTTCGCGTCGCAGCCGCGGAAATTTGCGGAATGCGATCGAGTGCGACGTTGCCGAAGAACTTCAGGGTGAGATGAATGTTTTCAACGCGGCTCCAACTCGCCGCAGCGTCGGGAACCTCTTTGCGCAAGCGCGCGATGTGTTCCTGAAAGCGCGCGCGCACCTCATCCGGCAATTCAACCGCACAAAACACTCGCCATTCAGATATCTCTTTATGAGCCTTTTGTGCCTTTTCGTGGCTCATTGTCCAGGCTCGAGCACGAGTTTTTCTTTCGCGGCTTTCATCACCGCCGCTGACGTGAACGGAAACTCGCGCGGTGTCACCGCCCGCCAGTCAGAGAGTTGATCGCTCCAGTGTGGATTCTTCGGCGATCCTGATTCGCCGAGTGCGATGCCTTGTTGCGTCTTATCCCAATCACTCGTGTCCGCGATCAAACGCATCGACACACTCGCTCCGACGTTAACGGTTGCGCCAACCAAACCTCCGGTCCCATTTTGCGGAAACGGCGGCACCGTGAATTGGGCGCCGATCAACGGCGCGGCGCCGAGCGGATGCGGAAAACGTGCCTTCTGCATATCACCCCAGGTCCACTTGCTCTGATCCGCGCCGAGGTTCCTGGTCAACGTGGCTAAAGCCTCGTCGTGACAGGCTCGCATCAGGTCCGCGTAGCTTGAGAACTCTTTCGGCAGCCACGCGGCGGGTTGGTCTTTGAGCACGCGGTCGAGGGTCGTATCGAAGTTGCTCCATTGATAGTTGCGCACGAGTTCCTGGCCGAGCGCGGCAGTCAGGATCTTCGAACGAAAAGCGAGCCGCATCTGCGAAACAACCGGTGCAACCGTTGATTCAGCGTTGACTCGGCCATCCCACTTTTCGAAGGCGTCGAGGGTGAGGGCCAGCTTCTCGTCCGCGGGCGTGAGTTTCGGCCGCAACAGCTTGACTGCTTCTTTGGTGAACATCACGCCGGCGATCGAGTAGACGTCGCCGAGCACGCGCCGGAAGTCATCGGCAGACAGCTTAGGTTTCTCGTTGAGGAGATCCCAGATGCGGCGCGCGCGATACGGCTGCGCCCACGAGTGCGTTAGAAAGTACGGATAGTCTGTCCCGACGATGCGTTGGTTCGCACTGACGATAATGCCTGATGGCGGATCGTAGAGCATCGGCAACTTCGCGATCGGAATGTAGCCAGTCCACTCGCCGGTATCAGTCGCACCGTCGTACGGCACGCTGCCGTCACCCGACTTGCGAATCGGAACCACACCGGCGGCGTGATAACCGATATGACCATCGACGTCGGCGTAGACGATGTTCTGCGTCGGCGCGGTAAACGACTCGAGCGCGGCGTTGAACTCTTTCCAGTTGTGCGCGTGGTTCAGGACATAGCTCGAATCGGCATTGTTCTTAGTGGGATCGAGAGCGGTCCAACGCAGCGCATAGCGTTTACCGTCGCCCTCGAAGATGATTGGACCATGACGCGTGACAGTCACATCATGTGTGACGGTGTCGTACTCGGAGCTGCCGATCCCTTTCCTGACTTTGATCTCTTCACGGCGAATGACTGCGTCCTGCCAGCCTGACGGCGTTTGGTACTGCTTCGGATTGTCGGGGTTGAACTTCTCGACATAAAGATCCTGGACGTCTGGTCCAACATTGGTGAAGCCCCAGGCGATCCGATCGTTGTGACCCAGAATCACGCCGGGCAAACCCGCGGCGCCGACGCCGGCTACGCGCACGCCGGGCGCACTCAAGTGGATCATGTGCCAAATCGACGGTGCGGTCGCACGCAGGTGCGGATCGTTTGAGAGTAATGGTTTGCCGGTGACGGTGCGATTTCCGCTGACAACCCAGTTGTTGCTGGCCGCGAGCGCATCAGTGTCGAAGCCGATACGCGCCAGAGCCGCGGCCGCGATCGCCTGGTTGCGCGCGAGCTTTTCTAAAAACTCCGGCGACACGGGCTCGGTTTTTAGTTGCGCTGAAGCGCCCTTGGTTTTTGTGTCTTTACCGACAACGAGCACGTCGATTGGCGAGATCTCAGGCAAGAGCTCAGCTCGTTTTTCGGGAGGTAAAACGGAGAGTGCCTGGCGCATTATGTCGAGGCGCCACGTGTCGGAGAGTGCTTCGAAGAATATTTTGACGACGGCGAGTGAATCCGTTGGCGTCCAGGGACGGAAGTTGTACTGGAGGATCTGAAACTCCGGCGGCAGCGACTTGGGATCGAGCGACGCTGCATACGCGTTGACGCCGCGCGCGTAGGCTTCTAAAACCGCGCGTGTTCGTGGCGATGCGGCTGCAAGCTCCGCTTCGGCGGCCTGCGTGAAGCCGTAAGTGCGGTGCAGCTTGTCCTGGTCCAACGCGAGGTTGTTTGGTCCAACGCCGAGCACTTCCGACAATTCACCGCGCACGGTGCGACGGAACAGGTCCATCTGCCAGAGTCGATCAGCGGCCGTGGCGTAACCCTGCGCGAAGTAGAGGTCTTCGTCGTTCTGGGCTTCGATGTAAGGTATCCCACGCTCGTCGCGGTAAATAGTGATCTTGTCCTTAATGCCTTTGATCTTGATTGCTTGTTCCTGGCCCAGCGCCAGCGAACCAGACAAACAAACTACGGCGAAAAAGAGGATGGTGATACATCTCATAGCGTGATTCCTTTTAGCGATATATAGTGGGACAGGATTTTACAGGATTCTCAGGATTAACAGGATAAATATTGTAAATCTTGTCATCCTGCAAATCCTGTCTTAGAATCCGGTTCGCCCATGACGCGCCTCGCTTACATTCTGATCCTGCTGCTGTGCAGCGTGATTACTGTCGCCGCACAACAGCGACCACTCATCACCGAAGACGTTGATATCATTCCGCCGGGATCGATCCGCATCGAAGCGGGCATCGATTTCATGCAAGGCGCGAAGTACCCGGTGTCGGGTATCAGGGGCGACCTGACGCGCGTTGGCGTGATTGGAGTCAGTTTCGGGATGAGTCCCAACGTCGAGTTTCAGATTGAAGGCGTGGCGCAGAATTACGTCAGCATCAACTCTCGCGGCCTATCGGCAATCCCGCTCGATCTGGCGCCGGGAGCAAACTCGACCAACGACACCGGCGATTTCACGCTCTCCGCGAAGTTCAAGCTGCGAAACGAAACGCAGCGTGGCCCATCGATCGGGTTTCGTTTCGGCGTACAGCTTCCCAACTCAAACGAAGCGCGCGCGATTGGTCTCAATCAAACCAACGCGTTCGGATCGATTCTGATTGGCAAGAAGTTCGGCAACGACGGACGCTTCAACACGTTCGGCAATCTGGGCCTCGCGATTCTCACCGCACCAACCGAGTTCTTTACACAAAACGACGTGCTGACTTATGGCGTAGCAGGCATCTTTCGCGTCAACAAACAGTTCAGCATTGCGGGTGAAGTTAACGGACGCGCCAATACGCGACCGGGAAATGGTCCACTCGGCACGGAGTCGCAGGCAGAAGCGCGACTCGGCATGCAGATCAGAGCGTCAGGATTGCGTTTCGATTTCGCGGGTATCAAAGGTCTTACGAACTTCAGTCCCAACTCCGGATTCACAGTCGGCGTCACTTACGACACGCCCGCCGTCTTTGCTCCAGTTAAATAAGCCGCGGATTCACGCAAAAGAACGCGGATTATGACTTCCGCTGTCATTTGTGATTTCATTAGCGCCGCATGTATGACTGGTTAGCGGCGATTGCCCGCTGGTTGGAAGTAAACGTTATTGGCTTGCCCTTTTATTTTGCGGCGCCCGCGATGATCATTATCGGGGCGCTCGATTCTTCGCTGCTGTCATTACCCGAAATTAATGATTATCTGGTCGTCGGTCGTTGTTATAAAGACCACACTGCGGCCTTCTATTTCCCGCTGTTTGCTGCGATCGGCAGCGTGATCGGCTGCAACCTGCTTTACACGATCGTTCGCCGCGGGGGCCAGGCTGTGTTGCGAAAACGGTTTCCACTGCACAGTATCAAACGCGTCGAGCGCGCCTACGAACGCTTCGGTTTTCTCGCCATCGGTATTCCCGCGATACTGCCGCCGCCATTGCCTTTCAAAATCTTCGTTGCGACTGCCGGAGCGCTCGAATACCCGCGCTGGAAGTTTTTGTTGACCGTGATGATTGCGCGCTCGCTGCGTTACTACGTCGAAGGCATCCTGGCTGTATTCTATGGTCGCCGCGTCCTGCTTTTCATGAAAGACAATGGACTGGTAATCATCAGTATTGTCGCGACGGTGTTACTGGTAGTGGGAATTATTTATCTGGCGATTAATTGGCGCAAAACTCCTCCGGTTGAAAGGAATCCTGATTGAAATCTCTGCTTCATTTCGTAACCAAGTGGCTTACACGTCTTTCTGAATACCTGATCACTTTTGGTGCTTTTGGTCTGTTTGCGGTCGCGCTGCTCGATTCAACGTTCGTGCCACTGCCGAGCAGCGCTGACGCGTTGATGATTTTGCTGTCTACAACCTATCCGAGCTGGATGTTGCTGTATGCGTTTATGGCGACTGCCGGTTCGGCGATTGGTTGCTGGATTCTGTATCTCATATCCCGGCGCGCCGGCGCGCGGGCGTTGAATAAATTTTCGGAAGCGAAACAGCGCCGCGTGAAAAACTGGATCGAGCGTTACGATGCGATGGCGGTGTTGGTGGCGACCCTGTTGCCGCCGCCGTTTCCGTTCAAGTTGTTTGTGATCACGGCGGGTGTGTTTCGGTTTAGTTTGCTGCGGTTCATGCTGGCGATCATCGCGGGGCGGGCGTTCCGGTTTTTGCTGGAGGGTTACTTCGCGGTGCGTTACGGTGCGCAGGCGAAAGAGATACTGGCGAGATATTATCCGTGGATTGGACTCGCGCTGGTGGTGGCGATCGTGTTGTTCGTGTTCGTGAAGCGCTTCGTCAAGAAAGAGACGGAAATATTAGCCGCAGATTAACGCAGATTCATTCTCTGATCCGCGTTAACCGCGTTCATCTGCGGCTCCGGGAATTGAAAACTGCTCGCGGCGGCCAGGTCTTTGATGCCGTGCGTCTCTTCGAGTTCGGTGAGTAGCAGGATAAAGATCTCGGCGGTGGCGAGCGCGTCGCTTCCGGCCCGATGACGGCTTGTGATCGGAATCGAAAAGTGTTCGGCAATCGTGTCGAGGCGGTGATTCGAAAGCTCCGGCAGCGCGCGTCGCGAAAGTCTGACCGTGCAAAGATGCGGATTCACCATCCGGTGCCCGGGATAGACACGCGAGATCTCGTGATTCAGAAAGCTCGTATCGAACGGCGCATTATGGGCCACCAGCACCGAATCGCTCACGAAGTCGAGCCACTGCGGCGCCAGTTCCGCAAACATCGGCGCGCGTCTCACCATGTCGTTCGAGATGCCGGTGAGTGAAGCAACAAAGCGCGGGATCGGAATCTCCGGGTTGACGAGCGACATAAACTTGTCGACGATGCGTCCACCGCGAATACGATAAGCACCAAGCTCGATCAAGCGATTCGGCGGCGTCTTCGCGCCAGTGGCTTCAACGTCAACGACTACGAAATCGAGATCCTTGAGCAGTCGCGATTGAATATCATCCGCCTGTAGCTCGACGGTGTTGTTCTCGATGATCTTGAAGCGACGATCGTTGCGGATGAGATCGGCAACGAGTAGTCCCGCGAGGTCGTCGTCGATGTGCGAGAGTTTGAAAACCGCATCGACGATCTCCGACGCAGCCGCGCGTCCGCCGGAGCAAGTTAGCAGGTCGATTGTGTCCTGAACGAGAGTAGAATCTGAAACTAAATTCGGATAAGGCGGCATTCGGGCTCGAATTGTAGCATGTACCAACTCAACGAGGTAAGGAATTGAACGCTGAACAAGTGATCGATCAATTCAGAACTACCGGCGCACTTCTGGAAGGTCATTTTCAACTGTCTAGTGGTTTGCACAGCACGGTCTATTTGCAGTGCGCGCTCGTGCTTCAGTTTCCGGAACGAGCCGAAGCCTTCGGACGCGCGATTGCAGAGAAGTATAGAGGCGAGGGAATTCAGCTCGTGGCGTCGCCGGCGATTGGCGGGATCGTGATTGGACACGAAGTGGCGCGTGCGCTCGGCGCCAGGTTTATTTGGACCGAACGCGAAGGCGATCAGATGACCTTGCGCCGCGGGTTTACGGTTGCGCCGGGTGAGAAGACGCTGGTGGTTGAGGATGTGATCACGACGGGCGGCTCAACGCGTGACACGATCGAAGCGCTCAAACGCGCCGGCGCGGACGTAGTCGCTGCGGCATCGATCATCGATCGTTCGGCGGGTGCTGCGGACGTAGGTGTGCCGCTGATCGCGCTCGCCGCGCTCAAAGTGTTGTCGGTCGGGGCGGCTGAATGTGATGCGTGCAAACTCGGCGAACCAGTAGTGAAGCCCGGCAGCCGGAAAGTTGCGCAGTGAATTACAAGCTACTCCTTCAGTACGATGGCACAGACTTTCACGGCTGGCAGATTCAGGAGGGACACAGGACCGTTCAGGGTGAATTGACGCGTGCGCTTACGTTGATTGATGGCCGCGACGTGAATGTGCATGGCTCCGGACGCACTGATGCTGGTGTTCATGCTGAAGGACAGGTTGCGAGTGTTGAAATCGAGCGCGAGATATCGACGGCGAAACTGCGTGCGGCTATCAACGGAAATATTGGACGAGACGTGCGGGTGCTGGCAGTCGAAACGGCGACGGACGACTTTCACGCGCGCTATTCCGCGATCGAGAAGACTTATGTTTACCGGGTGGTGAATGGTCCGGTGATTTCACCGTTCTGGTGGCGTTACGCGCATCAGAATGCGCGTCCGCTGGATCTTGAATTGATGCGACAAGGGGCGGAGTTATTTCGGGGCCGGCACGATTGGACGGCGTTCTCGGCGGCGCAATCCGATGTCGAAGATCGGGTGCGAACAGTGACGCAGGTCGAGATTAGCGAGCGGCCTGACGAACGCTTGCGCGAGACGATGATCGAGATTCGTGTAAGCGCGGAAGGATTCTTACGTTATATGGTTAGAGCGATGGCGGGGACGCTGCTCGCGCTCGGCCGCGGTGAATTGGATCGGGAAGCTATTCTGGCAGCTATTGAAACAGGGACGCGCCCTTTAGCGGCAGTGACTGCGCCGGCCTGTGGGTTGACGTTACTGTCTGTGCGCTATGAATAGGTTTCACGCAAAGGCGCAAAGTTTGCGCAAAGACGCAAAGAATGCTTGGCGCCTTTGCGTCTTCCTTTGCGTCTTTGCGTGAAACTGCTTGCTCTCAATTCACGATTAACAGCAGAATGACGCACCTATGCTTGCAGACTTCACTGGCGTAATTCAAAAAGGCACGCGAGAAGAAACGCTGCTCGCCGCAGTGGCGTGGGATCGATTGCCGCGCCACGTCGCGATCATCATGGACGGCAACGGCCGCTGGGCTGCCCAACGCGGCCAGCCACGCATCGCCGGTCACAGAGCAGGTGTCGAGGCCGTCCGTGCCGCGGTCGATACCGGCGCGCGTCTCGGTCTTAATGCTTTAACCCTGTATGCGTTCTCGACAGAGAACTGGAAACGCCCACGTTACGAAGTCGATGCCCTGATGCGTATGTTGCGCCGCTACCTGCGGCTCGAGCTCGAAGAGATCGATCGCCAGAACATCAGATTTCAGACGATTGGACGCACCGCAGCCCTCCCGGAAAAGGTCCGTCACGAGATCGCACGCGCCACCGAACAAACCGCCAGAAACAAAGGCATGATCCTGACGGTGGCGCTCAATTACGGCGGGCGCGCCGAGATTGTGGACGCAGCGCGTGCGGCAGTCAGGCGACTAATTGACGAAGGCGGCCGCCCGGATGAATTAACCGAAGAACGCATCGCCAGCGATCTCTACACTCGTAACCTGCCCGAACTGGATCTGCTCGTGCGCACCAGCGGTGAGCTGCGCATCTCAAACTTTTTGCTCTGGCAAAGCGCGTACAGCGAGATCTACGTCACCGAAACGCTCTGGCCCGATTTTCGCCGCGTGCATCTGCTCGAAGCGGTGGTTGACTATCAGCGCCGCGACCGAAGATTTGGCGGCCTGAAGCTCGTGAGATCTTCATAGGTCCATACTGAATGAAACGAATCCTAACGGCGGTCATCGTTTTACCCTTCCTGATCGCCTCAATTCTCGTCGCTCCTTTATGGTGGGTGTTTGTCTTGCTCGCAGTGGCCGCGATGGTTATCGGCCTCTGGGAGTTTTACCTGCTCGCCAAAAAACTCCAGCTCAAACCCGATCCGGGCGCCGGTTATATCGCGGGCGCTGCAATCTTGACGATCTCGCTTCAGAACGATCCGGCTGTTAATGTGTTGCTGGTCCAGTTCGTGATCATCGTGTTGACGGCGGGCACGCTGATCGCCGCGACTTTGCGTGGCGCACCGTTCGACAAGATGATTGCTTCCGCCGGCGCGACGATTCTCGGCGTGCTTTACATCCCGCTCCTCGGCAGTCATCTCGTTTCATTGCGCACCGGCTTTAACCAGCAGCTCTCGGCGCACCTGTTGTCGTTCTTTTTTCTGGTGCTGATGGGCGCGGATTCGGGCGCGTATTACGTCGGTCGGGCTTTGGGAAAACATAAACTCGCGCCTTCGATCAGTCCGGGCAAAACCTGGGAGGGCGCGGTTGGCGGGATCGTGGCAGCACTCGCAATGGCGACACTCGCGCACTTCTGGTTCTTTCGCGAATTGCCGCTCAAGTTTATGCTGCCACTGGCGGCAGTAATGACGGTGGTTGGAATCTTCGGCGACCTCGCCGAAAGCGCCCTTAAACGCGGCGCAGGCGCAAAGGATGCGGCGAATATTCTGCCCGGACATGGCGGCATACTCGATCGGCTCGATAGCTTGCTCTTCAACGCGCCGCTCCTCTACTATTTTGCCCGTTTCTACTTCCATAGCTAATGCAAGCTCATGACTGCGAAGAAAATTATGCAGATGGTTGGCGGCGTGCTCGTCGTACTGACAGTCTTGCTGCTTGCCTTTATATTGGCCATAGTTGGCTTTGGGCTTTATACAGTCAAAAATAGCGAGTCGGCTGAGAAGGCGCAGGACTATCTGCGCAAAAACGAGAAGCTGAGACAGGACATCGGGGAAGTGCAAAAGTTCGGCAACATTGTTACTGCCGCCATCAACGTTCGCGACGGGAACAGCGAAGTGACCCTGAAGCTAAAAGTTTTCGGCGAACGAAAGACAGTGAACGCCACCGTTGATCTGATGCTGGTGCAGGGCAACGCCTGGCGTATAACCTCGGCTTCATACGTGAACTCAAACGGCCAAAAGATCAACCTCCTCGACCCCTACGATACAAAGGTGCCAATCCCCAGCTTAATTGCATGACAGCATCACCAACTGATAGTCGCGGAGTTGCGATCCTTGGCTCAACCGGATCCATCGGCTGCAATAGTCTGCGTGTTATCGAGTCGTTGACGACCACGCATATGCGTGTCGTCGCGCTCGCGGCCGGGACGAATGTCGAGCGATTGGCGGATCAGATCGCGCAGCATCTGCCGGAAGTAGTTTCAGTTGACACGGAAGCGGCAGCACACGATCTGCGCGCGATGTTATTTGCGCGGGATGTCGATCTGCCGCGCATCGTCGTTGGCGACGCAGGGTTGTGTGAAGTCGCCACGCATCCGGAAGCTGATTGCGTGATCTCCGCTACCGTGGGCGCAGTTGGTTTTGTGCCGACGCTCAAAGCGCTGGAATTAGGTAAACGCGTTGCTCTTGCCAACAAAGAAACGCTCGTGATGGCAGGCGAGTTGATGACCGCCGCCGCGCAGAAGTCGGGCGCTGAGTTATTGCCGGTGGATTCCGAGCACAACGCTTTGCACCAGTGTCTGCGCGGTGAACGACGCGAGGAAGTGCGACGCATTATCCTCACTGCCTCGGGCGGACCGTTTCGCACGAAGAACAAAGCGGAGATCGAGCTCGCAACCGTTGCGGAAGCAATGAAGCACCCGACCTGGAACATGGGCGCGAAGATCACGATCGACTCTGCGACACTCATGAACAAGGGCCTCGAAGTCATAGAAGCCCGCTGGCTATTCGGTTTTGGACCGGATGAGATCGACATCCTCGTTCATCCCGAATCTGTCGTTCATTCGATGATTGAGATGGTGGATGGATCGGTGATTGCGCAGTTAGGTGTGACGGACATGCGCCACGCGATTCAGTACGCGCTCACCTATCCCGAGCGTCATGCCTGTCAGTTGCCGCCGCTCGATTTGACGGCGGTTTCCGGTCTCCACTTCGAAGCGCCCGACCACGAGCGATTTCCGTGTATCAAACTGGCGTATCGTGCATTGCGTGAAGGTGGGACATTGCCGGCCACGATGAACGCTGCCAACGAGGAAGCGGTCGCGGCGTTTCTGAACGAGCAGATCAGCCTGACCGAGATTCCTCAGGTGATTGAATCGGTCATGAACCACCACACAAATCAGCCTGCAAAAGACATACAAACGATCCTCGCAGCCGATCATGAAGCGCGCCTCGCCGCCCGTGCCACAATCGCGGATCCTGTCCGTGTTCATCCGTGATATCCGTGATAAACTCGTTTTTGTGCAACCTGACTCGAAATCACCGAGTCTAAAAGTGGTTGTTTGACGTAATGACTCACAGAAGAAGGTCGTGAATGGATTTAGGCTTATTTACCATCGTAGCGTTTATCTTCATCCTTGGTTCGGCTGTTGTCCTGCACGAATTCGGCCATTTTATCGTTGCCAAGCTCTTTAAGATCCGCGTTGAGACCTTCTCCGTAGGTTTTGGTCCGCGTCTGTTTGGCAGAAAATGGGGACATACAGACTACCGCGTCTCGGCAATACCACTGGGCGGCTATGTAAAGCTCGGTGGTGACGACTCCAACGCTCCGATTGAAGGTGCCGGCGCTCAGGACATCCCGCCCGAGGAGATGTACAACCTGCGCCCGCGCTGGCAACGAGTGCTGGTCGCTGTGGCTGGTCCGGTCATGAACGTCCTCACGGCACTCGCGATCCCGTTTGGCGCGGCGTTTATGTATGGAGTGCCGGCAACACCTGCGCCGGTTGTTTATTACGTCAATGAAGGTGGCGCTGCCGCTCAAGCCGGTCTTCAGCCTGGAGATCGGATAGTCTCTTTCAACGGCACTGCATATCCGAGTTGGGACTCTATTAGTGGCGAGGCGCTGCTGTCACCCGGTTTTCCCTTGCCGATGGTGGTAAATCGAAACGGTGCTGAAATTCCGCTTACGATCACACCCGCCACGCAAACAGAAAACGGAGAGTCCGCCGGCTACCTCGAGTTCATTCCCGATTACGGTGGTTTGCCGGTTCTCGTCGATGACGTTAATCCTGGTTCGCCCGCTGAATCGGCGGGTTTGAAAGAGGGTGATCGTTTCCTGACTATCGGCGGCGAGAATGTAAAGAGCTCCGCGCAGGTGACTGATTACATTCGCCGTCACGATGCGCAGCCGATCGTCATGACAGTCGAGCGAAACGGCCAGTCAACAGAGATCAAGACTGACGATCGCCGCATCAATGGCAAGCTCGGAATCGGCGTTAAGGAAAAATATCCGCTACACGCAGCGGGAATCGGTTCGGCAGCCAAATACGCCTATAACCAAAACCTCCAGATCCTGCGTTTGACTGGAAAAGCGTTAGGACAAGTCTTCAGCGGAAGGCGCTCGTTGGGAAATACGGTATCTGGTCCGATCGGTATCTACCAGGCCACGCAGAAGTCGATTGAGAAGATGGGCTGGGACGGAGTTTTCGGAATGCTGGGATTCCTTAGTTTGAACCTCGGCATTTTCAACCTGCTGCCGATTCCGGTGCTCGATGGCGGTGCGATTTTCCTGCTGTTGCTCGAAGGTCTGCTGGCGCTTATCGGTTTGTCGATCTCAACCGCGGTTCGCGATCGCATTCAGCAAGTCGGTTTTGTGATGGTGCTGCTGTTGATGGTTTTTGTTATTACCAACGACGTGCGGAAGTCGATTGGAGGAAATCGCGAACCGGAGAAACCTCCGGCCGCCGCTGTCCCCGCAAAGAAATAGTCAATGCGCAAAACGCGTCCCGTTCAGGTTAAGCACATACAGATTGGTGGCGGCGCTCCCGTAGCAATTCAGTCGATGACAAAGACTGATACTACGGACGTGGGCGCCACTGTGGCCCAAATCGAGGAGATGGTCCGGGCCGGATGTGAGATTGTCCGGCTGGCTGTTCCCGATAACGATGCGGCCGTCGCGCTGAAAGAGATTCGCAAGCGCGTACCCGAAGTTCCGATCGTTGCCGATATCCATTTCCACTACAAACTGGCGTTGATGGCGCTCGAAGCGGGTATCGACAAGCTGCGTTTGAATCCCGGAAACATCGGCGCTCACGAACGTGTGCGTGAAGTCGTGCGCGCGGCTCAGGCGCAGCAGGTGCCGATCAGGATTGGCGTGAATGGTGGCTCGCTCGAAAAGGATTTGCTCAAGAAATATGGCACGGCGACACCCGAAGCAATGGTCGAATCGGCGATGCGTCACATTCAAATCCTCGAGGATCTCGACTTCACCGAGATCATCATTTCGTTAAAAGCGTCGGACGTACACCGCACGGTTGAAGCTTATCGATTACTGGCGCAGAAGGTTGATTATCCGTTTCACCTCGGCGTCACTGAGGCCGGCACTTCGTTTAGCGGCACCGTGAAATCGTCTATCGGACTCGGCATCCTGCTTTACGAAGGAATTGGCGACACGATTCGCGTTTCGCTCGCCGCCGAGCCGCAGGAAGAAGTGCGAGTAGCGTGGGAAATCGTGAAGTCTCTTGGACTGAGGACGCGCGGAGTAACGGTGGTTGCGTGTCCGACCTGCGGGCGCCTCGACGTCGATAACTTCGTCGGTATCGTCACCGAGATTGAACGTCGCCTGGCCCACATCGAAGAACCGCTTCACCTGTCAATCATGGGCTGCGCCGTAAACGGTCCGGGCGAAGCTCACGACTCACAACTCGGAATCACTTTCGGTCGCGGCGTCGGCATGATCTTCAAAGACGGCGTCCCAATGCGCAAAGTCGCGGGTGAGAATATTGTCGAAGCCTTCGTGATGGAAACCGAGAAACTCCTCGCGGAAATAAAAACCAGCCACGGATAACACGGATCCGCGTTACCGGATTTTCGGTCGCTTCTGTGCAGCAACGTCGCCCGCCATCACGAGGAACAACGCATCCGTCGTTATCTTCCGGTTAACGTTTACGATCAATTCTTCGCGCACGTCCTCGATCTGAAGAATCCAGTCGGCTGCGCGCGCTGAGTCGAGCTTCTCGCTGACCTCCTGTAACTCACCCAGAAGATCTTCATTCACCAGTTGCTCTGAATTAACTCCGAGCGACAACATCCACGCATCGCGAATCAGCGTCTCGAGTACGTCCAGCCGTTCTTCAAACTCCTCTTTGTACTGCGCCTCGTTGAGCTGTTCCGCTGCTCGCAGCAACTGCGCGCGATCCTGGCTCAGCACGAGCGCGTTGAGCACTTTGAGCATCGCTTTTCGTTGCGACGTAAACGTGACCAGATCGCCTGAAAGCGCACGGCCGATGCTGCCGCCCGCCGCGCGCGCCCGCAGCCGTGCGGTCTTGCTGTCCGCGAGCTTGTTCTTCGTTAAGTGTGTTTCGATCTCCGCCGGCATTAAGGGCGAGAAACGAATCATCTGGCAACGCGAAAGTATCGTCGGCAAAAGCATCGCCGGACGTGCGGTGATTAAAATGAGGTACGACGTCGCGGGCGGCTCTTCGAGGACTTTGAGTAGCGCATTCGCCGAAGCGTCGTTGAGCTTATCGGCTTCGTCGATCAAAAATACGCGCGCCTTGCCTTCAAACGGACGATAGTTGGCTTCTTTCTCGATCTGACGCATCTGTTCGACGCGCAACACACGCTTCGGAGCGACCACGAGGCCAACGTCGGGATGGTCAGTCCAGATTATCTGCGTCCACTCATCCGCGTCGTCACGCTGCGGATAGTTGAGCTTAACGACGCGCGTACACGACGCACAGATGCCACACGCCTCATGATCCTTCGGCGTGCGGCAGTTCAACGCGCGCGCGACTTCGAGCGCAAAGCGTTTCTTGCCGATGCCTTCTTCGCCAACGAACAGCAGCGCGCCCGGCAACCTGCCGGCTACCATCATTCGCTTCAGCGCCGCTTTGACGCGTTCGTTTCCCGTCAACTCGTCAAACATAGTTCATCGCGAGGTGGCCGCGGCTTTGCAGAAACGGAACAACGATCTCCTTCAAGCGATTCTGTGTCTGCTCGACTGGTCCACTCGTATCAATCAGCTTTACGCGCTCCGGTTCGGCCAGCGCGATTTGTAGATAAGCGTCGCGCACGCGCGCGTGAAAGTCCGCCTTCTCGATATCGAGCCGGTCGCGGGTGAGCTTGCCCGACGATCTTCCGGACGTGCGCCGGGCCGTGCGGCTGGTTGATTCGTCAATTGAGAGATCGAAGAGCAACGTCAGATCCGGTTTCAATCCTTCCGTTGCCAGTTGCACAATCTGCGAGATCAGCTCCGGCGAAAAACCACGTCCGGCGCCCTGATACGCCACTGTCGCGTCGGCATAACGATCCGAGATAACTACGTTGCCCGCTTGCAATGCAGGAACCAGCA
>Ga0070699_100002827_pt1 | contig 15494 bp, 12 predicted proteins | sample KBSK1503metaG_FD_65473 | JGI IMG/M metagenome (GOLD analysis project Ga0070699, IMG submission 65473) | Corn, switchgrass and miscanthus rhizosphere microbial communities from Kellogg Biological Station, Michigan, USA - KBS K1-50-3 metaG | ecosystem: Host-associated > Plants > Roots >...
GTTTCCGGCTGAATTCCGACTGTGACCGCGCGGTTCTCGCCTTGTTGGAATGTGTTCGGAACATACGAGGCGAGCGCCGTCAGCTGAGTTCTCAATCCCGGCGCCAGGTCGGCGGCATACTGCTCAAATAGCGGCAGCAGTCGTTTGATGATCAAGTACTTGCCCGTTTGTCCGGACGTGGTGCGATCCTGATCGGGCGATGGCAGCGGCTGCATCAGGATCTGAAACGCGACTTTGAGAAAGTTGTTTCGCAGCGTCGCATCGACCGCAGGCGCAGGCGTCGGACCTCGTTGCCGGCTTTGGTTACTACCGCCGTCACGTTCAAACGTCACGTATAAAAATGGAGTGAAGAGATACGACGACAAGCCGGAGACAGTGTTGGCGTCGGAGTTGGGATCGCGAGCAGCACGAGCGAGCAGGTTCGTGTAAGCCGGATCGGCAAGCTGGGCGTTCTTCTCACGCAGGGCTGAGAGAAAGAAGATGGAGTCGGGAGTGACGGTGTCGAGTGCGGGAGCCGCGAATTCGAGTGCGCGCTGGATCTCGCCGTCTTCGACAAGCCTGCGCGCCAGTTGCAAACGCTGCGAGGCGCCGGCACGCGTTCCCGAATTATTCAAGCGTTGGTCAGTCGCTGCTTCCGAACGCGCTTTCTCCGCGGCTTCGTCGAGCGCTTTGAGAAACTCTTCGCCGAGTTTTCGATCCCGTTTGGCGACCAGGCGCAAGACTTCGCTGCGCAGATCGGGACCACCGCGAACTACCAGTGGTCCACCTTCGCTTTCGAGACGTCGCAGCTCCTCGGCGCGTTTCTTTGCTGCCTCGGCGTCTACGCTCTCAGCCGCTTCCCACGCGCGCCGGAAGAGTTCGCGTGCGCGTTCCGGATCGCTGTCCCAGAGGACATCGGCGGCACGTGCTTGCACGCGGGCGCGCCGCGTTTGATCTTTGAAGCTGCGCGCTTCGTCGGCGAGCGTGGACACCAGCGAGATCGCGATGGTGCGTTGTTGTGCGGCGTCCGCGTCAGCCTCGGTCTCACGTTTGACTTTCTTTGGTTGTGATACCGCGAGTGATGCTGATACAGCGATGAAGAGACTAAGCGTGATTAAGGGGAAAGGTAGGCGCATAGCGCAAGCCTACACGCCTGAAGTGAGATTCAGTTCCAAAAAAACTTAGCCGCAGATTTCGCGGATGAACGCAGATCTGCGTTCATCCGCGAAATCTGCGGCTAATAAATCAAACAGCAATCACTTCCAGATCAGGATCGACGTCCTGCTTCAACATGCTCTCGATAGCCATCAGCGTGCCAGTAAGGGAACTGGGGCAACTGCCGCAAGCACCCTGATAGCGAATACTCAACGTGTGATCGCTCAATCCAATAATCTCGAGATAGCCGCCATCGCCCATTAACGCGGGCCGGACTTTCTCATCCAGAATTTCGTTGATCTTCAACAAGCGTGGGTCGTCACTCGCCACCGCCGCAATTGAACCACCAACCGCCGCCGCCGCGGCGGCTGCGCCATTCACCGCTTCCGCCGCACGAATCGGCACCGCGAGCGCCGGTAACAGTTCGTCCCAATCACCCTCGTCGTCCTTCTCGACCGTGATCATCTTGTCCATGTAAAAAACCGAGACGACGTGGCCAATATCAAACAACGACTTCGCCAGCGAATCGTTCTCCGCCAAATCCGCTGAACCGTATTGGCGCGCGACTCCGTTGCTGACCGGCTCGCGCAAAATAAATTTCACCGCATTCGGGTTCGGCGTCTCTTCAATATCACTAATCTTTGGCATCAAAACTCCCTCAAACCACTTTGTTTGCGCTCACATTATAGCGCTTTTGCCGCGTGCAAGCAGGTGCGCGGAGCGTGTCTAATAAACCGTTTATAATGTGCCTAAATCTTTCTTATACAAAAGCCGCGCGGAGGTTGCAGGAATCATTGCTAAAAATCCAAAGCGGGAATATACTCCCGCCCTCACTTGCCCCCCCTCTCAGAAGGTGAGTCAAGTTGAGATAGAGGCAGGCGATAGCGAGGGTCGCCTGCCTCAACTTTTTGGCGGTTGAAATTCAGACTTTGTGCTTGTTACTTTGACAGCGCAATGAACATCGGCATCACGGTTTACCCGACTTACGGCGGCAGCGGCATCGTTGGTTCTGAGCTCGGCAAAGAGCTCGCTGCGCGCGGACACACGGTTCACTTTATTGCTTCGGCGCTTCCGACGCGACTGACGGAGCTCAACGAGCGCGTGCGTTTCCACGAAGTGGAGATGATGTCGTACCCGTTGTTCGAGCACCAGCCTTACACGCTCGCGCTGGCGACCAAGATGGCCACGGTCGCCGAGGAAGAGAACCTCGATCTGCTCCACGTTCACTACGCGATTCCACATTCGATCAGCGCAATTCTCGCGCGTGAATCACTCAAGCCACGACGGCGCTTGCCTGTAGTTACAACTCTCCACGGCACCGACATCACGCTCGTCGGCGCGGATCGATCGTACCTGCCAATCACGCGCTACGGGATCGTGCAGTCAGACGGCGTCACTGCGATCTCTAACTATCTGAAGGACGCGACCCGCGAGATATTTCACTTCGACGACATCAGGGTAATTCCAAACTTCGTTTGCCAGTATGACTACAAGCGACTTGAAGTGAACCATCTGCGCGAGTCGCTGGCGCCGCAAAACGAGCCGTTGCTGGTCCATGTTTCAAACTTTCGCCCCGTGAAGCGGCCGGTTGATTGCGTTGAGATCTTCGCGCGAGTTTTGAAACAGAATGTGAAGACGCGACTCGTGATGGTTGGCGACGGCAGTGAACGAACCAACGCGGAGCATCGCGCGCGTTGTCTTGGCATTTATGACCAGTGCTCGTTTGTCGGGAAACAGCCACGCATCGTCGATTACCTTTCGGCTTCGGATGTGCTGCTGTTGCCGTCTGAGCAGGAGTCGTTTGGACTGGCGGCGTTGGAAGCGATGGCCTGCGAAGTGCCGGTGATTGCATCGCGCGTCGGGGGTCTTCCGGAAGTGGTGACTGACGGCGAGACGGGGTATCTGAGTCCGGTCGGCGATGTCGATAAGATGGCGACGGATGCCGCGCGCCTGTTGAGTGACGACAAGCTGCGCCGCGAGATGGGCCAGCGCGCGCGCGACTCGGCAATCACACGCTATCGCACCGACGTGGTGATTCCTCAATACATCGAATTCTACGAGCAAGTGATCGCAAATAAATAATTGCCAATTTCCGATTGCCGATTGTCAAATTCAAATCGGCAATCGCCAATTGGCAATCGGCAATGAATATGACTTCTCTGATTGTTGGCACAGCCGGTCACATCGATCACGGGAAGAGCGCCCTCGTGCGCGCTCTTACGGGTACCGATCCCGATCGTCTGCCGGAAGAAAAACGGCGTGGCATCACGATCGATCTCGGCTTTGCCGATCTCGAGCTCGACGATCTGCGCATCGGCTTTGTCGATGTGCCTGGTCATGAACGTTTCATCAAAAACATGTTGGCCGGCGCGCACGGCATTGACTTGCTGGCTTTAGTGATCGCTGCCGATGAAGGTGTGATGCCGCAGACGCGCGAGCACTTCGACATCTGTCGTTTGCTTGGTGTGCGCAACGGTCTGATCGTGATTACCAAGCGCGATCTGGTTGACGAAGAGATGCTCGTGCTCGTCGAAGACGAAGCGCGAGAGCTGACTGCCGGATCGTTTCTGGAGCACGCTCCGATCCTTGCGGTGAGCTCGCGCACGCGCGTGGGATTGGACGAGCTGAAAGATCAGCTCGCAGTGTTGGGTAAGAGTGTGCCGCCGCGGTCGCAGGAGTTTGTGACGCGTTTGCCGATCGATCGTGCGTTTTCGATGAAAGGGTTTGGCGCGGTGGTCACGGGAACGTTGATCTCGGGGAAGATAAAAGAGGGTGACGAGCTGGAGCTGTTGCCTTCGCAAGTCAACGTGAGAGTGCGCGGGTTGCAGGTACACAACCAGGCGGTGACTGAAGCGCACGCGGGGCAGCGCACGGCGGTGAATCTGGCGGGCGTCGATACTGCGCAGATTGAGCGTGGGATGGTGCTCGCGCCGGCTGGACGTCTGCGTCCGACGCAGGTGATCGATGTTTGGATCGACGTGTTGCCGGGCGCGTCGCGGGCGGTGCGTTCGCGTTCGCGCGTGCGTTTTCACATTGGTGCGGCGGAAGTGTTGGGACGCGTAAGAGTACTGGATGGTCCATCGCAGATCGCGGCGGGAAGTAGTGGTTTGGTGCAATTGCGACTGGAAGCGCCGGTCGTGGCGGTGCATGGCGATCGGTTCATTCTGCGATCATATTCACCGGCAGAGACGGTTGCGGGTGGCGTGATTCTCGATCCGTTTGCGATTCGGCATCGCGCCCGGGATCTGGCGCGTGCGCGAGAGATCTTGCGGTTGTTGAGCAGTGAGGAGCGAGCGGCGAAGTTCACCGGGTTTGTGCGAGCGGCGGGTGATCGCGGGTTGCGGCTCGTGGATCTCGCGGCGGCGACTGGTTGGACCAACGAGGTGTTGGATGCAGTCGCTGCTGAGGCACGCGCCGAGGGCGCTGTGATTGAACTGGGCGGTGTGTACCTGGCGCGTGAGAGTTTGGATCGTTTCACCGGAGCGGTGATTGTTGAATTGGAACAGCATCACAAGCGCGAGCCACTCGCGCGCGGCATGTTGCGCGAGACGTTGCGCGAGAAAGTCTTCGCGCGTTCGTTTCCGGAAGTGTTTGCGGGTGTGATCGCGAGACTCGAAGCGGACAGCAAAGTCGCTGCAGAGAAAGATATCGTGCGCTTGAGTGAACACAGCGTTGGTCTTTCTGAGCAGGACCTGGCGCTGAGTAAACTTATCGAAGATATTTATCGCGCGGCGGGAGTCGAGGCGCCTTCACTTGATGAGGCGATGACTAAAGCGAATGTCTCCGCTGCTGAGCGCGTGCAGGCGCGCAAGCTGCTGCAACTCTTACTCGAGGAAAAGAAGCTGGTGCGAATCCAGGGCGAGATGTTCATGCACTCAGAGGTTATTGCTGATCTTACGTCGAAGCTCCACACCTACGCCTCGCAGCACGAACCTGATCGCCTGATCGACGTCCCCGGTTTCAAAGATCTCGCGGGCGTCTCGCGCAAGTACGCCATCCCCCTTCTCGAATACTTCGACCGCGCCCAGGTCACGCGCCGCGCCGGCGACAAGCGCCTCATCCTCAAACCTCGCTAACCTGTTTTTAACGCGGATGACGCGGATAACATCTGACTTGCATTCCCTCAACCCCGGCGTTAACATGCTGGCATAATTCGCTAAAAACGCGGCTTTTTCCTTAACCTTCATAATTCATTCGCTGGCGGGAGGTTCAACATGAAAAGCCTGAAAGATATTCTCGCGATTCTGGTTGGCATAGCAGCCGCCCTCGGTGCGATCTATTATTTCTATAGATTTGTGACCTTTCCGGATCCTGCCGGTGGTCACACTTCCGGGTGGATCGCGCTTGGGCTGGCAGCAGTGGCCTTTGTTTGTGGCCTGGTATATTTCCTTGGCCACGTAAACAAAGAGGAAGAGATTCACATTACGCAATAGCGTCGCGTAGTTTGTTTTGCGGCGGGCAATTGACTCGACGCCGCTCAATAAACTTGCGCCTGCTCCCCGACCCCATCTTGAACGCCGTTTGTGCACACACCAAAGGGGCTTACGTGCGCAGGCGGCGCTTGTTTTTTACATGATTTTTCAGTTACGAAAGAAGGAGCTACTCAAGCAAAAATGTTTCCTCTCCTGATTGTGCTGCTGCAACAGATTCGCGCCACGCAGCCAACCTACTTTTTTCTGGTTACCTTGCTGCTGCTGATTGCCGGAGGCATCGGCTGGCTGATCGCTGCCGTGCTCGGTTTTGCTCGTTCGCCGGCCTTCGGACCCTCGGCACGCTGGTTCTCCTACGCCGCGGTTTGCTTGATCGTCTATCACCTGCAATTCCTGCTGTTCGGCGTGTTCGTGTTTCTCGGCATGAGTCAAAACTCGGCCGACCTCACCATGGCTCTCGGAGTCGGCGCGTTCTTCAACCTGTTTGTAGTGCTGGCGGCAGTGTGTGCGATTATGGGTTTCGTCAGAATGACCAATCCCCGGTAGAGCTGTAAACTGTTACTGCCTTGATGAATAGAAAACTGCTTATGATCGCCGCGCTTGTCCTGGTGGGAAGCGCGGCGGTTCTCGTTTTAGTTGCTTCACAAAACTCACCCTCGAACGCGGTGAAGGATGAGTTTGTGCGGCAACGCGGCGGTCGCTTCTTCGTCGGTAACAAACCTTTTCGCTTTGTCGGCGCGAATGTGGCGGTGATGTATCGCGACGAGGATCGCGCCCGCATGCCCGAGACGCTGCGCCAGTCGGCGCAGGCAGGAATCAAAGTCGTGCGCGTTTGGGCTTTTGGTGAGGGTGGTCCAAACGATGTGAAGCCGATGGCGGACTTCGCAGACTGGCCGCGCGATCATTACTTTCGACTCGCACCGGGACAGTGGAACGAAGACTCGTTCGTACACCTCGACAAGGTGATCGCCGAAGCGGCTAAGAACAATATCTACGTGCAGCTATGTCTGACCAACTGGTGGCGCGACACCGGCGGCGTCACGCAATACCTGCGTTGGGCAGGCATCAACGATGCTGCTGACGACAGTTACAAATTTGGCATCAACAACGAGAAGGCGATCCTCTTCTATACCAATCCGGAAACGCGACGCCTCTATCGCGAACATCTCGAGAAACTTGCGACACGAAGAAACACAGTCACCGGTGTGCTCTATCGCGATGACCCGGCGATCTTCGGTTGGGAGTTGATGAATGAAGCGCAGGTGATCACCGGACGCTGGTCCGAACGGCGTGCGTGGTTCGCGGAGATGAGCGCGTATCTCAAGTCGCTGGATCCGAATCACATGATCGCGCCGGGCGCGTGGGGTTATCGATCGTCGTCCGAACGGCGCGAGTGGTTGGCGGATCATGCGCTTCCAACGATTGACTACTGCGACGTGCACAGTTATCCGCGTGACGATCACGACAGCTTTGTAGAATCGCCAGCGGCGTTGAAAGAGTTCATCCAGAACCGCGCGGCGGCGGCGTTCTCGATCAGAAAGGCGCTCGTGTTCGGCGAGTTCGGCATGGGCGTGGAAGGGCACAACGGCGCTTCGCAACTCGAGTGGTACAAGACGTTCTTTGAAGGTAACGTGCGTGCGGGAGCCGCGGGCGCGATGTTTTGGATCATCACGCCCGATGCCCGCCGCGGTTATGGCGTGACTTATTCGACGCCTCGCGATCGAGAGTTGTTAAACGAGATCGCGCGTGCGTCACAGATGTATACAGCACTGCAATCAGCGGAACTGCCCGCCAATCTGCTCGAGAGCGAGCGACACCTGGTACCGCGACAGTTTGCATGGACTCGTTCGGCCGGTGATTCAGCCACGCTGCCGCAGATCTCTTTCAGGGAAGACAAGTCGGTTCTTTATCAGTTCAAACCGCAGATGGCGCGGGCAGAGCGTTTCGAGAAGATTGGCGAAGGCGTGGGCTATATCTGGGGATTCGGCTCGGGATATCTCGAATACACGGTGCCCGAACGCGAGGACCGGCGACAGGTCAGCGAGATCATCGTACGCGCGCACGTACAGCCGGTGTTGCCCGTGGATGCGCCGCCCGGTTTTGTAAAGACGCGGGTCACGCTCTTTGTGGAAGGCTGGAACGGCGGCTCGCGTTTGATTCCGGTTGAGTCAAAAGGACAGCCCGATATTCAGGAGTGGCGCTTAACCGGACGACTGCTGCGACTCCGCGCCATGCGTGGCCTGCCGTTAACGATCCGCTTCGCCGTGACACCCGAATCGGATTGGCTCTACGGCGTCAACATCTCAAACTGGCCCGACGGATATGACTCAAAAGATGCGAAGCCGGTTGAGGTTGAGCTGAGACATTAGCCACGGATGCCACGGAAAAATCTCGATTGAAAAATCCGTGTCATCTGTGGTTGCTCTGATCCAACTCATAAATCTTTGCGGACGGCACAAGGCCGAGTTTTAGTTCGGCTGCGGGTGTGGCGTGATCTTGAATGGCGGAGACGAACGCGTCGTTGCTGAAGTAGCGACGACCGCGGCCGACGATGATGAAGTCGCCGGAGTCGAGTTGTTGCAGGGCTTCGGGATCTGACATGGAGATACAGATCAGATCCGGGCGCTGAACTCGTTCGGCATAATAAGCAGCCAGCGAAGGACTTTCGCTTACAACCCGAGCGCCGGGACGAGCGCGGGCAGCGATTTCAACGATCGCGTCGCGCATGCTGGCGTCGTAAAACTCATCGTGCGGGAAGTAATAGCCGGCCCACGCCGTGCCCCCACCAATCGAATTTGTAAACAAACGAAAGTGCGGCGCCGCCTGGACCGAATTGATCACTGACGCCGCGATCACCACCACGGCGAGCGTTGCCGGCACGTAGTGCTGCAAAGTCGTGCCCCATTCAAAATTCGCGATGCGATCCGCAAACCAACGCCCGGCCCACTGAATCCCCAGCGCGCTCGTGATCAAAACTGCCGGCAACACGCTCGTGTAATAACGCGTGAACTTGCCACCCGAAAAACAGAACGCGACGACCCACAACATCAACCAGAACAGAATGAAGTAACGCCCGTCACCCAGCCTGCGTCGAAACAACCGCGGCAGACCGCCAACGAATGCCAGCACCGTCAACAGCGGCAACTTGACCGCAGTGAAAACCAGGTAGAAATAGACCGGTACGCCGTGCAGCCAGGCGTCGATGCGCTGCGGGTACAGATGGCCCATGAATTCATAGCCGTCGTGACCGATGCGCTTGCCGCCCGCAAACAAACCCATTTGTTTCCACGTCTCCGGCAGCAGAATTGTCGGACTCAAAATCAGAAACACAAGGCCCATGATCGCGAAGAACACGAGCAGCCGTTTCTTGCCCATACGCCAGCGAGTCTCAGGCAGGTTCTGAAACATCCAGTAGTAGCAAATGCTGATCGTAAGCAGGTGCGGCAGGTACTTCGACGCCACCATCGCGCCATACGCCGCGGCGGTGGCCCAGTAATATTTATTCGGGTTCTGGTCCGTACTCTCCGCCACGCGCTGACCCCGCAACCAGAACACATTCGCGAGCAGGAAAAAGAAAAGCAGGAACGAGTCTTCCTTCGCGATGCGGCTGAAGCCGATGCCGGTCGGGTCGAACGCCCACAATGCCGAAGCAATTAGCGCGACTTCGACGCCGAACAGTTCAGCAGCGACTAGAAAGATCAGCACCGTGCTCAAGGCGCCGACGATGGTGCCGGGCAATCGCAAAGCGGTTTCGGGAGCGATCTGGTGAGTCGTGCCGAGAGAGCTGTTGTTCCACTTCTCGGCGAGAATGATCGAAGCGGCCTGGAACGCCTTCATCAACATCGGATGTTCGCCGTTCGCGCCGGTCAGGCCATGAGCACGATAATCAGCGACCGCGTTGAGTTTGTTGAGCTCGTCTTCACTCAGTCCTTCGGCGCTCAGGCCGGTCACGCGAAAGCCAAAACCAGCGACCGTCAAAACGACTAAAGCAATGAATACAAGAGTCTTGCTACTGGATAGGACACCGCGACCGGCAAAGAGGTCAGGTCTCAAACCGGCGGTAATAATGGCATCAGCTCGTGCGGACAAAACTCAATCCTCTCGGCAAAACGCAAGAGGTTAGCGAAATAGATGGGTGGTGTCAAAAAGACATGAGACAGGATTTCAGGATTTACAAGATTCAGATTCCTGTTAATCTTGCTTGTCCTGTAAATCCTGTCTCCAAATGGACCAAACAAATCACCCGCAACTAGCCCGCCGGCTCGGACTGTTTGACGCGACCATGATCGTCATGGGCGGCATCATCGGTTCCGGCATTTTCATGAACCCGTCAGTGGTCGCACAGCAGGTTCATACTCCGTTTCTGATTCTCGGCGCTTGGATACTCGGCGGCCTCTTCGCCCTCGCGGCCGCCTTCATCTGGGCCGAGCTCGCCGCGCTGCGACCGGACGTTGGCGGTCAATACGCGTACTTGCGCGAAGCGTTTCATCCCGGCGTAGCGTTTCTCTATGGCTGGGTGTTGCTGTTGGTGATTCAAACCGGCGGAATGGCGGCGGTCGCGGTGACGTTCGCACGCTATTTTGTTGAAGTAACTTACCTGCCAATTTCAACTCAGTTACTGGCCGTGCTGGTCCTTGCCGTCCTGACCGTCATCAACTGCCTCGGCGTGCGCGCGGGCAGCACCGTGCAAAGTGTCCTGATGGTTTTGAAGATACTGGCGATCGCGATGCTCGTCATCTGCGGGTTCTTATTCGCAAGCCGCAGTACGAATCCCAGCGGACTGTTGGACAGACCAGTATCACTCGATCTGCTGACGGCTTTTGGCGCGGCAATGGTGCCGGTCATCTTCGCATACGGCGGCTGGCAAACATCGACGTTCATCGCCGGCGAAATCAAAGAACCGCGCCGGAACTTGCCGCGCGGATTGATCTTCGGAGTCAGCGGAGTCGTCTTGTTATATCTCGCCGCGAACGTGGTCTATATCAGTGTGCTGGGCACGAATGGTCTCGCAGCGTCCTCTGCGCCTGCCTCCGACGTGATGCGGAGCGCGCTGGGCGACGTTGGAGCGCGCGTGATTGCGGCTGGTATCGCGATCTCAACCGCAGGCTTTCTCAGCCAGAGCATGTTGACGGCGCCGCGAGTCTACTTTGCGATGGCGCAGGACGGAGTGTTCTTCAAAGCTGTGGGCATGGTCCATCCGGGGACGCGCGCGCCGATCGTCGCGATCGGGTTGCAGGGCGTGTTCGCGATCCTTATCGCGCTGCTCGGAACCTACGAGCGGATTCTCAACTACGTCGTCTCCGTTGATTCAATCTTCTTTGGTCTAACAGCTTGCTGTATCTTCGTCTTTCGCCGGCGTGAAGCGGTGGCGGTGACGCGAGTGCCCGGGCATCCGGTGACGACAATACTTTTCATCGCGGTGTGCTGGCTCGTGGCCCTCAATACGATCTATCGTTATCCCCAAAACACGTTGATAGGAATCGGAATCATGTTTACAGGAATAATCGTTTATATGTTTTGGCCGTCCAGGAGTGAGCAATGACTCGCCAGGTAATGAGCTCGTCGTACATGAACTGGGCGAAGACGCACTCGGCGGCGAAGTTTAATCTTGCCACCAGCGGGCTCGGTAATTTGAAATTGAGCGAACTGCGCGTGTCGCTCGACGATCTCGAGATCACGGATGGTGGCTACGGGTATCAACCGCTGATTCAGTCGATCGCCACGAGGTATCGAGTCGATCCTGAAGTAGTAGTAACGGCCGCGGGAACGAGCTTCGCGAATCATCTCGCGATGGCGGCGCTCATTGAACCCGGTGACGAGATCTTGTTCGAGCATCCGGCTTACGAGCCGATGCTGGCGGCGGCGTTGTACCTGGGCGCGAACGTCAAACGCTTCGCACGCCGGTTCGAGCATGGCTTTCGGGTAGTGCCCGAGGAGCTCGGGTCGCTGGTGAGTCCGAAGACGCGCTTGATCGTGATCACGAACATGCACAATCCCAGCGGCGTGCTGATCGACGATACAGAACTAAAACAGATTGGTGAGATCGCGCGCGGTGTTGGTGCGCGTGTTTTTGTCGATGAAGTCTATATTGAAACGTTGTTTGAAGATTCGCCTCGCACAGCGTTTCATCTCGGCAATGAGTTTGTCGTCACCAGCAGTTTGACCAAGGCATTCGGACTGAGCGGGTTGCGTTGCGGTTGGATCTTTGCTGAGCCGGAGCTAGCGCAACGCATGCGGCTGCTCAACGATCTCTTCGCGTCCACGCCGGTACATTCCGGTGAGCGACTCAGCGTGGTGGCGATGCAGCAGCTCAGCGAGATTGGAGCGCGCGCGAAAGAGTTACTGGATCGAAATCGCAGTTTGCTGAATGAGTTTCTCGACACGCGCGAAGAGCTGGAAGTGATCCGGCCGGAGTTTGGGACGGTAATGTTTCCACGCGTACGTAGCGGCAGTGCGGATGAGCTGTGTCAACTGTTACGAGAGAAGTATGAGACGTCAGTAGTGCCGGGAAGATTTTTTGAGATGCCTGCGCATTTCCGGGTTGGAATTGCGGGGGATAGTGACGTGTTGGAAGCAGGGCTCGAACGGCTCGGGAAAGCGTTGGATGAAATTAGCCGCGGATAACACGGATCAGTGCAGATCTCTCACTATTAACCAGTCCCGCACTTGTTCGGCGGCTTCGATCGCGACGGCCTCAGTCGTGATCCGGATGGGCGTGCCGGTGGGCCAGTTGTCTTTCTTCAACATTGGACCACCCACGGCTTTGTAGTAGACCTTACCCTCAAACTTCTTTTGGCCAGTCTGCGGTTCGAAGACGACGATCTTAACGTCGAGATCCGGTGAGTTAAGGATCAAAGTGCCGCTTTGAAACTCATCGACGTCGAATTGCACCAGCACGACGATTGACGACGTTTCACTTTTCGCGCGCTTGACGGCGCGATCGCGTTTGAGATCACCGAGCTCAGTCGTGCTGACCTTCTTGAACTCGCCGAGCTTTTGCAGAAACGTCGCAAAGATCGCATCTTCGCTGAGCAAATGTTTCGACGACGGCTCACGAGCGACAAGCAGCGAGACCGGTTCCTTCAACTCACGGGCGCTGTTCTTTGCGGTCGTGTCAGTGTCTGTTTGCGGCGTCGGAACGGGTTGCGCGGGTTTGGGAGTACGCCTGCCTGACTGTGCAGTCGTTTGGGTAGCGAGCAGTAACAGCAGGCTCGATGCAGCCAGCAGGCCTTTTTTGTGGCGGTTTCGCTGAAAGCCGGGGAGCATTTTCATGCGATCTTCTCCAGCGGTGTTGCGTTGACCTTAGAAGCGCTTCTGGGCGGCAGGGTTGGCCGGCTTACCGCTGACCGAGAGCACGGATCGCCTCGCGGGCGTAGTAAGTCAAAATAATGTCGGCGCCGGCGCGCTTGATGCTGGTCAGTGTTTCGAGCATGACGCGTTCTTCGTCGATCCAACCTTTTTGCGCCGCCGCCTTGATCAGCGCGTACTCGCCTGACACGTGATAAGCGGCGAGCGGCACGTCAAATCGATCCCGCACCATTTTGAGAACGTCGAGATAAACCGTCGCGGGTTTGACCATCAGGATGTCCGCGCCTTCGGCGTAGTCGATCTCAGCCTCACGCATTGCCTCGCGCGCGTTCGGCGGATCCATCTGGTAAGCACGTCGATCGCCGAACTCCGGCGTGCTCTGCGCTGCCTCGCGGAATGGACCATAGAAGCCCGACGCATACTTTACTGCGTACGACATGATCGCGGTGTTTGAGAAACCCTGCTCGTCCAGCAGTTCGCGAATGGCGCCGACCTGGCCATCCATCATGGCCGAAGGTGCGACCAGATCCGCGCCCGCCGCGGCCTGGCTCAACGCGGTGCGTGCCAGCAGCTCGAGTGATTCGTCGTTAATCACTTCGTTGCCACGAACCACGCCGCAATGTCCGTGCGACGTGTACTCGCACAAACAAGTGTCCGCCATGATGATCACGTCGGGTGTCGCTTGCCGCACGGCGCGAATCGCCCGTTGCACGATGCCGTCTTCGGCGTAGGCGCCGGACGCGACCGCATCTTTTGTTTCCGGCAGGCCAAACAGGATGATGCTGCGCACGCCGAGATCGTAAGCGGCGGAAACTTCTTTCGTGGTTTCGTCGATGGAAAGATTAAAAACGCCCGGCATCGAAGAGATCTCGCGGCGCACGCCCTCGCCGGGACAAACAAATAACGGAAGGACGAAGTTTTCAGGCGCGAGGCGCGTCTCGCGCACAAGGGCGCGAATCGCATCGCTGCGGCGAAGTCGACGAGGACGATGAATCATTGCTTAAGTCTCACTTCGAAAAACTACCAACGGTGATACGCGGGATGGCCGGGTTTAACGGCCACGAACGTTCCGCGACAGGTGGCGCAAACCTTGTCGTGCGCGATCAGCTCGCCTTCTACGATCGCGCGATCGTCAGTTGATTTGACCACACGAGCGACGAGTTTGACTGGGCGATCGCTCGGCGTCGGGCGCAGCAGTTTGATCGCATAGTCGGCGGTGACTGTGCACGGTGGTTTGTCGGCGCCGGACTTTTGCATTAGATGCCAGGCGGCGGACCAGTTGCAATGACAGTCGAGCAACGTGCCGATGATGCCGCCGCTCAACATGCCTTCGAACGCTTCGTACTCCTTGCTCGGTTGCCACTCGGCGACAACTTCATCGCCGTCCGGGAAGCTGCGCACGTGCAAGCCCTTCGGATTCGCCGGTCCACAACCAAAGCACGCGAGATTAGGCGCGTAAGTTTCCTGAATGCTCTTCATAAATTCTACGGGCGTTATTGTAGGGGCGGCACTCCGTGGCCGCCCCTGCGTTCGGAACAAATATTTCTACACAGGGGCGGCCACGGAGGGCCGCCCCTACAATTACACCGTCGACGACCGCAATTGTTGGCGGAGTTTGAAGCGTTGGATCTTGCCCGTCGCGGTGTACGGCAACTCCGGGACGAATACGTACCGGCGCGGCTGTTTGAAACGCGGTAACGACTCCGCCGCCAGCTTGCGCAACTCATGCTCCAACTGGCCCGCGTCGAATTCTACCTCCAGCTTCACGACAAACGCACACGCGCACGATAGTCGATCCGCGTCAAATCCTTCCACCACCGCGGCGCCCGAAACGCGCGGGTGTCGCGACAAAACACTTTCCACTTCAACCGGCGAAACCCACTGCCCGCTCGATTTGAAACAATCATCACTGCGCCCGAGGTGAGTCCAAAACCCGGCTTCATCGCAGCGATAGAGATCGCCCGTACGCACCCAGCCATCGACGAAGGTGCTCGTCGTCGCTTCCGGATTCTGCCAGTAACCCCGCGCAGCGCTGTCGCCGCGAATCCACAGGTTACCTTCAGTACCACCCGCCAAAGGTTGATCGTGTTCGTCGAGCAAGCGCGCTTCGTAACCGGCGAGCAATCGCCCGCTGCTGCCATAACGCACTTCGTTCTCATGATTCGACATAAACATGTGCAGCATCTCAGTCGAACCGATTCCATCAAGCACCGGCACGCCAAACTCTTTTTCCCACGCTTCACCGAGATGCGCGGGCAGTGCTTCGCCCGCCGACACGCACAAGCGCAAGCTGGAGCAATCGAGCTTCATGCCGCTGCGGTGGCGTTCGAGCAGCAGGTTGTAAATCACGGGAACGCCGAAGAAGATCGTCGGACGCTGTTCCTTGAACAGGTTCGCGATCACGTCGGGCGAGGGTTTTGGACGGCACAGAATTGTCATCGCGCCGTTGAGCAGCGGAAACGAAAAGCTGTTTCCGAGACCGTAAGCAAACGGCAAGCGTGACGACGAGAACAAACGATCCTCCGAAGTCAGTTGCAAAACCTCGCGACAGAACGTTTGGTTGGTGTAAAAGATATCCGCCTGCGTGTGTACCGCGCCTTTCGGTTCGCCGGTACTGCCGGA
>Ga0070699_100002828_pt1 | contig 15489 bp, 12 predicted proteins | sample KBSK1503metaG_FD_65473 | JGI IMG/M metagenome (GOLD analysis project Ga0070699, IMG submission 65473) | Corn, switchgrass and miscanthus rhizosphere microbial communities from Kellogg Biological Station, Michigan, USA - KBS K1-50-3 metaG | ecosystem: Host-associated > Plants > Roots >...
TAAAGTTTCCTGGAGATTATCTCTCTGTTTAACTATAACGAATCCATGGGCCCTCTGGCAACAGGGCATGATCAAGCATGCGGGGCTTCTCAAAAGTCTTTTTCCTCTTCCCCCCTCCCCGCCCCAAAAAAAGAGGAAAAGAGCGGGTTGCCGGTTGGGCGCGACCGCGCCCAACCGGCAACCCGCTCTTTTCCAGACTGCGCTTTCACGAAACCAGCCACTGTGGGGGCTGGTAGAAGGATGGCTCATGCTCTGTAGTCGTCATTAAATCCGCTTTCTCTGCCGTTGGGCTGGCAAGGAGCGGCAGTACGATGGAGAACACACTTCCTTTACCCGGGCTGCTCTGGACCTCGATGTGTCCACCGTGTCGCTCGACGATGTATTGTGAGAGATAGAGTCCTAACCCCACGCCAGGACGTATGCCAGCCTGGACTTCGGCCTCTGGACCCCGGTAGAATTGCTCGAAAATGTGAGGAAGTAGCTCCTCCGCAATACCAACTCCCATATCGCACACGCTGATGGTGACCTCGTCTGCTAACGGCTGCAGCGTGATCGTGATGGGAGATCCCTTTGGTGCATATTTGCGAGCATTCGAGAGCAGGTGCATGAGCACCTGGCTGATGCGATCACGGTCTACGCCGGCTTCGACTGGCTCTAGATTGCTCTCGAAGGTGAGCGCAAGGCCTACACCCGTACTATACGCATCCAGAACCTGGTGGCACAGCTCAACCAGGTTACAGGGTGCGAGGTGCAAGACGAACTCGTTGGACTTGATGAGTGAACAGTCAAACAAGTCGCGCACGAGTGTGTCTATGACCTCGCTGCTCGCAAGAAGCTCGCGCGTCCGCTGCTCCACCAGCTGCTCGAGTGTTTGAGCGTGCAGTTCGAGGGCCTGCTGTTGCTCTTGTACCTGGCGTCGCAATTGACGCGCTTGTATGGCACGATGTAAAGCGGCTACGAAGTAGACACGATCAATTGGCTTCTGGATGAAATCATAAGCTCCTCCCCGCAGCGCCTGGGTAACAAGCCCCTGATCTGCGTGACCAGTGATGAGCAGGGTTGGTACATCCGGTCGCAGTTCTTGTATCTTTGTCAGCAGGTCCAATCCATCCATTCCAGGCATCTTGATATCACTCACAATGACGTCGTAGTCGTGCTCTTGGATCAGTTCGAGCGCTTCTGGTGCCGAGTCAGATGTATCAACCTGTACGCCATGGATGCGCAGTGCTACCATATGAGGGAGGGCCTGTAGGAGTGCTGTGTCATCATCGACGAGAAGGATGTGCGGCGAGTCCATTCAGATTCTCCTTCGTGATGTTTTCCTGGTGAAGTTGAGCCGAATCAGTTCTTCGCTTCCCGCGCGTAGGCGCTGAGAGCCTCCCGTTCCAGCCGGGCGAGAAGGAAGCGTCCTGGATAGTGCTGCCAATCTTCTTTCCCATCACCTGAGCAACTATCCTCTTTCCTGTAACACGAACGAGAGTAGCTCCACCGTTTCATGGAAACTGGCTTATACCAAATCCGATTAAACACTGATCGTTAAACACCTCGCTTTTTTTTCTAATAAAAGGAAGATCAGGGTTCCTGAGAAAAAGCTCAACTGTGTGTGTCAAATGCGTTCGTTTCCTGCGACAAATAGATGTATTCGAGAGAGCAGAAACCTTCTCGTCGTGAGTGGGTGGTATGAGAGACAAGAGCGTTGCACATGACTTCCACAAGCTGGGCATGGAAAAAGAGATGTCCTCTTCTCGGAGTGTTCGCAGGTGCCCCGAGGAGGTTTCCGCAAGAAGCACGCCAAACTGGCTCCATGCAAGGCCGCATTGGAACCGGTTTGGCAGATCGCGCTCTCCTCTCGCCAACAAGCGCTAGGCTCGTCCCTCGCGGAGTTCGCTGATAGCTTTGGTGATACGTCGAAGCCTTGTTTCGGCTGTTTTGGCTCCCTCTATGGAGAGCACAACCCGCTGCTTGGAGCTTCTGGACAGTCCATCGAAGAACTCAGAGGCCGCCGCATCACGGTCGAGGGCGTCCTTGAAGTCGGGCGGCACCGTCACCTCACGCGGTTCGGCGTCCAGTTCGATATCGACCTCTACTTCATCGCCAGCCTCGACACCAGCACTCACGCGGTTCTCTGCGCTGACGGGGAGCAGGAATTCCCCACCCATAGGTGCCACCGTGCTGCGGTAGGAATGACCGTTGATTGTGACGCGGACTGGTGGCCGCTTGCTCGATTTGAGGTGCTCAACGAGCTCTGACGGGACTCGGATACCTGTAGCAGTCTTGCCGTGAAGCTCTATTCTGGCACGAAATCTCATACATTGGACTCCTTCCTCAACCGAGCTGCCAGTATCGAGATCCATGCCCAGATGAACAGGACCCCGATCCAGAAGCCAATGACGCTCCAGGATTGGCCCGAGCCCGTGGCGACACCAACAAAGGCGGCGAAGAAGAGTATGCCGCTTACCACCGAGTAGATTGCCCATCCCCTAAGACCCTGGGAGGCAAAGCGCCGGGCCATCACCATGCACGCTGCGATCAGCGCGAGGAACCCGATGCCAGCGGTGATGAAGTGCAGAAGGCCATGCCAACTGATCGTGTGGGCGTCGGGCGGGGTCCCGGGAGGAAAACCGAAGGCCGGGTCGGCAGTAAAGAAACCGGCGCCAATCAAACCTAATCCATAGACGCCTACCAGCAGAGGTCCCCAGGTTCCGCCCCGGCTGCCGTGCAGGACCCGGCGCATTCCGAGCGCGAAGGCGATAACCAGCAGGCCGGACACCAGAAGGTTGGTGATCTGAATCCAGCCCAGGTCCCCATTCGCCAGCAGGCTGAGGTCATGGCGGAGGATGTCGAAGCCCGGGCGGGTGAGAGCCTGGATCACGCCTACGACGATGTAGAAAGGGCCAGCGATCATGCCACAAGCAAGCAATGCGTTTGTCAGTTTGCTGTGAGAGGACGGGTTGCTCGTCCTCTCGTTTGAAGAAACTGTTTGCATCATCTTCTCCTCAGGTGTATCAGGCTTGGAAGTACTCCACCAACACGGGGGCCATCGCCTCATCGGCGACGTTGTGAGGCTGACCTGCAATGGTGTAGCGCTGCGCGTTGGGCAGGGTGTCTGCAACGGCATCCGCAGCGTGGCTCAGCCACGGGGTCGTCCCGCCGTCGATGACCAGGGTTGGGGCCGTGACTTTTGCCAGTCGCTCTTTTGGCAGCTTGAAGTCGCCGTTGCCCATGAGGATGGCATCGTAGACGAGGGTCGGTGCAAATGCCTCTTGAGCTGCCCAGAACGGCGACTGTCGCATGGGGGCTACGAATTCGATTGGCATACCTGCGCCTTTTGTCAAGAAGAGTTCGATCATGTCGCCTCTGCGCCCCTCACGCAACATCTGGGCAAGCTGCTCCATGTAGTCTTGCGGTACGGGAGGTCGAGTGCCTTCCAGGATGTATGGGGGCTCCCACACCGCGAGCTTCTTCATTTTGGGGGAGAGGCCAGCGGCAGCTGCATACATGGACAGGACACCCGTGCCAGACGATCCATAGACAAACGCTGATCCGCCAGCCTCGGTGATGAGGGCATCGATGTCTTCGATTTCGCGCTCAACGGCATAGGGTTCTGTAAACCCACTCTCGCCATGACCTCGCCGGTCTATGTTGTAGACCGTGAAGTGCGAAGCCAGCAGTTGGGCCAGTCCCGCATGCTGATGGTGGTCCCCAAGCACGCCGCACACAATGACGAGTGCTGGTCCCTGGCCGGACTGCTCGTAAGCGATGCGAGTTCCATCTTTTGAAGTCACGTATTGCATAGCATTCTCCTTTTCCATTACTGTACGCTTTGTTGCTCTGGTCGCTGCTCTTGCTGCGCAGAGGCTTTTTGGTAGATGAGATGGATCGCGCCGGACTCGAAGGGGATCGTGTGAACCCTGGTCAGCGCGATTTCCTCAGCCGGCTCCCGAAAGAGCGGCATTCCGCTCCCCAGGAGAATCGGATGAATGGTCAGATTGTACTCGTCGATCAGCCCTCGTTTGGCCTCGTTTCGCTCCGTTCGAGGGAGAGCAGCGTCAGGCTCAAACGATCGATTTTGCTGAGCACCCCATAAAGGGCTGACTGATCCTGGAGCCTGCCGGAAAGCCGCGAGGTGCCATCAGACTCATGCACAATCTGTAATCCCTCCAGCCACTGCTGCCAGCTCTGGTCCAGATGCCCTTTGATACGGATCGAAACGTGCATTGGTACACCTGCCTTTCCGAGGTTCAGATGTGCTCTGCCAAAGGTCGTTGAGAAGAGTATAACTGGCAAGCGGGAGAACAGACATCACCTGTGTTCGTGATTGGACGGGTGATTTTGCAAGGGGCCTTAAGACACATCCGAGAAATGTTGGGTACCCAACCGGCATGAACGCGCCTGTCAGACATGCGGCTAGAGGAGGTGCAACCGCGCCGTCACTGCGATGGCTTCGGCGCGCCGACTGACACCTAGCTTGCGATAGATACTGCTGACCTGGGTCTTAATCGTATTGGGGGAAACCACCTGCGCCTGCGCCATCTCAGCATAGGTCTGCCCTGCAACCAGCAGACGCAACACCCGTTGCTCTTGCTGTGAGAGTGGTTCGCTGAGCGTGCATGGGACGGCACTGTGTGCTGGCTGGGGCAGCGTCTGGTATGATGGGGCAGGAGAGGCATCTCTTCCCTTTTTAAGCTTGCTTTCCTCCTGCTCAAAGACCGCCAGCAAGCGCGCAACATAGGGCCTGGAAAAAGAAATCGCCAGAATATCAGGGTCATCACCTTGTGATGCTTCCAGGAGCGTCTGGAGCACCTGTTTCATGGGTTCACCAGCATCTAGATACACACGGATATAGCCCTCTGGCTCGGTCAGCGCAAGCAAGCGAGTCGCGACGCGCACTGCTTGTTCTCTCTTGTCCGCATAGCGTAGGGCCACCACAGACAGTGCCATCCATTCGAGCGCTGTTGGGATATCTCCTGGCCGATCAAGATGCTGGCTCCAGCGCTGAAGTTGCTCAACCGCCAGGGCATACTGCTGCTGGGCCAGCAAGACCCGCACCCACATCAGCACCTCCTCTGTGCGCACGGGGCTCGATACATTCGGGGGGAGCATCGTCTGTGCCGCCCACCCCGACGCCTCGGCCAGGTTGTCCTGAGCCAGCCATACATGCAGGCGGGTATCTATCACCCAGCGCTCATGGGTAGCAGATCCCTCCTGCTCAACCAGGACTTCGAGCTGGTGTAGGGCCTCCTGTGCGGTCTGCAGATCCCCGCGTGCCAACCCGAGCCTGGCCTGTGCTCTCCTCCCAAGAACCAGCAGCTCCACCTGGTACCAGTCCTGCGCGCCCCGCAGCGAACGCTGCAGCCAGTCCGCGGCCTCCTCCAGCCGATTGCGAGCGTAGCAGATGTTGAAGAGGGAATACTGCAGATAGCCTGACCATGTGGTGCGCCCCCCGGTCTGCTCAATCAGAGCGAGGGCCTCCAGACATTCCTGGCGCGCCAGGTGCAACTGTCCAGCTTGTATATAGGCATCCGCCAGCCAGGTTCTGACGCGGACCCTCACCAGCGGATCTCCTGCCTCCATCATCTGCTTCGCCGAAAGCAGCCTGGGCACCAGCAGAGCACCTTCTTGCTGGAGCAGCGAGGTCAGCCAGAAGGTGAAGGAGAGCGGGATCATGTTCCAGCTCGCCTCTTCATCGGGGGGCAGCGCTTCTATCTCAAGAGAGAGATGTCGCAGGCGCTCCTGATCGCCATGCTTGAGGAGGCCTCTCGCCTCGATCAAAGCACGCAGCAAGCGCAAACGCCGCTCGATCAACGCTACCTCGGCGCCAGAGAGTGCCGGTTCCTGCCGGCAGCGCAGGAGTCCTTCCATCCGCATGATGGTCCGCTCCACCTGGACCTGCATGCTAGTATACGGCGTTTCAGCGCTCAAATTGACGGAGTTGAGGAAGCGAAGAGCGGCCTCCAGAGCCAGGCGCAGATGCGACCGCAGAACGACATCTGGCAGGGCCAGCACCCAACTGTGGATGGTCCTGGCCTCTCCTCTCAACCAGAACTGAGGAGCCGCCTGCTCCATCAAGGAGGCGGCATACTCGTAGTCAGGGGCGGCCAGCGCGTGCGCAATGGCCTCCCGCCACAAGCTGGCCCTCTCATAAAAGCGAGCCGCCCGCAGGTGCAACAGTGGGACCAATTTCGGCTGGCTCGCCTGCAAACGAGCCAGCAGGGCCTCTCGAAAGAGATCATGGTACCGATACCACTGCCGCTGCTCATCCAGCGGCACCACAAAGAGATTGGCTCGCTCCACCTCTTCGAGCATCTGCTGACTTGCCTCTCGCGTGGGACTCGCGGTGACGGCCTGGCAGGTGGCTGCATTCATGCTTGTGACCACGCTCGTCTGGAGCAGAAAGTCCTGAAGCGGGACCGGCAACCGCGCGAGAATGTCTTGCTGGACGTAGTCTAAGAGATGGCGGTGGGAGCCCCCAAAGTCCTTCACAAAGGAGGAGGGATCCTGCCGCTTGTGCAGCGAGAGCGCCGCCAGGTGCAGACCAGCAATCCAGCCTTCTGTCCGCTTGGAGAGGATCAACACGTCTTCTTCGGTGAGAGGCAGACTCATGCTTTGCACGAGAAAGCTGGCCGTCTCTTCCTGGGTAAAACGCAGGTCACTGGAGCGGATCTCGACCATCTGTCCCCGCACGCGCAGCCTGGAGAGGGGAAGCTCGGGGTCGGTGCGCGTGGCAAGCACCAGGTGCAGGGTAGCAGGCACATGATCGAGCAAGAAGAGGAGTCCATGGTGGATGGCCTGATCTTCGATCACGTGATAGTCATCCAAGATGAAGATGACTTCTCGATCTGCCTGCATGATCTCATTGAGCAGGATCGCAAGGATGGTCGAGAGCGGGGGAGCCTCTCTTGAATACAGCAGGGCGAAAGCCTCCTCTCCCAGTGTAGGCAGGCATCTGCGCAGAGCAGCGATGCATGCTGTCCAGAAGCGGATCGGATCATTGTCCATGGCGTCGAGGGAAAGCCAGGCCACGCACTGCTCCTGCCTGCTAACCCATGCTGAGAGCAGGGTCGTCTTCCCACTTCCGGCAGAGGCAGAGACCAGGGTCAGCGGGTGCGTCCAGATGGCATCCAGATCGTTGAGCAGACGCGGGCGCTCCACCAGAAAGCTCGGCACACGAGGAGGAACGAGCTTGGTAGAGAGCAGCGGAATCGACAGCGCAGACACCGGGCGAACTGGATCGCGAGCAAGAGTGGGAGAGGGCGACCAGCTTCCAAGCGATCTCGCCTGCTCCTCTAAGCGCGCGAACGTCACCTGGGCTGACAGCCCGAGATAGCCTTTGCGGGTATGTCTCGCCTGCTTGTGATAGGCATACCAATAGCCTCTGCCGCCTGATCTTTCTTCTTTGATGACTGAGAGCCGCCCGGCTTGTCCCACAAAGGCAAACGAGGTGTGCTCTTCCAACCAACGAGTGAATGCCGGTTCATCTCCTGGATGGAACCACTGGTTGGAGTGTCCGTGGCTCTGAAGTTCATAACGCTGGTGCTTCTCGGACCAAATGAACACATGCAATGATGATTTGGACATAGCATCCTTCCTGTACCTTTGGGTGTCTTCCCCAAGCACCCAATCCTCCTGAGTATAGCACACAGCCGCACAAGCAAGGAAACGAAACAGGGAGTGGGAGGTTTGACCTCTCACCCTCTCGCTCCTCGATAAATCAGGCGTCGCAGATAACGACCATTAAGTGACATGGACTGCTCAGTTTCTAGAGAGGCGGCGCGCACCAGAAGTGCAAGGAGGTTCTCCAGCACTTTATTTTCGGGGAAGGTCAGCAGTGGTTTTGATCACTCTTCAGTCGGATTTGGTATCATGCCTGCGCGAACGTATCGATCATCAGCTTCACGTCGTCGCCCAACGGATAAAGAATCGGGCAGGTGCAGCCATTGCGGTTGTACTCTTCCACCTTTGCACGGACTTCACCCGGTGTTCCACTCGCAGTGATGCGCTCAATCAATTCGTCGGGCACAAACTGCATGGCCTCATGAATCTGTTCTTTGGTTGCAGGCCAGCCGAGAATGGTCTGTACCTTCTTCACCGTTTCCGGCGGTGTGCCGCTGGCTTGCGCAATGTGCGGCTGCTGCGCGAGGTATTGCGTAATCAATTCCTTCGCCGCCTGCACAGCAAGCTGGTGATCGTGATCTATCGAGCATACGATCAACTGCGGGCGATCAATGTCATCCAGATTGCGCCCGGCTTTTTTCGCGCCGGTTTCAATGTGCTTCAAGGCTTCGTGGTTGTATGCTGGTGGCACGCAATAATTGAGCACCACGCCATCGGCGATTTCGCCTGCCAGTTCCATCATGCCCATCTGTGTTGCGCCAATGTAGACCGGCACGTTGCGTGGCTCGCGGCGTCCATGTACGACGTCGAGTTCAATGCCATCCACGTGATGGAACTCGCCATGGAAGGTGACGCGCTCCATATTGAGCAATCGCTTCAGTACTTCGACGGTCTCGCGCATCGCCTTCAGCGGCTTTTTGCGTTCAATGCCCACATTTTTCGCCAGCGGATCCCACCACGCACCGATGCCGCAGATGATGCGATCCGGCGCAAGGTCGTCTAGCGTCAAGAAGGTCGCGGCGAGTAACCCGATATTGCGCGTCCAGTTGTTAATCACGCCGCTGCCGACTTTCATGCGCGACGTTACTGCCGCGAACGCGGCCATTGGTACAATCGCATCACGCACGAGGCGCGACTCTGCCTGCCACACGGCCTCGAAGCCGCGCTGCTCGGCGTACTGCGCGTATGCCATGCCTTCGCGGATTTCATGTTTGTCTTGCAGGTACATCGCCACGCGTGCCATAAGATCCTCCTTGCTGAATGTTGGCTTCTAATACGGGAGTATTTTACCACATCAATGAGGGACACGAAGAGTACCGGCTGCTTGTCAAACGGGAAGTGATCACTACGTGCGGATTACCTCGTTCAAGTCGCGGCCAAGGTCCTTGAGCAGTACCATTGCGGCGTTTCGACCGGGTGCGCCGGTGACAGAGCCACCCGGGTGCGTAGTTGCGCCGGTCTGGTAGAGACCGGGAATAGGCATACGGTGCTGCGCGTAGCCCGGTACCGGTCGCAGGGTTTCCGACTGGGACAGTCCCATGTCTCCACCGTGGCAGCTCCCATGCCAGTTGTGGCGGTTGACGCGCTCCAGGTCGAGGGGGCTGCGAATCTCGCTGGCGAGGATTTTGTCACCGGTCAGGTTGGGCGCGTACTTGCGCAGCTCTGCCAGATTGCTTGCTGCCACCTCTTCCTTGATCTCATCCCAATGCTCGGGTCCCTCACGCAGTGAGTATGGTTGTACGTTGATCACTTTAATCATGTGGTTACCCTCGGGGACCCTGCTGGTATCTTTCACCGAGGGCGTCAGCACGAGCAGCACCGGCTGGTCGGTCCCGACGGTGCCGTGGTGGAAGTTGCTTTCCACGCTGAGTTGGCGCTCGGGTGTTTGCGCTATACCCGCACCAACGACAGAGAGCGTCCCACCAACAACCGTGAATTCCGGAGGTTCGGTCGCCGCATAGTGAGCCACGAACATCGTGCGGCCTGCCTTGTAGGTCTCCACACCGTACAGGAAGGCGTCACCCCAGGCTTCCGGAGGAGCCATATCGACCAGGTGCTTGACGTGGATAGAGGAGACAACCGCGTGGCGCGCGCGGAACTGTTCGCCCGATTCGGTCTCGACGCCCACACAGCGTCCGTGCTCCAGGAGTAACCTGCTCACCGGCTGGTTCGTCAGGATGGTCCCCCCATGATCCTCGATGATACGGCGCAGTGCCTGGGGCAGATTCCAGGAGCCGCCTTTAGGGATGGCCCAACCATTGCGCTGCCGGCCTGCCACGAATGAGTAGGCCAGCGTACCGGTGCCGGGTCGCTCGGCAGGCTGCAGCGTCCCTTCTGCGAACCATAGCATCCAGGATTTGACGTGCCAGTCCTCGAAAGCGGAGTCGATGATGTCCCACGCTGAAAGCGCCTGCCGGCGCATCCAGATCGCTCCCTGGGGATGGGCTGCTAACTCCTCGGCGATCGAGGGACCCCAGCCGGCGGGGGTGTAGCGGACTTTGTTGAAGATCGGTGACACGCTGCGCCAATCAGCGATCATCTTGCGATAGGTTTGGGCATCGCGCCGGGAGAACTTAGAAATTTCTTCGCAGGTGCGATCGATGTCGAGCCATTGCGTGATGTAAGTTCCATCGGGGAATACTACATGCGAGGCAGGGTCAGGATTGATGTATTCTAACCCATACCCGGCCAGCGGCAGCTCCTGGTTGCTCCAGATTGGGCTTTGCATGAAGATGGCATGTGAGGTCGAGCAGGTATCATGCAGGTAGCCGGGAAGGGTTAACTCCTCAGTCATGGTGTTGCCGCCGATGATATGCCGGGCTTCGAGCATCAGGCAGGAGTAGCCAGCCTTCCCCAGGTAGGCGGCTGCAACCAGGCTATTGTGGCCCGCGCCAGCTATGACGATATCAAATTGTTCTGCCATCTTTGACTCCCTATTATCTCCACGCGATAGTTAATTCATGTGATTGTTTGTTCATCGTACCATTCCTTGCATTCACCGTCAAACTTTTCGTGAGTGGGTGGTAGGGCTTCTCAAAAGTCTTTTTCCTCTTCCCCTCCCCGCCCAAAAAGAGTCAAAGAGCGTGTGGCCGCTTTGGCGCTACCGCGCCAAAGCGGCCACACGCTCTTTATTCATCTGGGGTAGGGGGCTTGCTGCCAATCAGAGCGGCGTTTGAGAAGCCCTGCCACAGATGAATGGACATTTGGAGATAAGGCTTCCCGTGAGCGGATTTGAGAGGTGTCCTGGCTGTCATCCTGAGCGAAGCGAATGGGCTCAGGGTGGCAGGCGTTCTCTCCAAATGTCTGCACAGGTGAAAAAAAGCTTGACAGTGAAAAAAGAATTTGGTACGATGATTAAACAATCATGTGATTTATCCAATACACTTATAGAGTGCCAGAGTTAAGAACCCGGTAAGAATATATGTACACTCCAATCCAATCAGTCAGAGTTTTTGAGCAGGTAGCCGAGCAAATCGAAAAGCGGATTCTGGATGGCGAACTGCGTAGTGGGGATCGCCTGCCCACCGAACGACATCTGGCTGAACAGTTTCATGTCAGTCGAACCGCCGTGCGTGAAGCAATGAAAATTCTGGCCCAGAAAGGGCTGGTCGATATGCGCCCCGGTAGAGGGACGATCGTCATTGATGGCGCGAACGCGGCAATGCAGGACTCGATCGACCTGGTGATGAAATTGAGGCTGGGGGAAGTAGGCGGCTCGAATAATCTTGTTGAAGTGCGTGAGATTCTTGAGATCGAGATTGCCGCTCTGGCTGCTGCGCGCGCGACAGAAAAAGAGATTGCAGCCATGCGCGAGGCGGTGAAGATAATGGACGAAAGTTTGGACGACGCAGATGCCTTTATTGCAGCCGACAACCGTTTTCACGAGGCGCTGGCGCAGGCAACCCAAAATACCCTTATTTTCATCCTTGTAAACTCTATTGTTAACCTGCTGAGTGAGCAGCGTAAGCAAATCTTTGACGTTGAGGGGGGTCCTCAACGCGGGCAAATCCATCACAAGCGTGTTCTTGAAAGCGTTATCAGGCGTGACCCGCAAGCCGCGCGCGATGCCATGCGCTCTCACCTGCGACAGGTTCGCGAAGACGTAGGCAGTTCCGTCGATCATATGTAATGCCTTCGGAGAAATATATGGTGCAACCTGAAACATCCAAATCCAATGCTGCAGGAGTATCCAGCGGGGGTACAGAGCAAGCTCTTTGGCTGGTCATGTACGAGCAGATGCTGAAGATTCGCTTTTTCGAAGAGCATGTCAACCAATTGTATCTCACCGCCAAAATGCCCGGCCTGGCTCATCTGTATAGTGGAGAAGAAGCTATAGCGGTGGGCGTATGCCAGGCGTTGCGGCGCGATGACTACATCACCAGTACGCACCGCGGCCATGGACACTGCCTGGCAAAAGGAGCTTCAGTCGACCGTATGTTTGCCGAGCTACTGGGCAAGGAAGCTGGCTATTGTCGTGGCAAGGGCGGTTCTATGCATATCGCCGACCAGGATACCGGTAACCTCGGGGCCAATGCCATTGTGGGGGGGAGCGCGGGCATCGCCAGCGGGGCTGCTATGTCGATCAAGATGCGCGGCAGCGACCAGGTGGCGGTGTGCTTCTTTGGCGATGGCGCGCTAGGTCAGGGGGTGTTATATGAAGTGATGAATATGGCGTCATTGTGGAAATTCCCCGTCATCTACGTGTGCGAGAACAACCAGTACAACGAATACACTCCCAACTCCGAGACGACCGCGGGCGAGATGAGCGCCAGGGCCAGGGCTTTCGGCATCCTGACCGAAGAAGTGGATGGGCAGGATATTCGCGCAGTCTACGACACGGCGTCGCGCCTCGTTGAGCGCGCCCGGCGAGGTGAGGGGCCCGCTTTTATGCTCTGCCACACGTACCGTTTTTTTGGACACCACGTCGGTGATATCCAGCGCTCCTACTACCGCTCTAAAGAAGAGGAAGAACACTGGAAGACGGAGCGCGATCCTCTGAAACTGTTTGCCGGCTGGCTGATTGAACAGGGGATGGCGGATAGCAGAACGTTTGAGCAAATCGAGCAGAAGGTGCAAGCCGAGGTCGAAGCAGGAGAGCAGTTTGCGCTCAATGCGCCTTATCCAGAGCCGGGCGAGGTGGAGCAAGATGTCTATGCTTAGTACCACAGTGAGCCAGAACGCCGGCCAGGGTGTGCGAGAAATTACGCTCGGCCAGGCCATTCGTGAAGCCTTAGCCGAAGAGATGCACCGCGACCCACGTGTATTTATCATGGGCGAAGATGTAGCCGAGGCCGGCACGCCGTTCAAAGTGCTCTCAGGCCTGGTTGAGGAGTTTGGCACCTCGCGTGTGCTTGATACGCCCATTTCTGAGGCCGGTATCACCGGTCTGGGCGTCGGGGGCGCGATGACCGGCATGCGCCCCATCGTCGATATCATGTTCGGCGATTTCATCGCGCTGGCAATGGACCAGATCGTGAACCAGGCGGCCAAAGTCCACTATATGTCCGGTGGCAAGCTCAACGTGCCACTGGTGGTGCGGACTACGTTAGGAGCCACGCGCCGCACAGCAGCACAGCATAGCCAGAGTCTGCAAGCCTGGGTCAGTCATGTTCCTGGTTTGAAAGTAGTATTGCCCTCGACTCCCTATGACGCGAAAGGGCTACTGAAAACCGCCATCCGCGACGACAACCCGGTGATCTATTTCGAAGACAAAATGATGTACCAGTTGAAAGGACTTGTGCCGGAGGGCGACTACACTATTCCCTTTGGTGTCGCCGATATCAAACGGCCAGGTACCGATGTCACTATCGTAGCAACAAGCAGCATGGTACAGATCGCGCTGGCTGCTGCGGAGTTGCTGGAGGAGCTTGATATTAGTGCCGAGGTCGTTGATCCGCGCACTACTTTCCCACTTGATAAGGACACACTGATCGAATCCGCTAAGAAGACCAGTCGTGCCATCGTGATGGATGAGGGCTACGAACGCTATGGCGTGACGGCTGAATTGGCCGCAGTCATCGCCGAGGGAGCTTTCTACTACCTGGATGCGCCGGTCAAACGCCTGGGAGCGATGGATGTACCGGTGCCGTTCTCACCTGTTCTAGAAGATTTAACCGTTCCTACGGCTGCCTCGGTCGTGGAGGTAGCAAAAACAGTATGCGGTCGAGTGTAACCGGCGCACAACGAAGGAGAACAGTCATGGCGATCAGAACCTATGGCTTGATGGGCGTAGACTGGGAAGAACGTGTAAACTTTGAGCGGCTGCGCACCGAGCGTCTCGCTCGTATTAAGAGACTGCTAAAAGAGTCGGAGATGGGGGCATTGCTCTGCTTCGATATGAACAATATACGCTACATCACAGCTACCCATATCGGGACGTGGGCAATGGATAAACTGGCCCGTTTCTCATTGCTGCCACAGGACGATGAGCCGATTATGTGGGACTTCGGTTCAGCAGCACGACACCACCAGCTCTATTGCCCCTGGCTCGGAGAACGTTCCCGCGCCGGCATTTCTACGCAGCGAGGCGCGATGTCCCCTGAATCCGGTCGGGCCGAGGATGTAGCAAAAAAGATTCGCATCGAACTGGAAGGGCGCGGATTGCTCAATGAGCCGCTGGGAGTGGACGTGATCGAACTGCCGGTGCTTTTCGCATTGCAAGCAGAGGGTATCAAGGTGGTTGATGGACAACAATTGATGCAGCAGGCGCGCCTGTTAAAGACGCAGGATGAGATCACTTTACTTGCCACTGCTTGCATGATGGTGGATGCGGCTTACGACGAATTGTACCGCGCATTGAGACCGGGCATACGTGAGAATGAGTGTGTCGGCCTGGTCAACAAAGTGCTGTACGACCTGGGTTCAGAGCATGTCGAAGGGGTGAATGCCATTTCCGGTGAGCGATGTAGCCCCCATCCACATGTCTACACTGATCGCGCTTTGCGTCCAGGCGATCCGGCATATTTCGACATCCTGCACAGCTATAATGGCTATCGCACCTGCTACTACCGCACCTTTGTCGTGGGCAGCGCTTCGCAGGCGCAGGTGGATGCCTACAAGTATTGCCGGGACATTCTGGATAAGGCCATCAACGCGATCAAGCCGGGTGTAACCACCGCCGATATCGTCAAACTCTGGCCCCGAGCGGAAGAGTTTGGTTTCCCGAATGAAGAGGCTGCCTTCGCATTGCAATATGGTCACGGGGTGGGACTTGCCATCTGGGAAAAACCCATTTTCAGTCGCCTGGTTTCGCTTGACCACCCGGAAGTGATCAAAGAGGGTATGGTTTTTGCCCTGGAGACGTTCTGGCCTGCCTCCGATGGCTGGTCGGCGGCACGCATCGAGGAACAATTGGTCGTGACAAAGGACGGCTGCGAGGTGATTACCCGTTTCCCGGCGGAGGAATTGCTGGTAGCAGGTGTGCGCTATTATAGTGTTACCGGACCATTACCCACGACGCGTGAAACCCAATCGAACCTGAATGCACAGGCCAACGCGAATCATCATCAAACCATTACTACCGAGGTGGGGGGTCAGAGGATTTCGAGATGAAGGACAACGCTGATGCGTAGGGACGCGATTATGAACTTTAACGACCAAAACCGGCTATTGCGTAGGCGGCGCATTCATGCCCGCAGCGCCGATTTATCGGCCAATGGCCCATCGATGCGCTCCCCAGGCCGATAAATCGGTGGTGCGCCAATAAATTGCGCGCCTACGAGGTATTACCGATAAAGTTATATTTCTACAGGAGACCAACGATGGCTATAGATGTCATCCTACCAGCGCTGGGGATGTCGCAAGACACGGGCAAGATCGTGCAGTGGCTTAAGGCAGAGGGCGAGCGTGTTGCAAAGGGCGAACCACTGGCGGAAA
>Ga0070699_100002830_pt1 | contig 15479 bp, 8 predicted proteins | sample KBSK1503metaG_FD_65473 | JGI IMG/M metagenome (GOLD analysis project Ga0070699, IMG submission 65473) | Corn, switchgrass and miscanthus rhizosphere microbial communities from Kellogg Biological Station, Michigan, USA - KBS K1-50-3 metaG | ecosystem: Host-associated > Plants > Roots >...
GTAATCTTGACGCCATCAACAGTCACGTGATCGGAGTACACAAGTTGTACCGTCCAAAAGCCGGACCGTTTGAGGTTGAGATTCTCTATCGTGACATCCGAAGACTTCCATACGACCATCAGGCGCACACGCTCGGCATCGTAATCAGCGGCCCAGCGTAAGCCGCGTGGTTCATAATCCCGGCGTAGCGCCCAGTATTTGTCCCACCACTTTTGCCCACGCCCATCGATCGTGCCACCACCGGAAAGCTTCACGTTGCGCTGCTCGTTGACATTGATCAATGCCGCGGGCCACTTCATCTCAATGCCTGCAACGCGCGTCCAGATCGAGGGATAGTCGGCGTCGTCCTGGCTGCCGAGCAGCGTTACGCCCGTATCGATGCGCAGGTGGACGTTGCTCCTTAGAAAAAGTGCGCCAGTGACGTAGTTTCCCGGTTTGAAAGTTACAACTCCTCCACCTGATTTCGCGCAATCATCGATCGCTTTTTGGATCGCCCTGGTGGAATTTGCGGCACTTGTGAGGCCATCACCTGAAGCCGCCACAACGAATGAACGCCGCGCTTTCGGGATCCGCTGCGCCCCGACCATCTTTACCCACGTTGGCAGCTCACTGGACCGAGATGGTTGGGCCACCGTGGTTGCGCAGAGCACTACAATACAGGCAAAGGTTGCAAGCAACAGTTTTGACATTCGTTTCAAAACTTCTTCAGTTCCACTCGATCAAGATGCGTATCGGGAACGCTTTTGCATTGGTACGTTGTAAAATCTGAAACATTCCGGAGCACAAACGTCGGAACATCTCCAGCTTTTTGTGCCGTGACCTGACTGAACGCAACACCGTTCACGTCTTCTAACAGGAAAGGCGGGCGGAACTCATCGTTGAGATAACTAATTTCTACGTTGCTCAGCGAGACGCCTTTCGCATGGCGGATAAAGAAGCCATATACGGGCGTCTCTCCGAACATCGATGGCTCAGGATAATTAGTCTCTCGCTCAGGAGGCTGAAGATCCGCGAGCTCTTTCTTGCCACCACCGCGATAAAAGATGCGAATGTTGCTTAACTTGACGTCGTCAATCTGGTGGTGGGGAACACCGGCGATAATCGACGCGTAGCGCGGGTCAGCGTTGTAAGCAACGATGTTGCTGATATTCACCCGTCGCAGGCTACCGACGGGTGTGCCGGCAGGGCCCCGCATTCTCTTCCCGAGGCGCACAAATATCGGCGAGTTGGTGACGTCGCGCATCGTGATGTTCGTAATCGTCACATCTTCCAGCAGTCCTCCATCGACCGTCTCAAGCGCCAATCCGCGACAGTGATCAAACACGATGTTTGAAATCGTGATGTTCTTAAAGCCGCCGTTTGACTCTGTTCCGAATTTGATGCGGCCAGTTGGTCCATCCCGATCGGGAGCTTCCTTAACGTTGCGTTTGTAAGTGCCATCCAGCAGCGAACCGATGTCATACCCGCTGACGAGACAGTTTGTGATCGTCACGTTCTCAGTGGCACGCGCAAAACCAAGCGCGTACGAACTCTTCAACACGATCGCGTCGTCGTTGGGTGAGTTAACACTGCAGTTCGAGATGCGAACGTTGCGCGATGCATCGATATCAAACCCGTCGCGGTTCGTGTCAACTTTGACGTTGTCGATCGTGAGGTTGTCGACGCCAGTGGCCAGCACTGCGAAATGACCGCCGTTCAAGATCGAAAAATCACGTAGCAGGACGTTGCGAGAAAGCTTCAGCGAGATTGCCTTGTTGCCTAACCCGTTCATTAGGCTGGGATCGTCGTCCTCTCCCAAAGGTGATTGCGGACGAGCGCCGGCCTCACCTCCAAGCGTGACGGGGCGATCGCCGGGTTGGTTAACACGTCGAGCTCGCGGACTTCGTCGCGTCAAACCCTTGCCGTTAATTAAACCTGGGCCGATGATGCTGACATTTTCGAGTCCAATTCCCCAGATCAAACTGTTCTGCCAGTGACTGTGACCGAAGTCCTGATACATGTCCCACTTATTCGGCTCGGGAAGGTCGTAAGTGACTTTGCCTGGAATCGGTTCGGCCGCGAGAATCGTCGCGCCCGGATTGAGTTGCAAGGTGATGTTGCTGCGCAGACGAATCGAGACTGATAAATAGGTGCCGGCGGGGAAATTTACTGTCCCACCGCCGGCGGCCGCCGCGGTTTCGATTGCTTTGTTGATCGCGTGCGTGTCGAGAGTCCTGCCGTCCCCTCGGGCGCCGAATGCGCGCACGTCGTAAACCATTGCGCTCGTGCTGGCAACGCGCAGTCCCGATAGAAACAGCATGACGCTGACTAATAAGCCACGGATTACACAGATTGTCAGAACCCGATCTGTCTTCATCACCGGTCCGAGTCTTCTGATCATCTTATGATCTTGCAATTGCGAGAGCGGATAATATATAAGTCCGCTGTCTCGCCGCAATGCTTAAATTGATTCAAGCGATCTCGAAGAAAGATCAGGTCGTCGCTGCGATCAAGGATGCAATTCTGTCTGGTGATATTGCACCGGGCGAACAGATTGTGGAGAGCCGCATGGCTCACCAGTTAGGCAGCGGCATACCACTGGTGCGTGAAGCCTTGATTGCATTGGAGCACCAGGGATTTGTGCAAAAGACTCCTTATAAAGGAACGACCGTAACCAAGCTCGCTCCCGAAGAGCTCCAGCAGGTCTTTCAATTGCGAGTAGAGTTGGAACCTTTGGCCGTAGAATGGGCTAAAAAGAACGTTACGCCAGCCGACATTGACGAGCTGCAAGGACTGATCAAAGGAATGGAACGAGCGGCTCAGAAAGTCGACTTAGCTCAATTCTATCAGCATGATCTGGATTGGCATCGAAAGCTTTGGACGTTGTCCGGCAATAATTATCTGGCCGAGGTGCTCGAGCGTCTGGTGGTGCCGTTGTTTGCTTTCTTTCTGGTAAAGAACAAACGAGAAAGGCGCGCTTACATTGAAAGTGCAGTCATGCATGGAAGGATTGTAGCGGCGCTTCGGGATAAGAGCGCCGCCGAGGCGCGCAGGCTAATGAAAGAATCGCTCCGGGGATGGAAAGACGACATGATACAGATGCACTTCAAGGGGAAACGCGAGCATCAATGACCGTACGGCCTACTAAAGAAAGTCGGTTCGAACACGTCCAGTATCTTTGGTCTGATGACGAGGCCAACCGGTTGTCGGACCTCGACCGGCTCGTTTATCGCTCCAACAAGTTGGGTGAAGATTTGACACTGACGAATACCGGCGGCGGTAACACTTCGTCGAAACTAATGGAAGTTGATCCGCTCACGAGCGAGCCTGTGGAGGTCCTTTGGCTGAAAGGTTCGGGAGGTGATCTGCGTACCGCGAAACGCGACGGCTTTGCGTCGCTCTATCTCGACAAGGTGCGCGCGATGAAGGTTCGCTACCTGAGTAGTCCTGAACGTGGTCCAAAGACGCCCATCGAAGACGTGATGTATCCAATGTACAGTCACTGCGTCTTCAATCTGAATCCCCGCGCCTGTTCGATTGACACTCCGCTGCATACCTTCGTGCCTTACAAGCATGTGGACCATTTACACCCCAATGCAGTGATCGCGATTGCGGCTTCCGTCAACCAGGAAAAACTAACCAGGGACATTTACGGCGGCGAAGTAATTTACATCCCGTGGCAGCGGCCTGGATTCGATATTGGTCTGAAAATCGAGCAACTTATTAAGGATCATCCACAGGCCAAAGGGATCCTGCTTGGTCACCACGGCATGAGCTCGTGGGACAACGACGACAAGACCTGTTACGAAACAGCCCTCGAGATCATCGACCGTGCAGCGCGATACATCGAAGCGCATGACAAAGGTCAACAAACCTTCGGCCGCCAAAAGTATCAACCTTTGCCGGAGGCTGACCGGCGGCGTTTGCAAGCGGAAATAATTCCTTTTCTCCGCGGACAAGTCTCCGCTGATAAGCGCTTCGTCGGCACTGTGCAGGACGACGAGAAGATGCTGTGGTTTGTAAACAGCCACCATGGACCACGGTTGGCCGGCCTGGGAACGTCATGTCCGGATCATTTTCTGCGCACCAAGATTAAACCGCTCTTTGTCGATTGGGATCCCTCGACTGGCAACATAGAAGAGCTGAAAGCCTCAATTAGCAAGGGTTTAATCGCATACCGCAAGGATTACGAAGCCTACTACAACAGATGTAAGCGTCGCGACTCGCCGGCGATGCGCGATCCAAATCCGACGGTTGTCTTGATTCCGGGTTTAGGAATGATCGCGTGGGGCAAGAACAAGAGTGAGTCGCGGGTGACGGCTGAGTTTTACAACTGCGCCATCGAAGTGATGCGCGGTGCGGAAGCGATTGATCGATACGAGGCGATGGACCAGCAGGAGGCATTCGACATCGAGTATTGGTCGCTGGAAGAAGCCAAGCTGCGACGCCTGCCACCGGAGAAGGAGCTCGACCGGCAGATCGTTGTCGTGATCGGCGCCGGTGCGGGCATCGGCAAGGCAACTGCGCACCGGCTCGTAAAGGAAGGCGCCCACCTCGCCTGTGTCGATCTGGATGAAGCAGGCGCGAACGAAACAGCGCGAGAAATTATCGACAAGTACGGACCGGGAATAGGTGTAGCGGGCTCGGGACTGAGCAACTGTGGTCCAGCCATCGGTCTGGGTTGCGACATAACGAACCGTGAAAGCGTGGCACGCATGTTTCAGGAGGTGATGCTCGCGTATGGCGGCATTGACGCGGTCGTTGTGACTGCCGGCATCTTTGTGCCGCCCGATAAGAGCGGTCATATCGATGACAACTTGTGGTCGCGCACTTTCAGCATCAATGTCACCGGCGCTTACATCGTTGCGGATGAGGCGTACAAAGTTTTCAAAAACCAGGGTCTGCGCGGAAATATCGTGCTAACGACCAGCGCCAACGCGGTCGTCGCAAAGAAGGGAAGTCTTGCGTACGACACGAGCAAAGCCGCAGCGAATCATCTCGTACGGGAGTTAGCTGTCGAGATGGCGCCGCTCGTGCGAGTGAATGCGGTAGCACCCGCGACGGTCGTCAAAGGCAGCACAATGTTCCCGCGCGATCGAGTGATAGCTTCGTTGACGAAGTACGATATCGCTTTCAGTGATGACGAATCGACTGAGGCGTTGCGCGACAAACTGGCCGCGTTCTACGCGAAGCGATCGCTGACGCAGACCGTCATCGAGCCCGACGATCAGGCTGAGACGATCTTTTTGCTGCTGTCGCCGCGGTTATCGAAGACGACGGGGCACGTCATTCCCGTTGATGGCGGATTGCAGGATGGTTTCTTGAGGTGAGTGTCATGGCCGCGCATTTTGAAATCGACGATTCCTTCATCGCTGAACAAAACCAGAAGGGGCGCGATTGGCTCGCGGAGGATTACGAACATCTGGGAAAGAAACTGCGCCGGCAGAATGTCGAAATTGAAGATCTCGTAACCAGAGCCACTAAATTTTCGGTTGCCGTTCCGTCATGGGGTGTAGGTACCGGTGGTACGCGTTTCGCCCGCTTCCCCGGCTCCGGTGAACCACGCGACATTTACGAAAAGCTGGAAGACTGCGGCACGATTTTCAAGCTGGTCCGTTCAACTCCGGCTGTGTCGCTTCACATTCCGTGGGACAAACCGGATGACCCGTCGCACCTGCGTGATTTCACCGCCGCACGCGGTTTGAGTTTCGCTGCGATGAACTCAAACACATTTCAGGACCATCCCGGACAAAAGCACTCGTACAAGTTCGGCAGTCTCACTCATCCGCAAAGGTCCGTTCGCGATCAGGCCGTCGCGCACAACATCGAATGCATCGAGATTGGAAAGACGCTGGGTTCCAAAGCACACACTGTTTGGATCGCCGATGGCGGTAACTTTCCCGGCCAACAACACTTCCGCTGCGCATTGGAGCGTTACCTTGAAAGCATGCGCGAGATTTACGCTGCGCTCCCGGACGATTGGCGCGTGTTTATCGAGCATAAGTTTTATGAGCCGGCGTTTTATTCGACAGTGATAAACGATTGGGGCACGAGCTACTACTGTGCTCGGGAACTCGGACCAAAAGCGTTCTGCCTGGTTGACCTGGGCCATCATGCGCCCAACGTTAATATCGAGATGATCGTCGCGCGGCTCATTCAGCTTGGGAAGCTGGCGGGATTTCATTTCAACGACAGTAAATACGGCGATGATGATCTGGATGCGGGCTCGATTAAGCCGTTTCAGCTCTTCCTGATTTTTAACGAGCTCGTCGATGCCGAGCTAAACAGCCTTGCGAATTTCAAACCGGCCTACATGCTCGACCAGTCACATAATGTGACGGATCCGATTGAGTCGTTGATGCTGAGCGCCGTCGCGCTCGTGCGCGCGTACGTACAAGCGCATCTTGTCGACCGCGATGCGCTGGCCGAAGCGCAGGACGCCTGCGATCCCTTGCTGGCGCTTTCGGCTTTGAAACAGGCATTCACAACTGATGTTTCACCGATTCTCGCCGTCGCGCGCGAGCGGGCGGGCGGCGCAATCGATCCACTAAACACTTATCGACAGAGCGCGTACCGCGTTCGCAAGGCTGAGGAACGGCCCAGCACAAAAGGCGCGGCGGTTTCGGGAATCGTGTAGTCAGTTTGTCAGTGGCAGGCTCGCTCTACATCGCTATCGATCTCGGCGCCGGCAGCGGGCGTGTTTTTCTCGCCGGTCTTGATGGTGGGGCAATGCTGCTTGAGGAGGTACAGCGGTTTCATTATCCGCCGGTCGAAATCGCAGGGCATCTGCGGTGGGACGTCGTAACGATCTTCGATCAGATTAAAGAAGGATTGCGCAACGCCGGAGCGCGCGCACGCGAGCTCGGCAGGGAGATTCACAGCGTTGGAGTAGATAGCTGGGGCGTTGATTACGGATTGCTCGATGATCACGGTGAGCTCGTCGAGTGGCCTATCTGTTACCGCGACGAACGAACTCAGGGGGTTATGGATCAGTGCTTCGCCCGCGTTTCAGCTGAAGAAATCTTCGCACGCACCGGCATTCAGTTCATGTCGTTCAATACGCTGTTCCAGCTCTTTGCGCATCAACGCGAAGGTATTCCAGCGGAAACGCGGTGGCTCTTGCTCATGCCGGACCTGATTACTTTTTGGCTGACCGGCAAATGTGTCGCTGAGTACACGAATGCAACGACAACGCAGATGGTGAACGCACACACGGGCAAATGGGATTACGAATTGCTGGATCGCTTGAGTCTGCCGGCAACTCTTTTGCCGGAGATCGTCACAGCGGGCACAAGTATAGGGCCGATTAGCGCTGAGCTTACTGATGCGCTCGGAATCAATGCGATACCCGTGGTAGTTCCTGCCACTCATGATACGGGCAGCGCCATTGCCGGTGCGCCACTCCGTGAAGGTTGGGCCTACATCTCTTCTGGCACATGGTCGCTCGTCGGTGTTGAGAGCGATGACGTTCTCATAAATCAGGAGGTTGCACGCTACAACTTCACAAACGAAGGCGGTGCGTTCGGCACGATCAGATTTCTGAAAAATGTGATGGGTCTTTGGATCCTCGAGTCGTGTCGAAAAGAATGGCAAGCGCGTGGTGGTGCTGTTGATTACGACGCGCTGCTCGATGAGATATCCATGATCGCGGATTTTCCGGCGTTAATATTTCCCGACGATCCGCGTTTTTTCAATCCACCGAGCATGCTCGCAGCGATCGCAACGCAGCTTACCGAGACGGATCAAAAGATGCCCGAGAATCCAGCAGCTATCGCGAAAATGATCCTGGATTCGTTGGCGTTTCGCTACGCTTCAGTGCTCCGCAGCATCGAGACGCTGACGAACCGGAAAATCGAAGGCGTACAGATCATCGGCGGCGGCAGTCAAAACAATTATCTGAATCAGGCCACCGCGAATGCGAGCCTGTTGCCCGTTTCCGCTGGGCCAACCGAAGCGACAGTCATCGGCAATGTGCTCGTTCAGTCGGTTGCTCATAGCCGCTTCGCGTCGTTAACAGAGGCGCGTCAATACGTTGCGCAGAAGGTGCGGTTGCAGAATTTTACGCCGCAAATTTCCGGCAACTGGGAAGAAGCAGCCCAGCGTTATACCGCAATCGAGGCGCGCTATGTCTGAACAAACCACGCTGCTTCGCGCCATCGACATCGACAAATCTTACGCGGGTGTGCACGCGTTGAGACGCGCTTCGTTTGAGTTGCGCGCAGGAGAGGTGCACGCGCTCATTGGAGAGAACGGCGCCGGCAAATCGACGCTGATCAAAATCATGACCGGCGCCGTCGTTCCTGACGGCGGCGCGATTGAATTCAACGGCAAACGGATCACGCAGAACTCGCCGCGCTTAGCGAAACAGTTGGGGATCGCGGCCATCTATCAGCAGCCGGCTCTCTTCCCGGAACTTTCCGTTGCCGAAAATATGGCTATCGGTATTGAAGAACGCGCGTTTTGGAGCCGAATCAATTGGCGTGAACGCCGCCGCATAGCTACCGACTTGCTGGCGCGAGTCGGAGCCAGAGTCGATCCGGATGCAGAGGCCGGCGATCTTACGATGCCGCAACAGCAGTTAGTCGAAATCGCACGCGCGCTCGGCGCTGAAGCAAAAGTTTTGATCATGGATGAGCCGACGGCGTCGCTCTCTGATGAAGACACACGCAATCTTTTTTCAGTGATCGAGCAGCTTCGCGATGATGGCGTCGGCGTCATTTACATCTCGCATCGTTTGGAAGAACTACCACTCATCGCCGGCAGAGTGACGGTGTTGCGCGATGGTCGCACGATCGCTACGCGCGAGATGTCTCAGGTGAATAGACAACAACTCATTCAGTTGATGGTTGGCCGCGAACTTTCAGCCGTCTTCCCTAAAAGGGCGGTACAGTTAGGCAATACCGTACTGGAATTACGCCAACTAGGTTGTGGCGCATCAGGCATACACGACGTGAATCTTTCGGTGCGAGCGGGTGAGATTGTCGGACTTGCGGGTCTCGTCGGCGCCGGGCGCACTGAGTTGGCGCGCACTATCTTCGGCCTTACGCCGGCAGATCGCGGTGAGATTTTGCTGCGTGAAAAAAGGATCAGGATCGAGAGTGGACCCCGGGCGATCCAATCCGGCATTGCTTATGTTCCCGAAGATCGTCGTCGCCACGGTGTAGTTCTGGACCTCGCGATTAGCGCCAACATCACGTTGGCGTCACTTGATCGTTTGGCCCGCTTTGGCACGATGGACTTTCGGCACGAGAAACAAGTTGCGGCCGATTACACACGCAGGCTCGGCATCAAGACGCCTTCGATCTTTGCGCCGGTCGCGACACTCTCGGGTGGCAATCAGCAAAAGGTCGCGCTCAGCCGTTGGCTGGTTACTAAGCCGTCGTTGCTGATTCTTGACGAGCCGACGCAGGGAATCGATGTCGCAGCTAAAGCCGAGGTTCACGAGTTAATGATGGAGCTGGCAGCTCAGGGCGTCGCGATTCTGATGATTTCGTCGGAGTTGCCCGAAATTCTCGGTATGAGCGATCGCATCGCGGTGATGTGCAAGGGAACGATCGCGGCGACTCTCGATCGTGCTGAGGCAACACAGGAGAACATTCTTGCGCTTGCTTTGGGCCATGCTCTTCATCCACAGATTACACAGATTCCATAAATTAAACTTTGTAATCTGTGGATACAAAAACGATGAGACTTAATCGTTACAAACGAGAATTGTCGACAGCGTTGGCCTACGTTGTGCTGCTCGTTGTCGTCGCGATTATCGCGCCTTCGTTTTTTAGCGGCGCGAATGTACGCGATCTCGCGCTTAACAACGCACCCGTGCTACTGGTCAGCATCGCTATGACGTTGGTGATTCTGATTGGACAGATCGACATTTCGGTTGGGTCGCAGTTCGCGGTCGCAACTGTGGCTGCCGGTTGGCTGGCGAAAAGTGGGATTCCGATACCGCTGTTGTTGCTGTGCGTAATCTTAATTGGCGCGTTGCTGGGAGCCATTAACGGCGTTCTCGTTGGCTCGCTTCGTCTCCCGTCAATCATTGTGACTCTGGCAATGTTGGTGGCGTGGCGTGATGCGTTGCGCTGGACCACCGGCGGTGAATGGGTGCAAAACCTGCCCACAAACTTTCAATGGTTTGGAATGGGCCAACAACTCGGGCAATGGATGATCGTGCTTGCGTCATTGGTATTACTCGGACTGCTGAGCTGGGCGCTGCACAATCTTGCGGCCGGTCGCGCGGTTTACGCAGTCGGATCTGACGCGGAGGCAGCGCGACTCGCGGGCATTGATCCCGCGCGAGTCACCCTCGCGGTCTTTGCCTTCATGGGAGCGTTGGTAGGTTTGGCGGCTTTGTTGAATGCGGTTCGTTTCTCAACCGTGCCAAGTAATGCTGGATTGGGTTTGGAACTGAAAGCAGTCGCGGCTGTCGTTGTCGGAGGCACAGCGATCACCGGAGGCCGCGGCACTTTGATTGGTACGTTCGTAGGCGTCGCACTACTCGGCACGATTGGTCCAGCTTTGACTTTCGCCGGCATTAATCCGTTTTGGGAAAAAGCAATCCAGGGCGCAATTATCATGCTCGCGCTCGGTTCTGATTTTGTGCTTGGCAGAGTCGAGCGACTTCGCACCGCACATCCACAGATTACACAGATTCTATAAATCAATCTGTGTAATCTGTGGATAAACAGTTTTAGGAACGTGGCAATTACGGAAACTACAATTCCGAATCTGCAACTCGCGCCGCCCTGGCGCGCGCGGCTGTTTCCGAACAATGAGTGGGTGCTGTTGCTCGTGATCGCGCTCGAGTGCGCGATCTTCAGTATCACCGGAAACAACTTTGCCACGCCGGCGAACGCGTTTGAGATCACCCGCCTGAGCGTCGAAGTGGGCCTGCTGGCGCTGGTGCTTACATTGATCATCATTACCGGCGGCATCGATCTCTCAGTAGGTTCGATAATCGGACTTGCAGCCGTCGTCCTGGGTGGCTTGTGGCGCGACGCTCATTTTCCAATAGCGGCAGCAATGGTAGTCACTTTGCTCGTGGGCATCGTAAGTGGAAGTCTGAACGCCTTCATGATTGCGCGACTTGGATTTCCACCGCTAATCGTAACGCTCGGCACGTTCTCACTTTTTCGGGGAATCGCTGAAGGTCTTACGCGCGGCATCGAGAATTACTCTGGCTTTTCGCCGCGCTTTTTGTTTCTGGGCCAGGGGTATGTCTTCGGTGTTATTCCCACACAGCTATTCATTCTCGTACTGGCCGTGGCCGGCTTCGGTTGGTGGCTGCATCGCACGATCTACGGGCGCAGCCTTTATGCAATCGGGTTCTCACCTGAGGGCGCGCGCTACGCGGGCATTCCCGTCGCTCGGCGGCTAGCGTTTGTTTACATACTTTCAGGCCTGGTTTCGAGTCTCGCTGCGATCATCTATGTGGCCCACCTGGGTCAGGCGAAATCAGACGCGGGCACTGGCTACGAGTTGATGGCGATCACGGCTGTCGTACTGGGCGGCACCTCGATCTTCGGTGGCCGTGGCACCATCTTAGGGACCGTGCTGGGCCTGTTTGCGATCGTGATACTTCAAAATGGTCTGCGGCTCAGCGGCCAACCAGCCGAGTTAGCCGGCGTCCTCACCGGAGTCTTGCTCATCGGAACGATCGGGTTCGATCGTGTTTCAATGCGTATCAACGCAGCGCGCCAGGCGTCTCGTAGTTCTGAAGCACTTGCAGATCAGCAATTGTTGGAGGAGGAGTTTGACTTGAGAAATTCACAGCTTGCCATCTTGAGTGGCGTGATTCTCGTGGCTGCACTTATCGTTACCGGCGGCAATTGGTGGTCAACGCGTTCACTCGTGAAGGAATTGAAGAATGCAGGGACGGCAAGTAACGCTGCGCCCGAGTCAGGAGCGACCGGACACAAGCTTGTGATCGCGTTGATGCCGAAAGCCAAAGGCGATCCATATTTCGTCAGTTGTAAACAGGGCGCGGATGAAGCAGCGAAAGAGCTAGGCGTTGAGTTGTTGTGGGATGGGCCAACTGATCTCGATCCGGCAAAGCAGAACGAAGTGGTCGAAGCCTGGATTACAAGAGGTGTCGATGTGATCGCAGTGAGTGTCGAAAACAAAGTCAGCATTTCAACCGTGCTGCGAAAGGCGAAAGAGAAGGGAATCAAAGTTATTACCTGGGATGCCGATGCCGAACGCGACGCGCGTGACTTCCTGATAAACCAGGCAACGCCGCAAGGGATCGGCTATACGCTGACCGACGAAGCCGCACGAATACTCAACCACAAAGGCGAGTTCGCAATCATCACCGCTTCGTTGAGCGCCGCCAATCAAAACGAGTGGATCAAATTCATCAAAGAGCGGCTGGCGCAGAAATATCCCGACATGAAACTCGTCGCGGTTCAGCCAAGCGAAGGTGATCGCGATCGTGCCTTTGCTGAGACGCAGACGGTGCTCAAGGTTTATCCAAACGTGAAGTTGGTAATGGCGATCGCTGCGCCGGCAGTTCCCGGCGCTGCTGAGGCAGTCCAGCAGTCGGGTCGCAAAGACGTGAAGGTCATCGGTCTTTCATTGCCGAATATGAATAAGCCCTATGTTCATGCCGGCGTTGTTGAGAGTGTCGTGCTGTGGAACACAGTCGATCTCGGTTATCTGACGGTCTACGTAGCGAAGGCGTTAATGACAGGCGAGCTGAAGCCGGCGGATAAGGAATTTCGAGCAGGACGTCTCGGCGCCGTTGAAGTTGCAGATGGCGAAGTGCGTCTGGGAGCTCCGTTCATTTTCAACAAGGACAATATCGATCGCTTCAATTTTTAAGACATGCCACAAAAAGGCACAAAAGGCACAAAAATCATAAAGCAGTGCTCCTGGTTCTGTTTGTGCCTTTTTGTGGCTCTGACAGTACGGGCGCAGAACATCGAGGAATTGCAACGCGGCTTCGCACGCCCGCCCGACGACACCAAGATCATGATGCGCTGGTGGTGGTTTGGACCAGCCGTCACCAAATCAGAACTCGAACGTGAGATGCGGCTGATGAAGGAGGGTGGAATCGGCGGATTCGAGGTGCAACCGGTCTATCCGCTGTTGCCCGACAATCCAGCGGCCGGAATTAAGAATCTCCCCTATCTCTCTGATGACTTCATAGACGCGTTGCGCTTCACCTCCACTAAGGCGCGAGAGCTTGGATTGCGAATGGACCTGACACTCGGGAGTGGCTGGCCTTACGGCGGACCACAAGTGCCGATCACCGGCGCCGCAGCGACTTTGCGTTCGGAGCGCGTGACAGTCCAGGCCAACTCACGTCGGATTCCGCTGCCGGACGTCACGCCGGGCGAGAAACTGTTGGCCGCATTTCTCGCACGTATGGAAGGACAGGCGATCATTGCCGGCAGCCTGCAGGAGTTAACCGAAATTCACGATGGGGCAGTCTGGCTGCCGAGTGACCTGCAAGCGCCCCATGAGATCCTCTTCTTTATTTCCAGTCGTACGGGAATGCAGGTCAAGCGACCCGCCGCCGGCGCGGAAGGATACGTCCTCAATCATCTCGATCAACAGGCAACGGATCAGTACTTGAAAAACGTCGGCGATCGATTGCTGCAGGCGTTTGACGCAAATCCGCCTTACGCAATCTTCTGCGACAGTCTCGAAGTCTATAACCAGGATTGGACGCCCGATTTTCTTGCGGAGTTCCAGAAGCAACGTGGCTACGACCTCAAGCCATATCTACCTGCACTGATTGTTGACGTTGGACCAAAGACTCTTGACATTCGGCGCGATTGGGGCAAGACGCTGACTGAACTTTATAACGAACGCTTTCTTCAGCCGCTGCACGATTGGGCCAGACGCAACAAAACTTTGTTGCGGGTTCAGAACTATGGCGTTCCGGCAGTCAGTCTTTCAGGTTACGCGAATGTTGATCTGCCTGAGGGCGAAGGAGCGCAGTGGAAAGTTGTGCGCGGCACGCGTTGGGCTTCATCCGCCAGTCACATTTATGGACGTCGCGTAACTTCGTCTGAAACGTGGACGTGGTTGCACTCGCCTTCATTCCGGGCTACGCCGCTCGATATGAAGGCCGAAGCCGATCGCCATTTCCTGATGGGTATCAACCAGCTCATTGGTCACGGATGGCCTTACACGGCAGAAGGTGTCGAATATCCCGGTTGGCGCTTTTATGCGGCCGCGGTTTTTGACGAGAAGAATCCATGGTGGATCGTAATGCCCGACGTCGCGAGTTATCTGCAGCGCGCCAGTTTTTTGCTGCGGCAGGGAACAGCTATCAACGACGTAGCCGTTTACTTACCCAACGAGGATGGGTGGGCGCATTTTACTCGTGGTAATTCACACCTAATCGAAATTCTGCGCGAGCTCGTCGGGACAGACGTGTTAAGCACGATACTCGAGTCCGGCTATAACTTCGATTTTTTTGACGATGACGTATTGATGAAAATCGGTCGAGTCGAGCGGAGCGAACTAGTGCTCGGCTCCGCTCGCTATCGAATGGTGGTGCTGCCAAACGTGGAACGCATTCCGCTCGCAACAATGCAAAAGCTCGAGGAGTTCACGCGCAATGGTGGCATCGTGATCGCGACGCGCCGGCTGCCTGGAATTGTTCCGGGCATGCGCGCTAAAGCAGCGGAACAGTCGGAACTGCTCGACATAGTAAAGCGGTTGTTCGAAACCGAGTCCGCGAAAGCGCACTTCGTCGCAGATGAGAAACAGCCACTACGAAGCGAGTTGACGAACGCGTTGCAACCGGACATCTCTTTAGCTCCGTCGGTCGCTGAAATTGGATTCGTTCATAGACGCACAAGTGACAGCGAGATCTATTTCGTTGCTAATACTTCGAATGTCCGGCAAGCCGTGAAGGCGACCTTTCGTGTTAAAGACATGAAAGCTGAATGGTGGGACCTGTTTTCAAATCGAGTGACGGCGGCAAAAATTGAAGCAATCTCTGCGTCCGGACTCACCGTCACGCTCAATCTTGAGCCGTACGGTTCGCGCGTGCTGGTATTCACCAAGCGAAGGTTGCCTGCCTCGCCTCCCTTCATTGCTCCTTCCGGCGCGCAGCCGATCGATGTGAGCACTGGTTGGCGTGTCTCATTCGGATCGACAACGACGCCGGTAATGATGGACCAGCTTCGCTCGTGGACCGACGACGATAGCACGCGCTACTTCTCGGGAACTGCCACTTACGAGAAAGATGTGATGGTTCCTGACAGTTTTTTACCACCCGGAACAGTCGTCCGTTTGGATTTCGGTGAAGGCAGGCCGCTGCCGGAACAAAACCTTCGCGCAGGGATGCAAGCATGGCTCGACTCGCCTGTTCGCGAAGCGGCCGTGGTCTATGTGAATGAACAGCGGGTTGGCTCAGTCTGGTGTCCACCTTATGCGCTCGACGTTACGAATATTCTGAGACCCGGCAACAATAAGATTCGGATAGTAGTTGCGAACACCGCGGTGAATTACATGGCCGGACGCAAGCTTCCCGATTATCGACTTCT
>Ga0070699_100002831_pt1 | contig 15478 bp, 21 predicted proteins | sample KBSK1503metaG_FD_65473 | JGI IMG/M metagenome (GOLD analysis project Ga0070699, IMG submission 65473) | Corn, switchgrass and miscanthus rhizosphere microbial communities from Kellogg Biological Station, Michigan, USA - KBS K1-50-3 metaG | ecosystem: Host-associated > Plants > Roots >...
GGCTGCGCTCGATCGGTTTGGTGGTCTCGCCTGTCAGACGATGGAGGCCGGTCCGGATGTGCAGCGAGCCTGGCAGGTTCTGCTCGGCTGCCCTGACGTAGGGCTGATGGTGATCGGTGAAGATGGCCGCCGGCTGGGTTTCGGCGGTCGCCCGGGCGCGGCGGAAGAACGCCTGGGCGGAGGCTAGGTCCCGCCGTTCACGAAGCAGTACGTCGACCACCTGGCCATACTCATCGACGGCGCGGTAGAGGTATCGCTTGACGGTGCCACGGAAGAGGAAGACCTCGTCGATGTACCAGCGGCGGCCAAGCCGACGACGATGCCGCCGGGCCGCAGTTGCGAGCTGTGGACCGAAGGTTTGGGTCCAGGTGAGCACCGTCCGGGCCGAGACGTCGATGCCACGCTCAGCAAGGAGCTCGGTGACCTGCCGGGCGGAGAGCGGGTAGCTCAGGTACCAACGGACCGCGGTGACGATGACCTCAGGCGGCCAACGGTAGCCCGAGAAGGCGCTGCTGGAAGCGTGGGTGAAGTCTCGATGACAGAGATGGCAGGCGAAGCGCTGACGGCCGCGGCGGTCGAAACCATCGCGCGTAGTGGCGGCCTGGTGGCAGGTCGGGCAGGTGGCCATCGCCCGACCCTACTGCGAGCACCCCACGACTTCGCAGACTCGTCCAGGGGGAGGCGCGACGGACGGCAAGCGGGGCCAGCATCGAACCCGCGACCATGCCGGCTGCCGACGGAATCGTCCACAGACCTGCGATCAGGGGGGAAAGACCGACCACCAGCTGCAGGTACTGAGCGATGAAGAGAAATGCGCCGCTGACCGCGAGGATGCTGAACAGATTGATCGCGAGTGCCGCGCTGAATTCCGGAAGGCGAAAGAGCCGGAGGTCAACGAGCGGTTGCTCAAGCCGCCGTTGTCGATCCACGAACGCGATTGCCGTCACGATTCCAGCCAGGGCGGCTAAGGCCGGAAGCCACGTCAGGCCATCCTGGGCGAACTGCTTGAGTCCGTAACCAGCAGCAGGACGGCGGCGAGAGAAAGGACCGCGCTAACCAGATCCACTCGCCGAGCGCATGGATCCCGAAACTCGGGCAGCACCAGCGGACCGAGGATCAGCAAAAGAACCATGACCGGAACCGCCAATAGAAACACCGAGCCCCCAAAATCACTGCAGCAAGAGGCCACCAAGGAGGGGTCCGACCGCTGCGCCCGCTGAAAAGCTCGTCACCCATATGGAAACCGCCATCGTGCGCTGGCGCCGGTCCAGGAACATGTTGCAAATCAACGAAAGCGTCGACGGCGCAAGCGTCGCAGCGGCGATGCCCAGAAGCGCACGTGCGGCGATCAGCATCGCCGAGGTGGTAGCGAAAGCCGCGAAGATCGAACCGATTCCAAACGCCAGCGCGCCAGAGAGCAGCAGACGGCGCCGGCCGATCCGGTCGCCGAGACTGCCCATGGGAATCAGGAATCCAGCGAGCAGGAACCCGTAGACGTCGACTATCCAAAGCAGCTCCGGACCGCTTGGCTTCAGTGCGGCGCTGATGCGGGGAAAGGTTGAGCACTGTGAGGTCCATCGAGTAGAGCAGGCAGGGGAGGGCGAGCACGCCCAACCCGAACCACTCCTTACGAGTCGCTCGCTGACTCGCGCCGGAGGTGATTGCCTGAGGTTCGGGCGCCATTTCCATGAACGCCGACTACGGCTGTGGCCTCACCGTCCCGAAAGTCCAGAGGTTGCCCTCGAGGTCACGGGTGCTGTAACCCCGCATTCCGCCATTTGCGGCTGAGCCGTGTGGCTCATTCAGCACTGGCGCGCCGGCTGCCTTTGCCCGCTCATAGTGGTTGTCGACGTCGTTCACGGTTACGTAGATCCAGCCTTTGCCTGCATGGCTGCCGTGAAGTTCAGCTGGCCGCTCCTCCTGTACCAGCACGACGCCCTGGCCATAGACAAGCTCTGCGTGGGGGATCTCATCGGCGTTCGACAACTCCATGTTGCGAGGCTCCAGGCCGAATGCGTTCGCCAGCCACTCAGCCGCAGCCCTGACATCGCGATAGGTAAGCGACGGATACACATCCATGACGGCTCACACACCTCCCTCTCGAGATCGACGCCTCGGTTCCACCTTCGTGTAGCTCAGGTCGAAGTCGTGCTCCCAATGGGAACCGTCCTGTGAGGTCTCCCAGGCGCCGGTGATTGTCTTGCTATCCCCGCTGAACCTGCCACTGAAACGCTGCCAGAAATCCAGGGCGTGAAGTCCTGCGAATCCCTGAGTAGCGTCCAGACACCACTAGCGACCGTCATTCGGTATACGCGAACTACGCCTCGCGAATCGAAGTAGTGCTGCGTGTAGGACTTTCCGCCGGGATCTGCTGAAACGACGGCGATGCTGGACGGAGCGCCCGGAATTGCAGAACGGTCGACGAGAAACTGCCGGTCCAGAATCCACTCAAACACTGCCCGGCCCGGTCTGGCGCCTGGAAACGTAGCCTTCATGGTCCACTCTCCGATGAAGGGTTCGAGGCGTCTCAGGGCGACTGTTCGGTTGGCCTGGGTCAATCCGATAACAATCGCGCATAGGGAAACGAGTTTGCTTGTAAATAGTTGTCCGTCGAGTTGACTTAACCGGCGACCTCCAGCCAGAGATCGGCTGCGACATGCCACATCGCTGCGTGAATGTTCCAGCGGCGCGCGGGCGGGGCACCATCGACCCTCGGCGGGTTCCGGTCAGTTTTTGGCGCGCAGGATCCTGCGGATGCGGGCCGGGGTCAACCCAACCTGAGCTCTGACTACCCGAGTCATATGGGCCTGATCGGTGAAGCCGAGTTGCGTGGCAAGTCCCGCCAGATCTCTCTCTCCCTCTTCGATGCGCTGCAGCGCGACGGTGGTACGAACTGAGTTCCGATAACGGGACAGGCTAGTTCCAGTGTGACTGCGCAAGATGCGGCTCACGTGAAAAATGGAATGTCCGGCCAGGCTGGCGACTTGCGCAAGGCTCGAATTGACCGGATCCGCGGCCACCGCCTCGCGGACGAGGTTAACGATCCGTTGGTGCCTCGTTTCTGTTGAAGGTCGTCGACTGGTCATACGCCCGGGAGCAGCCGCTTCGATCAGAACGCCCACGAGGCGTGCGACCTTCTCTTCGGCCTCGAAGGAGTCGATCCCGCGACGTAGGTCTGCGATGAGCCGGCGATGCGCGAAGTCGATCCAGCCTTCAGTGAGCACAGGACGGGCGGGAAACTGGGCATCTCCTGTGAGGCGTAGGGCGGCTTCTTTAGAGAACTTGACCATCGTCGTTGTATCGCCGTCATCGTTGGGATGCCGGATCTGATACTCGACGCCCAAGCCCTCGAAAAAAGCCATCGAAGGACCAATGAACTCCTCGTGGCCCTCCAGGCGTAGCCTGAAACCACCTCGTCGCACGAGAACGAGACCGTGGAACTCCAGGAGCTGCGCCGGGGACCAGTCTCCGCGAGGCTTTGTGCATTCGTGGACAAGAATCGTGACGCCCGGCGTGGCCTCAACCTCGATCTCGCTAAATGAGTGCATGAAGTTCAGCTGCGCCTCGATAGATACCCTGCTCCTGGTCCGCACGACGCGTAGGAACCCTCCAAGACCCGGTTGCGACCCGCGGCCGGCAGATTTCTTGTCAACTACATCTCACAGCAGCTTGCGGAGCAGCGCATGCAGGTGCTTTCGCTCCGCGGGGCTCAGCGGCTCCAGGAGCTCCTGTTCTGCCCGCGCTCCCACTTCCCCGAGCCGGCTCAGCTTGGCGCGCCCGGCCGCGCTGAGCTTCACCGCATGCCGCCTGCGGTCATCGGGATGCTGATCCCGCACCACCAGGCCGCGTGCCTCGAGCTCGTCGAGGATCGGGACCAGGTTGCGAGGATCGATCCCGGCGGCGCCTGCCAGCTGGCGCTGGGTGCCATCTGTCGACGCGCCCAGGATCATCAGGACGCTGTAGGCGGCAAGCGTCAGGTCCTGCGTCGCGAGGGCCTCGATGAACCGCCGGCGCGACTCGGAGCCGGCGCGAGCGAGCAGGTATCCGGTGCTTTCCAGCAGCTGGGCCGGTTCTCTGGGCACCATCATATGTTAGCATCATCATGATTCATGACTATTCTCGTCACGGGCGGGACGCGGGGTTTGGGCAAGGCGATTGCAGATCGGCTGGCCGCGAGCGGACATCGGGTCGTCATAGTGGCGCGAGATGAGGGTGATGGTCCGCTTTACGGTGACCTGTCACGAATTGATGACGTGCGCCGAATTGCTCAGGAGGCGGCTACTCGCTATCCGGACCTCGACGTCCTGGTCAACAACGCGGGCGTCTCGAAGGTCACCCGCGAGGTCACTGCAGACGGACTGGAAACCACCTTTGCGACCAACTACATGGCGCCGGTCCTGCTAAGCAACCTCCTCCTACCCGTGCTCGCACGAAACCGGGGCGCGGTTGTCAACATCGGCTCGGAGCAGCACCGCTGGGTCCGCGCCATACCGTGGGAAGACCTCCAGGGCGAGCGGCATTTCCGGCCGATCGAGCAGTACAGCCTGACCAAGCTGTACCTGGTCCTGTTCACGCGCGAGCTTGCCAGGCGAGCCCCCGACGTGGTCGTCAGTTGCGTTAGTCCCGGATTCCTGCGCACGGACCTGGGCCGCGAGGCGCGAGGCGCGTTTCGCATGTTCCTCACATTGGCGCGTCCGTTTCAACGTCCGGCCGCCCAGGGCGCAGAGGCGGTCATGAGCGCTATGGATCAGCGCGTGACGGGCGCATACTTCCGCGGCACGCGGCAGCTAGCGCCGAGCAAGCTCGCGCAGGACGAGGCCGCGGCGGCCAGGCTCTGGGAGCTAAGTGCGGACTTACTCCAGCTTCCGCAGCTCGGGTAAGGGTTCGACGATCATCTCCGGGTGCTCGACAGGCTCCTGTGATTCGCCGGAAACCTCCCCGCTGCCACGAATGTGAACGCCACAGCTGGCTGGAGGGCGCTCAATGTGCGGGCTGCCGTCTGAGGTTCCATCGAATCCGTGACCGGGCTGTGACCCGGCCGCAGCTGATGACGGCAGGAAGCGGGAATTTGTACTCAAAACTGGTCGGCCGCGCTGGATGATATTAGAACTCGGCTACTGGAAGTAAGCGACTTCCGTCAAGTGTTGCCGGTATTGCCATGAACTGGGACTGAGTGGGCCCCTCGCGCCGCGAGGAGCACTCGGATCTACATCACGGTTCGGCGTCAGGTGGGACGATGGTGATGTGTTCTGCCGCTGTGAGGTCGCTGCCCGTGGCCTCGGAGCATTGCCCGCATACCGTTAGATCGGCCCTCGCCGGCGGAGTCTCTCCCGGGGTCACCGGAAGCCCGCAGGCCGTGACCGTCGAGTGAATGGGCCAGATGTGGCGATAGCCGTCAATCTCGACCCAGTGACCGTCGGCGCGCTCGTGCGCCTCCCAAATCTTCTGCTGATCGTCTTTCACGGATTCAACGTTAGCCTCTTCTCGGCCCCATGACGCTGGCCGCCTCGCGATCGGCACACGACTCCTTGACCGGTGGCCGCAGTCAACCTCTAGCGGCGCGAAAGGTCGGCGGGTCATGATCAGCTGCGTGGCCGTGCCCAGCCTCAACCCTGCCCACCCGGAGATCGTCCGCTCGAGCCTGGATCGCTACCGGGCTGACCTACTCGCTCGCCGCGGCTCGCTCGGTCCGGTCGCCCAGAGGGCGATGGCCCTGCTGCTGGAGACCATCGACGCCTCTCTCGACCACCCGGCCACCGTGACTACAGACGAGGTGAGGTTCACCGCGACATCGCTAACGGGCATCGCATCCGGCGAGCTGTCGGCCTTCGTGAACGAGTACACGCTCGGGGTCGGCTGGGACGGCGCACCGGTTGTAGTGATGGGCACCGAGCCCGCGGAGAACCCTGACCTGCCCGAGGACGTGGCATTCCACGCCCTGTACTCAGTGCTCGTAGCGACAGGGTCGCGGCCCGAAATCCTCGACCGGGTCGTCGAAGGCACTAGCTGGCTGGCCGCGACGCCGGGAACCTGGAACTCGCACAACAAACGCGCCTGGCACCTCAATCCGAACGACTTCATCCGTGTCGAAAGCCGCCGCGGCTCGCCGACTTGGAAAGTGATCGCCCAGGTCGTAGCGCCGGGCTCAGCCGACGGATGGCGCCAACTGCTGGAAGGGCGACTTGACGACCCCGGCCTCGGCGAGCACGCGTACCAGATCGACCGCAGTGCCATGCCGGCGATGAAGTCGGACCAGGGCCAGCCGCCGACCGAGGACCGGATGACTTTCCTTGTCGAAGCTATGGGCAGACTCCGCAACACGGCGAACGTCCTACTCCTTCACGGCTTCGGCGGTAGGGGCCGCTGGAAGGAGTGGTGGCCGCGTGACCAACGGTTGATTCGCGCCTTCCTTGGCTGGGACGAGAGCCAGCCGCTGGAGCTCGGGTGGCGGAAAGTCGGCCGGCATTCGCTGGCCGCCCTCCGGGACAGTGACCGGTGCGTGGTCTACTCGCGGGCACTCAACTGGGTCGGATACGAGTACGTCGAGGCCGTCCGGGCGGCAATCCATGTCTGAGCGGTGGCTGCCTAAAGGTGCAAGGTACCGAGGAAAGCAGGAGCTTATCGCCGCGTTGAAGGAGTGGCTCGCGACGTCCAAGGAGCCGACTATCGGCGACACCGGCGGCGCCTACCACGGACAGTTCTGGATCAGCGCGCATATCGGTGGGCATTCGGTAAGGATCGCCGCGGACACCACGCGCGGGGCCGTGCAGCGGGTCGTAGATGCGATGGCGTACGACACCAAGGTGCCACGGCGCATCATCAGCAATCAGCGTGGCCCCGTTAACAAGCTCGTGATCGCCGACCGAGCCGAACCCGGCTGGTTCGCCTACCTGACGAAACCGCTTTCGGCCGAAGCAACCATCTAGATCCCCAGCATCCGCATGATCGCCCGCGCCGGCGCGTCCCTGCGCCTTTTGGAGCGTGACTGCGACGCCCGGACCAGGTCGATGAACCCGTCAGCCTGACGATGAGTCGTTGTCGGCAAGCGCAGCCCTCAGCCGCTCAAGTGCCCGTGTCATGCGGCCGTCCTTCAATGCCTCGAGCAGGACGCCGTCGCCGAATCGTTCGCCACGGACGGCAGCAGTGATGGTCCGTACTGCATCGGCTAGCGAAAGTTCGGTGGTCTGCCCCGATCCCTTCCACTTCATCCAGTCGAAAGGAACGATCAGGCTTGCCTCATACAGTGCCTCGATCAGCGAATCGACGGAGGCACTGTATTTCACGTATGGAAACTGCAAAACGGGCTTCTCTTCGCCGTCCACCATCGTCGTATCCACCTGCTGCCCCCCAGCCCATATGCCGGGCTCGGGCTCCGCCAAGACATCCTCTATCGCATGACGCAGTGGCCCGCGCTGGGCGCTCGTGACCCGCCGAACCTTGATCTCCATGTCGTGGTCGGTGGGCTCAACGATTCCGCCCTCTGGGGGTTCAGGCGCGTCCGGCGCGCCCTCGTCCATGGCACCCCTCGAACGACCAGCTTGGTCTGTCTCCTCATTGGACGCCGCTGTCGCAACGCGGTCTCGAACCACAACAGGGAAGCCTCGCCATCCTTTCGGGTCACCGGCGATAACGTCCTGCTGTGGCGCAGGCTGTTCCTGAGTTCGGCGAGCTGGCCCAAGCGGAGGCTGAGCACTTCCTTCGTCCCAAAATCGGCCTCGAATCGAGGCCACAGAGGTTTGCTGGTGAGAATGTCCTGTACCTCGCGAAGGTCGCAGTGTTCTAGCGTGGCGGCGAGACTGGTGTTGCCGCCGGCCGTCCCTGGATTCTTGCGGCGCGTAATACCGATACGTTCACCGGCCTTATCTCGGACATGCCTCGGGACGAGGTCCTCGTCGCCGTCGAGACGTTGAACGATGAGGTTCCGCAAAGCCAGTTCGATCGACTCAATCTGTGCATCCATGCCTGACCGATGGTGGGCCACAGCCGGGCCGAGAGTCGCTCCTGTGACGCTTTGTAGAAGCGCCCCGAATCGGTCTCGGCGCCACTGAACGAAGCGATCAAAGTCACTGTTGAACAGGGGGCCGTCCGGCACGTGACTCCCAAGCACCGGCGCCCACTTCGCGAGGTCTACCGGCTTGCCCCGAGCACCAGGCTGGCACTGCAGTTCTACGTCGAGGACCGGGTGCTGGAGGGGGTCTGGCTGCAGCGCCACTCGGTGATCGCCCAGCTCGCCCAGCTCGGTTTCGACCTCGTCCTGTCGCCCAACGTGTCCGTTTGGAGATCCGACTCGAGGTTTGCCCAGCTAACGGCGATCAGGATCGCCTACCGTCTTTATCACGAGCTGCGCGAAGCCAGACTTCCGGTCATCCCTGATGTCGGCTTCAGTCGCTTCGAGCCCGACGGCCGGCTCTGGGCCGAGTGGGTGAACGGTCAGCCCGACTTGCGGGCGCTGTCGATCTTCTGCGGCGGCCGCAAGATCCACGCCGAGCGGCGCGCGCACCGCGAGACGGTTGAGGACTTGGCGCTCCTCCACCGCACCACGCGACCCGACATCGCCTTCGTGCTGGGCGGCGTCCACGCCCCCGAGCGCCTGGCGGACTACCGGCGCGCCGCGCCGAAGAGGCAGCTGTCCATCTGCAACGGCATGGCCTACGCGCTGGCCCAGCGGTGTCGCCTTCTGGACGGCGGCTCACGTCGCGGCGTGGCTCGCTCGGCGCGCGAGTGCTTCCTCCTCAACTGCGCCCACAACGACCGCCTGTACGCCCAGGTGCTGGGCGAGGAGACCACCGATGCCATCCAAGTCCGGTAACCGCGCCAGGGGCGGACAGCCGGCCGAGGGCCTGGCCGCCACGCTCGGAAGCGCCGCGCCGCGGCGTGGCATCGACCTGGCCACCGTCCTGCCCACATCCGAGCTACGTCCGCTGAGGCAAGGCGACGAGGTGCAGCGATTCAACGAGCTGGCTCGCCGCCAGGAGGAGCTGGCCGAGGCGGAGGCCGACGAGCAAATCCGGCTGGTCCACGACCCCGCCGAGATCCCGCGCGAGGGACCGCCGCCGCTGGTGCTGAACTGGGGCTCGACCCAGGCCCTGCCCGGCGACCTGGTCACCCTCAACCAGCCGGAGTCGGTCCGGGTCGCATCCGACCAGGTCGCCTCCCTGGTCCGTCTCCGCGAGCTGGCGCCCAGGACGGTGCTCAACCCCCAGGACATCCCCTTCTGGGTGGGGAGCGCATCGTGGCGAAGCAGCGTCACGGAGCCCGCGGCAGCGGGAAGGCGGTGCTCCCGGCCAGCGCTCCGGATCGCGACCACGCGAACTACGACCTCTATCAGCAGTTCATCGCCGACCGCAGTGAGTATCGCGTCTCCGTCCTTTCCGGCCGCGTCGTCTCCGCGTACGTGAAGCACCGGCCGGAGGGCTCTGGTCACGACGACCTGAGCCCGGACTGGCGCTACGAACGTGCCTCGGTGCTGCCGCGCTCGGTAGTGACCGCTGCTCGGGAGGCCGCCCAACGAGTGGGACTCGACTACGCAGGGGTGGACGTGGTCGAGGACCGCTCTTGCGGGCGCGTGTACTGCCTGGAGGCCAACGCCGCTCCGGGCATGTCGGAGGACACGGTGCGAAGCCTCTACGCCCACGTCCAGCAGGCCCTTCGCGGACGGGCCGCGAAAGCCAGCTGAGCCATGCCGAGCAAGGGCGGCAATCGGAGGGTTCAGTCGGCGGGGGCGGCTTCGGCCGCGGTCGCCCAGGCGGCCGGCAGCCCGGCGGGTGCGGGTGGCCAGCCCTCGATGGCGGAGGCCAACCCCTTCATGGCCATGCCTGAGGACGATCCGCCACCCGAGACCCCACGCCGGGCCGAGACGTACGGGCGTGAGGCGGGCGGCGGTCCGGCAGGGATGGGCGACCAGGCCCCGATGGCTGAAGCCAGCCCCTTCATGGCGGTGCCCGAGGACGATCCGCCGGTCGAGACACCGCGCTGGGCCGAGATGTACGAGCGGGCCGCCGCTCGCTATGAGGAGCGACGCGAGAGCATCGACCGCGAGCAGCGGGAGGGGCAGCGGCTGTGGGAGGAGTTCCTCCGTGCCCAGGGCCAGGCTGTGCCCGAGGGCGATCGCTCGCTGGTCGCCAACGACGAGCTGCACGAGCGGCTCATGGAGCTGGCCGCCAGTGCGGCCGGCCATCAGTACCAGAGGGAGAACGTGATCGGAGACCGCAACCAGACCTTCGGCATCGAGATCGAGTTCGACGGCGCCAATCCCACCGAGGTGGCGAGGGCGATGTACGACGCCGGGCTCGCCTCCAGCCCCCGCCAGGAGTCCTACCACTCCCGTCATCGGCAACCGGGCATGTGGACCGTGGAGACTGACGCCACCGTCTCGGGCGAGGTGGTCAGTCCCGTCCTCCGTGACACGCCTGAAACCTGGGACCAGTTGGAGCGGGTCTGCAGCATCCTCCGTGACCACGGCGCTCGCATCACGACCAGCACCGGGGGCCACGTCCACGTCGGAGTGGACTCTTCAGGACTTGATCACGACGTGAATCGGTTCCGTCGCGTGGCCAGGACCTGCGCATGGGCCGAGGACCTGATGTACCGGCTGGCGGCCGGGACCGGCCCGGATGGGCGCCGCCACCGTGGCGTCAGCAATCACTACAACTGGTGCGGCCCCATGCGCTCGGGCGATTTCGAGAACGCACGAGACCTGGGCGAGCTGGCCCATCGTGTCGGCTCGAGCCACGGCGTCGGCCTGAACTACGGCAACATCACTGGCAGCCGCCGCACCATCGAGTACCGGTACTTTGACTCCAGCCTGGACCCGGCTCGCCTTCAGGCCAATATCCAGCTGGCCTGCTCGCTCACGAGGCAAGCTGGCGAGCTGCCCGACTCCGCGATCCCAAGGGACCGCGTCCGCTTGGGCAGCAACCGCGACGCTATCGATCAGCGCCAGGGCGAGCATCTGCTGCGGCGCTTCGCCGACATGGTCTTCGTCCGGCCCCAGGACAAATTGAGGCTTTACTGGCTGTTCCAGCGCTCCGCGTGGCAGCCGGGAGCGAGGGCGGCATGAGCATGCCGCACCTCCACCTGCGTTCCGCCCGCGTTGCGTCCGACCCGAACAGCGAGGAGGCCGCCTGAGATGTACCGATTCATCCATCCCGGGTCCGAGCGGCAGCTGCCCATGCGCATGCTCTACCAGCGGGCGGGAGACGGCACCTTTCTCCGCGCCTGCGAAGCCGACAGCTGGCGCAGCCTGGTGGCTGCCATCCTTGATGACCCCGCCTATGAGTCCATGGGCCCGGAGGACCGCCTGGTCGAGCGCCTCCGCCTCGCCGATGACGTCAAGCTGCTAGCCGCAATCGATGATCGCACGCTCATCGTCGGCGATCGTGACGAGCCGCAGACCGTGAACATCAGCTCTGACGAGCCCTTCCTGCGCTCCCTCGATGCTCTGGGCTTCGTGTCGCTGGAGCCGCGCCTGAAGCAGGACCGGAACGGATGACCACGACTGATCGCCTTGCAGCCCACCAGGGCGACGGCATCACCGTCTACCTTGGCGATTCTCGCGAGGTTCTGGCAGCGCTTCCGCCTGACAGCGTGGACTGCTGCGTCAGGTCGCCGCCTCACTGGGGCCTCCGTGACTACGATCTGGAGCCTCAAGTTTGGGGCGGTGGTGCTGCTTGCCTTCACCTCTGGGACCGTCCCACCGGTCGGGACTGCGACGGCCGGTTTTGCGTCGACTGCGACGCCTGGCTCGGTCACCTCGGGCTTGAGCCCTCGCCCGAGTTCTACGTGCGCCACCTAGTCGAGGTCTTCCGTGCGGTACGCCGGGTGCTCAAACCCTGGGCGACCCTATGGCTCAACCTGGGCGACTGCAACAACTCTGGGACCAGCGCCAAGCGAAAGCCCTCCCCAAGTAGGCAGGGCTACTGGCGGGCCGCAGGCTCGATGGGCGACCGCCGTGTGCGGGCAACCGGTCTCAAGACCAAGGACCTGGTGGGTATCCCCTGGCGAGTAGCCCTGGCGCTCCAGGCGGACGGCTGGTACTTGCGCTCGGACGTGATCTGGTCCAAGCCCAACCCAATGCCTGAGTCCGTCGCCGACCGCCCCACCCGTGCCCACGAATACCTCTTTCTGCTCGCATCGGGCCCGCGGTACTTCTACGACGCCGAGGCGGTGCGGGAGTCAGCAGGTAGCGTCGAGGAGCACCTCAAGCGCCGGGGGCCGTATGCGCCGTCAGGCAATGGCCAGACGTCGAGAGGCTGTGGACATGACCATCAGGTGCTCGGCGATCTGCGTGGCCGCAATCGCCGATCGGTGTGGACAATCGCCACCCAGCCCTACCGTGGCGCCCATTTCGCCACCTTCCCAGAACGCCTGGTCGAGACCTGCATTCTGGCGGGGACCAGCCAAGCCGGTTGTTGTCCGCGCTGCGGTCAGCCATGGCGGCGCAAGGTGGAGGTCATCTACAGCAATCCCGGAAACCGCCGAACCAACGGTTCCCGATCGCGTGAGCGGCGACAGGAGACCTCCGGCTTCCTAGTCAGGCTGGAGCGGCGGGTCTCGACAATGGGCTGGGAGCCTGGCTGTGGGTGCGGTACGGCGCCAGCGTCAGCCGTGGTGCTGGACCCCTTCGCCGGATCGGGCACGACGCTGGCAGTTGCAACCGCGATGGGGAGGCGGGGGATCGGGATCGAGCTGAGCCCTGAGTACCTGCAGCTGATCAGGCAGCGTTGCCGTCGCAGCTTTGAAGCGCGGTCTCGAAAGGCGGTATGAGCGAGGCCGATTCCGTGCAGCGGTCAACGATATGCATGCGGCTCTTGCCTTCGAGAGTCGCGTCGGACGATGAGTGGAGGATCGAGGAATGGATCAGGTGGTGAGAGCCGCGAATGACGCTGGACAGGTGCTGATCACCGTGCCGGAGGCGGCCCGTCGGCTTGCTATTAGTCGCTCCCATCTTTATCAGCATCTGCAACGAGGGACGCTGCCTTCGGTGCACCTTGGGCGCGCTCGGCGCATGCGCTCGGACGGTCGCTGGTGCGGGGCGGTCAGCGATGGCACCGGCCGGCGCAAGTTTGTCTATGCAGCGAGTCGACAGGAGGCCGCCCGCAAACTCACGCAGACACTTCACGACCACCTGCGGGGCCTTCCGGTCGCAGATGACAGGATCACGACCGGCGCCTTGCTGGACAAGTGGATCGAGCACGTCGCCTCGCCGGCAGTGCGGCCCCTGACCCTGGAGCGATATAAGACGATCGTCACCCTGCACTTGAAGCCGGCGCTCGGCAGCACCCGGATCACCCAGCTCAAGCCCGAGCACGTGCAGGCACTGATGACGGCCAAGCTGAAAGACGGATTGTCACCGGCAACGGTTGTATACATGCGTAACACATTGCGGACTGCCCTGAACCGGGCCATCAAGTGCGGGCTGCTGTACCGCAACGTGGCCGCGCTGGCGGTCCCGCCGCGGTCTAGCCGACAAGAGATCAAGCCGCTGACGCCAGAGGAGATCGATGTTTTCCTGGCCGGGATCGAGGCCGATTCCTATGGGCCGCTGTTCACGCTCGCCCTCACGACCGGGCTGCGCAAGGGTGAGCTGCTTGGCCTTCGGTGGTCAGACATCGACACTGAGCAGCGTCAGCTCAGGGTGCGTATGGCGCTCCAGAGGCAGGCCGGCGCCCTTCACCTGGTGGAGCCTAAGACGACCAGATCGAAGAGGGTCATCGCGCTCACCAAGCTGGCCATCGATGCACTGAAGCGGGAGAAGGCCCTGCAGGCGCACCAGCAACTGTTCGCAGGCTCGCGATGGCATGAGAGCGGCCTGGTGTTCACGAGTTCGATTGGCACTCCTCTGGAGCCTCGCTACGTGCTACGCCGGTTTCAGGACGTGCTGCTCCGCTTGGGAATTGAGAAGCGCCGCTTCCATGACCTACGGCACTCTTGCGCGACGCTCGTGCTGATGCAAGGCGTGGCGGCGCGGGTGGTGATGGAGATCCTTGGCCATTCGCAGTACAAGCTCACTATGGACACCTATAGCCACGTGATTCCCGCCCTGGAGACGGAAGCCGCCAACCGCCTCGATATGTTCTTCCAGAGCCGCCGCGGCTGACAGCCTTCTGAGTTGCGCCCTGATAGCCCCCGCTGGTGGATCGCTCCCAGATCCGGATCCTGACCACAGTCGCCTTGTTCGTGGTGATGGCGTCGGGCTGGAACCTGGTTGGCGGTCTCACAGGCTATGGCTCCTTCGCAAACGTAGCCTTCTTCGGCCTCGGCGCCTACACCTGCGCCGTGGCCATGGACGTCCACCGCCTGCATCTGCCGATGGCCGCAGGCATCGCCCCGGCGCCGCTCGTGCCGGCAGCGTTCGCGGCGCTCGTCGGGCTGCCCCTGCTCCGCTTGCGCGGCCACTACTTCGCGATCGCGACGCTGGGCACGGCGGTGGCGGTGGGTGAGGTTGTGACGAACGTCGACTACCTGGGCAGCGCCACCGGCCTCTTCCCGCCCATCCTCCACAGTGCAGACCTCCTCTTTCTCTACCTGATGGCGGGAGCGGCCCTGCTGGCCGTGATCGTAAGCCAGTTGATCCGCCGCAGCCGCTTCGGCTTACGCACTAATCGGCGGTGCTGGGAGGCGCTGCCACGGTGTTCGGCCCGGTGTTGGGGGTCATCGTGCTGGAGTTCCTGCTGCAGAATGTGGCTGGCCGCAGCGACGTGGCCGTGTACGCCCAGATAGGCCTCGGGCTGCTGCTGGCAGTCTCGGTCATCTTCGTCCCTCGCGGCGTCGTCGACTTCTTCGGCGGTGGCTCTCGACTCTCACTGGCTCACCTGCGCCGAGCGCTTCGCGAAACCAGCGCATGACAGCATTGCTGGTGGCCAGATAATCTCACTTCAATACTCCTGTATTCCTTGCTGGAGTCTGGCGTTCGACCGACTGGGGGCCAGGTCCGCCGAGCAGCTCGTCTCACAGCGCCTGCGGGCGGCCGGCGCGCGGGCCGTGCCACGCGGCCGCCGGCCGGTGACACGCGCGAGCCTCTTCGGGCTAACCCGCCGCGAGCAGCAGGTGCTCGATCTGGTGGCGCGAGGAATGAGCGACCGTGAGATTGCCCGCCAACTCTTCCTCTCGCCCAAGACGGTCGGCCACCACGTGTCTGCCGTCCTGTCCAAGCTCGGAGTGCGCACCCGACGCGCGGCCGCGGCCCATTTCAAAGACAAGCCACCAATCTAGGGAAGGCATGTCCCCAAGATGGGGATACGTTCCTGATGTGCCGCTTGGCCATGCCGCGATCCGGTTCCGGCATCTCGCCGATCTTCGCGAGTACATCGCTTTCCCCGTCCGCCTCACCCGAGAGCGCATGCCTTCGCTCTTTGATCGTCTCCTTCATCGCGGCTCGTTCTTCGTCCGAGAGTAGATTGGACACCTTGGCGCTGGTAATCCGGGCCGACTTCGTCTTGGCGCTCATGACAGTTCCTCCAATTTTGTAGACGCCCCG
>Ga0070699_100002832_pt1 | contig 15471 bp, 13 predicted proteins | sample KBSK1503metaG_FD_65473 | JGI IMG/M metagenome (GOLD analysis project Ga0070699, IMG submission 65473) | Corn, switchgrass and miscanthus rhizosphere microbial communities from Kellogg Biological Station, Michigan, USA - KBS K1-50-3 metaG | ecosystem: Host-associated > Plants > Roots >...
GTCGCCAGTCAATGGCGACGGCCTCGATTTCGCCGACGTGCGCGGCCACGCGCACGCCAAGCGCGGCGTGGAGATCGCCGCCGCCGGCGCCCACAACGTGTTGATGATCGGCCCGCCGGGGGGCGGAGTCCCGTTGTTGATCAGGCGGCCGACGTCGGCTATCCCGTCGAAATTCCAGCCCTTCCCATCCGCGTCGAGAGTGACGACGATCCGCTCGACGCCGAGCTTGCGCAAGACCTGCCGGAACTGGGCCGGCCGCCCCTCGTTCAGCAGCGGGCTGATGGGCCACTGGCCGCCGATGGTCTTCATGGTCGCGAAGAAGTCCGCTCGGTCGAACTGCGGAGGGGGCGCGAGGTCGATGTAGTCGTCACCCGTGACGGCCACCACCGACGGCCTCTGGGCGGGGGACGGCAGCGCGATCAGCGCGGCGAGCTTGGCCTCGCGCTCCGCGATGGCGGCCGCAATGGCCGGGCTCCCCTTGCCCTCAGCCAGCCCGGCGACGAGGTTCTTGACCTCCCGCTCCAGCTTCGCGACGGCGGCCCGTCGGGTGCCCTCGCCCGTCTGGGTCTCGAGCTCACTCTGGAGCCGCGCGATCTTCTCCTCGAACCAGGCCGCGACGACGTCGGGGTTGGCCACCAGGGCGTCGTAGAGCTGGTCCCGGACCGCGGAGTCGAGCTCGGCCACCGGGACGCCGCGCTGGCTCGCGCAGAACGAGGGGCCGCGGCGCGCCCGCTCGACGCAGTAGTACCGGGGATTCCCACGGTTCCCCATGAACGTGAGCGCGCCGCCGCAGCACGAGCAGCGGGCGATGCCGTTTAGCAGGTGCGACGCCACGAGGCCTGACTCGGGCTTGCCGAGCAGGCGGCCGTCCGGCGCCCGCAGGTAGTGGGCCCGGGTCTTGGCCTTGCGCGCCTGGACTCGGATCCACAGGTCGTCGGTGATGATCCTGAGGTGGGGGACGTCGGCCCTGACCCACTCGTCTGGCCGCACGCGCTCGCGCTTGCCCGCCTGGCCGGCGCGGTCGACCGACCTGGTCATACCGAAGGAGGCCACCCCGCGGTAGACTTCATTCCTCAGCATCCGGTTGACGATGTCCTTGGTCCACCCTCGCCGCCCGGGCGCCGGCACCCCGTCGGCTGCCAGCGCGTGCGTGATCCGGTTGTAGCCGCGGCCCTCGGCCGCCATCTCGAAGACCCGCCGCACCACGGCGGCCTGGCCGTCGTCGATCTCCCGCTCCGTGTGCTCACCCTTCCGCACGAGCCGGTAGCCATAGGTCTGCTGCCCGGTCACGTGGCCTAGCTTGGCCTTGCGCACGAGGGCATCCCGCACCCGCTGCCGCCCGCGCTCGCGCTCCGACTCCGCAGCCATCGCCTGGACCGAGAACATCAGCTTGTCAGCGGCGGTGGTCATCGCGAGCGGGCGGCCGTCGAGGTACCCGAAGACCTCGACTCCGGCGTCGGTGATCTGCTTCAGGACGAACGCCGTCTCGATCTGCTCGCGCCCGAGCCGCGAGGGCTCGGCGATGACGAGCATCTGGAACGGCAGGGGCTTTCGGCGCGCGTCCCGGAGGAGCCTCTGGAGTCCGTGGCGGTTCACGAACTCGGCGCCGCTGACGCCCTCGTCTTCGTAGACGCAGTCCGGGTCGACCCGCCAGCCCCGCTTCTCGGCGAACGCGCTCGCATGCTCGCGCTGCCGCTCGATGGATTTGCCGTCCAGGCCGGACCGCTCGTCCTCCGAGCTCTTCCTCAGGTACAGCGCCGCGACCTTCATGACCGGTCTCCTCTCTCGTCCGGCCACCACTCCTGCGGCCGGACCTCGCCGCTCCTCGGTACGAACTGGAGTCCGTGGTCCCCGGGCTTCGGGAACCGGTGGTCCCACTCGTTCATGATGAACTCCACCGGGATCCCCTCGGGGTAGGCCGCGCACGCGCCGGTCTCCCGGTCGTACCGATCGCAGTCCACGCACATCGGCGCCGGCCCGATCATGCGCGTCTCCCTCTCGTCGGCCAACGTCGCGCCCGCGCCTTCGCGAGGTTCTTGGCGACGGCCGCGAGCTTCCTGCGGGAGCGCGACTTGCCGCCCCTGCGGCCGATCCCGGCCAGGTACTCCCGGACTGCCTCGTGTTCGCGGTCGACCCGCGCGGACTTCGCCATCACTTGGCCTCCGCGCGGCGCGCGAGCGCCGCCCTGAGCGCCGCCGCCAGCTCCCGGCCCTCCCGCGGGCGGCCCGCAGACTCCGCGTCCAGTCGGGCGATGCACCGCCCTATGTGCTCGTCCGTCATCCTCGTCGCCTTGTCCAATGTTCGAGGCCCTCCTTGAACCTATCTTGTCACAAAGCCGGTTTGTTGTACACTCTCGAGTCGTCAATGTCTTTAGCATCCATCCCGAGTTGGCGCCTATCGAGCCTGCCGATCGCCGCCTGGAGCGCGAGGAGCTCGCCCTTGTCCCAGGTTAGCGTGCGGCCGACGGCCTCGGCCTCGGCCACCCGCCGCGCGAGGAAGTCCGCGCGGCGGCTCAGGTACATCATCATGGTTTCGTGGCTCATGATCGACATGGCTCAGTCCTCCATCAAGGAGAGCCGCCGGCGCTCTAGCTCTGGCGTCTCGGGGATCGGCGTCCACGCGGCGTGGACCGGACAGGCTGGGTCAGGACAGGTCTCGTCGCCGTACATATCGATGTGGTCCACGAGAGCCTGCGGGTCGTCGGTCTTGCCGGCGGCCAGGAGGTCGACCACGCGCGGCGGCGTGTAGGCGTTCCACCGGAACTCGGCCGGGCCTGTTACACCTGTTACAGGTGTTACGGCGCCTGAAAGATTTTTCTCCGGAGGATTCATGGCGGTGGCAGGTCTCACCGCGCCGCTTGACCGGAAGTCGAAGTTTCGATCAGGCGTAACAGGTGTGACAGGTGTAACAGCGAGACCGATGTAGCACCGCGCCGGCTTGGTCTTGCCAGTGACCGGGTCCGGCACGCGCTGGACCTTCACCGGGAAACCGCGCTCCGCGAGGAGTTGCGTAAGCTCCATCTTGCTCCTCGACTTCTCGCTGGACATCACCGCCCACGTCGTGAACTCTCGGTGGACGGCGTCCACCTCGGTCCAGAGTCTCCGGTCGAAGGTGTATCGACGGAGGAAGTCGCCGAAGTTGTCCTGCTCCTCGCGGTACTCCCTGGTCGCGGCCAGGACCTTCTCCGGCGGCTTCAGGCCGAACGAAGACCACTGGACCGCGCCGGCCACGCACCACCGGAGGATGCCCGGCAGCTCGCGGAGCAAAATCTCATCGAGTCGCCTGTCGAAGCCCGGGGTGGTCTCGTCGAATGTCGCGAGCCACGGCACCAGGTGGACGCGGCGCCACATGCCCTTCGACTGGTCGTGGATCTCCGGCCGGTTGTTCACGGCGAGGATCACCTTGTACTGGCCGTCGAACTCCATGAGGTCCTGGTAGAGGAACCGCGCGACCTGGCGGTCGCCGCCGGCCGCGGCCTTCACCATGCCGGTCGCAAGCCGCTGGGCGCGCTCCACCTCGACGGCCGTGACGAGCCGCGTGCCGCGGAGCCGTGCGATCTCCGGCGACGCGCCCGAGCTCGATTCCGACTTCTTGAGGAAGGTCGCCGCCGGGGTGGCCTTGGCGTAGTCGTAGCCGAGGACGCGGCGGAGCACCTCCAGGAACGTGGTCTTGCCGTTGGAGCCGAGGCCATAGAAGATGAAGAACGCGTCCTCCGACACCTCGCCGGTGAGGCAGTAGCCGACGAGGCGCTGGACGTAGGCGATCATGTCCCGATCGCCGACCATGACCTCCCTGATGAACTGCTCCCACCGCGGGCACTGCGCCTGCGGATCGTAGGCCACCGGACTGATGTAGGTGATCAGGTCCTCGCGGCGGTGCTCGCGGAACTCACCGGTGGCCAGGTCCACCGTGCCATTCTTCGCGCAGAAGAGCGTCCGCCGCGCGTCGAACTCCTCGGCCGACCGGTAGATCGGCGGCACGTGCTTCGCGAGCTCGACCATCTCGTCCATCGGTGCGCGCGCGTAGCACTGTGCGTGCCACATCCGCGCGCGTGCGGCGATCACGTTGGCGGCCGCCTTTGCCTTCGGGTCCTGCTCGGCGTCGGCTTGTCGCTGGAGCTCGTCGGCCTCGTCCTTGAGTTGCCGGACCACGGCCTCGCCGCGGCGACGGAGAAGGAGCTCCTCGACGTCGCGCCGCCAGTGGGTGCCCTGCCAGTCCATCCACCCGAGGCCGGTGGCGTAGGCGATGTCCTGTCCGAACGAGTCGACCAGTCGGTCCCTGTTGCCGCCCGGGCGCCGGAGGTACCGCTTGCCCTCGACCGGCGTGGCCACCAACGCGATGCGGTCGCGCTCGATCGGCACCGCGATCTCGCGCGCGCGCCGGAGCTCGTCGCGGAAGGCGGCCGGATTGCGGCGGAGGAGGTCGTTCACGTCCTTTAGGTCGTCCGGCATCCGGACCTCGTAGGCGAGTCCGGTGAAGCCGATGTCCTGCAGCCGCATCGATACCTTCCGGAGGAAGACGTCGCCGCCGCTGTCCGGCTCCCTCACCACGAACACGGCGTTGACGCCGTCGAGGTACTCCACCTTCAGGAGCTTGGCGGTGTCGGCACCGGGAAGGCCGAGGCACGGCTCATCGACCGACCACGCCGACCAGCAGTCCGACGCGCCCTCCACCAGGAAAAGGTACCGCTGCGCCTCCGGGCGCTCGCGGAGTGCGGCGAGGCGGTCGAGGCCGTACGGCACGATCGCGGCCTTGCCGGCGCTCCACACGAACTTCGGCGTGCCGGTCTGCCGGATCTGGTACCGCGGTGCCGCGGCGCCGTCCATCATCTTGTATGGGATGCGGATGCGTCCGCCCTCCTGCGCGGCCCACTGGCCGAGCACCTCCACCGACAGGCCCTTCGCCTCGGCGAGGTCCGCCATCGTGAGCGGCGTCTGGGCCGCCTTCGGCTTCGGTGCGGCGTCGATCCGCACGACGGCCTCGGAGAGGTCCAGCGTCGAGAGGATCTCCCTCCGCTCGCACCCGGCGAAGCACTTGAAGACGATCTTGTTGTCGCCGTCCTTCCAGGAGAGCGAGGCGGTCTCGTCGTCGTGGGCGGGGCACCTGCCAGACCACCACCCGCCCGTCTCGTTTGGTTCCTTCGCGTCCTCGATCAGATCAGAGAGCTGCCGTGAGTTCATCGCCTTGCTCCTCTCGCTCCTCTCTCCGCCGTCCCGCGGCACGTCTTCGCGGGCTCTCAGGAGGCATATCCATTGATGCAAGGCGCCCGAGCGATGATCCGCCCGGGCGCCCGCCGCGCTACAGGCCCAGCTGCTCGCGGAGCCAGGCCTTTGCCCCCTCCTTGATGGATTCCTCCAACGCGTCCTGCTCCAAGGCTTTCTTCAAAGCCTCGAGCGCACCCAGCACGGCTGCCGCAGCCTTCTCCGCCGCCAGCGCCGCTTCCAGCTGCTCATCAGTCAGGCCGGTAGACATCGCCGTCCGCCGCTCTTTCAGTACGAGTAGGCCAGTGTCTTTCAGGATCTCCAGCACGGCGGCCTTCGCTTTCACCGCCCCGAGCGACTGTGGTCCCTCCACCGGCTTCCACTCCTTCAGAGCCAGCAGAGCGGCCGCCTGCCAGTCACCGGTACTTGAGCGCTGGACGGTCGCCCTTAGGTTCTCGTTGGCCGCGCTGTCCGGCGCCACGCCCGCCCCCATCACGCAGAACGTGGCCTGTTCGGCCCACTGCCGGGGCGAGAATTCCTCCACCGGGATCCGGTAGATGCCGCCATCGTTCCTCCGCTTTCTCATGTCCGCCTCACCTCCTCTCTCTGCAGCCCATGTTCGGGCGGGAACGGGTCGGGCGGGAGACGGCGAAAGTGAGGCAGACGCGGACCTGCAGAACGGCCATTTTCGCCCCGGCCGGTGATACCCTCTCGTGCAGGTAGAGACACCACATGGCGCGCCAGACTAAGCGGCTGCACAACCGCACGGCGCGCTTGTCTCTCGACCAGCGCATGCGACGCGACCCGAAGGCCTGGGAGGAAGAGCTGGCCTCGTGGCGCGCGATCGGGGTCGATACACGCGTGCTCCTGACGCTTCTTGAGGGCGCCCGCGTCGAGCGGTATCAGTACGAGGGGCAGCTAGAGGCCCGAGCTGACTCCCTGACGAAATGGAAGATCGGCCGCGCGGAGAGCGCTCGAAAGAAGGCAGGACCGCTCATCCACCTCCTCAAGACCGAGTGGGCCCTCGACGGCCCGCCCGATCTCTTCTTCGGCGACCTCGGTGAGCAGGTCGAGAGCGCCGTCCAGCGCTACATCGAGACGCTTGGCCCACCACCCGCCGCCCGCGGCGCCCCCGGCGACCCTTGGCTCAGGAAGACCGCCCTCGTGCTGGCCCGGGTGCTGCGCGCGCGCCGGCAGCCCTGGAGGCGCACCGTTCAGGCGATCGAGAGGCTCCTCAAGCTGGCCGGCCACGGAAACATCGCAACCGTGGAGAAGATCCGGCACTACGTCCGGGCGGAACGGAGGCGAAACCCGAAGTTCGGCGTCGAGCTTCCGGCAGGCCTCGGCGCGTGGTTCGCGAAGAGCGACTGGAGGCCGAGGCCGAGCGAGCTGGGAGAGAGTCGGCGGAAGCGACGGTCCGGCTCTTAGCCCCGTCGAAGCGGGAATGGAGTGTACGTGGGAGCTGGGTCGGCCAAAACCGCCTGAGCACTTCCGCACCACGGGCATGCGCCGCTTCGTGACCGAGATGGATCAAACGGTCCACGGCGGTAACGCAATCCAACCCCCAAGTCTTGTCTGGCAGGTTGAAGTCAATCCGAGCGGTAGTGGTCCTCGCCTAGCAGATATCTCAACTGGAAGTCGACTCCCTGCGATTGGGCGGAGCCCATCACTTCCAAGACACTTGTGCCCCAGCACAAAATTCCCGTTCCTGTCGGAGGGGGTGCATCGAGTAGACAGAGCGTCCCGTACCGATCGACAGCATCTCGATCCAATCGCGGCTGAAGTCAGGATCGATACCTTCTCGCCGGAACCTGGCCTGGATCAGGACTGCCTCGGCATAGGCCAGGGCACCCGGATTGTAGGGGCTAGGAGTCTCACCCCGCGCGGAGTTGATGCTAGGACTTGGAACAACCGCCGGCCCGCCGCGGTGGTGGTGTCGATCGATGTGGATTGTCCAAGTGCGGAAGCCTGTCAGGACCGGAACAGGTGCGGGCGCACGGCCCTCGCCAAACCGAGCTTCTGCTCCAGTGTGTAGGCCGCCTCAAGCAGGGCGACGAAAGGAATTCCACTGACGCTTGATAGTCTCTCGGGAGTCAATTCGCCAGCAATGTTTTCCTTGGTCTGCTTCTGCAGATGTGAGTCCACGAAGCGGCGGAAGACTGGAAGAATATATCGGCCAATCGCGGTCGGAAACTTGCCGGTGTCCTCGTCCGCGGTAAGCTCGTCGGCAAGATGCAGGCGCTTTGTAGCAGCCACAAGGTAGCTGGCCAGCAGCCGCTCGACTGGAGAAAGCTCACGCTCTCGGCCGAGAAGGGCTGCCAAACGAACATCGAGCCGACCAGCCGCCGCTTCCTTAATCAAGGTCGCCAACGCATTCGGTGAACGTTTCACCGAGGCTGTTTCTGGCGAGGGCATCCGCCAACACAGCCATGCTCCATATCCCCAAAGCGATGCCGCTATGCGTGTGGAGTAGGATTGTTCCGGCCGCAAGTCGTGTTCGGCTGTGCTGGCGCTTAGCATGAGTGACCAGCTGGCGCGCAGCATCGGTGGTTCGGGATAGGCCAATTGCTGCGCCCTTGGATCATGCAGGGCGATCAGGAGTGCTTCCACATCCGGATGCGGCCCCACTAGGCCGGCCAGATTCGCGTAGACCTCGCGCAAGAGTTCTAGATCCGGCTGCGGCTGCAGGGCCAAAAGATGTCCGGCGTAGATGCCCAACATCGGGTTCTCGAACTTGCCCCTCAGTAACGCTCGCATCACCTCCCGATCGGGCGCCGGCGCGCTGCGCCCGGCACCCAGCGCCTGACGCGTAGCAGCGGTCCAGCGTATGTCATCGACGCTGGGCGTCGCTTGGCCGTTATCCCGGACCATAATGACACCCATCTGTGACAGATCGAATTCCCATGTAGACGTAGAATTCTGCGACACTTGCGAACCCGGTTCTGAGGGAGGAGGCATTCTTGTTTCGATCAGGCTGATGTAGACACCCGTCTGCCAACCCCGCGAGACAACAACGGTCTGCTCTATGGGCGGCCCCGAATCCAGTCTTGCGCGCAGCAAGTACTGCCCCGGATCGATATCCAGGATACAACCCGAACTGCCGCCCACGGCCTGAGCCTCCGCCAAGTCCGCCAGCAATGTACCGGAGAATTCGTGGATGCTGAGCCCGGTACCCGGCTTCGCCGGTGGCTCAGGAGAATTGGATTGCCGGTCTGCATTCACGAAGACGAAGAGAGACGCGCCCGTGCCCCTGTGGACTCGTGGGCCGCTGCTGAGCGCTCCGGCAAATTGCGCGGCCTGTTCCCCCTGTTGGCCCGTGGCAAGTGACGGAGCCGCGGAGACGATCGGCAGTTGCGGGATTGGAGCATTGAATGCGTCTTGCCCAGGCGGCAGCTCGATTAGCGAGTCGGTCACTCGATCGCCGACCCTGTATCGGATCTTGTACAGGCCAACTGGCAATTCTCTCTCGAGCTTGCGAATCCCCCGCTCAACCACTTGGCCCTCGGCGTCGATGACAAAAATCTCGGTGGTGGGCGTGTAAGTGTCCACAATCAGGTTACGGGTCGTGACCGGCTCAGACAGTGACATCTTGTACCTCATCGATTGCCGTCGTCTCAAATAGGCGCTTTCGGTCAGTTCCTCGAATGGACACTTTGTATAGAGAGCCAGCGTCGAGCTCTTGAATCCATGGCGTCCCAACAATCACATGTGAGTCGAGCGGCCTTTTCATGTCATTGCCAGCAAATATGTCGGCCGTACCGACGAGGGGCACAGGATCGAACGTGATCTGGACCGTCTGCTTGGTTCTTGGCACCCATTTGGCAACGATCAGCTCGATGTTGGGGTTGTTGGGATAGTCGACGATCGGATCCTGCTTGTTGGTGTAGGTAGGAACGGTCGTGTAGATGTGCCGCGCGAGCGAGGACGCCGTGAGCAAGCCTTGTTTGTCGTATAGCTTGGGGTTCTTGAGCGCTTCGGTCACGACGAAACTCAGCACGCCACGGACCCGTGGCGGTTTACCAAGTTGCTGCTCCCATGCCTTTGAAGCCAGTTTTGTCGAAAAGACATAGAATTGCTGACCCTCTGCCCTCTGCGGCTCCCAGTCAGGCGTCCCAGGTGGTACCGGGGATATGAGGTCCTCTTTGTCGCGACAGCAATCCGCAAACAAAAACACTTCATCGAAGATACCGAGAGCGCGAAACCATTCCGCCCACGAACGCACTCCAATGTGCTTATCCAGAAACAACGGTTCCGCATTTGCCGCCAGAAATGCTGCCTCGCGATAGTCCGGAATCGGCGAGCGGGTGGCGATGATGCCGTGGCCGGAGAAGAAGAGATATAGTCGTCGGCCGAGACGATGGAACCTCTTCTGGTTCGCGGCTCTGATCAGAGTCTCGAACGCTCCGGATATCTCCGCCACTGTAGGCTGCGCATCCGTTACGCTCGTCGGGCGTTGGGGCGGTGACTGAATGGGCATCAACTGCCGACGCGGAACGTAGCCCGTGTCCTGGGCCCAGTTCATGAACATCGTGCTGTCGTGAACTGGCCCTTGCAGGTCGCGCAGTCCGGGATAGTAGTTGATGCCGGCCACGACGGCCCAATCTTCGGAATTGAGCAATTCGACGACCGCTCCAGGACGGAATCCTCCAAGGCCCGCCGGTTGCCGCAAGTCCGCATCCACATAGGCCGTGAATCGCTTGGCTGTCTGGGCGTCGGGGCTGGCATAGCATTCCGTGCGCAGCGCTCCCTGTCGAAGGCGTACGAGGGCTCCGTCTTGGAGCCCATGGTCAGCGGTCATTTCGACGACCGGCTGGTCGCCCGTCGATATGGCTGCAATTTCGCCGACGGGACCCGCGCTACCAATCACTACCGCAAGCCTTTTGTATCAAGAATTTGATGCTGGAGAGGGTCGCCGACCCATCGGCCCAGCCGCCATGGCTCGTCATGTCGCAGTTCGCGCCATCAAATCCACTTGTCTGTGCCCAGGCGTATGCATGGGGTCGCGACAAGATCGCCTGCGCCTTCACGAACTCTATATCACCAAAGCCGCTGCCGACGTATGGAAATGAATAGTACCGCTCCATTCCTGCCAGCGGCTCGTCCCGGTTATCCTCGAGCACGCCCGAAACAAAGTAGAGCAGTGACGCCGGATAGGCCACCGAGGCGATAGCATCCTTGCGTTCGGTTTTGTCTCCCATTCCGAAGATGCGCAGATTGGCAAGTCGGCTTCCCGCCTGATCGAGGGAGCGGGCCAGATAGGCGAACGTGCACGCAGGTGCGATGAAGACTACGTTCGTGCGAAAGCCTGGATCCATCTTTTCGTGCAGCTCACGCAGCAGGCGCGCAACGTAGATCGCTCCGGCGCTGTGGCCGATCAGGGTGACGCACGGTTTCGCACCGGCCTGCCAGAGCTCCTGCATTTGCCTCACAAGCGCCGCGCCCCCGCAGTCAGGCTCGTACTTGAACGCCCCGTCAATGCTGTCCTTCATGCCTAGCCAGAGAAATCGGCCGGCGGCCCGGACATAGAATTCGCGCATGATCTCTTCGACGATAGTAAGGTAGGGGCCGTGATGGCGCCGCTTCGCAAAACGCCAGATCACCGCGCCGACGACGCGCACGATATGTGCTCCTAGTAGGATCGTACTCACCGCAAATTTCCCGCCCTCCGCCTCGCCCCGGACGATGTCCGCCAGAATTTCCTGGTCCATGAGGGTTGCCTTGGGCGCTGCCGCGGCGGCACTCTTGGCCCCAGGGTGGACCTCAGCAGGCGGTGGGGTAATCGCGCGCAGTTCTTGCTTCAACGTCGTGTCCCGGTCAATAGTTCTTTGGATTTGGTTCTTCTCATCGTCGCTGAGCGCGAGGTCAAGGGTAGGTGCCTCGTCGGGCGAAATGTTGCCGAACGGAATATCACCGAACATCTCGGTACCCTTATCGATTTCGCGTTGAATCTCTTCTTGCAACCCAATCGTCAAGCCGAAGGCTCCCTTGGCATCCTCCGATCCCAGCAGTTTGTCGAGCTTGGCTCTGACGAACTGGCTGACCCGCCGATGGATAACCTGAAATATATCTTCCTGGAAGATCGCCGGCAGCTTCTGGGAAATGACCTCTGAGACCCCGCTTTCCCAAATGACGAACAATGACTCGGCGCCCGTTTCACTGTATTGCTGGGCAAGGCTGCCTGCGCTCAGAAGCCCGGCTTGCCGGGAAACCAAGCCGCCGTGGAAATGGAGAACCAGACGCTCGGGACGCCTTTCCGCAAAGCCGGCGAAAATCTGTTTCAGATTGTCGGCGCCACTCCCGTTCGTCGTGTCAAACTTGCCAGCTCGAAGCAAGATGAGATTCGGTTCGCTTGGCATGTCAACCTCCCCGGACAGCCGATCGCAACCTCATTGTTGCATCCGTACCATCCTCCATCGGGCGGCACATTGAATCGAAAGGGATGATATCAAGCAAACGTTCCAGTACTCCAGAGGATCAACCAGGAGGCAAGGCGCGAAGGGACCGTTGCCCAACAGCCTCAAGGTTGACTAAGCCGCCGAGCTTCAATGGCAATGAGCGACAGGACAATGAGCGACAGGGCGAGGACGAGGGCTCTCATGGATCCTCCCTCCCGAGCTCGCCGCTCTGCCTCCTGACAGTTGGCATGCGCGACACCCTACCACTATTCCGGGCCGGGCGTCCCCGGGCTGCCCTTACTGCGTCACAGAGCTGACACTCGACCGCAAGGGTGGTGTCCCGCTTCCTGTGGAAATTTCGGGGCGCAGCTTCCGGTAGTCGAGGTCACTCAATAATCTGATCTGCCCGCCCCAGCAGGGACGGGGGGCGCTCCGTAGGCGTGCCGTTGCGGCAGTGGGACCTAAGTGCCGTCTCGGGCAGCTGGCCCGCAGCAGGTGGCTGCTCGGCCCGGTCCTGCCATGCCCAGGAGATGCTTACTCCTCCCGCCGTCGGGCATCTTGGTGCCGCAGCGGAGGCACGTCGCGTACGCCGGCTCCTCGTGGAACTGCACCTCCGCTGCGCCACGCCTTAGCCTCCTTGGCCGACATCTCCCGGCGGTCCGGACAACTCCGCGCGCTTGCAGGACGACGGAAGCGGGGCGAACACGCCGACTTCGACGCGGTGAAGAACTATGTCAACGCCCGCGAGCTGACGGTCGGGACGACAGCGCTGCCGGCAACCGCCGGCATAGCCGGCCGGTGGTATCTCGCGACGGACGTGGCGGGTGGCACGCTCTACGAGGACAACGGGACCGTCTGGACTCTGATCGCTGGCGGGGTCACCGCGGCGTTCACCGGCATCCTCGACGTCGATCACGGCAGCACCGGGACTGATACGCTCCTCGCAAGCGGTCTGCCGACCGGTCCAGCTAGCACGGGTGCTCTACGTGCAGGCCCGTACCGCAACCTAAGCCGTGGTCCCGGCGCTCGCGGCAGGCTTCTTGGGCGGGAAGGCTAAATCGTTCGGCCACTCAATCTCAAAACTCTCTCGAAAATCATTCGGCAGCTCCCCCATCACTCCAATCAGGGTCGCCCCCATCTGATCTCTGAGATCCGGCGAGACGCCAGCCAAACCGGACTTCGAGATGTAGTACTGAACGAGCCTCGCAGCGATTAAACTCACATCCCTGGGATACATGGTGGCCATTCTGATAAAGCTATGAATCAAGGCCTCCCTTCGCGCACGACCCCTCGCTACCGCCATCAGTTCAGCGATAAGCCGCCCGAGCAACCGCCCACTGTCCGGCGGCTGGTAGTCGGCACCGAGATTGAGCTCGACATCGTCCATCAAGTCCTGGTACGCGACTGCCAGTGTCGATAGCTCAACAAAGTACTGTTCAGACAGACTCCGTGACAACATCACAGAGTTCAGGAGTTTAATCCGCTCCTGCTGAGGTGGGTACGCATCGGAGAAGCGAGCGCCAAGTCGCTCTAGTCCGGAGAAGATTCTCACGGCGAAGATTGCACCAGCGAATGTCATTCGTGGACCGACATTTTTGTCGGCCGCTGGGTAGAACAACTTCATCCCAAGCGCGTCCGCATTCAGCTCATTGTTCTCTTTGACATCCGAATACATGCCACTGTCGATCGCCACGTGACCCAGCTCGTGGGCAATCATGAACAGTTCGGCGGTCGTCGCCATATTCTCCGCTAGTTGCCACAAACTCTTGGTGACCGCGAAATCGGGATACGTGATCCGTCCTCGACACCAACGCGACCACCAGCGGTTGCGTTTCGCCCATTCCTTAAAGACGGTGGCGACGTTGGCGGCAACCTCTGGCATCGCGAGTGCTGCTACGTTCTCAGGGCCAGATTCTGAGTGAACGACCGTCAGTCCAACGAGTGCTCGCGATACTGCGTAGACAAAGTCCATCATCCCAGTCGTGAACTCAATAACCCAGCCACCTCCACGAACCGGAATGGTGCGAACGTCAAGTGTGTTCTGCCCAATCTCCCCGACCGCGATCGTGCCGTTTGAAATCAATCCATTAAGCTGTTCGGGGAGCTCGGAGCTGAGAACTTTCAGAACCTGACGGGCGCGATCGGAACCAAGAAGCCGCGGCGGATAGCGTCTTTGACGTTCGGCCAGGTGCATCAATGCAGCAGTCATAGGAGGCTCGCCACGACGTTACGTTAGCCTCTTCTGACCCATGACTTAAAGAAGGGCTCTGGATCTGCAAATCCGTGCCCAGGGTTTGACAACGTTTCACCGCCAACCTCGTTCACGCCTAGAGCGCTGCAAAATAGCAGGCACGCGTTAAAGAAGGCCAGTACCCAGTCATACCATTGCGGTTTCTGTCCAATTACAACAACGAGGTAGGCGATGACGAGCGCTGCTCCAAACGCGGTCCACTTTTGCGGCAATCGCATGAGTTTGTAGAGAGCATTCGTCACTACAGTGATAGCTGCTGTAGCGACTCCGACGCCAGCGATGTTTACGGCGGTGAACAGTTGATCGGGTAGCATGCCGATCTCCTTCCAAATCTACTGGAGTCTCTGGAATGGCTGTCCCGGCTTGGACGGGTCAAGCACATAGATTCCCGTCTGGAGGCCGAACGTACCCTTGAACGTATTCTTGGATACCCCCAGGCCGGCACCCTTCGCCGCCATTTGGGCGGCTTCCTTGAAGAACGTAAGGAAAGCCGTGGTGTCCTGACTAGACGTCAAAGCTTTCACCACCCCATCGTCTACTTCCAGCTTGAAGTCGTGCTTGGATAGGATCGTAAGCGGTTTCACATCGTAGGCATTGCCGAAGTCTGGCGCCGTCACCAGATTGCTCTCGTTCACCCCAGCATCCACGAACAGGTACAACTTTGGCGGATACACGCGTATACCTTCGGGCTCGGCTGTGATATCTGCGACCTTCTTCGTAACTATCGTCGCGCAACCAAAGCTGACCCAGTAGCACAGGCTCATAAGCAAACTTAGCCCCACTCGGTGTCTATGCACAGCGATCTCCCTTCCGCTCTAGAAGCATCGAATCGATGACGATGGTTCGCGGGCGTTCAGGTAGTCGAGCGCGTCATCGAGCGGTTGAAACCAAGCCCAAGCAGGGCCGGCCGCCTGAGCGACCATCACGCCGACAGCCTGGTCATCGGAATAGACTATTCCGCCAGAGTCCCCTGGAGCCACACGCAGATTGACGGAGTACAGGTGCGAGACTTCGTACTCCTTGCCGCGAAGGTTCACCGCGAACTCACCGCCATACGATTGCACCGTGCCGTCAACAAGCCCGCTCTGCCCAAGCTGGCACTTCACAACGAGGCCAGGCCGAAGGGAGTCTGTTTGGATGAATCCCTTGAGACGCGTGCCGCCCTCGGCTATGCGGCAATCCAGCTGGTCAAGCCTGGGTCGAAGGGCGCTTATGGCCTGAGGGGTCAAGGAAGCGATCGCTAGATCGTACGCCAACGCTCGTCCGCTGGCGATTGTGTTCTTCTGCACCAAAGCGAACGGGACTGTTGGCGCGCAGCGCTCAACCGAGATCTCATTATCGACTGGCGGCGAATCCGCTAGATCGCCGACGACGTGAGAACACGTGAGCATGTACCATGCGCGCGTCCCTGATTGCCTTTTGTCGTGAAATAGGAGAGTGGCACTTCCACGCGTCCCGAGCGCATCTAGCGACGTACCGGCGCCACAGGAGAATTGTAGACGTCCGACCTCGATTACGTCAGTCGGATACCTTGTGGAATGGTCGGCATACCCCCGCCTTCGGCCATACATAAACTCCGGGATCCGTCGCGAGATCTGCGCTCGCCGCTTTTTGCGGACGAAGA
>Ga0070699_100002834_pt1 | contig 15470 bp, 17 predicted proteins | sample KBSK1503metaG_FD_65473 | JGI IMG/M metagenome (GOLD analysis project Ga0070699, IMG submission 65473) | Corn, switchgrass and miscanthus rhizosphere microbial communities from Kellogg Biological Station, Michigan, USA - KBS K1-50-3 metaG | ecosystem: Host-associated > Plants > Roots >...
CCCGTAGGGCGCTCTCAGGGCGTTGCGAGGCGCGGCGCGGGGACACTTCCAAAGTCCACCATTCATTGGAGGCCACGATGCACAGTGACGGTTGGTCGCTGTCGGCTGCGCCACGCATGAGCGTGAGGGCGCACGCGTTGATGACGCCCCCTCCGGTCACCCCGCGGGAGTGCCGCGGGCCGAGGACCGCGGTCGGATTCCTTCTGCTGGACTCCTCGCTCCGCCCCGCCGCCTTCAATGCCGAGGCGATCCGGATTCTCTGCTATCCAAGCCAGCTGGCGGACCTGAAGCACCCCGACGTCTTCCTCGCCGGAAAGATCCGCGACGGCTTGCTGACCCGGCCGCCCTCGCGCGAATCGCCCCTTGTGACAGAGTTCCGGTCGGGCCGGAGGCGATATCTGTGCAGGGCCTTCCTCATAGATTCGGACGGCAAGCGACCGTCCGAACCCGGCATTGCCGTCCTGCTGGAACGAGCTCCCTCCGGATCGATTCCCTGGTCGCCCATCTCCGAGCAATTCAACCTCACGCCGCGCGAGCGAGATGCTCTGGAGCATTTGCTGCAAGGCCTCAGCAACAAGGAGATCGCGAACCGGATGAACGTGAGCCCGAACACCGTGAAGGCCTTTCTGCGGCTGATCATGCTCAAGATGGAAGTGTGCTCCCGCTCGGCGGTGGTGGCGAAGATCATGATGATCGAACCGCAACGGCTGTCCCCTTCGGACGAACCCGCCTAGGTAATGGACAGGATGGATTGCGTCTCCAAGCGGGCCACCTGGTCTACATCGACCACGGAAATGGCTTCACGGTGCAGAGCACGTCGGTTTCGTCGTCCACCTCGGGCTGCACGAGCACGATCACGGGCCAGGCCAACACCAGTTCCGGGCCCCGGGACTTTCGCGGTCACGGTGGTGGACAATGGAGAACCGGGAGCCAACGAAAGAACCCATGACGCCCGCCGTTCAGATTTTCGGCTTCAAGGACTGCCAGGACACGCGCAAGGCCCAGCGCTTCTTCTCCGAGCGCCGCGTTCCCACCCACTTCGTCGACCTGAAGGAGCGCCCGGCCTCGGCCGGCGAGCTCCGGCGCTTCCAGGAGAAGTACGGCGCCGCCGCCCTGATCGACCGCGAGGGCCGGCGCTTCCAGGAGTCGGGCCTCCGGACCAGCGGCGACTCCCCCGAGCGACTCCTGCGGCGCGCGCTGACCGAGCCGCGGCTCCTCCGCACCCCGCTCGTGCGCTACGGCGGCAAAGTTACGATCGGCCTCGAGCCCGAGCAGTGGCAGCGCTGGATGGGCACGCGCGGCTGACGATACGGGCGCCGATGGACGTGCGCCTTACCGGCCGAGCATCTCGCGGAGCGTCCGGCGGGCGAAGCCGGCTGGCGCCTGGAACTCCGCGTCGCGAACCGTACGCTTCTCGGCGCGGACGACTTCGACCGTGGTCGGGGTGCCGGTCCGATCTACCGTCCGCACCGCGTAGCCCTCGGTGGCCAACCGCCACGCGGGATCGCTGCCGGGCGGCCGTTGCCGGCGCTGCCCGGGAGCGCAGCGGGGTGTGGCCGCCGCCATCGCCGTCATGACCTGCTCGAGCTTCTGGCGGTCGATCTCGGTCCAGGCGGTGATGCCGCTGGCGGTCCAGATCTCCGAGTCGGGCTTGCCGTCGGCCAGCACGTCGTAGCGGATCGCCCGATAGCCGGCGATGGTCGCCTCCTCGCGGGTCTTCCGGAACTCGAGCCGGGGCTCGGAGCAGTCCTGCCGAGACGGGGTCGCCTGCTCCCGCTGGGCTTGCAGCATCCTCTCCATGACCTCCCGCTGGTCGGCTGGCATCTCCCGGATCTGCTCCTCCATCTGGCGCAACTCCTCCGCCGCCCGCTTCGAGGCCTCCTGCTGCGCCTGCTGGAACGTGTGCACGTACTCGGCGACGGTGGCGGTCATGTAGCGATGCTCCCGGTAGTCGACCTGGGTGATCGTCTCGGCGTTGAGGTCGAGGATGAAGGCGAAGGTCGGGGAGCCGTCGGCCGCCGAGAGGAGTGTCTTCAGGCGGTTGGCCTGCAGCACCACCTGGTGGCGCCCGTGGGTCGGATCGGTCGGCACGACCTGGTCGATCACCCAGCCGCCCTCGACGGCGGCGGCCCAGATCGAGAAGCCGGTCAGGAGGCCCAGCGTAAAGATCCGCGCCCGGCGCACGGGCGGCTCCTTGATCGCCGCCTCAGGCGTCGGCGGGGAAGACGCGGCGGACGACGTCGGCCGGGTTCATCGCCAGCATCCCGATGGCGAGGCGCCTGGCGGCCCCCCGCACCGCGACGAAGGTGATCCGAGCCGACGCGACCGGCGCCCCCCGATCGTCGTGGACCGCCGTCTCGGTCTGCCAGTAGCGGGGGTCATCCTCGCGCGGCCGCACGCGGGCGCGGAGCCCGGAGACCGTGAGCCGCGTGCCGAATGCCACCGGGCGGTGGAGGCGGACCCGGAGCTCCGTCGTCATCCCGGCCTCACCGGTCGCCAACGCGCCGAGCCAGAAGGCGACCTCGTCGAGCAGCGTGGTGAGGACCACCGGCGCCACCGTGCCGTCGGGGTTCCTGAATCGCTCGCCCGCGAGGTATTCGCCGGCCACCGACCGCTCGTCGAACGCAAGCGCCAGGCGCAGCCCGATCTCGTTCTTGGTGCCGCAGGCGAAGCAGGTATGGGAAGTAGGCAGGGGATGGCCCGTTCCGGCGAGTCGGGCCGCCTCGGCGACGTCGGCGTCGGCGCGCGCCACGCTCCCCTCCACCAGGATCGCCCGCCCCTCCGTCAGCGCGAAGCGCGCTCCGTCGCCGTCGCGGCGCACCGCGAGCGCGAGCGGCACCTCGAGCGGCACGCGACGCCGGTAGACGCCGACGACCTCGCGAGCGCCGGTCGCACCCGCGAGCGCGTCGAAGATGGCGAGCACACTGCCGCCGTGGGCGGTGTCGGGGAGCCCCTGGAAGGCCCGATCGAGGGTGAGGGTTCCGGAGCCGTCGTCGCGGAACGCCAAGCACCGACGGAGCAGGGCATCGATATTCATGCGATCGCCGGGGGGTAGCATAGCCCCATCCGGTACGCGCGAGAAGGACCGGCAGGGGGGCCCGGCACTCTGCCCCGCCCGACGATGACTGATTGACTTCGGGCCGGCGATGGTGCGACCTTCACGGCGTGGACTTTCCCGTTCTCCCCCGGCCGCGCGCGTGGGCCACCGAGTGGGAGTACATCTGCGACCGTTGCGGCGAACGTATGGAAGAGCGGAAGTGCAAGATCGTGTGCACGAACTGCGGCCTCACGAGAGATTGCTCGGACCCGTGATTTCGACGACCTCGACCTCTCGGCGGCCCGGCGGCCGTCTCTTCGCGTAAGGTCTCCGTCCCTGCCCGCGCCGGCGGGGCGACCGCGCGCTCGCCTCGGGACGCCGGCAATCCCTCGCAGGGCCTCGGCCGCCGGCCACCATCAGCATGCGATAATGATTTCCCGTGCCGGTGATTGCGAACTACCCGCTGTTCATCCGGACGACGTTCACGAACTTCTTCTTCTTCGCCGGGCTCAACTGCTTTCTGCTCTTGCCCCTCTACATCCAGAGCTTGGGCGGGTCCGAGATCGAGATCGGCGTCGTGATGGGCCTCTACAGCGCCGCCGGCATCGTCTGCCAGCCGCTGGTCGGTGCCTGGGTCGACGCCTTCGGGCGGCGGCCGTTCATGCGCTTCGGCACGGCCACCGTGGTCGTGACCGAGCTCGTCTCGCTGGTGAGCGGTTCCGTCGGGCTGTTCGGCGTCCTGCGCCTGCTGCAGGGGATCGGGTACTCGGCGTTCTTCGTCTCCAATTACACGATGGCGATCGATCTGGTACCGGTCGAGCGCCGCGGCTGGGCGCTCGGCATCTACGGCGTGGCGGGGCTCACGTCGACGGCGCTCGCCCCGCTGGCGGGGGAGTGGATGGTCTCCCACTTCGGCTTCCGGGGGCTCTTCGCGCTGTCCGCTCTGCTGACGAGCGTGGCGGTCGGCCTCGTGTGGCGGATCCCCGAGCGCCGCCGGCATATCGACGCCGCCCCCGGGCGGATCCCGACGATGCACGGCAGCCTCGACCTCGTCTTCCAGCGCCACATGCTGATCGCGCTCATCTTCGGGCTGGGCTCGGGCGCGCTCTTCACCTTCATGCCGACCTTCGCCGAGTCGCTCGGCGTCAGCTCGCTGGCATTGTTCTACACCGCGTACGCCGGCGCCGCGATGCTCGTGCGGGTGACGTCCGGCGGGCTGATCGACTCGCGCGGGCGCTGCGCCGTCATCGTTCCCTCGATGCTGATCCAGGGGCTCGCGACCGGGATCCTGGCCGCGCTGGGCCTCCAGCTCGCTCACGGCAACCAGCTCCCCGTGCTGCCGTTCCTGTTCCTGGGCGGCCTCCTCGCCGGTGCCGCGCACGGCTTCCTCTATCCGGGGCTGGCCGCGCTCGTGACCGACACCACGGCGCCGGCGCGCCGGGGCACCGTGGTGGGGCTGTTCAGCGCCGCCGTCCTCGGCGGCAACGCGCTCGGCGCGGTCGTGTTCGGATATCTCGCGGCCCGGCTCGGGTACGGGACCATGTGGACCGCGCTCTCGCTGATCCTCGTGGCGGGGTTCGCGTTGAGCGTTAAACTGGAGGAGGTCCCACACCGCCTGAGAAACGAGGTAGCGTCGTCATGAGCACTCTGAGCCGGGTCGGTCTGTTGGCCCTGTCCCTCCTGCTCCTCCGGGGCGAAGCCGGCGCGGGCGGGCGCGGCGAGGCGGCGCCGCCCAAGGTGGGTGGGCCGCAGGAGGTCGACGTCGTGGCCGTGATGCTGGATCCGCGCACCCAGCAGCCGGTCGTGGTCATGGAAGGGCGACGGGACAAGCGGAGCCTGACGATGACGATCGGCCTGGCCGAGGCCAACGGCATCGCCGTCCCCCTCCAGGGGGTGAAGCCACCGCGGCCGCTCACGCACGACCTCATGATGACGCTGTTCGAGCGACTGCACGTATCGCTCAAGCGCGTCGTCATCACGGATATCCGGGACGACATCTACTACGCGCTGGTGACCATCAGCGCCAACGGGACCGAGGTCACACTCGACGCACGTCCGTCGGACGCGATCGCGCTCGCGATCCGGGCCAAGGTGCCCGTCCTCGTCGAGGACCGCGTGTTCGACAAGGCGGGCGGCGCCGCCGAGCCGGGCGCCCGCGAACGGATCTGAGGTGATGGTGCGAATGGGCGAAGCGGGGCGTCGCTGATGCTGGGCGCCGAAGGCGGGGCGAGCTGATGGCCGAGCCTCCGCCGGAGCAAGAGTGGGCGATCCAGCGTCGACTGGACGACGTCTTCGCGAAGGTCGGTGAGAAATACGGCGACCTCCGCGGACGCGTCGAGGTCCACCTGCGTCCGAACGTCTCCTTCGACGAGGTGGGCGGGCTCGGCGCCGCCAAGGCGATCCTCCGCGGCTTCGCCGACGGGCTGATGAATCCCGGGCTGTATCACCAGTGGGGGATCACGCCGCCGCGGGGGGTGCTGCTCTACGGCCCGCCCGGCACCGGCAAGTCGATGCTGGCCCGGTCCCTCGCGGCGGCGGCCGGTGCGATCTTCTACCACCTGAAGCTGATGAACCTGACGTCGAAGTTCGGCGCCAACACGGGCGAGCTCCTCCAGGAGATCCTGAACATCGCGATGACCGAAGGCAAGGCGGTTCTGTTCATGGACGGGGCCGACGGGCTTTCGCTCGATCACCTCCTCCCGCCACCCCAGGCGCGCGAGGCGAGCGCGCGCCTGGTGGCGGCCCTCTGCGAGAAGTTCGACGCCCTCGACGAATCCGCCCGGGTTCTCGTGGTCGCCTCGACGAGCCGCACCGACGCCATCGACCCCTCCCTCGTCTCGCCCGGCCGTCTCGACCATCTCATCGAGGTCGCCCTGCCCGACACGCCCGCCCAGCGGGAGATCCTCGCCATCGTGCGGCGCCGGGCCGAGCACGAGGCGGGCCGACCGCTCTTCGAGGCGGTCGACGAGCGAAAGCTCCTGCCCCTTCTGGGGGGCTTGAGCGGCGCCGATATCACGGAGATCGTCCGCCGCGCGCTCGAGGCGAAGGTGCGGCTCGCCGCCGCCGGCAAGGAGGCCACGCCGGTCGTGACCGACGACCTGCTGCTCGCCCTCGAGAACCACAAGCGGGTGCGCGCCGTGGTCGAGAAGATCCGGTATGGGCAGTACCTGTGATCCCGCCCGTTCCCGACGTCGTCGGCACGTGGGTCCGCGTGCGTTACAAGGACACGGACACGATGCAGGTGGTCTACTACGGCAACTACCTGACCTACTTCGAGGTGGGGCGGGTCGAGTTCCTGCGCCAGCACGATCTCCCGATGGCGGCGGTGAACGCGAAGGTCCACATGCCGGTGGCGGAGGCGTACGTGCGGTACCTGCGGCCGGCGCGGCTCGACGACCTGCTCGAGGTGCGGTGCTGGATCAGCGAGAAGAAGCGCGCGACCTTCCGCTTCGACTACGAGGTCCGGAACGAGGCCACGGAGCTGCTCGCCTCGGGCTTCACGCGCCACGCCTGCCTGGACCCGATGACCGGCAAGATGATCGCCATCCCCGAATGGTTGCAATCCGTGATGACCGTGTATAATCCAGATCCGGCCAGATGATCGAAGTCCAGGGTCTCACGAAGCACTACGCCGCGATCACCGCGATCAGCGATGTCTCGTTCTCGGTCCAGCGCGGCGAGATCGTCGGCTTCCTCGGCCCCAACGGCGCCGGCAAGACGACGACGATGCGGATCCTGTCTGGCTTCATGCCGGCCACGCGGGGCACCGCCACCGTCGCCGGCTACGACGTCCTGACCCAGTCGATGGAGGTACGCCGGCGGATCGGCTACTTGCCCGAGAACGTGCCCCTCTACGCCGAGATGGGGGTCGCCTCGTACCTCGACTTCGTCGCCGAGGTGAAGGGGGTGGGGCGGGCGGAGCGCCGCCGCCGGGTGGCGGACGTGATGGACCGCTGCCTGATCGCCGACGTCCAGCACCGGCTGATCGGCCGGCTGTCCAAGGGCTACCGGCAGCGGGTCGGCCTCGCGCAGGCGATCGTGAGCGACCCCGAGGTGCTGATCCTCGACGAGCCGACGATCGGTCTCGACCCGAAGCAGATTGCCGAGATCCGGGCCCTCATCAAATCACTGGCCGGCCAGCACACGGTGATCCTTTCGACGCACATCCTGCCCGAGGTCTCGATGCTCTGCCAGGGCGTGATCATCATCAACAAGGGATCGGTGGTCGCCCGCGGCACAATCGACCGACTGGTCGAGCAGGTCTTCCCGCGGTCGCGTGTGCAGCTCCAGGTGGCGGCGCCGCCCGACGCGGTGCCGGCGGAGATCCGCCGCATCCCGGGCGTGCTGAGCGTGGAGCGCCAGGCCATGAGCGACGGCGTCGGCACGTACGTGGTCGAGGCCCCCCGCGATCGGGACCTCCGGTCGGAGCTCTTCCAGCTCGCGGCCGGCCAGAAGTGGACGCTTCTCGAGCTCCGCCGGATCGGGATGACGCTCGAGGAGGTTTTCATCCGCATCGTCGCCGGCGAGGAGGCCGCGGGGTGAAGGTCTGGCCGATCTTCAAGAAGGAGATGTTGCTCTACTTTTCGTCGCCGGTCGCGTACGCGGTGATCACGCTCTTCCTGCTCATCATCGGGTACTTCTTCTACCTGTACTTCGTGTCGTTCACGCTCGTCTCCATGCAGGCGGCCATGAACCCGGGGCTGGGCCGAGACCTGAACGTCACCGACGGCATCATGCGGCCGCTCTTCGCCAACATCGTCAGCATCATCGTGCTGTTCATGATGCCGATGCTGACGATGCGACTGTTCGCCGAGGAGCGGAAGTCGGGGACCATCGAGCTCCTGCTGACCTACCCGGTGCGCGACGGCGCGGTCCTCATTGCCAAGTACCTGGCCGCGCTCACCCTCTACGGGATCATGCTCGCCCTCACGCTGCTCTATCCGGCGATCGTCGCGTACTTCGCGCGCATCGAATGGGGCCCGCTCTTCGCCGGCTATCTCGGCCTCCTGCTCATGGGGGGGGCGTTCCTGGCGGTCGGCCTCCTCGCGTCGTCCCTCACCGAGAACCAGATCGTCGCCGCCTTCTCGACCTTTGTCGTGCTGCTGATCTTCTGGGTGATCGGCTGGTCCGCCGATTACGCGGGCGGCGTCACGGGGCGGGTGCTTTCCCACCTGTCGCTCGTCGACCACTTCGACGGCTTCGCCAAGGGCGTGCTCGACACCCGCGACGTCGTCTACTACCTCGACTTCATGGTGCTCGCGCTGTTCCTGACGCTCCGGTCCCTCGAAGCGCGGCGGTGGAAGGGGTAATGAAGAAGCTCCCGTTCTGGTCGCTGTACGCGGGCGTGCTGGCGCTGGTGGTGGCGGTGGCGCTCCCCCTCGCGCGCCCCCAGTGGAGCGACGCGCGCGGCGCGGTGGCGGCGGTCGGCGTCCTCCTCGTCCTCGCGTCGCTGCTCCTGCGCCTGGACTTCGGCCGGCGCGCCACCCGGTACGGTCTGAACTCGGCCGTACTGATCCTGCTGGTCCTCGGGGTGATCACCTTCGTGGAGGCGGTCTCGTACCGCCACAATGCGCGCCTCGACCTGACCGAGAATCTCCGTAACACCCTGGCCCCGCAGACGATCCAGATCCTGAGGAATCTGAAGATGGATGTGGTGGCCACCGCCTTCTTCCGCACCGACCAGCAAGGCAAGAGGGTGGCCGAAGACCTGCTGAGACAGTACGGAAGTTACTCGAACGGCCGGTTGACGTGGAAGATGAGCGACCCCGATCGCGAGCCCGGCCTCGCGCGTCGGTACGGCGTGGAGCAGTACGGGACCATCGTGCTCGAGACGAAGGCCAAATCCGAGAAGGTGCTCGACGCCGACGAGGAGCGCCTCACCAACGGCCTGCTGAAGGTGACCCGCGAGGGCCGGCGCACGGTCTACTTCCTGCAAGGCCACGGCGAGCACGACATCGCCGCCGACGACCGCTCCGGCTACGGTAACGCCAAGGCGGCCCTCGAGCGGGCGAACTACGACGTGAAGGAGCTGGCGCTGGCCCGGGAGGGGAAGGTGCCCGAGGACGCGGCGGTCTTGGTGGTGGGGGGACCCCGCACGGACCCGCTGCCGGCCGAGATCGACGCGCTCGACGCCTACCTTGCCAAGGGCGGCAAGCTCTTTCTGATGACGGACCCATTCCAGAACGAGGGTCTGAAGAAGCTCCTCGCCCGCTACGGCGTGGCCCTCGACAATGATCTGGTGATCGAGCTGAACCCGATCGGGCGACTCTTCGGCTTCGGGCCCGAGCTGCCGATCGTCCAGCAATACGATCCGCATCCGATCACGCGCGACCTCCGGGGCGTGATGACGCTGTTCCCGCTGACGCGCTCGCTGCGGCTCGCGCAGCCGGCCCCCCCCGGCGTCAGCGTCCAGCCGCTCGCGCAGACGAGCCCGCAGAGCTGGGGCGAGACCGACCGCGCGACGCTCGAGCGAGGGCAGGCCAAGCCGGACCCGCCGGACCCGAAGGGGCCGCTCACGGTGGCCGCCGTCGCCGTCCGCGACAAGGCCCGGCTCGTGGTGTTCGGCACGTCGAACCTGGCGTCGAATCAGTTCCTGAACATGCAGGGCAACCGCGACCTCTTCCTGAACACGGTGTCGTGGCTCGCCGAGCAGCAGGACCTGATCTCGATCCGGCCCCGGCTCGCGAAGCAGACGCCGGTCATGCTGACCGCCCAGCAGGGACAGCTCGTCTTCTTGCTGCCGGTGATCGTGATGCCCGGACTGGTACTGGTCGCCGGCATCGCCGTCTATACCCGCCGTCGCGCCTCCAAGTAGGTTCCATGAGGTGGCAGACCACCGTCGTCGTTGCTGTCCTGCTCGTCCTCATCGGCGGCTACTACGTTCTCGACGTCGAGTACCTCGGCCCCCGGCAAGAGAAGCGTGAGCAACGCCGGAACCGCGTTTGGCTCGTCGAGGACAAGGACGTCGAGGAGCTCGTCGTCAAGCGGTCGGCGGACACGCTGCGGCTGCGGCGGGCCGGAGATGGCTGGCAGATGCTCGAGCCCCTGCCGGCGACGGGCGCCAAGGGCACCGTCGACAGCGCCGTCTCGGATTTCGCCAACGCGAGGATGGACCGGGAGATCGCCGCAACGCCCGGCTCGCTCGCCGAGTTCGGGCTCGACAAGCCGGCCGCCGAGATCACGCTCCGGGTGAAGGGCAAAGCCGAGCCGCTCGGCCTGGCCCTCGGGGCCAAGAACCCCACCGGGGAGTGGGTGTACGCGAAGAAGCGGGACGCCCCCGGGGTGTTCGTCCTGCCCGCGCTGATCCTCCGCGACGCGACCCAGTCGGTGTCGGAGCTCCGCGACCGCACCGTGCTCTCGTTCGACCGGAAGGACGTCACCGGGCTCGTGCTGGTGACCCCCGACGACACGATCGACCTCCAGCGCACCGAGCCCCGCGGGTGGCGGATCACGAAGCCGGTCGCGCTCCCCGCGGATGCCGAGGTCGTCTCCGAGTTCATCGACAAGCTCCAGTTCTCCCGGGTGAAGGACTTCGTCGCCGAGAAGCCGCCCTCGCTCGCCCCCTACGGGCTCGACCATCCGGTACGGGTCCAGCTCCTGATCGGGGCTGGCCAGGACCGGGCGACCAAGTCGCTGCTGCTCGGTCGGGTCGACGCGGGGAAGAAGGGGGTCTATGCCCTGCGCCCGGGCGAGGGCTCCGTGCTCCTCCTGGAGGAGGGGGTGTGGAGCCAGCTGCCGAAGAACGTCGCCGCCCTCCGCGACAAGACCGTGGTCGCCTTCGATCGCGACAAGCTCGCGCGCGTCGAGCTCGAGAGCCCGAAGGGGACGGTGGTGCTGGTACGGCAAGGCGATCAGTGGCGGATCACCGCGCCCGAGTCGCTGCCGGCCGATGCGCCCGTGGTCTCAGGGCTGCTCTTCCAGCTCCACCAGGCGAAGGCCCTGGCGTTCCTGCCCGACCTCCACTTCACGCCGACGGTGAAGGTGTCGCTCTGGGAGCGGGAGGCCAACACCCCGAAGGTCGTGGCGCTGGCACCGTCGAATGAGAAGCGGGGCGGCCAGCCGAGCGTCTACGCCGAGCTGCTCGGGCACGGGCCGCCCGTGCTCGTCGACGCCCAGCTCCTCACCACGCTGTCGAAGTCCGCGATGGACCTGCGCGACCACATGCTCTTTGCCGGACTCGAGACGAAGCGGGTTCGGCGGATCCGGGTCAGCCGCGGGGCGCAGACGGCGGTCTTCGAGCGCTCCGGCGACGCCGGCTGGACGATGATCGAGCCCAAGCGCGGCGCAACCCGTCGCGGGCGCGTCGAAGATCTCCTGCTCACGGTGGCGGCGCTGCGCTGGACCGACATCATCGGCGCCGCCGCCGACACGAAACGGTACGGGTTCGACGCGCCGTCCCTCGCGGTGACGTTGTTCGGCGCGGAGGGGGCGGAGCTCGCCACGCTCACCATCGGCAAGCGCGAGGGGGGGCAGTTCTACGTGCGCACGAAGGCGCCGACCGTCTACACGGTGGACACCACGCGGCTCGGCGCGCTCCCCAAGATCCCCGACGACTTCCAGGGCTGAAAAGGCCGGGCGCGTTATGGCCGCGCAGCCGATCTACCTGAAGCAGATGGAACTCGGGCCGATGCAAAACTTCGTCTACCTGGTGGGCGACCCCGTCGCGCGTCAGTGCGTCGTCGTGGACCCCGCGTGGGAGATCGACACGATCCTCGACACCGCGCGGGCCGACGGGATGACGATCACGGGCGCCCTCGTGACCCACACCCACCAAGACCATGTCGGCGGTAGCCTCGAGGCCTGGGGCCTGCCCGGCCGAGTCCCGGGCCTCGAGGAGCTATTGGGACGGGTCCCGGTCAAGGTGTACGTCCACAAGGCCGAGGGCGAGTTCCTGCGGGGTTTCGGCTCCGACCTCGTCCGCGTCGACGCCAACGACACCCTCTCGGTCGGGCGCCTGACGCTCACCTTCCTGCACACGCCGGGCCACACGCCCGGCTCCCAGTGCTTCCTCGTCGATGGCCGGCTCGTCTCCGGCGACACGTTGTTCATCGGCTCCTGCGGGCGCACGGACCTGCCGGGCAGCGATGCGGAGGCGATGTACTACTCGCTCACCCAGCGGCTGGCCGCACTGCCCGACGAGACCGTGCTGCTGCCCGGGCACAATTACGGCGGCCCGACGTCGACGATCGGCGCCGAGAAGCGTGCCAACCCCTTTCTGCGCTTCACGTCGCTCGCAGAGTTCCTGCGCGTCGTGGGGGGCAGCCGCCTTCGGATCTAGCCAGTCGGCCGCGCTCTTTTCACATTCGCCTGACTCCGGTGTCCTATGAGCAGGGTGATGGGGGACGACCCTTTCGGAGCGGTGGTGGCGGCGTACCATGCGGAGATCCGCCGGTATCTGCTGCGGCTGACGGCGCGTGCGAGCGATGCCGACGATCTGTCCCAGGAGACTTTCCTGCGCGCGTTCCGCGCTCACCGCTCGCTGCCGCCCGGGGCCAATGTACGCGCCTGGCTCTTCACCATCGCCACGAATCTCTGTCGCAACCACTTCCGTGCGCAGCAGCGGCGGCGCCGGGCCCACGCCGCCGCCGCCCTCGACCGGCCGGAGAGGGATCTCGCCTGGCCGGATGGCGAGGCCTTGGCGGGCGAGGCACGTGCCCGGATCGAGGGGGTCATCGCGGGCCTGCCCGTCAAGCAGCGCCTCGCCTTCGTCATGAGGAAGATGCACGACCTGGACTATGTGGCCATCGGCGTCAGCCTTCACTGCTCGGAGGAGAGCGCCCGCGCCAATGTCTTTCAGGCCCTGCGGAAGATCCGCCGAGGTCTGGACGGCCTCATTCCGGTCACGATGGAGTCCCAGTCATGAACCTGCATCCCGTCTGTCGCGAGATCGAGCCCGACCTCCTGGCGGTGGCCACGGGCGAGGCGCCGCCGGCGGCGGCGGAGCGCGTGGAGGGACACGTGGCCCGCTGCGCCGCGTGCCGGGAAGAGCTCGGGCACTACCGCGCCGTGGAGCGGTTGGTGGGGGCGTATCGGCGCACCCCGCCGCCGGGCGACGACGCGACGCTCGCCCGGGCCGAGCTCGACTCGCGGCTGGCCGACCTCCGCAGTCGGCTCGTGAGCTTCGGGATCTTCCCCTCTCCGCTCGGTCCCCTCCTCATCGCGCGCTCGGAGCTGGGTGTCTCGCTCGTCAGATACCTGGGGGGCCGCGGATCGGCGGCGGCCGAGGCGCGCCGGTTCCTCGGCCAAGCGGCGATCGAGGACCGCACGGCGACGGAGGGCCTCTACGCCGATCTGGTCGAGTACCTCGAGGGCCGGCGCACCCGTCTCGACTGGCCGCTCGACCTGGGGAGAGCGCGGAGCGACTTTCAGCGGCGCGTGCTGGAGGCGACGGCCCGCCTCCCCTATGGGGCGGTCGCCTCGTACGCCGGCGTCGCCCGTCGGATCGGCGCGCCGGCCGCGGCGCGTCCGGTGGCCCAGGCACTACGCTGGAATCCGCTGCCCATCGTGATCCCGTGCCATCGAGTGATCGGCAGCTCGGGCGCTCTCGTCGGGTACGCGGGCAAGAAGGTAGCGCTCAAGCAGCGACTGCTCGCGATCGAGGGCGTGCGGGCCGTGCCTGCCCATGGCGACTTCCGGGTACGGCGCGACGCCATGTACGCGCTCCACGTCGGCGAGTCCGAGTACTGCCTGCCGATCTGCGGCTCGCTGGCCGAGAGGCCGCTGTCGGAGCTCGTGCTGTTCGGGTCGCGCGAGCGGGCTGAGGCCGCCGGATTCGCTCCCTGCACGACCTGCCGCCCAGACCTGCATCCGCTCGCCGTCTAGCCGGCGTCGAGCCTAGTCCCCCACCGCGAGGACCTGGCCCGTGATCGATCGCGGGCAGGTTGCGAAGAAGACGACGGCGGCCGCGACCTCCTCCGGGCTCGCCGCGTTCCCGCGCCGGAGCCGCGCCCACCGCGCCCGGCGGAAGTGTGGCGGGCGGAGCACGGCGCCCGGCGCCACGCAGTTCACCGTGATGCGCGGTCGGAGCGCGACGGCAAGGCCTCGCGTGAGGGCCGCGATGCCGACCTTCGACAGCGTGTACGGGATGTGGGCGGGCCATGCACCGTCGCTGCCGGCGTCGCCGATATTGACGATGTGCCCGGTCCCCATCCGGCGCGCCGCCGCCTGGGCGCAGAAGAAGGCGCCACGGAGGTTGAGACCGAGGAGGTCGTCGAACTCGGCTTGCGTCGTCCCCACGAAGGGGGTCCGGTAGAAGACGGCGGCGCTGTTGACGAGTACGTCGAGGCGACCGAACCGGGCGACCGTCGCCGCGACCAGGTGGGCGGCTGCGCGGGGGGACCTCAGGTCGGCGCGGAGGGCGGCGGCATCGCTGCCGCCCGCGGTGAGGGCTTGGACGGTGGCGCGCGCCGCCCGCCCCGAGCGGTGATAGCCGATGGCGACGTCCATGCCCTCGCGTCCGAGCGCGAGGGCGATCACGCGCCCGAGGCGGACACCGCCGCCGGTGACGAGCGCGACACGACGGCCGTCCTTGACTTGCCTATCCCGCTGTGGTGTCATCCCCTCACTATGCCCTCGACGGCCCGGAACTGGATCAAGCGCCGGCTCATCGCCGGCTTTTTCGTGACGGTTCCGGTCTTCGCGACCGCCTGGCTACTCTGGATCTTCTGGGTAAAGATCGACGACCTCTTCGATCCTCTCTACCGCGGGTTGTTCGGGCGTGCCATCCCAGGCCTGGGCTTCCTCACCGCGGTCGGCATCATCTTCGTCATGGGTACGATCGCGACCAACGTCGTCGGGCGCCGCGTGCTCGCTCTCGCCGACAGGCTCCTGATGCGGGTGCCGGTATACCGCCGGCTGTACCCGTCGGTCAAGCAGCTCATCGAGTCCTTCTCTCCGGAGAAGCGGACCTCCTTCAAGGAGGTCGTGCTGGCCGAGCATCCGCGGAAGGGGGAGTGGGTGTTCGGCTTCGTCACGAGCGAGCTCGTGGTCGAGGGCGGGGACGGCAAGCGCGACATGGTGACGGTCTTCGTCCCCACCAACAATCTCTACCTCGGCGACGTCGTCCTGCTGTCGCGCGACGACCTCATCCAGACCGGGCTCTCGGTCGAGGAGGGTGTCCGCATCGTCCTCTCCGCTGGAACGGCGACTCCCCCCCGCGTTCCCCGCCGGGGCCCTTCCGCCTTCGGGCACTGAACCGCCTACGCTCCGCAGAGCTGCGCCGCAAAGGCTCGGATAGCTTCGCCGAGCGAGTAGAGCCTGCCCAGGAAGAAATGATCGGCGCCCTCGATCACCCGCGCCGTCGCCCAGGGCACGCGAGCCGTGAGCGCCTGGAAGGCCTCGAGCGGACAGTACTGGTCGCGCGAGCCGGTTGCCAGGAGGAGCGGGCGCGGCTCGAGCCCCGCGAGCCCACCGAAGTCGTACAGGCTGAGTGGCG
>Ga0070699_100002835_pt1 | contig 15467 bp, 18 predicted proteins | sample KBSK1503metaG_FD_65473 | JGI IMG/M metagenome (GOLD analysis project Ga0070699, IMG submission 65473) | Corn, switchgrass and miscanthus rhizosphere microbial communities from Kellogg Biological Station, Michigan, USA - KBS K1-50-3 metaG | ecosystem: Host-associated > Plants > Roots >...
TCCCCGGTTCATGTGCGACCCAGTCCAACGGTGTGATCAGCAACCCCTGTGGGCAACTACCTGTGTCCGCTTGCCCCAGCGGCCAGACGGGCTACTACGTCTACGACTCGACCGGGAGCTCGCTGGGCATCGTTTGCGTGCCGAATCCGACTGACAGCCTCGCGCAGCCGACGACTCCGGAACTCGCACTTGCGAACGAGGCCAGCTCACGCCAACCATGGCCGGTCCTCCGGCTGGGCATCAACCCGAGAACCGGCCTCACCGGTCTGCCTTCGTGGTTCTGGCTGAGCGGTAGCGCATCGATGCAAGACGCCGTCGCATCTTCGGGCCCGCTTACGGTTCGCGTTAGAGCTCGGCTCGAGGGCGTCAGCTGGGAATTTGGCGACGGGCTGGGCTACGACTCCATCGACCTCGGCAAGGCGTATCCGGCCCAGAGCGACATCCAGCACCTGTATCAGACCGACACGTATCACCTGTCGAACGGCTACGCGGTCGTCGCGATCCTTCGATTCCTCGTGACTTACTCGGTCAACGGCGGACCGTGGAACACGCTCGGTGTCAAGACACGGCCGATCACCCAGCAGTACCTCGTCTATCAGTTGCAACCGGAGGCAGTGGCAGGGCAATGAGCGCGACGGCGGAATCGAGACCCCTTCGTCTGGTGGCCGGAACCGTGCAACGTCGATGGCGACTTGGTGCTCTGTTGGGCTTACTCGCTGGCCTTGTGCTTGCTGCTTATGGACTGATCGTTCTCGGCCCAGGCGCCGATGTCAACCAGATGGTTTCTGTGCTCCGGGCAGCCAGGCCCATTCAAGTGGGCAGCGTGATCACGGCAGACGATCTGACCACGTCGCTTATCCGAGCCCAGGATCCGAGCGTTCTGGCGACGCTGATTCGTGACACGGACCGCTCGCGGATCATCGGGCAGACAGCTGCGCTGGACGTGCCGGCCGGGGACCTGATTCCCATTGGAGTCGTGTCGCAACAGTCGACAAGCGGAATGGTCAGGGCTCAGCTGCCGATCCGGATCATGCCTGCCGACCTCAAGCCCGGCGATCACGTCCTGCTGCTGGTCAATGCAACCACTCCCAATGGCACGCCTGTCGACATCGTGTACATGCAGGACGTTCGTGTCCTTCAGGTCGGCCAGGGTTCGGCTGAGCTTTGGATCCCTACGAAGCTTCTTCCGCAGGTTGTCTGGTACGGAGACCATGGCGGGATCGTCCTGGCAACGATGCAGCCCGGAGACATCCAGCAGGGAATCCCGGCCGGTGGTGCAGCGGGATGACAGTTCTCGGCGTCTTCTCCGCGCGGGCGGACGGAGCAACCACAGTCGCGGTCGGACTGGCTGCCGTGCTTGCTGCGAGGGACCGAACGCTGCTCATCGACCTGAATCTCGATAACCCCGAAGTCGCCACGATCCTTGACATCGATCCTGAAGTCGGCATCTTCGACCTCGCTTACAAGGCGCAGCTGGCGCCGGTCGACCGCGACGAGCTCGAGCAGCACACCGGAGTGCGAGACCGAATCGCGGTGCTGCCAGGAATCAACGACACCGACGATGCCGGTCGTATCACCGCGCATTTCCTGTCTGGACTCATCGGCGCAGCGTCCCGTAGTTACGAGCACGTCGTGATCGATCTCGGCCGGATGAGGGCGCCTCTCGCGGCCATCGAATTGAGCGCGCTGCTCTGGGTGGTCACGCCCACGGCGCGCGGCACGGCCGCGTTGGAACGCCGCTACTGGGAGGCCGATGAGAAAGGTGAGGCGTGGCTGAAGAATGCCAAGCTGATCGTCAACCGCCACAACGAGCGCGCTTTCACCGGCTTCGAGCGCTATGCCCTTGACGAGTACGGCCTTTCGACAGCCGGCGCCGTCCCGGAGACATCCGACTACTGGGCGCGAGTAGATCTACAGCACTCTGTCGAGGCGCTGAACATGGCCGAAATGCACACGGCCGATCCCCGCTACCAGAAGCAGCATGGGCCAGAGGCGCTTACAGCGCGCAGCGCATTCGAAGCGCTGGTCGGCTCGTTGACTCCAGTCGAATTGAGCGCGGCCGAGAGTCGGTGAGATGCGGACACTTGAGGCCACTTCAGACGAGATAAAGCAGGCCGAGAGCCACATCCTCCCGGCGTTCCAGAAAAGCCTGGAAGACCTCCTGCGCGAGCGCAAAGATCCCAGACCACAGTTCTCGGACGATCGATCGATTTTCGGATTGGCGGACAAAGCGGTGCGCGATTACCACGCTGCCACGGCTCGGTCTTCCACGCTGCCGCAGCTCTCGCAGGTCCAGCTGTGGGAAATCCGACAGCGCCTGTACATCCAGCACAGCGCGCTGGGACCTCTCGGCGAGTTGTTAGCCAAGGAAGGCGTCGAAGACATACACATGAACGGGCTCGACCACGCCTACCTCGAATATGGCGACCATCGCGAACCTTTACCGCGGTTGTTCGAGTCGGAAGACGAACTAATCGGCGTGGTTCGCTTCTACGCGGAGCAGTCGGGCCGAAGATTCGACGTCTCGAGTCCGATCGTCACGATGACGATGCGTGACGGCAGCCGGCTGAATGCTGTGCTGCCACCTATTGCGAAGCCGCTGGTGGTGACGATCCGAAAGCAGCAGCTTCGGCGTTTCCTGAGCCTGTCCGACCTGGTCAAGTCGGGGACGATTCCTGCTCGCGCAGTGCCCCTGCTGGAGGCAGCCGTGAAGGCGCGGCTGAACATCATCCTCAGCGGGCCGACCGGCACCGGCAAGACGACACTGGCGCGAGTTCTCGCCCTGATGATCCCCGAGGGCGAGCGAACCTGCGTACTCGAGACCGAGACCGAGCTCTGGCTGCACGAGCTGAGGCCGCAATTCTTCAGCCTCGAGGAACGCGACGCCAACGTCGAAGGCGCTGGCCGCATCACGATGCAAGACCTGTTTCAGCGCGCCGCGCTGCGGCAGCGACCGAAGCGGATCATCGTCGGCGAGGTCCGAGGGAAAGAAGCGCTCGACATGATCCTCGCGATGTCCAGCGGGCACGACGGCAGCCTGACCACGCTGCACGCCAGCAGCCCGCAGACGGCGATGGACTACCTGGAAGTGCTCGCGATGTCGGCCGACAAGAACCTCGCACCTCATGTGGTGCGCCGAATGATCGGCGTAGGCGTCGACCTGGTCGTGCACCTCAGCGCATACCATCGCGGCGGACAGGAACTTCGCCGGCTGGCTTCGATGGCTTTCGTGGCCGAGAACCGAGAGAACGATCTCGGCACGCCGATTGTGTCCTACGTCGCCAGCTATCGCATCCTCGACGACTCGTGGGATTGGCGACGCGAGGCGGTGGCGCACATGCCGGACAAGGTCTGGAGAAAGCTGGTCGCGGCCGGACTCAATCCTGACGACGTGGTTCGCGAGGTGATAGGAAATGCCGAGCCTTAGGACCGCTCTCGTGGTTGTCGGCCTTGGCATCGCCTTCATCGGGGTGGCAGCCCTGGCGGCCGATGACCTCGCTCTCGTCGCCGGACGTGTGCGCCGAAGGGTCGACCGCCTGATACGGCCGGAGTCGGTGCGAGTTTCTCTTGCCCAGGCAGGTCTGGCGTCGATACCAGTCCCTGCGTGGATCTCGGCCCGCATCGGGCTGGCGATTGCCGCTGGAGCGGTCGCGTGGGCGTGGTTTCGGCTTCCGGTCCTCGGCCTGATCGCCTTCCTTGTCGTGTACCACCTGGTTGGGACCGGGCTCGAATTCAGGCGCCGGGGCTCTGAGGCTCGGCGGCAGGAAGCGCTTCTGGACGCTGCGCGCCACGGCATCGCGGTGATGTCGCGGTCCGGTAACGCGACATCCATGCTCGAGGCGCTGGCGGAAGGCGGTCCGTTCGAGGTCCGTTCTCTCTTCAAGGAGATCGTCGTCGCGGCGGGCAGCGGTCCTGCGGGCGAGGCGTTCGTACGTGAGCTCGAGACGATCCGCGAGCGTATCGCCGATCCCTTGTTCGATGACGTCGTGCTGGCGCTGACTTTGCACTGGCGGCAGGGCGGCAAGCTCGTCCCCGCTCTTGAGGCTGTCGTCAGCGATTGGTCGGAGACTCTGCGCCTTCAACGGGAGGCGAAGGCATTGCGCTCTGGGGTGGAAGCGTCGGTGGTGCTGCTCGCGCTGCTGCCTTTCGTGTTCCTCGTCACGCTTCAGCTGCTGGCGCCTGCGCTTTTGACTCCGTTCCGATCACCTACAGGCGAGGTTGTCTTCGGACTCACGATCGGATGGATGGCGCTCGGCTACGGGATCCTTCAGCGGATGTCGCTGCCTCCGCGCGAGAGCCGCTTGATGTTGCGCGAGGCGGTGTCGTGACAGCTCAGTTGGCGGGCGCGCTTGTGCTCTCGGCACTGACCGGTGTCACTGTCTCGTGGCTCTACATAGCCTGGCCGCGGCGGATGACTGCCGAGGAGTGGATCGTCCACCGGAGGTCCTTCCAACGTTTGCATGAACCGACGAGGCAGCCGGGCAGAATCGGCTTCGTCCGTCGTGCTTCGCTGGGTGGCGTCAGGATTCTTCCCGATCAGGACCTGGCTTTGCTGAGGGTCGCCAGCCCAGTCGCACCGGCGACGCAGGCGGAGGCCTTTCGCCGCATCTCGATGCTCGCCGGCAGTTTCGCCGTCGGTGTCATCGCGATTGCGATCGTCGGCGGTATCGCGAGCGGAGCGACCGGGCTGGCGGTGATTTCGCCACTTCTCGCGCTGTTGGCAGCCGTTGTGGCTGGAGCCAGCCAATGGTTGAAGTGGAGGTTTGACGTCGCAGAACTCCGCGCCGCGATCCGCAAGGATCTGCCGCGGCTACTTACGGGTGCGCGCGTTCTGCTCGACAGCGGCACGGCCAACGCAGAGCATGCGCTGGCGGCCGCAGTCGGCACGTACGCGGATCCCGCCGCGGAATTACTGCGGGAGGCGCTGCGCCGAAAGGAGGTCCGCCGCATCGACTTCGAATCCGCCGTTGACGAAGTCGCGGACCGCTACGGGGTCGAAGACTTGCACCGGCTTGCCGACAACCTCCGCGTCGGCCACCGGTACGGAACCGGGATGTCCACGCTCCTGGTCGACTTCGCCCAGCGGGCGCGCGGCTCCTGGCATGCCGCCTATCGCGAGCGCATCACCCGGGCTCCGGTCCTGATGACGGTGCCGACGCTGATCTTCTTTGTGCTTCCACTTCTGGTCCTGGTGATGTTTCTCGTCTTCACGCCGCTCATGGGAACGCTGACCAGGCTATGAGCCAGCGAGGCCAGGCGCTGATCGAGTTCTCGTTCACGGTCGGCCTCCTCATGCTGCTCGTGGTCGTCGCCGCGCAGGTCGCGATCTTCCTCCACTACCGCTCAAGCCTTGACCTGGCAGCTCAGGAGGGTGCCTACGAGGCAAGCCTGGTCGGCCGTCAGCCGCAAGACGGTCAGCTTGAAACGCAGGCGCTGTGGGCCAAGCTGGAACCAGGCGGGCAGCCGCTCCAGGTCACCGTCACGCGCGAAGGCAACCTGATTGTCGTCACCGCCAGCACCTACGCGCCGGCTATCCTGCCGATCCCGTTCCCGCCGTTCACCCGCTTACCTGTACAGGCACGAGCGGTCCACACGATCGAGCAGTTCGAACCGGGGTCGTCATGAGCAGGCAGTCAGGCCAAGCGCTCGTTGAGTGGGGGCTGAGCGCTCTCGTCCTCATGTTGTTTGCCTTCGGACTCCTCGCAGTCGGTCAGATCGTCGGCGAAGACATGGCTGTTAGGTCGGCTGCCACACAAGCTGCCTTTGCCGCTGCACGCGCGCCGAGTGCCGCCGCGGCCCAGCAATACGGGCAAGCCGCCGCGGCTGAAGCCATGCGCGGCGTGCAGGTCGAGAACTTCCAGCTGACGATCGATACGGGCACCTTCCAGCGTGGCTCGACCCTGACCGTCACGGCGCGGGGAAACGTCGGCCTGGTCGCGTTCCCCGGGATTGCCCAGCTCTTCGGCGGACGGGTCCAAATGACCTGGGAAGCCCACGCGCTGATCGAGCCGTATCGGAGCAGGACTCCATGACGGGTCGCCGCGGGCAAGAGGGGCAGGTGCTCGTCATGTCGGCGCTGGTGATGGCATTCCTTTTTCTGCCGCTTTCGGTCTTTGTCATTGACACCGCCCTCGTCGATTCGGCCTATGCGCAACTGGGAGAGACGCTTCAGGCGTCAGCCGAAGACGGCGCGTCCTCAATCGACGTTGCGGCTTACCGGAGCAGCAATGGCCACATCGTCAGGCTGGATCCGGTAGCGGCAAAGGCGGTCGTCGATGGGTCGATGAAGGCTGCTTCGCTCCCTGGCATGCAGCCCTGGACCATGACCATCGACGGTCCACGCGTCACAGTGTCGGGAACGGTCTCGGTTCAGCTGATGGTGCTAGGCACCGCCAACTTGAGCGAGACGAGGAGCGCGATCTTCGCCTATGGGCAGTAAGAGGATGCGCGCTATCCGACTTACGGCTGCACTCGCTCTTGGTGTTGTGGGGCTGATCGTCGTCGCGATCCTGTCGAACCAGGTCCCATTGCTGGACGAGGCTCTGGTCTGGTCCTGGCTTGCAGCTCTCGTCCTATCGCTGCTGCTCGTCAGCGCCGCGGCCGGGACAGCGTTTGCGTTACCTCGCACGAGGTCGCTCTCCTCCGAAGCACTGTTTCCGGAACCTGTTGTTCCGAATCCAGCTGTCCCTACATGTCGCAGGCAGCCGGCAATCATCTCGCTCCACGGGCTGGAAGCCAAGGCCGGCTGTACATCGATCGCGTTCAATCTCGCGGTGGAGGCTGCCGCCGCCGGCTTGATTGATGGCCGCCGCCCACGCCCAATCTGTGTGCTTCGGGGCGGCCCTCTGACCAGCACGGTCGGCCTGGATCCTGGACCATTCACCGACTACTGCCGCAGTCATCTGGCCACGGTAGGGGAGGACGTCATCGAGCTCGCCGAGCGACATCCTTCTGGATGCGAGGTGCTATGCGTCGCTGATGGCGTGCTCGACGGCCACCGCCTTCGGCTGCTGGTATCGGTGATCCGCCAGTTCTATGACCTTGTCCTCATCGACTGCCCGCCCGGCGACCGGTGGCTCACTGACGCAGCATTCGACTCGAGCGAGGTCTCGCTTCTCGTTGGACTGCCAACCGCGGAGTCGGCAAGAGCCGCTGTTCCCTGGTCAGATCTGTCCTGGCAGTACGGGCTCGACTCGCGTTTTGCGCTCTTGGTCAATCGGGTCAGCACGGAAGCGCCGGTCCCGCCTCTATTGACCGAAGCTTTCGCCAACGTTGGAGTGATCCCAGAGGACGCGTCTGCGGGCAATGCCTTGGAACTGCCGTGGGTTCTACGGCCTGAGTCGCGGGCAGGCCGAGCGATTTCCGAGATCGCGCTCAAGCTTCTGCCGGATCTCGCCGCGAAGGATGAGAGCCATGCCGCATGAGTTGACCGCGGGCCTTGAGGCAGCGGCGCTAATGCTCCTCGTTCTCCTATTAGTGCCGAAGCGCGGGCTGGATCACCTGCGCGCACGTTTCTCGGACTTGCAGACGGGGCGACGCCGTTGGTTGTTCGATCCTCCATCGGGGATGGACGAAAGGCGATCGGAAGGCGTTCAAAAGCTTGCGAGCGATGCCGTCGAGGCATTCGAACTTGGGGTTCCACTGTTCGTGGCTGGCAGGTTGGCCGAGCAAAGATCTGCCCAGCTTCACATGGAACGCCAGAGCCACTGGACGGGCAGCCCGAAAGCACTTTTGGCGGCACACCTGAAGGGAGCCCTGAGTGAGCCTGAGCTCCACGGTCGTTTGAAGAGTCGCGAATTGGCGTTGCCAGCTACAAAGGCAGTTCTGGCGAAGGTCGAGGCCAGGCCACTGATCGGCATCAAGTGGTGGCTAGAACGCCAGGCGATGGCGCACGCCACGGCGGAGTCGAATGGTCAAGGCTCTCGAGAACAGGTCGAAGTCGTAGCCGAAGCGAAGGAGGCGGATGACGAAGACATCGACGAGGAGTCCGAGGATCTCGCTCCGGCGGGTGCCAACGCCGATCCAGGCCATCTGAGGATTCGCACGTTTGGGCAATTTCAGCTGCTGCAGGCCGGCCACGACTATGGGCCGGCGCTGATGAGCAAGAAAGTGTTGGCTTTTATCTGGATGTACCTGTTCGTTCGGCGACTCCTTGACCCTGACGGCCGCGTCAAACGTGCAGCGTTTGCCGAAGAGTACTCGCCAGGTTTGTCGCCAATCAGGCAGAACAAGCGATTGAGGGACCGCCTGGGAGACATGTACAAGAGAGATCTGCCGGCACTCCTGTCTTCACGCATCATTGCCGATCGCCAACAATTCCATCTCGATCTCAACGACTGCAGTATCGACATCGTTCGTCTCCAAGAGGTGGCCAGGCTATGTGTCGACCAAAAAGGGATGCTTACGCCTGAACTTGTCTCCGAAGCACGACGAATGTTGGACGAGAGCGAAGGCGAAGTCCTTGCGGGATGGGAGGACATTGAGGCTGAGACAAACGGCGGCCGTGGAGGCGCCAAGGAGTACATCCAAGCCCTGCGTCAATTAGCCGAAACGGCGAGGGTCGACCTGATGGGCGCCCTCGCAGCAAATCACGTGGCCCGGCAGGAACCGAGGAAAGCTATTCCGCTGCTAGAGAGGGCCTTGGAGCATCAACCCGAGCGCGAGGACCTGGCCCGAAAACTCGTCGCTGTCTATATGGAGACCGGCCAGCACGCAAGAGCGGCCGAGATTCAAAAGGACCACGCTCTAGACATCTGAGCAGGGAAGCTTCGCTGTTACCTCGCACGTTCACAACCGAATCTCGCCAGCACGCGAGAGCTGTAGAAGGACGATGTCGCTCATATCGGTCAACCGCTTCACCGGAGAGGATGACTTGCGTGGGCGCCCCAGTGCTTCGCGTGCCGGTCGTACACCCATCGACCGCAGCCGCATTGGCCGATTGGCGGCTGTCCGCAGCATGACGCTTGCTTAATGAGTCGGACCGGGTCGTTCCACGCGGGACATTCCGCCCACGGCATAGGATCCTCCCTGCCATTGGCAAAGTCCCAAGCTGAATAGAACCGATAGGCCGTCTCTCGCTCGTCGGACACTTCGTTGCTCCTCTTGTGGAACCGCATCCCGCGAACTGCGGATAGCACCTTGGCTGTCTCGACCAGGTTGCTGGGCTCGGCTGACCCGAGCCTCTCTTGATGCTTGCTCTGGATTATGACGCCAACCGTCGCGGGCGCCGCCATGTCGCCTATCCGTACAGCGACGCTAACTTCGCGTAAATTGCCTCCCAATGCGTGCACCGGCGGCTACGCATCGGGCGATTCCTCATCTCGAGTCGCCCTGGCCCAGCCGCGAACTGATCCCCGCAGCACGAGCAACACGCCACACCACCATGCAGGACTAACTGCGTCTCGCATACCGGGCAGCTGGCCTCGACCACCATCGCGATCGCACGCTCAGCCTGCTGATGAAGCACCGCATGGTCAAGGCTACGTCCAGGATCGTTCATCGGACGCTGATCGCGCGGTCGATCAGCTTCGGGCAAGGCTCACGCAAAGGGCAATCGTCACATGCTGGCTCGGATGGTCGGCACCACTCCTTGCCGATTCGCCATGCGGGATAGTCGATGGCTCCGGGACGGCCGGCATTGAGCTGCCGTGCTACTCCGATCATGTGATCAGGGTCGTCATAAAGGGCGAGTCCAGAGCGAAGGAACACTCGACGCACATGTCTGTCATAAGCGATGTCGCTTCCTTCCATTTGCAGAACCGAGACCCTTAACAAGCGTTCAAGAATCTCGACCGCCATCGCAGCCTTCTTTTGTGCGATCCCATCGAACTCATCAAAACGAGCCTGCAGTTGCTTCGCGCTTGGCTTGTCTTCCCAAATTGCTTCGGCACGACCTCCATACTGCGTGAGGACACGGTGAGCGGCGGCAACAACCCGTCTAGACACGTCGTTGACGAAACGGTGGAGCGCCGGCGGCTTCTTTATTGCGGCGGCGACGGCGCGTGGGTCAGCGACCATGCGGGTCGGGTCGAGGTGGCCGAGCCGCTTCTTAAGCTCGTATGGCGCCTTCCAAGCTCGCTCCGCATCCATCATCTGATCGAAGATCACCGCGAGCAAGAATGCGAACGGGTTGTCCTTGACGAAGGCGTCGGCGCGAGGGTCTTTGGAGAGCGTCTCCCCTTGCGCGAGCGATGATCCAAAGCTGAGGATCGCTGTCACGACCGACTTGCGCTGATCTTCCGCCACGAGCGCTTTGTGGACGGTCTCAAGTGCTTGCCGGATGACAGAGGTCGAATCTGGACGCACACCAGTCCTCACGTACTCGGCGTTTTGGAGGTCCCGGACCAGTTCTTCGATGCCCGAAGGCTGTCGTATCGGACCCTGCGGCTTCACCAAACCTGGACTCACACGTGGCATCCGCGCTCATAATCGCTCACGCTGGCCCCCGGGGCACACGGATTATTGGATCAGAAGCAGCGTCCTTGGCCGGATTGGAGTGATTTCAAAAATGCCTCGGAAGGACAAGACGGCAAGGGACCTGCGCATTGGACAGCTGCTCCAGCGCTGGGTTAGCGATCCTCCCGGCCGACCGCTCGCCGACGTGGTTGAGCGTGAGCTCCAGACTGTTTTCAGCACGACTGTTTGGGGATTTCGCGAGATCCTGTTAGTGATTGCTGTAGCGCGGCACCTTGACCCGGCCTATCTGGCCTCTCGTTCCTTTTACGACTGCAACCCAAGAGCGCTTTATGAAGGGCCTATTCGCGACTTCCTATCAGCCAACGGGGTGCCGCACAGGAAGTCCGGGCCGCTGAACATCGCAAAGGCAGCTAGCGGCATCAACACTGAATGGGCAGGTAGGCGAGACCCGGTAGTCGTCAGTCAAGCGGTCGTCAGGCTGGTCAGGCAGATTGAGGGTGGGTCGCCCGCGGATGTTGAGCGCTTCGGGCGTCGGCTCGTGCAGCTACTGATGGAGGAGGCTGCAGTCGCAAGCGCTCTGGCAATCGCGACTCTCCCGGAAGCTGACATTGCATTCCTGTCACAACTCTGTCGGCAACTTATTGACCAAGCGCCCGATGGTGGGAACACACCGCAGCGGATCGTGGGCGCCCTCCTTCGTGCGTATCACGAGTCGATGGGGACCGGGGTGCGACTCGAGGGCGACACCGACTCAGCGTCGACGACCAGCACCACTAGCAAGAAGCCTGGGGACATCGTGGAGTGGCCGACGGATGGTGACGGATTGCCTGTTGTGTATGAGGTGACCGTCAAGCCATTCGGCAAGGCGCGCGTCGAAGAATCTGCGGACAATGTTCAGCCATTCATCGAGCGAAACGAGGTCGCGCCCGAGGTCATCGTCATTTGCCGACCACAGGATGCTCACCCATCGGCTTCAGGCAAGTCAGGTGACGGCGTCCATCTTGGATCGCTCAGCCATCGAGGAGTCACGTATCAGTTCATCGACATCTACGAGTGGATCACTGCGCAGCTCGCTCGAATGCCCCCTCAGGCCAGGCTTGACTTCTATTCAGCACTCGAGGCGTACATCAACGACCCAAGCCGATCGCGCACCGTGAAGGAGCTCTGGAGGAAACTGCGCGGCGCCGACGCTCAGACCTGAATCAGCTCGCGATCAGAGTCTGGAAGCAGCGTGAGCTGGTCCGCCTCGACTTCTTTAGTCGGCTCCTCGGCGCCATCTAACGATCCCTTAAGAGCCTCAGCGACGTGGTAGGCGAGCATCGGAGGGACTGCGTTTCCTATCTGCCGATACTGAGTCGTTAATGGCCCAACGAACTCCATCTCGGGCGGGAATGTCTGGATTGCCGCGGCTTCCTGAACAGTTATTCGCCGGAGGCTCGATGGCACAGAGGAACATGGAGCCCCGCCGCCACGGAGGTGCCGGTGATACTCGACGACCCAGCTCTCGCCAGCTTGCTCGAGCTGCTGCTGGTCAATGATCGGAGTCCTGTTGCCGCCCATGCTGGCGGGCAAGGTCGAAGCGGGACGATTGAGATCGAGAGGGCGACCTTGGCCGTTAAACAGCATCCCTGCGTAAGGCGAGCGCCTCAGGACGGGCTTAGCCGCTACCGTCACCCGTGCTGGGCAAATCAAGTCATTTCCCGCGGACCCATATGCAGGCAACCGGCTCAGCACGTCTCTCAGCGAAGGAGGACTTTTTGCTGTCACCGGCTTTGGAGCACGAGGCGAACCCTGGCGCACTCCGATTAGGAACATGCGCTGTCGGTTCTGCGGCACGCCATAGTCAGAGGCCGTCAAAACAAAGAGCTTCGTTCGGTAGCCAAGCTGCCGCGAAGTCCTGATCAGCGCGTCCCGCAGCGATGTCCATCGCTGATTCTCCGCCAGCGCCGCCACGTTCTCCATGACGAAAGCTCGAGGCTTTATGTGCTCAACGACCGCCAGGAAGTCCCAGACGTGGCGACTGCGAGGGTCATTGGGGTCCATCTTTCCCGCGACTGAGAACCCTTGGCAGGGCGGCCCACCGATCACGACGTCAGCGGAGCCCGGACCCGGAATGTTTTGGTTGCGGACGTCACCTAGAGCTATATGTGAGCCAATATTCCGTCGATAAGTCTCCACCGCGAACCGATCGATATCGTTAGCCCAGACCGGTTCGAACCCAGCGGTGAGGAACCCCAGGTCCATGCCACCGGCACCAGAGAACAGTGACACGAAGGAGTACGGCACTCATGTCATTTTCGCATGAGCCCGCCCCGACGTCAAGCGCTGACAGCTTTGGAAGGGAGCTGGCGGCTTGGATGACGGCGATGCGGGAGGCGAAAGGGCTCTCGCAGGAGTCGGTCGCAGTCCAGCTTGGCAAGGACCAACCGCAGGTCTCCCGCCTTGAAAGGGGGCAGCGACGGATCTCGTTGCGAGAGTTCCTCGAATGGGCGGATGCGGTCGGGTTAACTTGGGACGAGATTGAGGCAGGCGTCCGCCATGCGTGGGAGGCATCGGGGCACCGAGGCTCAATCTGGAGTGGCCCGGCGCCTAACTGGTGACCCTCATCGATGTTCTTGCCGGCGCTCGATGACAACTGCCACGATCATCTCCGCTATGTCCTTCGGGTCATCGTGCTCCCAAGCTCGAACAACCTTCCAGCCGTTCGCGGCGAGAATCGCGTCAGTCTCACGATCCCGTTCCTGGTTGCGCCCGATCTTCGCCGTCCAATACTCGCGATGGGCGTTCGGAAGGTTCGAATGAGCCGGGCACCCATGCCAGAAGCAGCCATCAACGAACACCGCCAGCCGAGCCGGTCCAAACAGGATGTCGGGAGTCCGGCGCAGGCCAATAACAGGTCTTTCTCGGAGCCTGTACCGAAGTCCTCGAGCATGCAGAAGCGACCGCAGGGCCAGCTCAGGACGGGTGTCCGTGCTCCGATTGCCCCGCATCGCAGCCCTAACGTTCTCGGACGATGCCCACGACTCTCCGGACGCGACACGAGGCATGTAGTCGCGAGGCCCACCCGCAAGCATTGATAATGCCCTTCATACCACGGGACGGACCTGGTCGCCGATTTCGGTCCAACTGGGGGCTGACGGATTTCATCGGGTCGGTGTATCGGCATGCCTAAGATCGACGAGAGCGACGAGGCTCAGTTCAAGCAAGCCATCAGAAGATTCATAGCTGCGGGTAGGCATCCATCAAAGAGAGAGGTTCTGCTTGCAGTTGGCCGACCTGAGGACCGGATGAAGTTCGGCCTGACGAGCGATCAGACCAAGTGGAGGATTGATGAGGTCGAGGCCGCGGGGTTTGATTGGAATGCGTCCAAGCGTGCCGGTCAGCTCGTGCCTCGAATCAGTCAGGTTCGGCATAAGTAAGCAACCCGCGGGCTGATCCGCTCCCTGCCCTGGTCCTGTTCACCCGGGCGCAGTGTGAGCGAGCTAGGGACGGGACGATGGGCGCGCTCGAGCTTTCACCGGGTGGTTCGAGAAATCCAATCGAGGTAGTGTTACGCGCCAGTGGCCGAGACTGCAGAGCAGCTGTACGAGGCAGGGCGGCAGGCACTCGAGGCGTGCTGGAGCGCCATTGGCGCAAGCGGAGATCCCGTGGAGCCCATGGATCCCACGATCGCCGGCGACATCGAGCGTGCAATCAACAGCACTGGCGTTGCTCAACGCTTCGCGATTCCAACACAGCTGCTGATAAAGCTCGTACGGCCAGACTGGGACGCACTGGATTTGCGAGGCTTCCCTTCGAGTCCTGTCGGGTTCAGTGCGCGTGCGTTTTGTAAGAACGTGATCGTGCCGTTCAACCAACAGATCCTTAGCCCTCTAGGAACGTCCACCGACCCTTACGTGAGTCAACCGCTCCGCGGCCGTCGGATCGAGGTGGGCGGCGAAGACCCGGAAGCTTGGAAGTCCGTAGTGAAAACGTTGGAGTTCGTGAACGCCCACCCTGAGCTGGCCGAGCGAATGTTGCGAGCCGCCTTGCGCCAGACGCGGTCACGCCAACTGGATCTAGGGGAGCTGCTCGCTAAGACCCTAGATGTACAGGTTGCACTGCATGTTGACCCAAAAAATAAGAGCGCTTCCACCGCTCGGCGTGAGCTCGTTTCTGAAAGAGGCCCGGCAATCGTGCGCTCGTATCTCGACGGTCTCGGTCTTGCTGTCGAGGGCAGCAGCGGGTTTGGGGCGGACGCTGAGGTGCCTTGGATCCGCATATACGATCCGGCCCACTCGCCGTCCGCACAGTCAGGCCTCTACGTCGTTTACCTGTTTGCCGCCGATGGTGGAGCGGCATATCTTGCTTTGGCCCTTGGGACTGAAAGCTTCTCTGCAAGCGAGCTCTCAAACCGTGTTGATGCGCTGCGCAACCGCATTGGCCAACTCCCAGAGGGGCTAATTACTTCGATTGACCTCGCCTCGACCCAAGGATCAGGCAGCCGGCCAAAGAAATACGAAGCAGGAGCGATCTGCGCAGTTCGCTATCAACGCGGAAGCATCCCTCAAACAAGCCACCTTCTGACGGATGCCACCAAACTGATTGACATTTTGCGGGCATTACAGCCTTACGTTGAAGAGGAGAGCTTTCCTGGCGCGGCGCAGCCTCCTCCAGCCCGGGCAGCGAATTTCGACGCCCTAACAGTCGATCTGGTCATGCAATATCTGGCAACAATCAATCTGCGACTGAGCAAGTACACCGTCGCTGCCGCGGTGAGCGCGCTCGCCGCCGGCAAGCACCTGATGTTGATGGGCGCTCCGGGCACCGGCAAGACAACATTTGCAACTGCGATTGGTTACTGCGCTCAACAGGTAGGGCTGACGGCGGGTGTTCTTTCCACAACCGCCACAAGTGACTGGACTTCAATGGAGACAGTCGGAGGATTCTGGCCCGATGAGCAGAATCACTTGACTTTCCGGCGAGGTCAGGTCTTAGCGGCGATCGACGACGATCGATGGGCCCTCATCGACGAATTCAACCGAGCCGATATCGATAAGGCCTTCGGACAA
>Ga0070699_100002836_pt1 | contig 15465 bp, 15 predicted proteins | sample KBSK1503metaG_FD_65473 | JGI IMG/M metagenome (GOLD analysis project Ga0070699, IMG submission 65473) | Corn, switchgrass and miscanthus rhizosphere microbial communities from Kellogg Biological Station, Michigan, USA - KBS K1-50-3 metaG | ecosystem: Host-associated > Plants > Roots >...
TGGAACAGCACCTTCATCGACGTCGGCCTCAAGCAGGGCTACTTCAAGGACGTCGGCCTCGACATCGACATTCTCTACACCGAAGGCGGCGCCTCGACGCTCACGCCGGTGATCGCCGGCAGCATCGACATCGCGATGACCAACGGCGTCCTCGGCGTCGTCGCGGCCTACGCCAAGGGCATGCCGGTGAAGATCATCAGCGCGGAGGCGACCGGCGCCGCCGAGGCGTTCTGGTATGCGCGGCCGGACAGCGGCATCAAGCGCCTTGCCGACACCAACGGCAAGACGGTCGCGTTCTCCTCGCCCGGCTCCTCGACCAACCTCATTCTGCTGCAGCTGGTGAACCAGGCGAAGGTTGCGCCCAAGCTCGTCGCCACCGGCGGCACGCCCGCCACGCTCACCCAAGTAATGTCCGGGCAGATCGACGTCGGCTGGTCGGTGCCGCCCTTCGTGCTGCAGCAGCTGGCGGACGGGAGGCTCGTCATCATCGCGCGCGGCAGCGATGTGGCGGCGCTCGCGCAGCAGACCATTCGCGTGAACGTCGCCAACGCTAATGCGCTTAAGGAGCGGCGCGATGCCTTCGTGCGCTTCATCAAGGCCTTGAGCCGCTCGATCGACTGGGCCTATGCCGATCCCAAGGCCATCGACAATTACGCCGAGATCGCCAAAGTGCCGCGCGCGCTGGCGCAGCAGACGCGCGACGATTTCTTTCCGAAAGAGGCCTTGCAGCTCTCCGAGGTGAAAGGACTCGATGTGACCCTGAAACAGGCGCTTGAGTTCAAATACATCACGTCGCCGATGACCGTGGCGGACGCGCAAGGGATGTTGGACATTCTCTATAAGCCGGAACCGAAATAGCGAGACGGGGGATCGGGAGCGTGCCATGACCCGTATCCTCGCCGTCATCGCGGTTGTTGCGGCATGGGCCGCCGGCGCGTTCGCCGCCGAATGGCCGGGCAAGCCGGTGCGCGTTGTGGTGCCGTTCGCGGCCGGCGGCGCGGCCGACACCATCGGCCGGTTCCATGCCGACGCGCTCACCGCAGCCTTCGGCAAGCAGTTCTATGTCGAGAACCGCGTCGGCGGCGGCGGGCTCGTCGGCACCGAGGCGGTTGCGCGGGCGGAGCCCGACGGCTTGACGCTGATGGTGTCGGGCATCCCGACTCACGTGCTCGGGCCGGCCATGAACAAGAACGTCGGCTTCGATCCCATGCGCGACTTCACCCACATCGCCTATTTCGGCGGCACGCCCAACGTGCTGGTCGCGCATCCCTCGCTCGGCGTGACCACGTATGGGGATTTCCTCGCGCTCGCGCGCAATGCCGACGGCATCGAATACGTCTCGGCCGGTTTCGGCACCATGGGCAACTGGATCGCCGAATTTCTGGCGGCAAAGGAAAAGATCAAGCTCGTGCACGTGGCCTACAAGGGTGGCGCGCAGGCCGTGCTCGATCTCGTCGCCGGTCACGTGAAGGTCGGCATGCTGACCTGGTCGATCGTGGCCGAGCATGTCCGTGCCGGCCGGCTCCTTGCGCTCGCCACCACCTCCGGGCAGCGGCTCCCCTACCGTGCGGACGTGCCGACATTGCGCGAGCTCGGCCATCCCGATTTCGTCGCCACGACGTGCTATTCGCTCTCGGGACCGGCGGGGCTTTCTCCCGACATCGTCGAGAGCGCCAACCGCGAGGTCGCCAACGCCTTGGAGCGGCCGCAAGTGAAGCGCCAGATCGAGCAAGACGCGATCGAAGTGAGGGCCATGAGTCCGGCCGAGGTCACCCGCTTCATGCAGAGCGAGATCGACCGCTGGACGCCGATGGTCACGCGATTGGTCGGCGCGAAGTAGCGCCGAAGGCAGGGAGTCGTAAGGAGGATAAGCCATGATTGGATTGCGCTGCGGCGCGCGCGCTCGTGCATCGGTGTGCATGCTCGCTTGTGTTGCGCTTCTCGTCTTCGCTTCGGCCGCCGCGGTCGCGCAAGGCGTGCCGGACTACGCCGCCATCGTGGCGGCGCCCGACCGCAGCGACGCGGATCGCGAGATCGACAAGCGCCGCGATCCGGCGAAGCTTCTCGCCTTCACCGGCGTGCGCGCGGGCATGAAGGTGCTCGATATGGGAGCAGGCGGCGGCTACAGCACCGAGTTGATGGTGCGCGCGGTGGGCGCAAGCGGCGTCGTCTACGCCCAGAACGCCGCCGACCTCGCCGCGCGCGCGAAGGAGCGATTCGACGCGCGCATGAAAACGCCGGCGATGACGAAGGTCGTCGCGTTGGCGCGGCCGTTCGACGACCCGCTGCCCGCCGAGGTGCGCGATCTCGACCTCATCACGTTCTTTTTCTTTTATCACGACACGACCTATATGGAGGTCGACCGCGCCGAGATGAATCGCAAGCTCTACGCGGCGCTCAAGCCCGGCGGCACGCTGGTAATCGCCGACCATTCGGCGCGGCCCGGCGACGGCGCCGCGGTCGGAAAGACGCTCCATCGCATCGAAGAAGGCGTGCTCCGCCGCGAGGTCGAGGCGGCCGGTTTCAAGCTCGTCGCGGAGGGTGATTTCCTGCGCCACCCCGAGGACGCGCGCGACTTCTCGGTCAATCGTCCGACCGGCCCGGTGGACGAGTTCGTGCTCAAGTTTGAGAAGACGAACTGACGCGCGCAGCGCCCTCGTTCGCGTGACGCGCTAGAGCATATTCGTGTGAAGTAGGATCAGCGCGAGCGGCGAACTCGGTCTCCTCCCTCCCCCTTGTGGGGGAGGGCTGGGGAGGGGGGTGGTGCGTATGGCAAACGGCGGCGCGTCAATCTCGTGACCCCACCCCCAACCCCCTCGCCACAAGGGGGAGGGGAGCGCACCCAGTGCGCGGCGCCATTGCGCATCAAGCACAAACGAACATGCGCTAGTGCCGCCGGGCTTGCACGACGAATCCGATGATCGTGTCCTCGCCCAGTTGCTTGCACGCTTCCAACCGATGCAGCCCCTCCACCAGGACGAAGCGCTCGCCATCCTGCCGCACCAGGATCGGGGTTTGCAGACCGACCTGCAAGATGCTCTCGGCGATCGCTTGCGCCTTCTTGGGGTCGAGCGTGGCGCGCCGCTTCGCCGGCACATAGATGTTCGCGATCGCGAATGTCTCGCGCTTCATCATGGACGGCGACCAGCGTGTTGCATTCGCCTGCTCACTGCAGCTGGTCCTTGACCTTGTTGATCCCCGCCATCACGCAGGGTTCGTCGACGCCGGGCGAGCCGGAGAGCCCGACCCCGCCGATCACGTCGTTGCCGACCTTGAGCGGCACGCCGCCGCCGATGGCGATCACGTTCGGCAGCGTGGTCTGCTCGCGCCGCACCGGCCGCGTCGCCATGTCCTTGATGAATTCCTCGGTGGTCATCTTGAAGGTCATGGCGGTGTAGGCCTTGCGGCGCGCGTTTTCCATGGTGTGCACACTGGCATTATCGGCGCGCAGCGCAACGACGGTGTTGCCGCCGCGATCGACCACGACCACGGAGGTGGCGTAGCCACGAGCCTTGCACTCCTCCAACGCGGCCTGCGCAATCGTCAGCGCGATCGGGTAGCTCAGCTCCTTGCGCTGGAGGAGTTGCGCGCTCGCGGGCGCCGCAACGGCGCAGGCGAGGGCGACGAGGGCGAGGCGGGCGGCCGTTGTGGTCATGCGATCGGTCCTCCTGGTTGCGGCGGTCTTTTGCTTTGGCGGTAACAGCGCAGCCCCGAAGTCTATTCCATTCCGGACGGCTTGTATGTGCCGCGGGTCGAGGGCCGCGCTCGCCGTTGCATGCGGCTGGCCGCCACACGCGGATGTGAACGCCGCAGCGGAACCGCATACCAAGGAACCACGGAACGCTGCGCCGCAGTCGGGGTTGCCCCACGGCGTCGCACCGTGACCCGGCCGCGGCGTCGTCAGTCAAAAAGAGTGGAGTCAAGAAGAGTGGAGAAAAGCGTCATGAAAATGCCTTGCAAACTTCTCGCGGCTGCGGCCCTCGCGGCCGGCGCGGGGTCGTTCGGCGCGCCCGCCAGCGCGGCGCCGATCACGGCGCCGATGTCGCTGCAGAACGCAGCCGCACCCCAAGTCGAGGCCGTGCAATGGCGGCGCGGCTGGCGCGGCTGGGCGCCGGGCGTCGTCGCCGGGGCGATCGTCGGCGGCGCCATCGCCGCGGCCCAGCCGTGGAACTACGGCTATTACGGCTATTACGGCGGCCCCTACGACGCCTACGCCTACGCCCCCGGCTACGGCTACGCGCCCGGCTATAGCTACGACCTCGGCTATAGCTACGGCGGCCCGGTCAATAGCTATGGTCCCGGCGCCGCCTATGCCTACGCGCGCGGACCGAGCTACTCCGCTGCGCCTGGACCAAGCTACTCCGCTGCGCCTGGACCAAGCTACTCCGTCGGCGGAGACGAAAGCTATTGCCGGCAGCGCTTCCGCTCCTACGACCCGGCCTCGGGCACCTATCTGGGCTACGACGGCTTGCGCCATTCGTGTCCGTGACGCGATTGTGGGTCACAGCGGCCGCGCATTGACGCGCCGCTCGCGTGCGAAGGACCGCGCCCGCGGTCCTCAGCAGTAAGGCCGGTGCAGCGCGCGCACCGTTTGTGCCGCGCCTGTGCCCACCGACCAATTACAAAAACGAAACCGCCCGGCGCTGACGGTGCGGCGCCGGGCGGATGCTTCCTCCGTTTCAATCCCGCTCAGTGTGCCAGCGGATCGGGCCGCACCTGGATGTGTACGGCGCGCGGCTTACTGCCCTTGCCGCCTTCCTTCAGCCACGGCGTGCGATCGCCGTTGGTGCTCCACAGCCCGCGGCCTTTCCAGCCGGCATTTGGATCGTCGATGCGCCCGTCCAAGCCCTTGGCAAAGAAGCCGAGCGGGTACGGGATGCGCAGCATGACCATCTGCCCGTCCTTGAGCGCGGCGAAGCCGTCATTGAGGTTGGCGGTCGAGATCGGGACGTCCTCGCCGAGCCCCACCGTGTTGTGCTGGTCGACCCAGCTGTAGTAGCTCGCCTCAGCGCTCCCGTCCTCGAAGCCCTGGAAGGCCGGGCCCGGATACTTGTAGTACGCGAAGCCTTCGGGGCAGTGGTTGCCGGTCGCGGTGGGCCCATTGAGCGGACTCTTGCACTTGCGCCGGTCGAAGCTGACGAGGGTGCCGTTTGAGCCCGACCCCCAAAGGACGCCGTTCTTGTCGATGTCGCCGCCGCGCACCCCAATGCCTTCTTTCGGGATGGCGTAGAACTCGCTGAGCTTGGTCTTCGGATCGAAGCGCAGGAATCCCGGCGTGCCGGCGAATACGTTGAGGGTGTACCAGACCGAGCCGTCGGTCGGGTGCGGCATCACGGCGTAAGGACCTGAGCCCGCGATCCGCTGGTCCTTGCCGGCTTCCGCCGGCTGGGTTGGCTGGGTCCATTCGTCGACCTTGCCGTTGCCGTTGGTGTCGAGCACGAACGGCGCCCAGCCCTGCGCCTTGGCGGCGTCGCCGGTCTCATCCCACACCTTGGTGTTGACCCATCCGGCGACCACGCCGGTGCCGGAGAGCCACAGCGTGTTGTCGGCGTCGTAGCCGAACTGCGGGTGGTGCGTCCCGAAGCAAGTATCGATGAAGCTGTACTTCATCGTCTTAGGGTCGAGCATCGCCACCTGGCGCCCCGACTGTTCGAGCGGGAACACCTTGGCCGAGGGATGGTCCGAAGCCTTCTTGCAGAATGCTGGATTATCGATCCCGCGCACGGCCGCGGCAAACCATACCCGGCCGTTCTTGTCGAACATGCCGTTGTGGTTGTTGGCGCGCTGGCTCCAGATTTTCTCGTCGCCCCAGTAGGCCGAGGGCTGCGCCGGTTTCGGCATGGCGGAGGCATGAAACGGGGGTCCGAACGACTCGGGTGTGTTCGGATCCGCGACCGGCATCTTGAAGAACGTCGCCTTGTGCGTCTTCGGATCGAGGATTGGTATCTCGTCGCTCGAGTATTCAGGCGAACCGTAGAGCGGACCGTAGGAATTGACGGTCGGATAGCGCCGGTCCGAGGAGATCAGGTCGTGGGTAAACTGCTTCTCCGTGCCCCACTCCCACGACGTGACGACGACGTTGCGCTCGACGCCCTGCGGCCGCGGCGGCTTGCTCTTCGGCAGTTCGCCCTTGGCGATGCGGTCGGTCCAATCGCCGAAATACTTGAACGGCACGCCGGCGAGCTGTCCGGCAAGCCGGTTCACCATAAACTCGCCGGTTTGGCCGGACTGGATGCGGCGCATCCACGCCTCCGCACCTGTCTTGAATTCACCAAACTGCGCCGGGACGGTGCGCGTCGACTCCTGCCCGAGCTGATGACAGCCGATGCAGTCGACGTTACCCATGCGCTGGCGCCAGGTCTCGCGCGTGATGTTCTTCGGGATATCGGTCGAGCCGCCGAAATCCTTCTCCGGCGGAATGTTCATCATCGCGTACCAGTAGATCGCCGGATAATACTGCGCCGCCGCCCGCTCGTTGGGCGCCGGCACCGCCGTTAGATTGAGCTGCTGGCCGGGCTTGGCGCGCATCTTCGGCGAGTCCACGAGCCCATAGCCGCGCACCCAGACCTGGTAATTTGCAGTCGGCAGGTCCGGGATGACGTAGCGGCCCTGATCGTCGGTGACCACGATCTTGGCATACTTGGTCGGGAGCTCGGTCGTCTCCGCGATCACCCAGACGCCGGCCTCCGGCCCGTTCGCGCCGGTGACCACGCCGCCGATGTCGTCGTTGTCGATGGCGACGGCGGTCTGGGCGCTCACCTGCGCCTGCGCGGCCGCCAGCAAGGAAGCGATGCCGATTGCCGCCACGGTCAAGTACAGCCTGGCCTTGAGTCTCATGGGTGCGCTCCTCGTGCGTTATGATTCTTGTGCCGTCGCGGTCGTGGGCGATGTGCGCTCGGCCCACGCCCGCACGCCGGGGAAGATTCTGCACAGTCCATGTCGTCCCGCAATAAGCCTGGTTGCAGCTCGTTCGAACGGCTGACATGGCGGTCCCGGTCTCGCCCACGGAACGTCGAGCCGTCCCGGGCGTATGGCTGGCATGAATGCACGGTGGCCCCCATATGAACTCTCGCATTCGTGGAGGCTCCATTGTCCAGGCCCCTGATCGTGTCCATCCCGCACCGCCTCGGCCGCGAAGAGGCGACGCGCCGCATCAAGTCCGGCCTCACCGCCGCGCGCACGAACTATTCCGCGCTGCTGACCATCCATGAGGAAAACTGGAGCGGCGATCGGCTCGCCTTCAATCTCAGCGCGCTCGGCCAGAGCGCCGTTGGCTTGATCGATGTCGCCGATGACCATGTGCGCCTGGAAGTCGCGCTGCCCTGGCTGCTGGCGGTGCTCGCGGAGAAATTCACGCCCGCGATCCGCAAGGAAGGCACGCTGATGCTGGAGAAGAAGTGACGGGCCTTCAGAGGCGATGCTCTTTGTTACAAGAATCAGGTTGAAATCCGCTCATTCCCGCGCAAGCGGGAATCCAGGCGGACGTTGGCGTGGTGCTGTCGGAACTCAATCCCATGTGCTAAAGTCACGACGATCGGGGAGTGGCCGAGGAGGCATTCATGCGCACGATCCTGCTCGCTTTCATCGCATTCGCTGCTCTATCCCTCTCCACGACTGGGGGGCGCGCTGACGGCAGTTGGTGCGCAAATTACGGCACCGGCCATAGCGGGATCAACTGCAGCTACACCTCGCAGCAGCAATGCCTTGCGAGCGTGTCGGGCGTTTATGGATTCTGCACGGCAAATCCGTACCCCGGCACGGGTTATGGAAGAGGCGGGAGCTGGAACTTGCCGCCGAGCGGCCGAGCACGAGGCTATCGGGCAGGCTAAATTCGCTCAGCGGGAGCGCGGGCCCCCGCAACTTCGAAGATACGAGTGAACCGCAGCGCCATGTGGTGCGCTTTGCGCACCTCGCCGATTTCGTCGACGTCGCGTTCCGGCTAGGATGGCCGGCAACGTCGTCCCGCGTAACACATCCTTACTGTGAACAAGCACTCGACTCCGCACGTCGGCAGTGGTCCGGCGCAGATCGGCCCAGCCGTGCTCGGCGCTTCCTCGTTCGCCTGCGCCGACGTGCTGAGCAAGGTCGTGCTCATCGACGGCGCCGACGTGCTCACCATGTCGGCCGTGCGCGCCGTGCTTGGCGTCGCCATGCTGTTCGCCTGGCTCAAGCTCGTCCCGCCGCCCGCCGCCTTTACCCTTCGCGCGACATGGGTCTCGCTCGGCCTCGGCGTGCTCTTCGCCGGCAATGTGTTTCTGCTGTTCAAGGCGATCGAAACGGTCGAGGTGCCGATCGCGATCCTCACCTATTTCGTCTATCCGCTGCTCACCGGACTGGCGGCAGCGGCGAGCCGCCTCGAGAAGATCACGTGGCGCGGCGCCGCCGCGGCGGTCGCCGCCTTCCTGGGACTGGCGCTGATGATCGGCGCGCATCCGACCACGCTCGCGGCGGGGGGCATCCTTGCCGCGCTCGGCGCTGCCCTCTGCCGGGTGGTGATTCTGCTCGTCACCCGCGCGCTGCTCTCCGGCGCCGACCCGCTGCGCATCACCTGGTACTCGCTCGTCTCCTCGACCGTCGCGCTCGTCGTGCTGAGCGCCGCGGTGACGACCGGCCTCCTCGGCGTGTTCGCCTCGACCGTGCGCATTGGGCCGTTCCGCACCGCGCTGTTCATGAATCTCGAGCCGTTGCTTACGGCGATCGGCAGCGCGCTCTTTCTCGCCCAGGTGCTCACGCCGCTGCAGGCGCTCGGCGGCGTCGTCATGCTCGCGGCACTGGTGATGTTTCAGCTGCGGAGGTGAAGGCTGCGGCGGAGCGAGGCGCAGCGGCGCTCAACGCCTCTCACACTCTCTCCACGAAACTATCCACCACCCGCTTCTCGCCCGCCTTGTCGAACTGGATGGTGAGCTTGTTGCCGTCGATGGCGGTGATGTTGCCGTTGCCGAATTTTTGGTGGAAGACGCGGTCGCCGATCGCGAAGTCGGAGACGGTGCCGGTGGATTTGGCGACGAGCTCGCCTTCGATGGTGAGCGGAAGGCGCGCGCGCGGCTTGCGGCGGACGCTTGCGTGCACGCCCCCTGCCTGACTTCCACGCGGGGGAGGGGACGCGGTGGCGCGATCGTTGCCTGCACCGGCGGATGAATACGCGTCGGCATCCTCATCGAAGCCGCCGAACCGCCCGCGCGCCTGGGCGCGCTGCCAGCCGGGAGTGCCGTAGCTCGAGCCGAAATGGGTCATCTCGTCGAAGCGCGAGGCGCCGGTATTGCCGTAGGCGGCAAAGCCGCCTTTGGACTCCGTCACCTCCACGTCCGCCTCCGGCAATTCGTCGAGAAAGCGCGAGGGGATGTTCGATGACCACAGCCCATGCATGCGCCGGTTGGCGGCGAAATAGATGTTGACGCGCCGGCGCGCGCGCGTGAGGCCTACATGCGCCAGGCGCCGCTCCTCCTCGAGCCCGGCGCGGCCCTGATCGTCGAGCGTGCGCTGGTGCGGAAACAGGCCTTCCTCCCAGCCCGGCAGGAACACGGTGTCGAATTCGAGCCCCTTGGCGGAATGCAGCGTCATGATCGACACCGCCTCGCCCTCGCTCTTCTCGGTGTCCATCACCAGCGCGATGTGCTCGAGGAAACCCGCGAGGTTCTCGAACTCCTCCATGGAGCGGATCAGCTCTTTTAGGTTTTCGAGCCGTCCCGCGGCATCGGCCGAGCGGTCCTTCTGCCACATCTCGGTGTAGCCGGACTCGTCGAGCACGATTTCCGCGAGATGGGTGTGGGGGAGGGTGGCGTTCTGGGCGCGCCAGCGCTCGAAAGCGGCGAGGAGGTCGCGCAACGCGGCGCGCGGCTTGGGCTTGAGCTCATCGGTCTCGGTGACCGCCTGCGCGGCCGCGGTGAGCGGCACGCGCCGCCGGCGCGCGTGGTCGTGGAGGAGCTGCACCGTGGCGTCGCCGAGCCCGCGCTTGGGCACGTTCACGATGCGCTCGAAGGCGAGATCGTCGGCGAAAGAATGGATGACGCGCAGATAAGCCAGCGCATCGCGGATTTCCTGGCGCTCGTAGAAGCGCGGGCCGCCGATCACGCGGTAGGGCAGGCCGAGCGTGACGAAGCGGTCCTCGAATTCGCGCATCTGGAACGAGGCACGCACCAGGATGGCGATCTCATCGAGCGGGTGGCTCTTGCCGCGCCCGTCGTCGCGCTGGAGCTGCTCGATCTCCTCGCCGATGGCGCGCGCCTCCTCCTCGGAGTCCCAGCAGGAGGTCACCTTGACCTTCTCGCCCGGCTCGTCCTCGGTGCGCAGCGTCTTGCCGAGCCGGCCCTGGTTGTGGGCGATGAGGTGCGAGGCGGCGGCGAGGATATGGGCGGTGGAGCGGTAATTGCGCTCGAGGCGGATGATCCTGGCGCCGGGAAAATCGTGCTCGAAGCGCAGAATGTTGTCGACCTCGGCCCCGCGCCAGCCGTAGATCGATTGGTCGTCGTCTCCGACGCAGCAGATGTTTTTGAGCGTTCTCCACGGCTCTTGCACGGAAGCCGCCGCCGACTCGGTGCGCTCCCTCTCCCCGCCTGCGGGGAGAGGGTTGGGGTGAGGGGGGCTTTCGATGGGCGGCGCCTCCCCCTCACCCGGCTCACTTCGCTCGCCACCCTCTCCCCGCACGCGGGGAGAGGGTAACGGAGCGCGTGGAGAGGGTATGGCACTTCTCGGCGCGCTCGTACTCTGCCCCAGCAGGCGGAGCCACAGATACTGCGCCACGTTCGTGTCCTGATACTCGTCGACCAAGATGTATCGGAACCGCGCCTGATACTGGCGCAGCACCTCGCTCTGCTCGCGGAACAGGCGGATGCATTCGAGCAGGAGGTCGCCGAAGTCGGCGGCGTTGAGCACCTTCAGCCGCTCCTGGTAGGCGGTATAGAGCTTCTTGCCGCGGCCGCCGGCAAAGCTCGCGGCCTCGCCGGCAGGAACCTGGTCGGGGGTGAGCCCGCGGTTCTTCCAGCTGTCGATGAGGCCCGCGAGCACGCGCGCGGGCCATCGCTTCTCGTCGATGTTCTCCGCTTCCAACAGCTGCTTGAGCAGGCGGATCTGATCGTCCTGGTCGAGGATGGTGAAGTCGGGCTTCAAGCCGACCAGCTCGGCATGGCGGCGGAGAATCTTTACGCCGATCGAATGGAACGTGCCCAGCCAAGGCATGCCCTCCACGATCTGCCCGACCATGGCGCCGACGCGCTGTTTCATTTCCCGCGCGGCCTTGTTGGTGAAGGTGACCGCCAGGATGTCGCTGGGGCGCGCGCGTCCGGTGGCGAGAATGTGGGCGATGCGCGTCGTCAGCACCCGGGTCTTGCCGGTGCCCGCGCCGGCGAGCACCAGCACCGGACCCTCCAGCGTCTCCACCGCCAGCCGCTGCTCGGGATTGAGGTCCTGGAGATAGGGCGCAAGCGTTGCCGCCTGCGCGCGGGCGGCGATCCCGCCCGGCCGCGGCATCGGTGGCGCATGCGGGTCGTCGCGCGGCGCTTTGCCCGGTTCGGCCATTCCTCGTTCCGTGATGGGTCCCCGGCGGCTGCTGCCGGCGCGCCGCATGGTCGCGGCGAATCTCAAGCTAAAGATGGCATTCGTCGCGCCGAATGGGGAGGGGCTGTTCAGCGCTTCCCCGGCATCGCAATCCGCCGTCCGGCGGCTTCGGGACGCGGCAAATTGGCGTGCGACGCCTTCATGCGGGCAAGCCCGCCCGCGACCTCGTCCGGGAAGGGCGCGGTCTTGCCGGCCGTCATGTCGACGTGGAGCGACATGTTCTCGGAAGTCGCCGCAACCCAGCCTTCGTCGGCGTGGAAGAGCTGCTCGAAAAAGTGCATGCGCTTGGCGTCGTAGTCGAGCAGCTGGAACGTCACCCGCACGGGGTCGCCGGCATGGAGCTCGCGCAGATAGCGCACGTGCACCTCGGCGGTGAAGCAGGATTGCTTGCGCGACTTGACGTAATCGAGGCCGCAGCCGATGAGCTCGAAGGCCTCGTCCACCGCGCGATCGAACAGCACGTTGTAGTAGGCCATGTTGAGATGGCCGTTGTAGTCGATCCAGCCGGCCTCCACCCGCATCAGCGAGGAGACGAAGGGGGCGAAGAATAGGGGTTCGAGATCGCGACGGTCGAGCATGGGGAATTTTTAGCGTTGTTTTCTCAGGATTTTTAGCCCTTTTTGACAAACCTTTCGTCAGGTTTGTCACTCAATGTTCTCACTTTGGCCATGGCCGACTTTGCCAGCCGCTTGCGGTCAGCGGCCTCGGTATAGCGTGCGACCTCTTTCAAGCTGGCGTGACCGGTGATCGCCGCGATCTCGTGCGTGCTGCATCCGGCCTCGGCCAAACGCCTCGCGGCGGCCTTGCGGAGGCCGTGGGCGCTGCATCCGGGTAGGCCGGCGGCTCGGCATTGGTCACGGAACCAATTGCCGAATCCTGCGGCCGTGTAGGGCTTGCCCTGATCCGTGAGCAGGAAGGTTAGGTTAGTGGCCGCCTCGGCAAGGATCGGTTCTAACGCCTCGTGGACGGGAATCCAGACCTCGCGGCCTGTCTTGACCTGACGGACAGAGATCGCGCCATCGCTGACGTGCTGACGGCCCATGCGCACCACGTCGCTGCGCCGCTGACCGGTGTAGAGAAGCAATGCGAAGGCCAGCCGCGCGCGAGAGCCGATGGGATGGTGGTGTTCGAACCGCTCGATCTCGGCCTCGTGCCAGGAATGATAGCCCTCGCCCTTAGCGGTCGGGAGCTTGCGCACCTCGCGGGTGGGATCGTCGGGCCGCATCCCGATCTCGACCGCGTGCTGCATCAACGCGCGCAGCGAGCGGCGCAATGCATTCGCGGTTCCCGGTGTGGCAGCGCGAGCGGCGAGAAGCTTGATCACATGATCTCGTTGCAGGAGCGCAACGCGCTTTTCACCGTGCTCGGCGCACAGCCGGTCGATGACGTTGCGATAAGTGTATTGCGTGCTCGGGCGCGTGGACCGAAACGCCGGGCTGGCAAAATAGCTGACGGCCAGAGCGCGAAGGGTGCCCGGAACGGTGCGGGCGGCGCCGATGGGCTCTGGATGCCCGGCAAGCGTCTGCTCGTAGGCCGCCATGAACTCGGGGCTCCATGGCAGACCGGGCAAGGACGCGCGCTTGAAACCGGCGCGCCGGAAATACCAGCGTGCCTTTCCGTGGCGGTCGATAAATCCGTTCGTATATGGCGGCGGACGCCGCATTATAGGCGATCCCATTCGTTGCCTCCCGATGGCGGGTTCTCGCCGTCCCCCGTCGTCACGATCTCGATCTTCCCATCGGCGCCGACTTTAACGCCGACAACGCGCAGCCCAGCGGCGATCACAGCCTTAACGGTCTTGGTCACATCGCCCTGACGAAATGTGGATGGTCGGCGGGACTGACTCATTTTTGGTCCGGCTCTTTGGCGGGCGGGTTTTCTGATTTTTCTTGACCTGTCTTATCGAAGTTCTCTTGATCTGACTTATCCAACTTCTCCAGACGCCTGCCTTCCGTCATCAAGGAGGTACGATCCGGCTTGAAACGGTCCAGACTCAAGACGGCTTCTGCCACGAGCAATGCCTCGGCGTCGGCAGGCATCTCGGATATTTCCCCCGGCACCCGACGCCCCATCGTTCTCCACGCACTCCGTAAAATGTGCCCACCCGCGCTGGGGTGCCACCAAGGCAGTCGGGCCACTTCCGCAATTATTCGATTGATCGCAAATGCAAGTCTCTCAGCATATTCCTCGTCGGTTAGCCGTTTTGGCCCCGTGCGCAATTTCCACATCGCGTCCGCGATCAGTTTTAGGAGTCGGGCATCGAATTTATTGCCGCCAGCGGCAACACTGATCAGGGCATCGTACTGAGCCTGCCGTTCCACAAGCTCGAACGATTGATCTAGTCGGTCCACTATCTCCGCATTCAACGACAGGTTGCGTTTCTTGGCCTCGCGTTCTAGGCGGCGACGTATCCCTTCGCGGATGCGAAGGGAAAGGGAGACAATATCAGTAAGTTGCCGAGCCATTGCGGTGCGACTTTCAGGGGCCTGACAGCGCCGTATTTAACATGGCATGGGTGACATCACAAGTGCCATTGGCGTCAAATCTGATACTAACGTCATTTTTGCCACTTGACATCATATTTGCCACCACCATATTGGCGGCACCAACAATCAGGACGGGAGGACATGAACGCCTCGACCACGGTGCTGGCGAGCGTCTTCGACGACGACGGCCCATCATCGCGCGGGGCAAAACAGGAATTCGAGGCCTTCGATTCCGACGACAAGAGCTTGGGCCTATTCGCCTCGCAGAAAGCGGCGGCCAAAAACATCATGCTGAAATGAAAAAGGGGCGGACCTTGGCGAGCCCGCCCCCTCTATTCCCTCCGGCGCTTGCAGGCGCCGTCACCAAAGGTATTGAGCATGTCAGTTATAAAGGCGCTTACAAGGAAGCGCAACAGCAATTTCGATTTCTGTGCAAAGCGCCGCCGAGAGATTGTCGTGCATGCGCGCCACGTCGGCGCTGCCGAGACCGAGGACTTGAGCCGGTGGCTTATTGCCTGGGTGTGGCACAACCGAAAGGCCAAGGACCAGATCTGGTCGGTGATGGAATGTGCCCGCAATATGGGCCGCAAAATCACCGAAGCGGAGGCGTCTGCAATCACCGAAGAAGCATCAATCACGCGCAAGCACCTATCGGCCGACAATCTCGCCCGGTTTCTGGGGGTGACCTTTGAGCAACGTCAGCGGCTGGGTCTCACCACTATCGGCAGCGTCAACGTCAAGAAGAGCGCCCGCAAAGAGCTACGCAAGCGCAACGACCGGCTGGCTAAGAAACACAAGCGCCGCGCCTTAGGAATGCGCCCGCAATCTGAATCGCTATCCGCAACCCAACCTTGGAGAGAATTGGGCATGAGCCGAGCAGCTTGGTATCGCCGGAACAAAGCCAGAAGAGACAGTGAGACAACTTTGTCGGCACCTATCTTTCTTAATAGTGAGGACAGACCTGTCTCACCCGAAGGGGGAGCAGGGCTGGCCGAGCGAGGCTTCGCCTCGAAGAAAGTAAGAGGCTATCCGTCTTCGCAGACAGCGACCACGATGGTTGCCGATAGATATGCGACCTTGCCTCTGGAATTGAGATTGGCGGCGCTTTGTTTGCCGATCCCTGAAAATTTGGCGCGGGCAAACATTGGGGTCGCGGCATGAGTGGGCGACCCTTTAGAACAAATTCAAATGTTGAGCCCGGTAAATCGGCTCGCTGTGAGGCGCGGACTTATCGTTCGCAAGGTTCGGGGCGGCCACCCAACTCATGACTGCTAGCCGATCTCGCTCGTGGATGGCAAGATGGTTTAGGTCTCGATGGAGAAACCGGCCGACCTGCCGGTCGCGCAGCGGACAAAATTAGGCATGCTTCGACGTGCCGCCCACCCTGCTCGCCCGTGCCGACGAGGCGATCGAATGAGTTACGCTC
>Ga0070699_100002837_pt1 | contig 15460 bp, 11 predicted proteins | sample KBSK1503metaG_FD_65473 | JGI IMG/M metagenome (GOLD analysis project Ga0070699, IMG submission 65473) | Corn, switchgrass and miscanthus rhizosphere microbial communities from Kellogg Biological Station, Michigan, USA - KBS K1-50-3 metaG | ecosystem: Host-associated > Plants > Roots >...
GTTTTACTATTTCCGCCTCACCATTTACTATTTAGCGCGCAAATGCACCCGTAGCTCAGTTGGATAGAGCGTTTGACTACGAATCAAAAGGTCGCACGTTCGAGTCGTGCCGGGTGCACCAGTTTTTCTTAGGAAACATGCAGAATGAGGTAACGCGTAAGCAGGTAGCGAAGGTAAATTTCCTCTAACTTTTCCTTTAATGCCACAAAACGCACACTATTTAGGCGACAACCTTCAGATCCTGCGAAACGATATTCGAGACGAAAGCATCAATCTCGTTTACCTCGATCCGCCCTTCAACTCCAATCGTCCGATTCTTCCCTTTGCCGTCATACCGCCCTCAGCCGTCGCTCCGTCCGTTCGAGCGCTCGATCCGCTCAATGATTTCGTCCAACTCAAACGCCCTTGACGCAAAATCAAGAATGCCTTTCGCTGCGGACACACGCGCAGACGATTTGGCTTTAACGTCCGTCGCGATTTCGCGCAACACCCGCGCGGCTTCTGAGGCATCGACCTGCAATCGTGTGCATAATTTCGCTGCCCTTAATTTATTTGTGTGCTTATGACGTGCCGTGTTGTGCCTTTCCAGTTTTTGCTTCGCATGGCGCGTCTTTGTGAGTGTGTGTGCGTGATAAGAAAACACTCCCACAGACATAGCGACAAGTCGGTGTAGAATGGCTTCTATTTACCAAATCCGATCAGGGGTTATTAGGCCCGCAATCACAGAAGAATGGAACTACTCGAGCGCGAACAATTCTTGGTTGAATTGGAGGCCATACTCAACGATGTATCCTCGGGCAAGGGCCGCTTTGTGCTTGTCAGCGGCGAGGCGGGAATCGGAAAAACCTGGCTTGTCGAGCGGTTCACCGAAGCACATAAGAAGGGAGCCCGCGTCCTCTGGGGCGCGTGCGACGCCCTGTTTACGCCGCGCCCCCTCGGCCCGCTGTACGACATCGCCCGTCAAACTCAAGGCAACCTGCTTGCGCTGCTCGAAGAAGAAGCTCCGCGCGCCTCTATCTTTTCTGCTGCACTCAATGAGATGGAGAACGGACATGCCCCATCAATAATAACAGTCATAGAAGACGTTCACTGGGCGGATGAAGCTACCCTCGACCTGCTGAAGTTTCTCGGTCGCCGAATCCATCGAATCAATTCCATGCTTCTTGTCACTTACCGCGACGATGAGGTAGGAGCAGACCATCCCCTGAGACTTGTCCTGGGCGATTTATCTCATCGCTCGGTCGTGCGCCTTCGCCTTCCGCCGCTTTCCGAAGCCGCAGTAGAACAGCTTGCAGCGAACGCGAGCCGACACATTGAAGACCTTTACGCGGTGACGGGCGGCAATCCGTTCTTCGTCACGGAGGCGCTGGCAAGTAAAGAGTCGGGCGTGCCTGTTACCGTCCGCGATGCTGTGCTGTCTCGCGCCGGGCGGCTTTCACCTGCTGCTCGCGCTGCGTTGGAACTTGTGTCGGTCGTTCCTGCAAGAACTGAGATGTGGCTGCTCGATGACACAATCAGCCCCAATGGATACGCCCTCGAAGAATGCGTGAGCGCAGGGATGTTGCGCTCTGATAGCGAAGCGATTGCCTTTCGACACGAGCTTGCGCGCCTCGCCATTGAAGATTCACTAACTGCTCCTCGTCGCCAGAGCCTGCACCATCTCGTATTGAAAGCTTTGCTCAATCGTGGCTCCGAAGCGTTGTTGCCGCGGATAGTTCATCACGCAGCGCAAGCCGGCGACAGCGCGGCAGTGCTTAAACACGCTCCCATCGCAGCAAGACAGGCAGCCGCGCTCAACGCGCATCGTGAATCAGCGTCGCATTACCAGACTGCATTGAGATATGCCGACAGGCTTGCGGCGGAAGAACGCGCCGCATTATTGGAAAGCCGCTCGTATGAATGCTACCTCACGAATCAAAGTGAGGAGGCTTTACGGGTTCGCCGCGAAGCTCTCGAAATTTGGAAGCGACTCGGTGACAAGCGTCGCCAGGGAGATAACCTCCGGTGGATGTCGCGACTCACCTGGTTTCTAGGTCGCAAGACAGAAGCGGAAAGCCACAGCATTGAAGCTGTGGCGATTTTAGAGGACCTGCCACCCAGCCCGGAATTGGCAATGGCATACAGCAATCGTGCGCAACTTCACATGCTCGCAGATGAGGATCAGGAAGCGGTGCGCTGGGGTTCGCGCGCAATTGCATTGGCTGAAGAACTGGGCACGACTGAAACTCTCGTTCATGCGCTCAACAATGTCGGGTCGGCAGAGTTACTTGCTCACGACGAGCAGGGCCGCATCAAGCTCGAAGAGAGTCTGCGGCTCGCGTTGGCGAACGGTTTTCAGGAACACGCGGCTCGCGCTTTGACCAATCTTGCTTCCGTCGCAGTGAGAGACCGCAATTATCGTCTGGCAAGCCGCTATCTTAGTGACGGAATTGCTTACACTACAGAACACGACCTCGATTCGTGGACACTTTACATGACGGCGTGGCGTGCGCGCGCCCATTTCGAGCAGGGCGAATGGGACAGTGCATCCGATGATGCGGGGTTTGTGCTGAGCCATTATCGAGTATCGCCTATCACTAAGATTCCAGCACTTGCGGTGCTCGGCCACGTGCGAGTCCGTCGTGGCGATCCCGATGCCGCGCGGTTGCTGGCTGAGGCTCGCGAGCTGGCAATGCAGACCAAAGAGCTGCAACGCATTGCCCCCGTCGCTTCGGCGCGCGCAGAGATTGCCTGGCTAAAAGGCGACTTCGAACAGATGAGGGACGAGGCCAGCTTTGTTCTCAACATGGCAAAAGGCCACGATGACCCGTGGCTTCAGGGAGAGTTTGCTTTCTGGGTGTGGCACGTTGGCGACGCTATAGAAACGCAGGAAAAAATTGCCGCGCCTTACGCGCTCCAAATGTCACGCGATTGGCGCGCCGCCGCCGAAGCGTGGAAAGAAACTGGCTGCCCTTATGAAGAGGCGATGGCGCTAGCAGACGGGGACGAATCGGCGCAGCTCGCGGCTCTCGAGATTTTTGAGAGACTTGGAGCAGGCCCGGCAGCCGAAAGACTACGCCAAACGTTGCGCGCAACAGGCGTGCGCGGCATTCCACGCGGGCCAAGACCAAGTACGAAAGAGAACCCTGTGGGACTCACAAACCGGCAGATGGAAGTGCTGGCATTGATGACTGACGGATTCGCCAACGCCGAAATTGCCCACCAGCTATTTATCTCGCCCAAGACAGTCGACCATCACGTCTCAGCCATCCTCGCAAAGCTCGACGTGCACACCCGCGCCGAAGCTGTGTCAGTTGCCTTGCAGTCAGGCCTCATAAATCAAAATAGGGAACGACGCGCTCCAAAATAGGCAATACACCCGATGCGCCGCCAGCGCCCGTTCTGTACCCTCTTGTCCACTTGAAAACTCGCACAGAAGGACAGGAGGTAGTGTTATGCCGCGCTATATGGTTGAACGAAGCTTTCCAGAAGGTCTGAGAATTCCACTCAACGACGAAGGCGCAGAGATGTGTCGGATGGTTGTGCTGAATAATGAAGAAGACAGCGTGACCTGGATTCATTCTTACGTGAGCGACGATGGAAAGAAGACCTACTGCGCATACGATGCGCCGTCGCCTGAAGCCATTCGCCGCACGGCCAGGCGGAACAATCTGCCGGTCGATCGGATCACTGAGGTTCGCGTTCTCGATCCTTATTTCTATCACTAACCACCAACATCTGGGTTACGAAAGCTCAATAAGAAGGAGCGGTACGAATTCAGACAACGATATCCGCTCGGGTGCTATCCACGATTGCCTTCAACTCCTCTTGCTCGGTCTGCGGCACGTCGAACTTGTCCATCGTCTGCTGAAAGTCGTCGAGAAACGCCTGCCACTCAGCGCCGGTGATCATCAGCGCCTGATGCGAATCCTTCATAGTGCGACCGGTGTACTTTTGCGGTCCGCCGGTCGCCTGGCAGACCATTTCAGTCACATAGTACTTAAACCCCGCGGGCGAGACGCGATGATGCGCTTCGTCCACGCGCGGGTTCGCGTTTAACCGCGGGTCCGACATGACACGGTCGATGAAGTCATCCACCACCGTGGCGATACTGTACACACCGCCGAGCCGCTCGTAGAGAGTGGGTTGATTGCTTGTAGTCATCATTTACCTCCGTCTGCGTAAATCGCCCTTGTCCTGGTTTACGCGGCCCGTCTGACAGAATCACCGCGGCGAATTGTGCCACCCCGTACGACCGCCGCATACACACCAACCTGGACATGGTTGTGTTGTGCCGCAGTGCGAAGGATGCCCGGATCTTTGGGGAGATCCCCTTGCGCCAGGGTCGTCATCACACAACGACCGCATGGACCCGTGATGTTCAAGCGAACCTCATCCCCGATGGCGAGCGTATGGCCGACCCAGCTGTTCTCTATAAAGCCCGTCTCACCGGAAGCCGGCAGTACTACGATATTCGGTCGAAATCGGCGAACCTCAAAGCGCCCTCGCGGGTATAGCTCTACCAGTCGGTCGAGCGTCGCAGTCGTCAGCAGGTGAATGACCGCACAGTCGAAGAACGTCCCGGCCGGCAGAGCGAAATCGGTGACAGTGTCGCGAAAGTCGAGGCCTTCCATGTCGGGCCAGTACTCTTCGGCGTTGGCCGTGCGACTAGTGGACGATGTGTCCAGCTCGTCACCCCTTGCCACAGACTCCAGAGTGACCTCCCGCGCAAGGACCCGCGAGAGGATCTGATCGCAATTGTCCTGCACGCTGGTGATCATGGTTCCATCAGGCAGAGTAACGCGGATGGAGGCCGCCTGCGATCCGGCAGCCGCACCTTCGATCAAGTTGGCGCGGAAGTCGAAGAGGTGTGGCCACTTGCGGGGGTTCTTGGCGGTTGCAACTTTCCCTTCAGCGCGGTCCACAAGGGCGTAGGCACGATCGCCGCGCAATCCACGATCCGTCACCTCAGCGGCGTTCAGCTCCTCTCCCATCATCGACTTGACAGGATATCGCCACAACGAACCCACCCCACCAAGCTCCGTTTGCGTAGTCATGATGTGACCTCCATTGTTATATGCCGCTTACTTACTCATTATAATCAACCTTACTTCATATAAACTCAAACACTACCAACTAGTGGGACAGTATTGGAACGAGTTTTGGCGGGATGGGCGTTGAGCGGCTGAATCAATGCGAGAACATCGTTGACCTCTGCACTAGTCGTCAATTTTGATTAGCCCGGTCCTGATTGCGAAACGAACGAGGCCCGCGACATCAAATATCTGCAGCCTCTCCATTAGTTGGGCCCGGTGCGTTTCGACTGTCTTCGCGCTAATTTCCAGAGTTCGGGCGATGTCCTTGGTTGAATGTCCCTTGGCGATCATTTTCAGAACTTCTCGCTGGCGCGGAGTAAGTTCGACCAATTGCGAGCTTACACTCCCTCCTGAATATTGATTCGCGACTGCGTGCTTCGAGATTTCCGGCGATAGATATCTCTCCCCTTGGGCTACTCTCTTGAGTGCCACTTCCAATTCTGCGCTAGCCGCGCTTTTCGGTACGAAGCCCGCGGCTCCGCTTCGCAACGCGTACATCGCGTATTCTTCAGTCTCATGAACGGTAAGAATAATGACCCGCAACTCCGGAAAATTGGCCGTAGTTTCTCGCAGCACGTCCAGTCCACTTAGGACCGGCATGGCAATGTCCAGCAAAATGATATCGGGGTGCAGTTCCTTAATTAGCCGCAACGCTTCCTGGCCATCTCCAGCCTCAGCCAAGACTTCGACACCACGTATTCTTTCAAGCAATGCACGAATACCGGCACGTACCAGGGTGTGATCGTCCGCCAGCACGACACGAATCGGGTTGGTTGACTTTAGCTCTTCTTTCTCGGAGTTCCCCATTCTCGCTGAGTGCCTGCCTGCGCTTTGAGTCATCGAATACTGATCATTGGATCGGGTCTGCTGGTATCCGCAATCAAGGTTGTCCACCCAATTCGGGCTTTGAACCCGGCCGCCTAAATGCGAAGTCACTTCCGTTGCCTGCGTGAACAATGGGAAAGCTCGCTCGGATTTCCGTACCCAGAGATTGCGCTGAAACAATATCCAGCCGTCCAGCAACAGCGAGCGCGCGTTCTTCCATGCCCCGCAAGCCCAGCGTAGTTGACTGGTCGCTGCTGTTCTGAAGACAGGTCGACTCAATACCAATCCCATTGTCTTTAACAGACAACTGGAGCGTTGAGCCAAAGTTGCGCAAAGTGATCGAGACGTTTCGGGCTTGCGCGTGGCGCGCCACATTAGCAAGAGCCTCTTGGAGGATGCGAAAGCATGCGGTCTCGACGTCGCGTGACAATCGTATCTGTGAAATTTCAGAATCGATCTGCACCTCAGCCTTCATTGCAGCGCGCCTCATGTATCGATCGACATACCAACGCGTGGCTGCGGCCAGTCCCAGGTCATCAAGCAGCGACGGGCGAAGCTCAAACGACAGGTCGCGCACGCGCTTAAGGGCCTCGTCAATTACGCGAATGTCTTCGGCTACTTGATTTACAATCGAGCTGCTGTCGCACAATTGCTCCAGACTTTGCAAGTTGATCCTCACCGCAGTCAGCACCTGTCCAATCTCATCATGAAGTTCGCGCGCGATGTGCTTCCGTTCTGATTCCTGGGCTGCAATCAAACGCCGCGAATAACTTCTCAATTCCGTCTCGGCACATTTGCTTTCGGTAATGTCCTCCGCAATTCCTGCGAGTCTATAAGCTGTCCCCTCCGCATCACGTATCGGAAATGCGCGAGTCCGAATCCAGCGCACTGCACCATCCGGTCTTATGATCCGGTACTCGAGACTCTGGTAATCGCCTTGTAAACGCTGCTGCAGCATTCTTTCGGCCTTCTTCCGATCGTCAGGATGAACCGCATCTAAAACTGACGGGATTCGAGCATAAGCACTCTCGCAGGAACGACCCCAGATCCTTTCGTAGGCAGGATTGATGTAGAGTAAATTCTTTACGCCGAGGTCAACCATCCAAATAACTTCGTCGATATTTTCGGCGATTTGCCGAAATCGCTCCTCGGATTCGTATAACGAGTGCTCAGCTCGGATACGATTCAGCGCTTGCCCGCACATATCAGCCAATGACTGGAGTTCATCAAGTGAAGCCGCTGAATAACGATGCGGTTGATAGCTGTGAATGGAGAACAAGCCAATGATATTTGGCCCATGCCTGATTGGCACCGACATAATGGTCGCAGATGGCCTGGCCGCGTCACCAAACGGGACCGAACCCTTGTCGAAGAGAAAGTCTCTGACAATCAGCTCTGCGCCTTTTTCTATTACTCGTCTGCCCCTGTGTGTGGGAGGCTGCCCCGTCAAGAGTGGAGTGACGTCCTGTCGCTTTCCGCCAATGGTATCGATGTTCAGGATGGGAAAGAGCGCGTCCTTTTCGCTGTCGTAAAGATCCAGAGTGCACGAATCCCAACCGAACAATTCATCCGCAGTCTTGACGATAAGTTTGGCTGCTTCCAAAGGCGAACGCGCTCCACTTAGTCCATGGGCCAGGGCGGCGTACGACGCGCCCAACTGTTCTGCCCGCTTCTGCTGCGTGATGTCCTTACCGATTCCGATGCTGGTGCCATCCGATAACTGTAACCTGGTCCATGAGGTGTCGATTATCCGGCCATCCCGGGTTTTGGTTTTAAAATCTTCCCAGTGAGCGTTTGACCGCGCAACGAAGGCATCCACGCGTTTACGGTAGTCCGGGTCAGGGTAACATTCTGCAAATACATCGACGTTTTTCTCAACTATTTCCCTGTGAGTCCAGCCCAGTGTTCGCTCCCACTCCTCGTTTACGAGTTCCAGTTGACCATTCTCATCAACACAACTAATCATGAGTGGAATCTGATCGAAAACTCTCTGCAGAATCTCCTTCTGTTTTCTGAGTTCACTCTCCGCCCGTTTGCGTTCGGTTATGTCCTCCGTATGAATCATCACCAGATCCGGCGGTACCCAGACAAAACTCACGTCGAGATGTTTTAGCTCTTCGGTACTCAGCAAGCGGAAGTCGCCCGTCTTGCGAATGGGCTTCTTCTTGATGAAGCACTGCTCCAGCCCATCGATTACCTGCGGTGTATTCAGATACAACTCTGACGCCTTGCTACCGAGGAGGTTGGCAATCCCATGAGCAGTCATGCGATCGGCAGCATCGTTGTAATCCACGAGTATGAAGTCGTTGCCGACCCTCCGCCACGAGAAGATGGGAACCGGTGTGGCCCTAAACTGCGCCCGAAATCTTTCTTCACTCTCACGTAGCGCTTCCTGAACAATTTCCCTTTCACTGGTGTCCTGGCACAACGCAAGAATATTGACTGCCTTTCCCTCGCGATCGCGTAACAGAGACACGCTGTCTTGTACCCATACGAGTTCTCCACTCTTCTTAACGTATGGCTTCTCCAAAACAAATGCGGGAACGTGCCGTTCCATCATTTGTTTGACGAACTTTGTCTGCCATTCGCGATAGTCAGGATGTGTTATCGACAAGAAGTCGAGCGAACGAAGTTCAGCGCAAGAATATCCAGTAATTCGGCAGAAGGAGTCGTTAACACCGACAAATCGCCCGTTGAGATCGGTGATGGCCATGCCGACTGCCGCGTGGGCGAATGCGGTCATGAAACTGTTTAGTTCGCACGGTGCTTGCATTGTGTTAATAAGTGCCCTCGAGAATAGAAGAATCTCTCATGAGAGATCCCCTCCTACCTCTAATGACGATAAAGGCAGTAACGTTTCCTACATGCCAAGTAAGCGGAGAAGGTGATCGCGGCAGTTATGCGCAACTCAAAGCAAGACATTCAGCCAAATCCAATGGTGGCTGAGCGCAAGACCAAAGCACAACTATCTGACGACTGGCTTCAGCGGGGCGAACGCTAAGGGTGCGTAATGTTAGAACGAGACGAGGCAGGTTGCAAAGGCATTTCTGCCCTCTTCGAAACGCTAAGCTTATCGGAGATCTACACCTGATTACTGATTACTTCTTTACTGGAGTCTGTGTTCAGCGCCGCCTGCGCGGAGGCCAAACGCGCTACAGGAACGCGGAATGGTGAACAACTCACGTAGTTGAGACCAATTTCATTACAAAAAGCGATTGATTGTGGGTCGCCGCCATGTTCGCCGCAGATACCAACTTTAAGATCTGGCTTTACGCTGCGTCCGCGTTCCGTTCCCATGCGCACGAGCTGGCCCACACCTTCGCGGTCAAGCACTTGAAAAGGATCGTCCGCCACAATCTTCCGTTCAATATAGTTCGGTAAGAAGCGGCTCGAATCGTCTCTGCTCAGGCCAAATGTAGTTTGGGTCAGATCGTTTGTCCCAAATGAGAAAAAGTCGGCGTGAGCCGCTATGTGATCTGCCATCAAGGCCGCGCGTGGCAACTCGATCATGGTGCCTACGTGATATTCAATGGTCATCCCATGCTCGCCCATGACCTGCCGAGCCACCTCATTAATTAACTCCGCCTGTTGCCGCAACTCTTCACTAAGCGAGACGAGCGGAACCATTATCTCGAGCTCGACTTTTTTCTTTTCACCCTGCACCTGGCAGGCCGCTTCAAATATCGCACGACACTGCATTTTGGTGACTTCGGGAAATAACAAACCCAGCCGACACCCGCGAAATCCCAGCATGGGATTCGCCTCGCGTATTCGATTTACCTGACGCAGGAGCAAGCGCTTCTCGTCGATATCGTCAAGCACGTGATCCATATCGCCGAGTGATTCGGCCCGTTTCAGGGCCATCTTCAACTCGGCCAGTTCGCCCGTCAGTTCCTCAACATTTGGTAGAAACTCGTGCAGTGGGGGATCCAGCAGCCGTATTGTGACAGGCAAGCCGGCCATCTCGCGGAAGATGCCAATAAAGTCTCCGCGCTGAAGCGGCAAAAGCTTCTCAAGGGCCTTCTCGCGGGCGCCAACCCCCTCGGAAAGAATCATCTCTCGCATCGCTGCAAGTCGCTGATCGCCAAAGAACATGTGCTCCGTACGACAGAGTCCGATTCCTTCCGCGCCAAATTGCCGTGCCGTTTTGGCATCGAGCGGCGTATCAGCATTGGCTCTGACACGCAGACGGCGAAACTGATCGGCCCAGGTCATCAGCTTGTAGAAATCATTTCCCAGCGTCGGTTGAATCGTAGGTATCTGCCCGAGAAACACGCGGCCCGTTGAGCCATCTACCGTGATCCATTCACCTTTCGTTACGACTGTCCCGTCAACAGTAAACTGCTGCTGGCTGTAGTCGATATTCAATGCGTTGGCGCCGCTCACGCATGTTTTGCCCATGCCCCGCGCAACGACTGCGGCGTGGCTTGTCATTCCCCCACGAGCGGTGACAATTGCCTGCGCCGCCACCATCCCGTGGAAATCGTCAGGGCTCGTCTCCTGGCGGACAAGCACAACCTTTGCGCCTTCACGCGCAAGCTCCTCAGCATCGTCAGGACTGAATACCACTTGACCTTGTGCAGCGCCCGGACTGGCCGGCAGCCCGGTTGCCAATACCGTAGCGTTAGTCTTGGGATCGACTGTCGGATGCAGTAATTGATCCAATTGTTCAGGGGTAACGCGCTGGACTGCTGTGGCGCGATCGATCAGTTTTTCGTATTCCATCTCAACGGCGATGCGCACGGCGGCCGCACCGCTACGTTTGCCTGTCCGTGTTTGCAGCATCCAAAGTTTGCCCCGCTCGATCGTGAATTCGCAGTCTTGCATGTCGTGATAATGCCGCTCGAGAAGATCCGCAATGGAAGCGAACTGCTCGTAGACCGCGGGCAGTTCTTTTTTTAGTTGGGAGATCGGATTGGGAGTACGGATGCCGGCAACGACGTCTTCGCCCTGGGCATTCAGCAAATACTCGCCATAGAGTTCTTTTTTTCCAGTGGACGGATCGCGGGTAAACGCGACGCCGGTACCACTCCCCGCGCCCATGTTACCGAAGACCATAGCCTGCACATTCACGGCGGTGCCCAGCGAATCCGGGATCCGGTTCACACGTCGATAGTCAATTGCTCGCCGGCCCATCCAGGAGTTGAACACAGCGGCAATCGCCACTCGCAACTGCTCGTAAGGATCCTCGGGAATTGCCTGCTGCTCGGTCAGAATGATCTGTTTCTCAGCGGTTATGATCTCACGAAGGTGATCGGCTTTAAGATCCGTATCGCGGCCACCGGTGGTTTGGGCCTTGAAGCGATCCAGCACGCGTTCAAACTTAGCGTGCGCGACACCCATTACGATTTCACCAAATAACGAAGCAAAGCGCCGGTAAGCATCGAGGGCGAAGCGAAGGTCTCCGGTTTGTGTTGCCAGTCCCTGCACGGTCTCTTCATTCAGACCCAGGTTAAGAACCGTATCCATCATTCCAGGCATTGAAAACGCAGCGCCTGATCTGACGGAAACAAGCAGAGGATTTTTCGAGTCGCCGAAACGTTTGCCAACCTTCTCCTCGATCTTCTTCAGACCGTCTTTGACCTGCTCCCACATTCCGTCGGGAAAGTTTTTGTCGTTTTCAAAAAAAGCATTGCATGCTTCAGTGGTGACTACGAGGCCGGGAGGCACTGGCAATCCCGCCCGTGTCATCTCACAAAGGCCGGCGCCTTTGCCGCCCAACAGCTCTTTGTTGTCTCCAGGGCCCTCTTCGAAAAGGTAGACCCACTTATTGGTTTTCTCTTCAGTTACTTCCGTTGCTTTTTCAGTCACAGTACTCATTCTTAGCGACTCTCTCTTTGCTGAATTATTTATCGAGAACAAGAATCGAAACACACATCTCTCACACGGAGCAGACCGGTGGTCGAAGAGCAGTGTATATATGCCGATGCAAATTATCTCACTTTTGCCAGTTTAGGGAAGCGCAAGGCGAAGTTTGGCTAACAACGAGCGAATAATCTCGCAACTTTACACTCAGGTTAAGGAAGGTGCACGCTGTCCCCGCCCAAGTTTGAATGCCAGTCACCAGCAAATCAATAACTCAAATCTTACTTGAGGTCATTTACTCTAGTGACGGGCATTCAAACTTGGGCGGGGTCAGGATCCACCTTCCTGACCTGAGAGGTTAACCAGATGAGAGATCGAATTTGATGGTGAGAGGCATTCAAGCTTGAGAGAGTAACAAATGACAAATGGAAAATCTTCCCTCCTGGTACTACAATCACGGACAAATCTCGAATCCAAAACCGAGGCAATCCAATGGGAAATATCACTAGTCTAACTGTGAACGGAAAGAAGCTGTCGTTAAATGTCGGACCTGAAGTTAGCCTGCTCAGCGCCTTACGTAACGACTTGGACTTAACGGGCACGAAGTATGGTTGCGGCGAAGCTCGGTGTGGAGCGTGCACGGTCCTGGTCGATGGTCAACCGACCCGTTCGTGTGTCACTCAAGTTGGCAAAGTTTCCGGCAAACAAATCACAACCATTGAAGGTCTGGAGAAAGACGGTCATTTGCATCCGCTACAGGAGGCGTTTCTCAAAGCCGACGCCATGCAGTGTGGCTACTGCACTTCGGGAATGATCATGTCCGGTGTCGGCTTGCTTAACAAAAACGCACGGCCTACGAGAGATGAGATCGTTCGTCATATGGACGGGAATGTCTGTCGTTGCGGTACCTACCAGCGAATCGTTGCGGCGATCGAAATGGCCTCCGGCAATCCAAAGGAGATCGCGAAATGAGAGATAAGCATTATGACGACGAGATTATCGAGGTCGATCGCTACGAGCTGTTTGCCGAACCCTCCTATCGTTTTGGATTCAACCGACGGCAATTCATCAAAGTTTTTAGCGGCGGCATCGCCCTGATCGTGCCGCTCACAAATTTGGTGGCGCAACCGCCCCAGCAACGGCAGGGCGAATCCGGACGAGGCGGATCCAACCGGCGCATTCCGAACGACATCGGAGCCTGGATTCATGTCGACGAAGATGGGGGCGTTACCGTTTACACGGGAAAGGTCGAAATGGGCCAGAACATCCGCACGTCGCTTAGCCAGGCGGTTGCCGAGGAGCTGAGCGTTCCGCTGGCGATGGTTCACCTCGTAATGGGCGACACAGATTTGACTCCGTTCGACATGGGCACATTCGGGAGCCGTACGACTCCAACAATGGCGCCGCAGTTGCGCAAAGCTGCCGCGGCCGCACGCACTGTGTTGATTGAACTAGCAGCGCAACAGTGGAACGTCGAACCGAGCTCGGTGCGCATAGTCAACGCCCGGTTTGTAAATCACGATACAACGAAGTCGTTAACTTTTGCGGACGTCGCTAAGGGCCAAAAACTCGTCAGGGCGATCCCTGAAGAGGTAACGACGACTCCCACAAAGCAGTGGACCATCGCAGGCACTGCGGCGCCAAAAGTTGGCGGTCGGGATTTTGTTACCGGCAAGCATTTGTATACGTCTGACCTCAAACGAGAAGGAATGCTGTTTGGCAAGTTAGTCCGGCCTCCTGGATTCAATTCCACCTTGCTTTCTTCTGATACGAAAGCTGCTGAGGCCATACCAGGTGTCACCGTAGTACATGATGGCGACTTCATTGGCGTCGCGGCGCCGGATCAACAGACCGCCTCACGCGCTGCAAACGTCATTGCCGTTCATTGGAAAGCCCCGGGTCAACCGGCAAATGCCGAGTTGTTTGATTACCTGCGAAAGCACCCTGCTGAAGGCGGCGGCGGTGGAGGTGGAGGTGGAAGTCCCGTCGGTTCAGTGGCTGATGGCTTGGCAACCGCGGATAAGAAGCTTGAACAGACTTACACGATTGAGTACATCGCGCACGCTCCGCTCGAACCACGCGCCGCAGTGGCCGAATGGAAAGACGACAAGCTAACGGTCTGGACCGGCACGCAGAGACCTTTCGGCGTGCGCACGGAACTCGCCGAAGCTTTTCGGATTCCAGAAGAGAAAGTGCGAGTCATCGTGCCCGATACAGGGTCGGGTTATGGTGGGAAGCACACGGGGGAATGCGCCATTGAAGCTGCCCGTCTGGCACGTGCCAGCGGAAAACCAGTGAAGCTCGTGTGGTCGCGCGAAGAAGAGTTCACCTGGGCTTACTTCCGCCCGGCTGGTGTCATCGACATCAAGAGCGGTGTCAAGAATGATGGGACGATCACGGCCTGGGAGTTTCACAACTACAATTCCGGAGCATCGGGTATTCAGATCAACTACGATGTTCCAAATCAAACCATTCAGTTTCATGCAAGCCAATCACCTTTACGACAGGGTTCGTATCGCGGACTCGCGGCCACAGCCAATCATTTTGCGCGCGAGACTCACATCGACGAAATGGCGCACAGCGTCGGCGTAGACCCGTTGGCGTTTCGTTTGCGGAATATGAAAGACGAGAGAATGCGCGCGGTACTCGAAGCAGCAACCAGGAAGTTTGCTTGGGATCCGAAGAGGTCCGTTCCCCCGGGCCGTGGGTCGGGTGTTTCCTGTGGCTACGAGAAAGGTGGTTATGTAGCCACATGCGCAGAGGTTGCAGTCGACAAACCCACAGGCAAGGTTCGGCTGGTGCGCGTGGTCGAAGCGTTTGAGTGCGGCGCGATAGTCAATCCGGTGCACTTGCACAACCAAGTTGAAGGAGCAATCGTAATGGCGATTGGTGGGGCGCTGTTTGAGGGCATTCAATTTGAGAACGGCAAGATTCTCAACGCGCGCTTCTCTCGCTATCGTGTACCGCGGTTCAGTGATATGCCTCCAATTGAAGTAGTGCTCATCGATCGCAAGGACCTGCCCTCGGCGGGGGCTGGTGAAACTCCAATTGTTGGGCTAGCGCCTGCCGTAGGAAATGCCATCTTCGAAGCGACCGGGACTCGACTAAGATCGTTGCCGCTGGTCCCAAAAGCGCTGGCTTGATTACCTGGGGAGGCACTGCCACTCGAACTGTAAAACGACAACTCAATTCCAGCAGCCTCTCAGGTTAGGAAGGCGGACCCTGTCCCCGCCTCAAGGTGGAAGGCCACTCAGCAGTCAAAAACATACCGAAATTAAGAGTTAGGAAGGATGAGTAATTGAATTTTTGCGACTGGCTTTCAAACTTGAGGCGGGGACGCGGTCCACCTTCCTAACCTGAGAGGTGGCTGGAGTTGAGTGGTAGTTACTGCTTGAGTGGCTTTGAACTTGAGGCAGGGATTAGCCTGACAACCATCTAAACTGGTCAGACAGATCCGCTCGCTGCTCGAATGGCCTAAAGCGAATCCTTCTCAACTAACTTCCCAAATGCATTTCTAATTGTTGCGACAATGCTTCCCGTCTCAATTGAATAGCGGCGGAAGTCGAAAGTGGTGACAGGCGCAACGCCTAGCCCCGAAGAAGTCAGAAAAATCTCATCGGCTTCAATGAGGTCCGGCATCTCATAAACTCCCTCGACCAGGGGTATATACTGTTTAGCCGCAAGCTCGATTACACACTCACGCGTAATACCCGCCAGGGCGCCAGTGCTCAGTGTCGGCGTATGAACAGTGCCGG
>Ga0070699_100002838_pt1 | contig 15455 bp, 15 predicted proteins | sample KBSK1503metaG_FD_65473 | JGI IMG/M metagenome (GOLD analysis project Ga0070699, IMG submission 65473) | Corn, switchgrass and miscanthus rhizosphere microbial communities from Kellogg Biological Station, Michigan, USA - KBS K1-50-3 metaG | ecosystem: Host-associated > Plants > Roots >...
ACGAGGAGGTGACCAAGGAAGACCTGGGCGGCGCGCAAGCGCACAACGCGCGCAGCGGCGTCGCGCACTTCGCGGCCGAAGACGAGGCAGGCGCCATCCGCGTCCTGCGAGAGCTGCTCTCGTATCTCCCTTCGAACAACCTGGACGATCCGCCACTGGTCGTCTCCGACGACCCGCCCGACCGCCGGGACGAGGTCCTCAAGACCATCATCCCGGAAAGCCCCAACAAGCCCTACGACATCAAGGAAGTGATCCGCGCCGTGGTGGACGATCGCCACTTTCTCGAGGTGCACGAGCACTTCGCGAGAAACATCGTCTGCGGGTTTGCCCGCCTTTCGGGGCGCAGCGTTGGCGTGGTGGCGAACCAGCCCGCGGTGCTCGCAGGCGTCCTGGACATCGACGCCTCCCGCAAGGGCGCGCGCTTCGTGCGCACCTGCGATGCCTTCAACATCCCGCTGGTGACGTTCGTGGACGTGCCTGGATTCTTGCCGGGGACGGCGCAGGAGTGGAACGGCATCATCACGCACGGCGCCAAGCTCCTGTACGCCTTCGCCGAGGCGACGGTCCCGAAGCTGACCGTGATCACGCGCAAGGCCTACGGAGGCGCCTACGACGTGATGGCGTCCAAGCACATCCGCGCCGACGTGAACCTGGCCTGGCCCACGGCGGAGATCGCCGTGATGGGACCGGAGGGAGCGGTGACCATCGTCTTCCGCAACGAGTTGACGAAGGCGCAGGATGCGGAGAAGGCGAAGAAGGACCTGGTGCAGAAGTACCGCGACACGTTCGCGAACCCGTACAAGGCCGCGGAGCTCGGATACGTGGACGAGGTGATCCTCCCCGAGGACACGCGGCCGCAGCTCTGCCGCGCCCTGCAGATGCTCCGCAACAAGCGGCAGGAAGTCCCCCAGCGCAAGCACGGGAACATTCCTCTCTGAATCTGCCGGAAAAGTGACGCCGGCAGTTAAGATTCGGAGCCGTGCAATGGAACGTGTCCGAACGGGTGGGCCGGATCCGCTGGATCTTCCTGCCGCTGGGCCTCGGTGCCCTGGTCGCCGTCGGCGCGCACGCGTCCGCGGACGTGGTCGGCGACCGGGTGCTCTGGCTGGTCGACCGCGTCGACGCGTTCTTCGACGCCATCTGGTCGAGCTGGTCGTTCACGGCGCCGCTGGTGGAGGTGATCGGGCTCACCCAGCGCACCTGGTTTGCGCGCGCCGTGGCGCTCTGCTGGGAGCTGGCCGCGGACGCGCTGATCGCGATTCCCTTGCTCGGCTACGAAGAGCGCGAAGCCGCGCGCGAATGGCAGCTCGGGCGCGACATGCTGCGGCGGATCCGTTCGCCGCTCCTGTTGGTCCGCCCGGCGGCGACCTTGCTCGTCGGCATCGCCGGAGCGTTCTCGGTGGCGAGGATGGTGCAGGGCTCCGTGCAGCTTGCCACCCATCTCTCCTGGCTCGCCCACTTCCTGCGCGCGCTGGTCCTCCTCGCGGTGCTCGTCGCGATGGTGCCGCGGGCGGTGTTCCGATCGCTCGAGCACGAGCGCACGGCACCCTACCGGATCGCGGCGGCGCTGGTCCTGTTGCCCTTGCTCATTGCGGCGGTGCTCTCCTGGCGATGAGAGCCACCGGTGCTGATCGCGCTCTGCTGGCGACGAGAGAGCGCCTCCCGCTGCTCGAGCTGCTGCTCTGCGCGCTCTGCTTCTGGGCGGGGTGGTACCACACGCCTGCTGGAGCGCTGGTGCGGACGGCAGGTGCATGGATCTTGGGCACACGCAGCACCGCCCGCCCCCTGCTCGCCTATTTCGGGGCGGGCACGCTCGTGCCGCCCCGTCCACCTCCGCCTCTAGGCGGCCCGGTGCCTCCGGCGCAGGCGCTCGCGTACGGCGCGGCCGCGGTCCTAGGCGGATCGCCCGCGGAGCTTGCGCCCCGGATCGGCGCGCTCGCGCAGCGCCTCGGATCCGACGACGCGGCGCTCTTGGCGCTCTTCTGTGGCGAGGAGGCGGCGCGCTTCGCGGTCCAGGAGGCGCGCTCGTCCGCGCTGGACGATCTCTCGCGCGCGCTCCCTCCGCGGTCGGAAGCCTGCGTCGCCCGGGCAGCGCAGGCCGCGATGCTCGGCGGAGCGTACGCGCTCGGATGGCCCCTGCCCGAGTCGGTGCGAATCACCTCGCTGTTCGGCGTCCGCGACCACCCGCTCCTGGGCGGCCGGCGGCTGCATGCCGGAGTCGACCTGGGAGCTCCGAGCGGCACCCCGGTCCACGCCGTCGCCGCCGGCGTGGTGCGCCGCGCCAGCAGCGACGGCATCAACGGGCGCATCGTCGTGCTCGATCACGGCCGCGGCGTCGTCACCACCTATTGCCACAACGACGCGCTGCTCGTGCGCGACGGGCAGCACGTGGACAAGGGCCAGACGATCGCGCGCTCCGGGAGCACGGGGCTCACCACCGGACCGCACTTGCACTACCAGATCGACCTGGCGGGAGAGCCGGTCGATCCACTTCGTTTTCGCGCGCAGCACCCGAAGACGGCGATGGGCGCGACCGACTGAAACCATGCGTCGCCCAACCATCCGCACGGCGCGGATGCAGAGTTCTGCTAGGGTTCGCGCCGTGAGCATCGGCAAGGTCCTGATCGCCAATCGCGGCGAGATCGCGGTGCGGGTAGCGCGCACCTGCCGGGAGATGGGCATCCGCACGGTCGCCGTCTACAGCGATGCGGACCGCGCCGCGCTCCATGTCCGCTGCTGCGACGAAGCGGTGCGGGTGGGCCCTGCGGCATCGCGCGAGAGCTACCTGGTCATCGACAACGTGATCGCCGCCTGCAAGGCGGCTCGTGCGGACGCCGTCCACCCGGGATACGGCTTCCTCTCCGAGAACGCCGCCTTCGCGCGCGCCTGCGCCAGCGCGGGGATCCTGTTCATCGGTCCCCCGCCCGAAGCGATCGAGGAGATGGGCGAGAAGACGCGGGCCCGGCGCAAGGTCATCGAGGCCGGAGTCCCGGTCGTGCCCGGGTTGAAGGAGCCCATCCCCGAAGGCGGCGAGGCCAAGGCCAAGGAATACGCGCTCTCCATCGGGTATCCGATCATGCTCAAGGCGGCCGCCGGCGGAGGCGGCAAGGGAATGCGGCTGGTCGCCGGGCCGAAGGACTTCGACTCCGCGCTGGCCACGGCGCAAAGGGAGGCTCTGAGCGCGTTCGGCGATGCGCGGGTCTACATCGAGAAGGCAGTAGCGAGGCCGCGTCACGTCGAGATCCAGGTTTTCGCGGACACCCACGGCAACTGCCTCTGGCTGGGCGAGCGGGAGTGCAGCGTGCAGCGGCGCCACCAGAAGGTGATCGAGGAGACGCCCAGCGCCGTCCTCACGCCGGAGCTGCGTGCCGAGATGGGCCGGGTGGCGGTCAACGCGGCGAAGGCGGTGAAATACGTCGGCGCGGGGACCTGCGAGTTCCTCGTCGACGGCAACACCCGCACGTTCTATTTCCTGGAGATGAACACCCGCCTGCAGGTCGAGCACCCGGTCACCGAGTGGTGCACCGGGCTCGATCTGGTGCGCTGGCAGATCGATGTCGCCGCCGGCGGGCGCCTCCCCTGGACGCAGCAGGACGTGCTGGAGAACCTCCGCGGCCATGCCATCGAGGCGCGGCTGTACGCCGAGGACCCCGCCAGGAACTTCCTCCCCAGCCCCGGCACCATCCTCGAGCTTCGGCTCGCCGAGGGGCCCGGCGTGCGCAACGACTGCGGCGTCGAGAGCGGCAGTGAAGTGCCACGGCACTACGATCCGATGATCGGCAAGCTAGCCGTCTGGGCGCGGACGCGGGAGGAAGCCATCGCCCGGCTCCGGCGGGCGCTGCGCGAAACGGTGGTGAAGGGAATCACCACCAACACGGCGTACCTCGGACGCGTGCTGGACCTGGAGGAGTTCCGCAAGGGCGACTACGACACCGGTCTGCTGGCCCGGGCCCAGGACCGGCTGCTGAGGAAGGAGAAGACCGGCGACGAGGAGATCGCGCTCGCGGCTGCCGCCATCTGGCAGTTCGAGCAGGACCAGCGCGTGGCGCTGCGCCAGGCAGCGGCGAAGGCGGGCGACGAATCTGCGTGGGGACGCGCCGGCCGGCTCGCATCGTTGCGGAGGTCCCGATGAGGTACACCGCGATCCTCGACGGCGAAGAGCGCCTGATCGAGATCACGCCCCGCGAGAGCGGCTACCACATCGTCATCGACGAGAAGGTGCTGGACGTGGACGCGGTCCATCTGCAGGGCTTCGCCTTGGGCCTGATCGCCGGGACCCGGAGCTATCGGTGCGACATCGAGCCGGGAAAGGACGGCCACCTCGCAGTGCTGGTCGGCGAGACCTCGTATCCGCTGGAGATCCTGGATGAGCGCAAGCTGCGGATGCGGCGCGCCTCGGGCAAGTTCACGCTGGAAGGGCCGCAGCGCATCGATGCCCCCATGCCCGGGAAGGTGACGCGCGTGCTGGTGAAGGTCGGCGACGAAGTCCGGGAAGGCCAGGGGCTCGTGGTCGTCGAGGCGATGAAGATGGAGAACGAGCTGCAGAGCCCCAAGGCTGGAAGGGTCACCGAGCTGCACGCGGTGGAAGGCGCCGCGGTGGAGTCGGGAGCGAAGCTCGTGGTCGTCGCCTGATTTCTCGCGCGAGAACAAGAGCGGGTTCTCGCGCAGCGTCCATGGCGGAATTGCGCTACAAGCGGGACCGATGGGAGCGGAATCGGCCTACCTGCACGGGACCTCTCCTGCCGAGCAGGGACGCCTGTCGCTGCTCAACCGGCTGATGAACGAGGCCGCGATGCGCGAGCTCGCCATCGCGAAGGGCGACCTCATCGTCGACTTCGGCTGCGGCCTCGGGCAGCTCTCGCTCGACATGGCGCGCGCGGCCGGGACGCGTCTGGTCGGCGTCGAGCGCAGCGAGGAGCAACTGGCCCGGGCAGAGCGCCATCCGCTGCTCGATCTCCGCCTGGGTGACGTCAGCGATCCCCCGCTGCGCGACCACGAATGGGGCTCTTTCGATCTCGCGCACGCGCGCTTCGTCCTCGAGCACGTCCGCGAGCCCCTGGCGGTCGTACGCCACATGGTTCGCGCGGTACGGCCCGGCGGGCGCATCGTCCTGCAGGACGACGACCACGACGTCTTCCGCTGCTGGCCGGAACCCGCGGGGTTCACGCCGCTGTGGAAGGCCTTCCAGCGCACCTACGACCGCCTGGGATGCGACCCGTACATCGGGCGCCGGCTGGTTTCGCTGCTGCACGACGCAGGCGCGGCGCCGGTGCGCTCGACCTGGATCTACTTCGGATCCTGCGCCGCGGAACCGAAGTGGTCCGGCTTCGTCGAGAACATCCACAGCCAGCTCGCCGGCGCCCGGGAAGCGATGGCCGAGGGCGGCCTGCTCGGCGCGGCGGAGATCGGCGCGGCGCTCGGGGCATTCCGCGAGTGGGCACACCGGCCGGAGGCGGCCATCTGGTACGCGATCTGCTGGGCGGAAGGAGTGCGGAGATGACGGCGCTGGAGAAGTGGGCGCGGGAGGTCTACGGCAAGACGGCGGCCAAGCCCGGGGCCCTGCGCAAGGCGCTCTTCGAGACCTCCAGCGGCATCGAGGTGAAGCCGCTCTACTCGGCCGACGACCCGCCTCCGTCCATCGGCTTTCCCGGCCAATACCCGTTCACGCGCGGCGTGCAGCCGACGATGTACCGCGGGCGCTTCTGGACCATGCGCCAGTATGCGGGGTTCGGCACCGCGGAGCAGACCAACTCGCGCTTCCATTACCTCCTGGCCTCCGGCCAGACCGGACTCTCGACCGCGTTCGATCTGCCGACGCAGATGGGCCACGACTCCGACAGCCCGCGCGCCCGTGGCGAGGTAGGCCGGGTGGGAGTGGCGATCGATTCCGTCGACGACATGGAGCGGCTCTGCAAGGGCATCGACCTGGGCGAGGTTTCCACCTCGATGACCATCAATGCCACGGCGGCGACGCTGCTCGCGCTCTACCAGGCGGTCGGCGAGGCCCACGGCACCGCACCGGCGGCGCTGTCCGGGACCATCCAGAACGACGTGCTGAAGGAATACATGGCCCGCGGCACGTACATCTATCCGCCCGGGCCCTCGATGAGGCTGATCACCGATACCTTCGAGTACTGCTCGAAGGTGGTGCCCAAGTGGAACCCCATCTCCATCTCCGGCTACCACATCCGCGAGGCGGGCTCGACCGCTGCGCAGGAGGTCGCGTTCACGCTGGGCGATGGCATCGCGTACGTCGAGGCCGCCGTGAAGCGCGGGCTCGACGTGGATTCCTTCGCCGGCCGTTTGAGCTTCTTCTTCAACGTCCACAACAATTTCATCGAGGAGGTGGCCAAGTTCCGCGCCGCGCGCCGGCTGTGGGCGCGGACGATGAAGGAGCGGTTCAAGGCGAAGGATCCGCGCTCCTGCACGCTTCGGTTCCACGCGCAGACGGCGGGGTCGACCCTCACCGCACAGCAGCCGGACAACAACGTCGTCCGCGTGGCGCTCCAGGCGCTCGCGGCGGTGCTCGGCGGGTGCCAGTCCCTTCACACCAACGGGCGCGACGAAGCGCTGAGCCTGCCCACGGAGGCGAGCGCGCGGATCGCGCTGCGGACGCAGCAGATCGTCGCTTACGAGAGCGGGGTCTGCGACTTCATCGACCCGCTCGGGGGGTCGTGGGCGCTGGAGTCGCTCACCGAGGAGCTGGAGGCGAGAGCGGTGGATTACCTGCGCAAGATCGACGACATGGGCGGGATGGTGCAGGCGATCTCGCGGCAGTTTCCCCAGCGCGAGATCGAGGAAGCTGCATACAAGGCGCAAAAGGAAGTCGAAGAGAAGAAGCAGATCGTGGTCGGAGTGAACGAGTTCGCCTCGGAGGAGGCGCCCATCGATACGCTGCGGATCGATCCCGCCCTCGAGGAGCAGCAGATCGCGCGCCTCAAGGCGTTCCGCAGACAGCGCGACAATCCGGCCACCACGCGGGCGCTCTCCGAGCTGAAGCAGACGGCGGAGGGAACCGGCAACCTCGTCCCGAAGATCGGCGCGGCGGTGAAGGCGCGGGCAACGCTCGGCGAGATCGCCAACGCGATGCGCGATGTGTTCGGGGAACACGGTCACTGAACCCCGTGCTGATCAGCGTGCTTCTCCCTGCGAAGGACGCTTCCGCCACGCTCGCCGATGCCCTCCGCGGCGTGCTCGCCCAGCGCGACCCTCCGCCGTACGAGGTGGTGTGCGTCGATGATGCCTCTTCGGATGCGACCCCGGCGATCCTCGCGAGCGCGTCCCGGGCCGATGGTCGCGTGCGCGTAGTGCGCGGAAGCGGCCACGGTCTCGTGGCCGCGCTGAACCTCGGTCTCGCCCACTGCCGCGGCGAGCTGATCGCGCGCATGGACGCGGACGATCTGGTCCACCCGGACCGCCTGCGCCTGCAGGCCGAGATGCTCGCGAAGGATGCGGCGCTCGGCGCCGCCGGAAGCCTCGTCGATTGCATTCCGCGGCCGCCCTCCCCCGGAATGGCGCGCCTCGAGCGGTGGCTCAACCAGACGGTGACCGCCGAGCAATGCCGGAACGCCCGCTTCATCGAGGCGCCCCTCGTCCACCCGAGTGCCACCTTCCGCCGCGACGCGCTGCAGGGGGGCTGGGAAGACCACGGATGGGCTGAGGATTGGGACCTGCAGCTGCGCCTGGTCGAGCGGGGCTGGGCGCTGGCGAAGGTGCCCCAGGTCCTGCTGCAGTGGCGAGATTCGCCTGTCCGCCTCACGCGTACCGGCCCGGCGTATTCGGACCAGGCAATGTTCCGCCTTCGCGCGCATTACCTCGCGCGAGGCCCCCTACGGGGGAGACCGTTCGATATCTGGGGCGCCGGCCCGACCGGAAAGCGCCTGGCGCGCGAATTGGAGGCCCACGGCCTGCGGCCGCGCGCGTTCTACGACGTGGACGGGAGCAAGCGGCTTGCCCGCGGCAGGCCCGTCCGTCTCGAACGAGAGCTTCCGCCTCCCGGTGAAGCGCTGATGTTGTGCGCGGTGGGAGCGGCAGGCGCGCGGGAAGAGATCCGCGGTGTCCTCGAGACGCGCAATTACCGGGAAGAAGCGCACTTCCTGTTTACCGCCTGACCACGTCCGGCTCCGCTGTGGTAATCCCAATCTCGTGGCATCGCTGGAGCCCATCGCTCGCCTGCTTGCGGAGCGCCAGGCGCTGCCCGAACCGTTGCTCCGCCGGGCGCAGAGCGAGTCGCCGACCCGATCCGCATTCCTCACCACGGTCCTGGAGCTGGGAGTCCCGGAAACCGATCTGGTCTCGATGATGTCGGAACAGCTCGGGATCCCGGGCGTCGATCTGGCGCGGACCGCGATCGATCTCTCCGTTCTCGACAGCATTCCCCGCCCCGTGGCCGAGTCCGATCTGGTCCTGCCGCTGTCGGTCGAGGGCGGACGCCTGCATGTCGCGGTCAGCGCGGGGGCCGACAATTTCGACGTGCTGGAGGAGCTGCGCTTCATCACCGGCCAGGAGGTCTCCCCGTACGCCGCCCTCCCCGCATCCTTGATGGAGGCCATCACGGCCTCGTATGACGCGAAGAACCGCGGCGAATCGTCCTGGCGCGGCGGGAGCGTTCGTCCCGACGCGCCGGCTACGTTTGCGGTGATCCTGCCGGAGATCCGCCGCGCTCCGGGCGAGGCTCCGGCAACCGACACCGTGCTCGAGTCGGAAGAAGAGCTGGAGGAGCTCGAAGAGCTGCGCGAACCCGAGGTCGAGCTGGAGGTGGGAGGGGACGACGAGGAAGAAGTGCTCGGCGCCGTCGAGGTGCGCTCGGGCCCCGCGCGCATCCTCGCGGTCGACGACGATTTCGACATCCTCCGGATGCTCGACCGCACCTTGAAGTCCGCGGGGTACGTCGTCGAACTCGCGCGGGACGGGCGCGAGGCGGAACAGAAGCTGAGCTCCGAGCGCTACGATCTGATCGTGCTCGACGCGATGCTCCCACACGTGCACGGATTCGAGCTCTGCGCGCGGCTGAAGGCCAGCGCGCGGACGCGGTCCACGCCCGTGATCCTGGTGAGCGCGGTCTATCGCGGGTGGCGCTATGCGCACGACGCGCGCGAGACGTTCGGAGCCGACGACTACCTGGAGAAACCATTCCATCTCCCTGACCTGCTCCGCCGGGTCGAGGAGCGCCTGTCCGGCGGATCGCAGTCGGGTGCGGCGTCGGCGAAGGCGGACAAGCTCTACCAGGAGGGCATCGATCTGCTCGAGGCGAAGAAGCCTGCAGAAGCGCGCGCCGTGCTGGAAAAGGCGGTCAAGGAAGATCCGTTCGCGCCCCGCGCCCATTTCGCCCTGGCGCGCGCGATGCATGATCAGGGTGAGCTGTTCCACGCCATCACCGCCTACGAACGGGCCATCGAGCTGCGTCCAAACCTCTTCCAGGCCCTGCGCGCGCTGGCCGGCCTCTACGAGCAGAAGGGCTTCCGCCGCAAGGCGGCGGAGGCGCTCGAGCGCGCGGTCCATTCCGCGCCGGACCCGCAGACGCGGGACGCCATGCGCCAGCGGCTGCTCCGGCTGCTCTGACCCCATGGATCCGCGCGCAGGCGTCACGCCGTCGATTCGGAACTTCGCGCATGCCATCGACCGACAACGGCAGGCGCTGGAGCGGATTCCACTGCTCGATGCCGCGCGCGCGGACGTCGCCGAGACAGCCCGGGCGCTCGATGAAGCGGAAGCGGCCGCGATCGCGGTCGGGGCGGGCGACGATCTCGCGCGCTTCGCCGAGGCCGCTCGCGCAGTTTCGATCCCGGTGATGCGCGCCGACCTCCTCGCCGAGGAATTCCGAGTCTACGAATCGCGCGCCGCGGGCGCCGATGCCGTCCTGCTGCGCGCCGCCGGAGCGCCTCCGGAGCTGCTCGCGCGCCTGATCCAGGCCGCCACCTCGACGCACATGGCAGCGTGCGTCGCGTGCGCGGGCCCCGAAGAGATCGCGCGGGCCGCCGCCGCTCGCGCCCCGGTGGTCGCGCTCGAACCCTCGCTGTTGCATCTGGCGGTGCCGCCGCGCATCTTGGTTCTTGCGCTGTCGTTCGCGCCGGCCGTGCGCGGCCGCGCGGACGCGGCGCTGGACCCGAGCCTGGCGGACGCGGCCTCGTTCCGCCGTGCGCTCGGCGAAGAGGACCACTGATGCCGCCCCCGTTTCGCAAGCACGTCTTCATCTGCCTCAACGAGCGGCCGCCGGAATCGGAGAAGGGCGACTGCACGCGCAAGGGCTCGCCGGAGCTGCTGAAGAAGTTCAAGGCGGCGCTGCGCGCCCGCGGGCTCGATGAGGAGATCCGCGCGAACAAGGCGGGTTGCCTCGACAATTGCGAGAACGGCTGCTCGGTGGTCGTCTATCCGGACGCAGTCTGGTACGGCCATGTGACCGAGGCGGACGTGGAGGAGATCGTCGAGAAGCACCTGGTTCAGGGCGAGCCCGTGGAGCGGCTGCGGCTGTTCCGCGGCTAGAGCGCTCTAATTGACGAACCGCGACCTCTCGCGCAGCCGGCGGACGAGCGCGCGCAGCGACGTCGCGTCTGGCGCATTCGGGTCCAGGCTGAGCACTCTTTCCAGATCCGCCGCCGCTGCCGCCGACCCGCCGAGCTGCTCGAAGAGCTGCGCCCGCTCGCGCAGCCCGCGCACGTTGTCCGGGGCCAGCAGCAGCAGCCGATCCACCGCGGACAGGGCGCGGGGGATGTCGTTGCGGCCCTCGTAGACGGAGCGCAGGTTCTGCAGCATCCGCACCAGGATCTCGCGCGGCTTCACAGCCCGCAGCAGCCGGGGATCGAAGCGGACCTGATCTCCGACGGCGGAGACGAGGCGCCGCTTCAGCTCCTCGGTTCCGAGGAGCTGTCCGCGATGGAACGGGTCGATGATCAGCTCGCCTTCTGCCAGTCTCACCTTGCAGAGGAAGTGGCCGGGAAATCCGACCCCCTCCACCGTGAGCCCGCAGCGGCGCCCGACCTCCATGTACACGATGCACAAGGTGAGCGGGATTCCCACGCGACGCTCGAGCACTTCGTTCAGGAAGCTGTTGCGGGGGTCGTAATAGTCCGCCTGGTTGCCGCAGAAGCCGAGCTCGTGGAAGAGGTACGCGTTCATGCGGCCAACCCTGCGTTCGGGAATCGCCCCGGCAGGCAGACCCGCCTGGACGCCGTCGGCGAGTCGGTCGAGCAGGCGCAGGTAGTGGCCCTCGTCGAGGTCGGGATACTCCTCCCGCGCTACCGCCAAAGCGGCCCGGACCAGATCGATCGGCTCCTGCGCGATGAACCGCCGCAAGAGCGTGCGTGAAGTGTCAGCCCCGTCCATCAGCGTCCCAGAGCGCGTCTCATGGTCTGTACAGTCCCAAACGTACGCAAAGCCGAACTTCGTGCGGCAGCAGTCATGCTAGCACGCGTTCAGAACGCCTCGTTCACCAGGCGCTCGAAATCCACTTGCGTCACCGGCCGCGGGTTGGAGAGATGGCAGGCATCCGCCAGCGCTTTCTCCACGATCTTCGGGATCATGTCGCGGCGGACTCCGGCCTGCGACAGCCTGCGCGGGAGGCCGCAGGCCCCTCGGAGGTCGTCGACCAGCTCGGCGCAGAGATGGGCCCTTTCTTGCGGCCCCATCTTGGGGTCCGCGCCGAGCGCGACGGCGGCATCGGCGAGCCGTTCCTCCGCCACCGCGCGATTGAAGCTCACCACCGTGGGGAGCATCAGCGAGTTGGCGAGGCCGTGGTGCGTCCCGGCGACCGGGGTGAGCGCGTGCGCGACGGAGTGACACGCTCCGAGCCCTTTCTGGAAAGCGATCGCCCCGAAGGTGCTCCCGAGCAGCATCTGCTCGCGCGCCTCGAGGTCCTTGCCGTCGTGCACGGCCCGCTCGAGATGCGCCGATATCCGGCGCAGGCCGTCGATGGCGATGGCGTCCGCCAGCGGGTGCTCGCCCTTGGCGACGTATGCCTCCAGGTTGTGCGTCAGCGCGTCCATTCCCGTGGCGGCGGTGATGAACGGAGGAAGCCCGACCGTCAGCTCGGGATCGAGGAGCGCGGCCCTCGCCATCAGGAATGGGGAGAAGATGACGGTCTTGGTACCGTCGATCACCAGCACGGTGCTGCGGCCTACCTCGCTTCCGGTGCCCGCCGTGGTCGGCACCTGCAGGATCGGCGGAATGCGAGCGGTGATTCGCGCGTCGCCGCCCTTGGCGTCGTCGTACTGCGGAAGGGGCGGCTCGTGGTGCACCAGCAGGGCGATCGCCTTCGCCATGTCGAGCGATGCGCCGCCCCCGAAGCCGAGGACGCTGTCGGCGCCCGCCGACCGATAGGCTTCGATGCCGCGCAAGGCGTCGCGATCGGTCGGGTTCGCTTCGAACTCGCTGAAGACCTGCGCCTTGATCCCCGCCTGTTCGAGGAGCGGTGTGACGAACTGGAGGAGCCCGGCCTGGAGGATGCCTTTGTCCGTCACCAGCAGCGGCCGCGAGGCCCCGGCGCGCTTCAGCTCGGCCGGCAGCTCCCGGATCGATCCCCTTCCGTAGAGGATCCGGGTGGGAAAGCTCATCACGGCGGTCATGTGCACCCTCTCAGATGATCTCGAAGTACCGCTCCAGCTCCCACCGCGTCACCGCGCCTTCGAACTGCCTGCATTCCCACTCTCGCGTCTTGACGTAATGGTCGACGAACGTCGAGCCCAGCAAATCGCGCGCTTCCTTCGATCCGGAAAGGCGGGCGGTCGCCTCCCGCAGCGTCGCCGGAAGCGGCTCTCCCTTCGCGTCATACCCATTCCCTTCCGTTTCCGGCGGGAGCGGCAGCTCCCGCTCGATCCCGTAGAGACCGCTCGCGACCGACGCCGCCATGGCGATGTATGGATTCATGTCTGCGGCCGCCAGCCGGTACTCCACCCGGGTCGCGCTCGGCGAGCCGGGGATCACGCGCAGCGCGGTCGTGCGGTTCTCCACTCCCCAGGTCGCCATCGTCGGCGACCAGGCGCCTCGCACCATGCGCTTGTACGAATTGATGGTCGGCGCGATCAGCGCGGTGAAGGCCGGCATCAGCGCCACCTGACCAGCGACGAAGTGCTGCAGGGTCTTGCTCATCCCGCGCGGTGCTCTCGGATCGAGGAACGCGGACTCGCCGGCGGCGGTCCAGAGCGACTCGTGCAGGTGGCCGCTGCACCCCGGCAGCTCCTTGTTCCACTTCGCCATGAAGCAGGGCATCACGCCGTGCCGGGCGCAGATCTCCTTCACCGCCGTCTTGAACAGCGCTGCCTTGTCGCCCGCCCGCATGAGGCCGTCGTAGCGGAGGGCCGCCTCGTACACGCCAGGACCGGTTTCGGTGTGGAAGCCCTCGAGCTCGACGTCGAACGCGGCGAGCTTTTCCAGAAGGTCGTGGACCAGCGGCGCATTCTCGGAGGCGCGAAGCCAGGAATATCCGAACATCCCGGGCGAGAGCGGATTCATACCGGCATAGCCCTTCGCCCGCACCGACTCCGGCGTCTCCTTGAAGAGGAAGAACTCGTACTCGGAAGCGCACTTGACCGAGAATCCCATCGCCCGCGCCTTCTGCTCCACCTTCTGCAGCACGCCGCGAGGCGAGACCGGCACGTCGAAGTCGAGAAGGAACGCGGCCGTCGCTTCCTCCCAGGGAATGCGGCGGTACGTGGACAGGTCCACGGTCGCGTGCGCGTCCGGATATCCGGTGTGCCAGCCGGTCACGGAGACGTTGTCGTACAGCGCATCCCCGCTGTCCCACCCGAAGATCACGTCGCAGAAGCCCAGGCCGCCCTCCGCTACGCCCCAGAACTTGTCGAGCGATACGTACTTTCCACGCAGCACGCCGTCGACGTCGAATCCGCCCAGCTTCACCTTGCGGATCTCATGCTTGCGGAACTCCTCCCGCAGTTGCTCGATCTTCGCCTTGCGCGGTTTGGCCGCATCCATGGCACAGGAGCGTGAGGGCAGCGGCGCTGCGCGTCAAGGGCGCCCGGGTTAGATTGTGACGAGGATGCAGGACCGCCTGTCCGCTGCCCGACTTCTCATCGTCCAGACCGGGTCCACGCGCCTGCACGGCGACTATCCGCGCTGGTTCGAGCGCGCGCTGGGCTTCGAGATGCCGGTGGTGCGCGCCCACGCAGGCGAACAGCTCGGGCCCGCTCTCGATCGAGCGCGGCCGCAAGGGATCATCGTCACCGGATCGCCGCTCAGCGTGATCGAGAAGGCGCCCTGGATGCTGCAGCTCGGCGACGAACTGTTGCGCGCGGGCGAGCGCGGCACGCCGGTCCTGGGCGTGTGCTTCGGCCACCAGCTGCTCGCGCGCGCCGCTGGAGGAGACGTGGTGCAGAACCCACGCGGGCGGGAGATCGGGACGGTGAGCGTGCAGCTCACGGACGCGGGACGGAAGGACCCTCTCTTTGCCTGGGCGGGCGGCCCGGAGATCCAGGTGCAGGCGACGCACGTCGACGCGGTGGATCCCCTTCCCGCTGCCGCGACCGTCCTCGCCTCGAACGAGAACACGGCCGCGCAGGCGTATCGGCTCTCGGAGACCGTCGCGGGCGTCCAGTTCCACCCCGAGCTGTGGGGGGCGGCGATGCGGGACCTGATCCTCTCGCGGCGGGACAAGCTCGCCGCCGAAGGGCGGGACCCGGAGGCGCTTTCCGCCCGGGTGCGCGAGGTCGAGGCGGGCGCCGTCCTCCGCGCATTCGCCGCCCAAGCGCAGCAGTCGTAACTCAGTCCGACAGCGCCTCGATACACGCGTCCAGCCGCTGGCGGAAGTCGTCGCCGGCGTCGATGAACTGCAGGCCCGCTCCGGCGACGCGCCCGCTGCTGCGCGCCTGCGCGGCGGTCACCGAGTGCACCACCTCCGCGCGCGTCTTCACCGGCGACAATCCGTCGGGCAACTCGACCGAGAGCTCGACGATCTCCCTCAGCTCCGGCGGATTGTCGGTTGCGATGAAGATGCCGCCACGGCTGATGTTCTCGGAGTAGGCGACGAGGAAGTCGTGCGATGAGGTCCAGCCGACCCGCAGCTTCGCTGGAACCCGCGGATAGGCGCGCGGCTTGTCGGCGTGCGCGATCTGCTCGCTGCGCGCGGGCCGCCCCGGACCGGCCACGCCGCGGCTGCGCAGGATGACGTCGAGTAAACTCCGCGCGTCGTCCGGCAGCTCGTCGAATTGCACCCAGAAACCGGATTTCTTGACAGGCTCCACGGTACGCGGGCCAACGGTGCCTTTGGCGTCGAGTGGCCTCGGAGAGCCTGGCAAGGAGAGCGAGAGCTGCAGCCGCGATCCTTCCTTCGGCGCCAGCAGCGAACGGATGAACGCGCCCTCTGCGCCGATGCGGCTGGTGGTGGTCTGCATGGAGAGCCCGCCCCCGGAGAACCTCACCGGAACGACGAGCTGGACGGTAGTTGGAGCCATGGACGGGGGCACCAGGGTAACACGGGTTTACACCGCCGCACCGCTTTGGTACCG
>Ga0070699_100002839_pt1 | contig 15454 bp, 15 predicted proteins | sample KBSK1503metaG_FD_65473 | JGI IMG/M metagenome (GOLD analysis project Ga0070699, IMG submission 65473) | Corn, switchgrass and miscanthus rhizosphere microbial communities from Kellogg Biological Station, Michigan, USA - KBS K1-50-3 metaG | ecosystem: Host-associated > Plants > Roots >...
ACGGCGCGCAACGCCGCGATCGACCGGATTCGGCGCGCGAAGCGGCTCGTCGCGAAGACCGAACAGCTGGGCCGGGACGTCGCGCTGGATTCGACCATTGGGGGTCGATGGGGCGAGGAGATGACACAGACGGACGGCATCGACGATCGACTCCGGCTGATCTTCACGTGCTGCCATCCGGCGCTTGCGCCGGAGGCGCAGGTCGCGCTCACGCTGCGCACCCTCGGCGGCCTCACCACGCCCGAGATCGCGCGCGCGTTTCTGGTCCCCGAGGTGACCCTCGCGCAGCGGCTCGTCCGGGCGAAACGCAAGATCCGCGATGCCGGCATCCCGTACCGCGTGCCGCCCGTCGAGGTCCTGCCGGAGCGGCTCGACGCGGTCCTGCGCGTGCTGTACCTCATCTTCAACGAGGGCTACAGCGCGACCGCCGGTGACGCCCTGGTGCGACGCGAGCTCTCGGGCGAAGCGATCCGCCTCGCGCGGATCGTGGCCGACCTCATGCCCGGCGAGCCCGAGGCCATCGGGCTGCTCGCACTGATGCTGCTCCACGACGCGCGGCGCGAGGGCCGCACCGGCCCGGGCGGCGAGCTGGTGCTGCTCGAGGACCAGGACCGATCGCGCTGGGATCGCACCGCGATCGACGAAGGCCAGCGGCTCCTGGATCGAGCGCTTCGCCTGGGCCGCGCCGGGCCGTACCAGGTCCAGGCGGCCATCGCCGCGCTCCACGACTCCGCCGAACGCCCGGAGGCGACCGACTGGCGCGAGATCGCGGCGCTGTACGCCCGCCTCGCTGCGATCTCGCCGTCACCGGTGGTCGAGCTCAATCGTGCCGTGGCCGTGGCGATGGCCGAGGGCTTCGACGTCGGCCTGCGGCGGCTCGACGCACTGGCCGGCAACGAGCAGCTCGCCGGCTACCCGTACTACCACTCGGCCCGCGCAGACCTGCTGCGCCGCCTCGGCCGCCCGGCGGAGGCGATCGCGGCCTATCGCGTCGCCCTGGCGCTGACCACGAACGAGGTCGAGCGGGGCTTCCTCGGCCGGCGGATCGCCGAGCTCGGAGGCGCGCGCCCGAACTGAGCCCTCCGCGCGTGGGCGTCGGCTCGCTCGCGGCCCCGCGAGGCGATTGCAACGAGCCCGCCAGCAGCGCGGGCATGCGCGTGGCCGCCCGGGTTGCACCATCCCCTCAGCCCATCTCCGAATGGGCGGGAGGAGCGATGCGCAGAGAATCCCTGAGCTGGGCGGCCCGCGGGATCGGGCTGGCGATCGGTGTCGGCCTCGTGCTCGTTGCGGCCGGCCTGCTCGTGGCGGCGCGGGATGTCGTTCTGCTGGTCTTCCTGGCCGTGCTCCTCGGCGCTGCCCTCGAACCGCTCGTCGCCATGATCGCGGCTGGACGGGGCTCGGTCGCGGGCTCTCCATCGTGATCGTCTACGCGGTGTTCCTCGCCGCGGTGGTCGGGATCGCGGTGTTCATCGTGCCGGCCGCATTGGTCCAGTTGGGCGCGGCGCTGGCGAGGCTCCCGGCCTTCCTGGAGCAGGTTCGGGCCTGGGGCTCGAACCTCCGGCCGAGCGCGCTTGGCGATGGCATCAGCTCGCTCGTCGACGCAGTCAAGGCGCCATTCGAGACGTCGGCGCCGCCGGACCCGGACAGCGTCCTCAGCGCCTCGCTGGTCGTGGGACAGGTCGGCGCGTCGCTGATCACGCTGCTGTTCCTGGTCTTCTTCTGGCTCACGGAGCGGCCGCGCCTGCAGCGCTACGCGCTCGCGTTCCTGCCTGCGGGCCGCAGGTCGGGCATCCGCGACGCCTGGAATGACGTCGAGGCGCGGCTCGGCCAGTGGGCCCGTGGGCAGCTCGTCCTGATGGCGGCGATCGGCATCGGCACCGGCATCGCCTACAGCGTGCTCGGCCTGCCCGCCGCGCTCCTGCTGGGCCTCATCGCCGCACTCACCGAGATCATCCCGATCGTCGGCCCGCTGCTCGGGGCGATCCCGGCCGTGTTGATCGCCACGACGATCTCACCGGAGACGGTCGTCCTGACCGTCGGGATCTACCTCGTCCTGCAGCTGATCGAGGGCAACGTCCTCGTCCCGATGATCATGCGCAACAGGGTCGGCCTGTCGCCATTCCTGGTTCTCGTCAGCCTGCTCGTCGGGGGCACGGTCGGCGGGCCGCTCGGGGCGATCGTCGCGATCCCCCTCGTCGCGGGCGTCACCGTCGTGCTGGGGCGGCTCCAGGACCGGGAGACGCCGGTGCCGATCGATCCAGCCGGCGCCGAGACCTCAGGCGCGGGGACGCAGGCCGAGCCCCAGCAGACGCCGCCCGAGTCGCCGCCACCCAAGCGGCGGCGGCGCCGCTCCGGCGCCGAGGTCAGCCGCGCGTGAGCCCCTTCGGCGCCTCGCGCATCAGGCCGATGTTGTTCCCGTCGGGATCCGTGACGAAGGCGAGCCACAGGTCGTAGTCGTCCGTGCCGAAGACGATCTCGGGGCGCTCGCGGACCGCGGCACCTCGCGATTCCAGGAGCTCGAGCGTGGCGGTCACGTCGGCCACCCGGAAGTACAGCGTGGCGGCGCCGTCGAACCCCGGCTCGGTCGGCTTCGCCAGGTACAGCCGGACGCCGTGGGCGTCGATGAAGGCGTTGCCCGGAAAGCGGAACAGCAGCGGCAGGTCCAGCACACCCTCGTAGAACGCGACCGCCCGATCGAGGTCGGTGACGGGGACAAGGATCTGCATGATCGGCCCGAGCGGGCGGGTGCCCTCGGTCATCAGCCCGGCGCCACGGAACGCACGAACAGGACGATCGCGGCGCCGACACCCGCGAGGGCCACCAGTGCCGGGCCGCGGCGCGGGTCGCGATGCTGCGACTCCGGCAGCAGGTGCCCGGCGCCGATGGCGATGAACGCGCCGCCGAACGTGGCCAGGAGCAGCCCCAGCGTGCCCGGCTGGATGGTGATCAGCGTGCTGAGCGCGGCCCCCGCGATCGGCGCGATCGCGTCGAGCACGAGCAGCACGACGGCGAGCCGCTCGCCACGCGCGGCATCGAGGGCGAGGGTGACCACGTTCATGCCGTCGGCGAAGTCGTGGGCGAGCACGGCGAAGAGGACGATGAACCCGATCTCGAGGCCCGCCTGGAAGGCGAGGCCGATGGCCAGGCCGTCGAGCGTGCTGTGCACGATCAGGCTCGCGGGCGGCAGGATGCCCAGCAGCGTCGGCGGGCCGCCGCGGCCGCGCGGCTGGGCCATCGCGGCGGAGCGCGCCGCGTCGTGGTCGTGGCCCGCCTCGCCCGCGTGGTCGGGCGCGTGGTCGTGCGAGCCGGCGTGTTCGAAGCTCCACTGGTGGAGGAAGGCCTCGATCAGGCTGAAGCCGATGAACCCTATGACGGCCGCGACCCCGACCTCGAGCACGTGGTCCTCGCCCGCGAGCTGGAAGGCTTCGGGCAGCAGGTCCGCGACCGCCGTCGCGACGACGACCCCGGCGGCGAGGGCCATGAACGCATGGAGCCGATGCCGCAACCGCAGCGCGGCGAAACCACCCGCCAGGGTGGAGAAGAAGGGGAGGATCGCGGCCGCCAGCACGTCCGGCCCATGGTATGGGCGGCGACCCCGCCCGAATCAGTCGGGCGAGACGATCCGAAAGCCGATGTGGTGGTCGGCGTAGGTCGGCGCATCCTCGTCGAGCCGGAATGCCGCTCGCGCGATGAACGCGCCCGCGTCGTCGGGCGGGCCCCACCAGCCGCCCTTCTCGATCTTCCTGCCGCCGGTCGCTGGCCCGGTCGGGTCGTCGCGGACCCCCTGCCCGTAGTAGTCCCGGCTCCACCAGTCGGCGACCCACTCCATCGCGTTGCCGGCCATGTCCAGGGCGCCGACCCAGCTCGCGCCCTTCGGGTAGCTGCCGACCGCCACCGGGCCCGTCGCGCCGTCGACGTTGGCAAGTGTTGGATCGAAGGCGTCGCCCCACGGGTAGACGCGCGAGTCGGGGCCGCGGGCGGCGAACTCCCACTCCGCCTCGGTGGGCAGGCGTCCGCCGCGCCAGGTCGCGTAGGCCTGCGCCTCGTACCAGGTCACGCAGACCTGGGGCTCGTCGGGCCGCTGGTCGAGGCACGGCCTGGGGAGCGGGATGGCGCCCATGCCTCTACGCCACACCCGGCCGCTCTCCGACCAAAGAGCTTCGTCGTCGTAGCCGCCGGCCGCCTTGAACGCCGCGAACTGGGCGACGGTCACCTCGGTCGAGTCGATCCAGTAGCCGCGGCTCAGGGCGACCTCGTGGGCCGGGTGCTCGCTCCGGAACGTCGCGGCGGCCCATCCGGGCGGCGTCGCAGAGCCCTCGTCGGAGCCCATCCGGAAGCTGCCGCCAGGGACCCAGACCTGGGGCACCCCGTGGGCATCCTCGCGAGCCGTGCCGGGATCGCGCTGGGGTGACGGCTCGGCGGACGGCGCCTCGGTCGTGCCGGGCGTCGCGGTCCCGGGCGGCACCGAGCCGCGAGCGCCGCATGGCGTGGGCTCGGGCGGCTGTGCGCACGTCGAGGCCCCGGGCGCGATGCCTTGTCCGGCGGGCCCGGCACAGCCACTCACCGCGGCGAGGACCAGTGCGCAGCCGAGGGCGCGAATCGACGTGGCTCGACCCATCCGGACCTGTACGCCCGAAAGGCCTCGTTTCTTGCCATTGGCCGGCGATACGCTCCGGCCATGGACCCAATCCGGTTCCGCAGCCGCATCCGCTTCTGGAACCCCGAGAAGCAGAGCGGCCTCGCGGTCGCCGACATTCCGGGAGAGAACGTCGCGACGATCGGCGGCCTGAAGCAGCAGCGCGTTCACGGCCGCATCGGCCCGGCCGCGTTCACCTCCAACGTCATGCCTGCCGGCGGTGGGCGCCTGGCGCTCAGCGTCAGCAAGGCCATGCAGCAGGCGGCGAAGGTGGGCATCGGCGACGAGATCGAGGTCGAGATCACGGCGGTCGGGCGCGACTGAGTCGCGCCGGAGCTAGCGCCTCCCGGGTCGGCGCAGGCCGACCGCGAGCAGCCCGATCGCGACGACGGCAAGTAGCGCGCCGCCGATCCAGACCGGCGCGGGCAGTCCGAACAGGGTCGCATTCGAGGCCGGCGGCGGGCTCGCGGGTAGCGCGCTGCCGAGCGGCGGGAGGCTGCCGGGCGCAGCTTCGGTGGGAGCGGCAGTCACGGGCGCGCCGCTCGGCGCCTCGGAAGCCGAGGGGCTGGCGGACGGCTCGCCCGACTTGCCCGGGCCGGACGAGGCGGACGGCACGACCGCCGTCGTGAAGTTCGCCCAGAGGTATTCCCGGGTCGTCAGGCCCGACGCGTGGATCTTGGCGGCCAGGTCTCGGCCGAAGTAGCGGTAGTGCCACGGCTCGTACCGGTAGCAGGTCAGCGCCCGTTTGCCCCTCGGATAGCTCATGAGCCAGCCGTACTTCCAGGCGTTCTTCGAGAGCCACTTGCCCGCCCCCACCTCCTCGGTGACGAAGACCGATTGGCCGGCCGGCGCGAAGTCGATGGTGATGCCGAGCTGGTGCTCCGAGTGGCCCGGACGCGCGGAGAAGGTGATGGCGCGGTTGAAGCCATAGCCGTCGACGTAGCTGTTGAACAGCGCCTGCTGCGTCCTGTAGCTCCGGTACGAGCTGACGTTGCCGAGGGGCGTGCCAGCCTTGGCCGCGGCAGCGGCCATCGCCGCCAGGTCGTCGAACGCGAGCTGCCGGATCTGTCCGCCGCCGGTGACGCCGGCGTTGCTGATCGAGACGAGATCCGGTGGCTTGTAGTCGGGCCCGACGGTGAGGATCCAGTCGACGAGCGTGGTGCTCCAGCTGTCGTAGTCCTTTGGAGCCGTCAGGATGTCGTCGAGGCGGCACGCGGGCAGCGGCCCGGCGCCGAGGGCAGCTGGGGGCGCGCCGGCAGGGATGGTCAGCAGCGCAGCGCCCAGGGCGAACGAGGCAGCGAGCGAGCGCGCGGTCCGGAGCATCCGCGGGGAGCCTAGACGAGGCGCCGCCGGCCTGTCATCGGCGCTCGTCGGGCACGCGGCCTACCATCCGCGCGTGCCGCGAGCCGACCTGCAGACTCGCTCCCCCCTCCCGGCCACCCCGTTCACCCGCGCAGTCGCGGCTGCCCTGGTCGCCGCGGTCATGATCGGTGCCTGCGACAACCCGAGCCCGACCCCGTCGCCCGCGGCGATCACGTCCCCGACGCCGGGCGCTTCGGCCGGGCCGTCGCCCAGCGTCCAGCCGAGCGCCACTTCTGTCGCGATCACCGAGTTCCCGCTTGCCGTCGTTACCGGGCTCACGAATCTCAAGGCGGTCATCGGCATCGACGAGATCGGCGACCTCGCCGCGAAGGGCGCCCTCGTCGTGCCCTGCGGCGTCGCGATCGAGGAGCCGGCGATCACGAGCACGGCCGCGTGCGTGGCCGCAGACAAGATCGCTGCGACAATCGAGGCCCGCCAGAAGACCGTCGCGCTGCTGCCACCGGGGCTTGTCGAGCCCTCGACGAAGGTCCTGCCGATCGCGGGCGACGGGCCGTACGGGCTGTTCGGGCCGGACCTGTTCGGCGGGCCTGCGTCGCGGGCACTGCCCTATCCGATCACGGGACGAGCGACGGGCGACCCTGTCCTCGACGGGGCGTGGACGAACCTGGACCAGGCGCAGCTTTGGACGTTGACGGAGACCGGCAGCCTGTGCGCCGATCGGCTGGGCGCGTACGCGGCCCTCAAGCTCGGCAAAGGCTGGGACTGGGTCTTCAACGGCGGCACGGCGCGCTACGACCGCAAGCCCTTCAACAACCCGAATCCGCCAGCGGGGATCAGCAGCCAGCCAATCGTGAAGCCGATCGACACCGGCAACGACGGTGCGACGGCAAAGGTCGTCAGCGGCTCGGATATCACCCTCGGCAATCTCAAGTGCCCCATCCTGCCCAACAAGGACTGGGCACCGAGCTACACCGGAGCGCCGAGCCTCTCGGTCCCGGAGACCGTGCTCGCTCGCTGGGAGAAGTTCCTCGGGATCGACGCCGTCTACCTCCCGGCGGATCACCAGAGCGATCGGGGAGTCCGCGGCATCCGCTCGACGCTCAAGCTGCTCGACGACCATGGCTTTCCACACACGGGCCTCGGGATGAATCTCGATCAAGCGCTGCAGCCCGCCGTGGTCGACGTGGCTGGCCACAAGGTGGCGTTCGTCGCCTGGAACAACGTCCCCGGTCCGGCAAAGGCCGCCGCGACGACGCCGGGGGTTGCATGGCTCAACAAGGCGAACGTAGACGCCGCGGTCGGGCGCGCGAAGGCGACTGGCGCCGACATGATCGTTTGCGACCCGCAGTGGTGGGGCCCCGACGAGTATCGACCCGACCTTTCGCCCGGCCAGACCAAGGCCGTCGGCTGGATGGACGCGGCAGGCTGCAATCAGGTCCTTGCGGGCGGACTTCACGTCTCTGGCGCGGTCTACCTCCGTCAGTCCGCGAACGGCGTCAGCCTTGTCGACACCGGGCCCGGCAACTTCCAGTACGGCCAGGACTGGTCGCAGGACACCCAGGAGGGCGTCGTGATCGAGCTCAGCTTCCGGGGCACGACGCTCGTGAACGTCCGGCTACACCCGTACGTGATGATCCTCGCCGCCCGCGCGGCGCTCCTCGACCCGGAGGGCGACGGCCATTACGTCCTCCAGCGGATCTGGAAAGACTCGGAGCTCGACTACCGGCAGTGACCGCCCGGCCTCCGGCGCGGGACCTACACTCGCCCGCCGTGAAGCCAGCTGACCTCGGCGCGATCGTCGATCGAAACATCGCGTTGGGCGCCTTCGATGGCGTCGCGCTTGCGGTCCTGCGCGGGGGCGATCCTGTCTTCGAGCGCTTCGCCGGCGACGCGGCGCCCGGTCTCCCTGCCGGACCGACCGTGCTCTGGCCACTTGCCTCGATCACCAAGCTGTTCACCGCGGCAGCGGTCATGGGCCTGGTCGAGCTGGGCGAGCTGACCGTCAACACCCCGGTGTGGCAGATCGTGCCCGAGTTCAGCGGCAACGGCCGCGAGGACGTCCGCGTGCGACACCTGCTCACCCACACCTCGGGCCTGCCCTACGAGTCGGCCGAGATGGGCGCCCGCCTCGCCGCGCACACGAGCGTCGCGGCGCTCATCGACGAGGGCTACGAGGCTCGTCTGCTGTTCGCGCCGGGGACGCGCTTCCAGTACAGCGACTTCGCCTACGGCCTTGCCGGGCGGGTTGCCGAGATCGTTGCCGGCAGGCCCTACCCGGAGGTCGTCCGCGCGCTCGTGCTGGAACCGATGGGCCTGGCCGATACGTTCATGCTCCCCGACGAGGGCGGCTCGGGCCGGATCGCGGCCGTACGCGGCGTGTTCAACGATGGCACCGACGGCGCGATGTACAACTCCGCCTACGGTCGGTCGCTCGCGCACCCGGCGTTCTCCGCCGTCAGCACGCTCGGCGACATGGTCGGGTTCCTGCGGCACTTCGCCCCCGGCGGCCCGAGGACGCTCGCGGACGCAACCGTGCGGGCGATGATCAGCCTCCAGACTGCGGGCGCGCCCGGGGAGCACCCGTTGCTCGACGGCTTCCCGCGGGACGCCGTGATCCCGTGGGGCTTCGGCTTCGCCCTCCAGACCGAGGCTGCCCCGGCCGTCTTCTCGGAGCTCGCGTCGTTCTCGACGTTCGGCCATCCGGGCGCGAGCGGCTGCCAGATCCTGGTCGATCCGGTCGCGGACCTGCTGGTGGTGCTGCTGACCAACAGGCACATCCTGACCGGGCGCGATACGTGGCTTCGGCGCCAGCAGGAGATCGTGAACGCCTGCTTCGCGCTCGCGCCGTAGCGCTGTTCTGGGCCGCTGCTACCGACTGGTGGCCGCGGCCCCTATCCCGTTGTACTTGCGCCGGTAGACCGCCGGCGTCAGGCCCGTGGTCCGGCGGAACAGGCGCCGGAAGAACGCCGGATCTTCGTAGCCGACCTGGTAGCCGATGTCGTCGATCGCGTCCTCCCCGCGCTCGATGAGGTCGCGCGCCTTCTCGATCCGGATCCTGTGGACGTGCTCGATCGGCCGGCGCCCGGTCGCGGCGACGAACCTTCGGGCGAATGTCCTCGGCGTCAAGCCGGACTGCTCGGTCATCGCCGAGACAGGGCTCGCACCCGCGTAGTTGGCGTCGATCCAGGCAAGCGAGTCCCGGATGACAGCGTCCCCGACGATCTGGGGTTGCGTGGGGGCCGCGAACGGGAGCTGTCCGTCCTCGTGGCCCGACAGCAGGTACACCTTCGCGGTCCGGATCGCGTGCTCGGGGCCGCATAGCCGCCGAATCAGGTGGAGCGCGAGGTCCTGCCACGCGGTCACGCCCCCGGCCGTGATGAGCCCCTCGGACTCGTGGCTGAGGTCGAGGATCGCGTTCGGGAGCAGCCTGACCAGCGGGTACTCCGAGGCGAACAGGTCGCGGTAGGCCCAGTGGCTCGCGCATGAGCGGCCGTCCAGCAGGCCCGCCTCCGCGAGGAGGATGGCGCCGGTGCAGACCGACGCGACGAGGGCGCCCTTTGCGTGCATTCGCTGCAGCCACGCGGCTTCCGTCGCCCAGTTGCCGTGCGGCGCCGCGTCGATCGGGGCATACATGTCACAGGCGACGATGACGTCGAAGTGGTCCGTGTCGGCGATTGCGGCCGAGGGTTCGACCAGCACGTTGCCGAAGCAGCGGAACGGCTCGCCAGTCGCGGCGACGACCGACACGTCGAGCAGCGCGTCGCCGGGTTTGCCCGTGAGCATCTCCGGGTACATCGACCCGACCGAGAGCAGGACGTCGTACAGGCCGTAGAGCACCGAGGCAGACGACTCCGGGGCTGCAAGGATCGCCAGCCGTGGCCGAGCTGTCACTTATCCCTCGTTTCGGTCAAATCCTTCGCTGGCAGCATCGCATAGTCAGTCGCCCCTGAGGCCATCAGTCCACGAGGTATCGCTGGCGGGCAGCGGCGTCGCGCACCGTCCCGGCCCGCCGCCTCGCGCGCACGCCAAGCACGGCTCGAACAAAGAGGGATGGAGCCGACACTCGGATTTGAACCGAGGACCTGCTGTTTACGAAACAGCTGCTCTACCGCTGAGCTATGTCGGCACGGCGGCAAGAATAGCCGACCGTTTCAGAGAGAGGCCCGATCCAGTTCACCCCGCCAGGAGTGCAGCGGCCTCCTCCTGCTCAGGCATTGACGCGCTGGCGGGCAGCGCACCGATGAGCTCCCGGAGAACGCCTGGAAGGACGTGCCGGGGTGCCTGTCGCCGGGGATCGTGAAGTGCGCGTCCGGCAGATCTCGCGGCATACCGACGGACCAGCGTCGATCCCCTCGTAGGTCGTATCACTGCTTCGTCGACTCGTGGGGACGTGATCGGGCCACGCGGGCGCCGCCGCTGTCGATCGACGGTCGTGGCGCACTGCGGCGACTAGCATGCGGTTGATGCGTGGACGGTCGCGGCCGTGATCGAAGCTGAGCGGCTCGACCCGCGTGGGCCGGAGCGGGTCGAGGCGTTCAGCGACGGAGTCTTCTCGATCGCCATCACTCTGCTCGTCCTCGAGATCCGCGTTCCGAATCTCGGCGAGGGCGCGACGCCGCAGAAGCTGATCGATGCGCTGTCCGCGCAATGGCCGAGCTACATCGGCTATCTCGTCAGTTTCCTGACAATCGGCAACGCATGGATCAACCACCACAACCTGTTCCGGCTCGTTGGGCGTGTCAGCCACGGCCTCCTCATAACAAACCTGCTCCTGCTCATGGCGGTCGGCTTCCTGCCGTTCCCGACGGCGCTCCTGGCGGACACGCTCGGCAAGTCGGGCGAGCAGGTCGGGGTGGTGGTCTATGCGGGCACGTTCGTGTTCACGGCGGTCATGTTCAACTTGCTGTGGCTGTCGGTGAAGAAGGTGCTCCGACCGGAAGTGCCCAGATCGGTGATCGAGGCGATCAACCGCAGCTACCTCCTCGGGCCGCCGATCAGCATTGCGGCGCTGGTCATCGCCTTCGTGAACCCGACGCTCGGGATTCTGGTGATCGGCGGCCTCATGGTGCTCTACCTCCTGCCACGGGCTTCGGGCACCTGACCGACGCTGCGCTTACGTACGACTCGGAGTAGCCGTGCCCGGTGCGGGTGCCGATGATGTGCTCAGCGCGCGAAGATGCCGGGGGTGCCGCGCAGCCGGAGCTGGAGGGTTCGGATGCGTACTCGCTTCTCAATTGCGGCCGCCCTGATGCTGCTTGCGCTGACGCTACCGCCCGGCGTGTCCGCGGCGTCCGGCGTGCCGAACAACGAGCCGGACGGGGCAATCGCGGTCACCGCGATCCCGTATTCCAATACGCAATCCACGTCCAAGGCGACCGCGAACGACGCCGATGGTGGCTGCGGCGCCGGCGGTCAGGACCAGGCGACAGTCTGGTACACGCTGACCCTGGCGGAGGCCACGCGGGTCATCGTGGATGCGTCCGCCAGCTCGTACTTTCCCGGGGTCAACATCTACACCGCCGGCCCGGGGAGTGACATCCTGACCTGCTCTGGCGGCGCGGCGATCTTCGATGCGGCCGCGGGACAGACCTACTCCATCATGATCGCCGACATCGACGGGGGCCGGAACGGCGGTCGGCTCGTGGTCTCCATCGGCGAGGGACCGCCCGCCTTCGAGCTGGGAGTGTCGCTCGATCCGAACGTCACGCTCGACCCCGCAGCGGGTTCCCTCACCGTCGCGGGCACTGTCTCGTGCTCGACGACGGCCGATTTCGTCGATATCAGCGTCGACGTCAGCCAGACCACGGGCCGTTTCACGACGCGCGGCTTCGGCGGAACGTCGGTCGACTGCTCGGCCGGTAACACGGTCGACTGGTCGGCCCAGGTGTTCGGGGAGAGCGGGCCACTTGGAGCCGGCACGACCACGATCAATGCGGACGCGTTCGGTTGCGATCCTTTCACCTGTGACGACGCCTTCGCCACGGAAACCGTGAGGGTTCGACGATGAAGAAGCGCGCGGTGATCAGCGCACTTACAACGGCATCGCTCCTGCTCGGAGCGCTTGCGGCACCGACGTTGGCTGCGGCCCTCAAGAACAACTCCATCTCCTCGCCGATCGTTGTTGCGGCCGTGCCGTACACGAACAGCCAGGACACCAGGCGCGCCACGACGGGCGCCACCGATCCGCCCTTCTGCTACGACCCGGAGGGCTCCGCGGACTCGAACACCGTCTGGTATTCGTTCACGCCCGCCGAGGACGGTCGATTTGCCGCAAGCACCTTCGGGAGTGATTACGACACCACCCTGTACGTCGGAACACCGAACGCAGCAGGCGGCATCGACGTCATCAACTGCGTCGACGACTCGGCCGGAACCGTGCAGTCATATGTTTCCTTCGACGCCGCTGCGGGCACGACCTACCTCGTCATGGTCGGGACCTGCTGTGGGACGCCCGGCTCCGACGGTGGCGGCTCCCTGGTCTTCACCCTGGACGTCGCGGGGCCTCCGCTCGTGCTCGATGCGACAGTCGATCCTACGGGTAGCGTTGATCGAGGAGTCGTGACCCTGACGGGGACGGTGACCTGCTCACAGACCCCGGACTTCGCGTTCATCGACCTGAGCCTTCGGCAAAAGGTCGGCCAGCGAACGATCGAGGGCTTTGGCTCGACGGACGTCGGCGCCTGCGGCCCAACGCCGACCGCCTGGACCGTCGTGCTGGAAGGCTTCAACGGCCGGTTTGCAGGCGGTCAGGCGACAGCGGACCTGTCGTTCTTCGCCTGTACCGTCGAGTGCCAGAGCGTCACCGAGGCGTTCACGGTGAAGCTGCACTAGGCCATACCTCGAGGCGGGTCCCGTCACGCGAAAGGAATCACGAGGACGGGACCCGCCCAACCAACCCGGCGCAGATCGCCCGCGATTCAGGTCGATCTTCGTCGGTCTGCGCCCGTCACGCACCGGCGCGCATGGCCCATAGACTCACCGGATGGCGCCAATCGCCACGCTGAAGGTCAGCGCCAAGGCCGAGCGGTTCACCGAATCGGTGATCCGCGAGATGAACCGGCTCGCCCTGGCCCACGGCGCGGTCAGCCTGGCCCAGGGCTTTCCGGACTTCCCGGCGCCCGACGTGCTCAAGCAAGCCGCGGCCGACGCGATCTTCGCGGACGTCAACCAGTACGCGATCACCTGGGGTGCGAAGCCGCTGCGCGACGCGATCGCGGCCAAGACGGCGCGGACGTATCCCGGCTGGGGTCCGGACCCCGAGACGGAGATCACGGTCACCTGCGGCGCGACGGAGGGGATGGTCGCGGCGATGCTCGCCATCCTCGACCCCGGCGACGAGGTCGTCGTGTTCGAGCCGTTCTACGAGAACTACGGACCCGACGCGATCATCACCGGCGCAACCCCGCGCTATGTGGCGCTCCGCCCGCCGGACTGGTCCTTCGACCCCGACGACGTGCGCCGTGCGATCTCGCCGAAGACGCGCGCGATCGTCCTGAACTCGCCGCACAACCCGACGGGCAAGGTGTTCGAGCGGGCCGAGCTCGAGACGATCGCCGCGGTCGCGACCGAGCACGACCTGCTCGTCTTCACCGACGAGATCTACGAGCACCTCGTGTACGAGGGCGAGCACGTGCCGATGGCGACCCTGCCCGGCATGCGCGACCGAACAGTCGCCGTGAACTCGATCTCGAAGACGTACTCCTTGACCGGCTGGCGCGTGGGCTGGGTGATCGCGCCGCCCGCGCTGACCGGCGGGGTGCGCAAGGTCCACGACTTCCTGACGGTCGGCGCCGCCGCGCCGCTGCAGGCGGCGGCGACCGTCGCGCTGGGCCTCCCGGACGGCTACTACGCGGGCCTCCTCGACGGCTACCGCGAGCGCCGCGACACCCTCGTGCCGTCACTGGAAGCGGCGGGCTTCCGTGTCTGGCGCCCGGCCGGCGCGTACTACGTGATGACCGACATCGGCGGCCTGACCGACGAGGACGACGTGGCGTTCGCCCGCCGCCTCATCAGGGACCCCGGCGTCGCCGCGGTGCCGGGTTCCTCGTTCTACTCCAGCCCCGAGCTCGGCCGGACCCAGCTGCGATTCGCGTTCCCGAAGCAGCTCGCAACGTTGCGTGCAGCCGCCGAGCGCCTGGGGTCGCTCCGATCAGGGATCCGGCGCGATCCCCCGGTTCAGCCAGCGACGGATCACCGGTAGCCACACGGCCCCGCCGGCGACCTGGGCGATCACGATCAGCAGGATGATCGCGAGCGGGATCCCGGCGATCAGCAGCGGCAGGGCGAAGGAGAACGGCGACCCGCCCTGATCGCCGCTCGTCGGCTCCTCGACGGTGCCGGGAGCCCCGCCCGCGGCCGACGAAGGACCGGCGAGCCCACTCGTTCCCGGGTCGAGAGGCGGGCCGCCCGAGCTCGGCGCCGTGGTCGAGCCAGAGGGTGCTGCACCCGTTGGCACGAACCCAGCCGTCGAGGCTGGCGACGAGGGCAGTGGGTTCGATGACGATGGCAACGTCGGTACCGGAACTGACGGGACCGGCAGGGTCGGCAGGACCATGGACGGGACCGGCAGGGTCGGCAGGACCAGCGACGGGACCGGCAGCGTCGGCAGGACCATCGTCGGCAGGGGCAAGGTCGGGACCGGCAGGGTGGGCAGGGGCGGCAGGGTAGGCAGTGGCGGAAGCGGGAGCGTGGGCAACGGCGGCAGTGGAAGCGTGGGCAATGGCGGCAACGGGAGCGACGGCAGGGGCAGCGAGGGCAGGGGCAGCGAAGGCAGCAGACCGGCGCCCGCGACCGGCGAACGGCCGAGCAGCAAAAGGACGAGGCTGCCGGCGACGACGCCGCCGGTCGGGCCCAGGTACCCGAGCCAGCCGGGGCGGCGAGGAGAGCGGCGCTCGGCTCGCATCAGGCCGCTCGTGGGGCAGGCTTCGAGGTCGCGGCGGCGAGCCCGCTGGCGCCGAGGATCGGCGCGTCCGGATCGCCCTCCATGCCCGTGACGAACGCATCGACGAGGTCCGCGTCGAGCTGGGTCCCAGCCACCGAACGTAGCTCGGCGAGGGCTCGCTCGATCGGCAAGGCCTTTCGATACGGCCGGCTCGTCGTCATGGCGGAGTACGCGTCGACGACGGCGAGCAGGCGCGCGATGAGCGGGATGCCCTCGCCCGCGAGGCCGGCCAGGTAGCCCTGGCCGTCCCAGCGCTCGTGGTGATAGCGCACGCCTTCTCGGATGTGCTCGACGTCGGGCATGCTCCCGACGAGCAGGTCGCCGAGCGCGACGTGCTGCTTGAGGATGTCGTACTCGCGGGCGGTCAGGCGTCCCGGCTTGCGCAGGATGTCGTCGGGGATGCCGATCTTGCCGACGTCGTGCAGCAGGGCGCCGATGCGGAGGTTGGCGCGCAGCTCCTCGGGCAGGCCGACTCGCGCCGCGAGGTACAGGGCGTAGGTCGCGACGTCCTCGGAATGGAGCTTCGTGTAGCGATCCTTGCGGTCGACCGCGAG
>Ga0070699_100002840_pt1 | contig 15452 bp, 13 predicted proteins | sample KBSK1503metaG_FD_65473 | JGI IMG/M metagenome (GOLD analysis project Ga0070699, IMG submission 65473) | Corn, switchgrass and miscanthus rhizosphere microbial communities from Kellogg Biological Station, Michigan, USA - KBS K1-50-3 metaG | ecosystem: Host-associated > Plants > Roots >...
CGCTCCTGCGGGAGGCGTGCGAGGCGCTGCACGTCCAGGCCGGGGCCAAGCATCTGGAGGTGTCCTGCGACCTGCCCGCTCCGCCCATCGCCGTCTGCGCCGACCCGGACCGCATCTGCCAGGTGCTCGGGAACCTCATCGGCAACGCGATCAAGTTCACGCCCCGCGGCGGCCGCATCACCCTCGCGGCCCGCCGGGAAGGACGGGAGGTGCGCGTCTCGGTCACCGACCAGGGTCCGGGCATTCCCGCGGCGGACCTGGAGCGCGTCTTCGAGCCGTACTGGCAGGCGAAGAGCACGGCGCGGCTGGGCGCGGGGATCGGGCTCAAGATCGCGAAGGGGCTCGTGGAAGCGCACGGGGGACGGATCTGGGTCGAGAGCAAGGTCGGCGAGGGAACGACGTTTACCTTTACGCTGCCGGTGGCCGACTGAGCGGGGTCAGGAGCCCGATCCCGATTCGGTCTCCGACGCCTCGAGGATGCGGAACACCATCACCAGCGACCCGAGCTTCACCTCGTCCTGGTCGGAGAGCCGGACGGGACCGGTGATCTTCTTCCCGCCGATCCAGGTCCCGTTCCGGCTGCCCAGGTCCTCGAGGAGGGCCTCATCACCGCTCACGACGATGCGCGCGTGCCGGCGGGAGACGGTCGGCGAGTCGAACCAGGCCACCGAGCGGCGGTCGCGTCCCAGGAGGTTCTCCCCCTTCGCCAGCTCGATCTCGCGGCGCTTCCAGATGAGGCGATAGACCGAACCGGACGCCGGCTCCGCCTGCGCTTCTCCGCCCGCGTCCCGCGCCTCCCCGCAGAAGGCGTAGCCGAAGCCGTGGACGGTCCGGATGAACTGCGGCCGGCGGCGGCGGTCGTTCAGGGCCGCGCGCAGGTCGCTGGCGGCGCTGGCGAGGCTGGCCCCGGTGACGTTCGTGTCCGGCCAGATGAGCGCGTGCAGCTCGGCCTTGGCGATTGCATGGGGACGGCGGCGCAGGAGGTGGCGCAGCAGCTCGAAGGCCTTGGGCGGGAGCGGGACCGCCTCCCCGCCGCGCAGCAGCTCGCGCGTGTCCTCGTCGAAGACGAAATCACCGAACCGAGTGGGCACCGGAGGGCCTCGGCTCAAGAACTGCGCGGGCCCATTATGCGCTGCCTACCGATCCACGGCCACCGCCGCGCGCAGGGGGCGGTCGAATCGGTCGCCCGGATAGAGCACGGCCTCGAGAAACAGGCCCGAGGGCGGCGCGGTCAGCTCGGCGGGACGGCCCGTGGCTCCCGCCAGGAGCAGGGGGACGTCCCGCGGGGACAAAGCGCCGCGGCCGACCTCCACCAGGACGCCCACGAGTCGGCGAACCATCTTCCAGAGGAAGTGCGACCCCCGCGCGCGGAAGAGCACGAGCGCTCCCTCCTCGGCAATGTCGAACGCCTCCAGCTTCACCCGCGTGGACTTGTCCTCGGGATCGTCGTCGCTGAAGGAGCGGAAGTCACGCATGCCAACGAAGGCGGCCGCGGCCTCGCGCATCCGGGCCACGTCGAGAGGATCACGCACCCACCACACGAAGGGCTTGGCGAACGCCGTGCGCCGCCGGCTCACCTGGTACAGGTAGCAGCGGCCCACCGCGCCGTGCCGGGCGTGGAATTGGCGCGAGACCTTCTCCGCCGCCCGCACGTTGATGTCGGCCGGCAACGCCTCGTTGAGCTGGAAGCGCAGAGCGTCGGCCGAGAGGCGCGTCTCCAGGTCGAGGTGGGCGACCTGGCCGAGCGCGTGCACGCCCGAATCCGTGCGCCCCGAGCCGTAGACCTCGAAGTCCGTCCGGCCCGAGATCTCCCGCACCACGCGTTGGATCTCGCCCTGTACGGTACGGGCGTTCGCCTGAACCTGCCAGCCGCGATAGCGGGTGCCGGCGTATTCGAGCGTGAGCTTGAAGCGCGCCATCGCCGGACACGCTACGGGCGGCCGGCCGGCGCGTCAAGAGCCGCGGGCGGACCTCAGCGTCCGATGCTCACCGACTCCCAACGCTCCGTTTTCACCGCGTCCCCGAGCGCGGCGCCGAGGACCGCGCCGGCGGCCACGGAGAGGAGCGGGTCCTTGACGTCGCCCCGGTACGCATGCCCGCGGATCTCGTCGGCCGCGAACGTCGCGGCGAGGCCGACCACGGCGCCCACGAGCGCCCCGCGCCACCGATGCCCGCCGCGGCCGGCGCTCACTTCGATGCGCGCGGTGTCCGCGTAGGGAACCACCACGATCTCGCCGCTCCGCTCGAGCCGAAGCGTCATCTGTCGACCATCCGTGTGGACGACGGTGGCCACCTCCTTCACCAGCGTGGGCGCGCCGAAGGACCAGACGCGCACCCTCCGGCCGCTCAACGCCGAGCCGTCGGGATCGGCGTACGCGGACGGCGTTGCGAGAGCGACGCAGAGGAGGCCGGTGGCGGCCAGCCGCCGCGACTCGAGGATTGCCTCTGCTCTCATCATGTCCCCCCGGGCGGATCAGAGGTCGCGGCGCTCGAAGAGCCGGACCGCGGCCGCCAGAACGAGCAGCAAGTATCCCACCGCCCATGCCACCATCGCCGGACTCGGAACCGAAGCGGGCGAGAAGGGGGTCAGGTTGATGTCACGCATGATGGGCGGCTGCATGTGGTGGGCCGCGAGCTGCCAGAGCGCCTCGCTCGGGACGAGCAGGCTGGCCGAGATACCGATGTATCGCGCCGTCGCGTTGCCCGTCAACGTCCCGATCTGTTCCAACCAGCCTCCGATGAACGCGAGCCCGAAGAGGCCGAAGACCGAGACGCCGTTGGCCACGGTCGAGAGACGAGTGCCTCCCGCGAGGGCCAGCGTCAGGAGTATCGTCCCCTCCAGAAGCAGCAGCGTCACGCCCAGAACGGCGTGGGGCGGCGTGTAGCGCCCTACGAACCGCGCGACGAGGAGCACACCGCCACACAGGACGAGGGAGTAGAGCAGGAGGAGCGTCCAGCAGCCCAGCCACTTGCCCAGCGCCACCGCGGCGCGTGGAATGGGCTTCGTACACAAGGCCTCGGCCACTCCCGAGCCGATCTCCCCGGCGAGCGTATCCACCGCGACCAGCACCGAGGTCATCACGATCAGGAAGTTCGCCGCGTAGAGCGCCGCCATCACGACGAAGCCCAGCGTGAAGCCCTGCTGCGCGGGGGCCATGCGGGCCCGCGCGTCACGGGCGATGAAGTGAAGGCCGATCGCGAAGACGGCCACGAAGGCGACCCCGAGGATCAGCGCGGCCGCCAGCAGGCGCTTCCGCCGCGCGTCGGTGAAGGTGAGGTGCCCGATGGTCAAGGCCGCGCGCAGGACCCCGGGCACCCGGGCGGCGACGCGCGGGGGTGGCTCACCCGACGACGGGGACATCCCCGATGACCTCCAGAAACAGATCCTCGAGCGACGGACGCCGCGCGGCGAGGTGATAGAGGCCGATGCCCTGCGCGGCCAGCCAGCGCGTCATCTCCGGCAGGTGTTCCTCGCCGTCGACGCGCAGACGCACGAAAACGCCGTCCTCACGCAGGTCGCGACCGAAACGGGCCAGCGCCGCCAGGACCTCCGGCGAGGTCCGCTCCAGGCGCAGCTCGACCTCGAGGTCGCGATCGGCGACGCCCAGGGCCATTTCCCTCACGACCCGGCCATCCTTCACGAACACGACCCGGTCGCACGTCACTTCCACTTCACTCAGCAGGTGAGAGTTCAGGAACACCGTGGTCCCGGCCGCGCGCAGCTCGCGGATGACGTCGCGGACGAGCCGCCGGCCCAGGGGGTCGAGACCAGAGGTCGGCTCGTCGAGGAAGACGAGTTGCGGTTCGCCCAGGAGCGCCTGGGCGAGGCCCAGCCGCTGCTTCATGCCCTTGCTGTAGTCGCGGACACGGCGATGCCCGGCCTCGCCGAGGCCCACGCGAACCAGCAGCTCCGTCACGTGCGTGTCGAGCCCGCGACGGGAAAGGCCGAGCAGGCGCGCGTGGAAGCGCAGCAGCTCGCGCGCCTCGAGCCATTCGTGGAAGGCGAAGTGCTCGGGCAGGTAGCCCACGCGGGCCCGGCCCGCCGGGGCGCCGAGCGCCGCCCCGAGGAGCCGTCCGCTGCCGGAGGTGGGACGGACGAGACCGAGGAGCATCTTCATCGACGTGGTCTTGCCCGCGCCGTTCGGGCCCAGGAAGCCGAAGATCTCGCCTCGCGGCACGGAAAGGCTGAGGTCGCGCACGGCGGCCGTGTCACCGAAGTCCTTCCGCAGCCCGCGCGCCTCGAGGGCGAGATCCGCCACGTCGCCTATCGGATGGACTGGGCCATCTCGAGGATCTCGATGCCCTGGCCCGGCCCGTCGAGGGCGAAGATCTCGCCCCCGTCCGCCCAGAGCAGAACGGAACGCCAGCGGCCGGAGCGAGGCGTTCCGTCCGCCGACGCCCTCGGCGGTTGCATGGAAGTGACGAGCAATCCCTTCTGTCCTCCCACTTCGACCTCGCGGAAGGTGCCGCCCTGGACCGGGATCGGCACCAGGAGGGTGCTCCGCCAGTCGATCGTCCGAGCGAAGAGGCGCGCTTCTTCCGAGGTCATCCCCGTCATGCGGAGTCCCAGCGTGCCCAGGCGGGCGAGGTCGACGCCCTCCGGCACCTCGATCTCCGGGTTGCGTGACTGGAGCAGCATGAAGTCGTCCGGGCCCCGGTGGTAGCGCATCATCACCACCGGCGGCGCCTGGACCTGGATCGCGGCGCCGTTCCACGAGGCGGGGATGTCGGGGTCGTCGACGCCCACGGCTCGCGCGACCAGCTCGACCTTCGACACGTCGAGGCTCACCCGGAAAGCGCCGGGGTGGCCGACCGAGACCTCGGCGAGCGCCGCTCCGCGCGGCAGGACGGACGGCTGCCGGACGCCAATGCCGGCGGCGGCGGAAGCGGCTTCGGGACCGTCGACCGGCTCGGGCTTGCGCGCCGGTTCGATCACCTCGACCTGCTCGGACACGAGCGACTTCAGGTCGAGGCCGCCCCGCTGGAGACGAGCCAGGCGTTCCGGGTCGACCGGCACGGCCGCAAACCGCTTCACGCGGAACAGATCCAGGAAGTTGCGCGCGGCCGCCCGCACGGGGGGCAGCGTGAAGGCGAGGCCGACCGTGGCCGCGAGGGCGGCCCCGGCGAGCACGGGAACGGCGCGACCTCGGCGGCCGGCGGCCGGCTCCGCCTCCGCCACCTCGATCTCGCGGAGGCGTCGCTTCAAGTCCTCGGCGAACTCGCCGCGCGGCTCCTCGTGGAAGCGGGAAAGGAAATCATCGCTCATCATCGTCCTCCTGCGTCCCACGCGGCCCTCAACCCGGCGATCGTGCGGTGCAGGATCGTACCCACGTTCGACTCGCTGAGGCCCGTGAGCTTCGCGATGGCACGGTTGGTCGCGCCCGCCCCGAACTTGAGCGCCAGCAACTCCCTCTCGCGCGGCGGCAGCCCGCCCATCAGGGCCCCGAGCCGCCGCAGGTCGCTGCGCCGCACCGCCACCGTCTCGGGCGTTTCGTCGCTCTCGGCGTGAGCGTCGTCGATCGGCAGCTCGAGACGGGTGCGGCGGAAGTAGTCGATCGCGACGTTGCGGGCGATGGCGAGGATCCAGGTCGAAGCCGCGGCGCGGTCCCGGCGGTACCGGCGTCGCGCTCGCCAGGCCTTCTCGAAAGCGAGCGCGGTCAGGTCCTCGGCCGTCGCGCGGTCACCGATGCGGTAGCGGAAGAAGTTGTAGACGCGAGGCAACTCCTCCTCGTAGACCGCGTTCCAGTCGACCGGCTCCGGCTCGACGGTGCCGACGAGCCATCCAAGGAGCCCCGTCCCACCCATGCTGATCTGATATACGGAGGCGGACGCAGAGTATCACAGCGGTGCGCCCACCTTGGTATCGAATCCATCGCCCATCGACCGTCACGTTCCGGTGTCGAACACGCGGATCTCCGCGCCGGGGTTCGCACGGTGAGGCACGGCGACGAAGAGGCGCCGCAGCTCTCCGGAGAAGAGCCCCGTCCGGGCCCCGGCTGCCGTCGGGACCTTCGCCAGCTCGGTGTAATGGTCGGGGTCGCTCTGACCGTACACGATGATCGAGCCGGCCCCGAAGCAGCCATACAGACGCTGTTGCGCGACGTCGTAGAAGAGGTCGTCCGCATCGCCGTCGGCGTGCAGCGTCGCGACCTCCTTGCCGGTCTGGGTGTCGAAGACGACCAGATGCGGGGGCTTGCGCGTCAGCACGAAGAGCCGATGGTGGGACGCGTCGAGGGCCATCGGGAAATTGGCGGCGCCCGCGCTCACCGGCCACGTGGCCACCACGGCGTTTCGGTTGGCGTCGACGACCGCGACCTTCTGCCGCGACGCGACGTTCACGAAGATCCGGCCCGAAGCCGCGTCCAGCTGGAACGACTCCGGGTGCGCGTCGAGGGCGACGTCGGGCAGGCGGGCACGCTTCGCCGTGTCGTAGGCACCGAGCGCTCCATCCCCGTACCCGACGTAGAGCCGCTTGCGTCCGGCGTCGTAGCGGAGGTTGTCGGCGTCCTCGCCGAAGGCGATCGTCTTCGCGGGCTTGAGCGAAGCGCCGTCGAGAAGCGTGACCACGCCGTCCCCGCCATTGGCCACCGCCACCGTGTTCGTCTCGGGCAGATAGGCCAGGCCCTGGGGCTCCTTGAATCCGGCCACGCGTTGAACCCGTTGCCCCTTCTTGAGGTCGATCACCTCGACCGTGTCGCTGCCGAGAGCGGCCACGAACAGCCGCCGGCCGGCCAGGTCCACCGCGAGATGGTCGATCCTTCCCTCGACGCCGGGCAGCGGAATCGTCTGGATGAGCCGCAGCGGCCCCGTATCCGTCGCGGCCCGAGTCAGGTCGCCCCCCGCGGCCATGAAGACGGCGAGCAGGACCATCGGGATCTGTCGCTTCATCGGTATCTCCAAGTCAAAGGCGGATCGTGTACTGGAGCTTCGCCGATCCCTTGTCGAAGCTGGGCAGATAGTCGCCGTCGAACCTCCGGTACCAGCCGCGGCTGACCACGAAGAAAAGGTCGTTTCCGGGCCTCAGGATCCAGCGGAAACGGCTCTGGAAGCCGAGGATTCTCGACGGGCTGTCGTACTGCACGAGGTTGGACCACGTGACGTTCGGCGAGAAGTTGTAATCGAGACGCCCGGAGTAGAGCTGCGTGACGAAGCTTCCCTGCGGCAGCGAGGCCTCGTCTCGCTCCATCTGCAGGACGACCGCCAGGTGGATGCTCGGCTTCAGCGTGAGAACCGGCTGGTATTGCCGCAGGCTCCCGCGGTAGAAGCCTCCCCACCGAAAGGCGAAATCCACCACCCAGGGCCGCTTCGTTGCCGTGTTCACCTCGGTCCGAAACCGCGTCGTTCGGTACGAGCCGGGAGGGATGACGACACCGGGCTGGATCTCGAAGGGCGCGTCGAGGCGCTCGAAGGTCGGAATGTAGTTCCACTCGAGGTGCTCCCCCGATTCGGTCCGGACGTTGAAGGGGGCCGTGAAGACCCGCCAGTTCTCGAGCCGGCCGTGCAGGTTGGTGATCAGCGTGGGCTCCACCTCGAAGAAGAACTGACGGATGCCGAAGCGTTCCGGTCGGGGCTGGAACGCCACGTAGAGATCGGTCGAGTGGATCCCCGTCCGCGGGACGAATCCCATGGCCGGTTGGAAGTTCTCTCCGATACGCTTCCCGCTCAGCATCACGTTCCACAGATCGTTGGGGTAGTCGAGCTCGAAACCCGCGGCGTAGTCGACCTTGCCGGAGGCGCCGTCGTCCGTCCGCAGGCCGTAGAGGCTGAGGCTCAGGCTCTTCCCACCCCGGAAGTGGGACGTCGCGAAGCGCGCATCGACGCCGATCAGGCTGTTGTCGCCCGCGCCGGTCGGATTCCCGCGCGTCGCGATGGCCCCGACGAAGGATTGCTCGAAAAAGTTCTTGCTGGCGCGCACGGCGAAGAGGTTCTGGGGGGAGAGCGGGCCTTCCTCCAGCGTCGTGCGTCGCGTCTCGACATCGAGAAGACCGACGTTCAGGCCGGCCTGCCGGCCCGACACCTTGAGTCCGAAAAGGATCGGCACCTCCTGTCCGTTCAGGAGGCCGACGGTGCGGCTGAAGAACGGGATCAGATCCGGGTTCTGGCTCCCGAGCCCGGCCACCTCGAAGACACCCGCGCCCTCCAGGAAGAAGGTCCTTTTCTCCGGAAAGAACAGCTCGAAGCGCGTCAGGTTGATCTGCCGGGCATCGACCTCCGTCTCGGCGAAGTCCGTGTGGATCGTGAGCGAGGCCGTCATGCTGGCGGTGATGCTCTTGAAGACGTCCACGCCCGCCTTGAGCTTGCCGTGGTCGTTCTGCTCGCCGCCCGAGACGAAGGGACGGATGTCGAGGCCCCGCCCCTGCTGCAAACCGGTCAGCCCCGTGAGTTGCCCCGCGGCGGCGAGGTTCCCGATCCAGGTGTCCCGGCGGGGACTCGCCCACCGGTCTCGCTCCTGGAGCCGCTTGATCTGCCGCTCGATGTTGAAGCCCCAGACCGTCTGACCGGGCTTGAAACGCAGGCTCTTGAACGGAATGGCAACCTCCGCGACCCAGCCTTTGTCCGTGATGCGAGTGCGCGCGTCCCAGATCGCGTCCCATTCGTAGGTCAGCACCTGCGCGTTGTTCGAGATCTGGCCGTCGGCCCGGGCGCCGGCCGGGTTGACCACGAAGAAGAAGCCGTTCTTGTGATCGAAGAAGGGGTCGAGCACGATGGTGATCCGGTCGTCCACCTCGAGGTCGGCATCGCGGCCGAGCTGAGTGGACACGATCGCCGAGGGCGTTCGGTCGCGGCAGGTCACCCCGATGTAGAGGTTGTCGGCGTCGAACACGAGGCGGACCTCCGTCTCTTCGCTGGCGGGCGAGCCCTCCTTCGGATCGCGCTGGAGCAGCGGGCCTATCGGCGTCGCGCGCGTCCAAGCCGCTTCGTCGAGCACCCCGTCCACTCGGATCCCCTCGCCGGCGCCAACGGCGGCGACGGGTGGATCTGCCTCGCCCGCGGCGGCGCGCGGCCCGACCAGGACCAGGGCGGCCATGGTGATAAGTCCAGCCTGCCGCCGGTGGTCCCATAGCAGTCGACATATCTTATGCATCACTTGATATGATCGAGGAAGTCGCTCGGACAGTGCCGGCGCCCACCTCACATGAGCGAGCCCGACTGGTACCTGCTGATCCACCGGATCCCGGCCCGGCCACTCTATCTCCGGGCCAAGATCCGAAAGCGTCTGACGAGCCTCGGCGCGGTGGCGCTCAAGGACTCCGTCTACGTTCTGCCCGCTCGGAATGAACTCCTGCCCCGCTTGCAGGAGATCACCGACGAAGCCCGCTCCGGAGGCGGCAACGCATACGTCTTGCGCGCCGACTTCGTCGAAGCATCGACAAACGATGCCCTCGTCGAATCCTTCCGGCGGGAACGGACCGCCGACTACGAGGCCTTGGCGCGGGACGTACGCCGGTGGACCGCCGAGCTCAAGAGACGGAGCCGCACCGTGCCTGTCGGAGCGTCGCTTCCCACCCGCCTCGCGCGGGCGAAGAAGCGCCTGGAAGGGATCCGAGCGATCGATTTTTTCGACGCCCGCGCCCACCACCAGGCCGAAGCCAGCCTCGCGGCCTTGGAGACGGAGCTCCTGTCCGAGCCGGCGGCGCCGCTGGGAAGCCGCCACCGCGAGCTCGTCGGGCGGACATGGGTGACCCGGAGACGGATCCAGGTCGACCGCATCGCCTCCGCATGGTTCGTAAGGCGCTTCCTGGATCCGAAGGCCCGCCTGCGGTTCATCGATCCTGGTGCGGACGAGGTCCGGCCGGACGAGATCCGCTTCGACATGGCCGACGGAGACTTCACTCACGAGGAGGACCGCTGCACGTTCGAGACGCTGGTGCTCCGGACCGGGATGAAGGACCCGGCGCTCGCGCGCGTGGCCGAGATCGTCCACGAGATCGACATCAAGGACGGCAAGTACTCGTGCCCCGAGACGACGGGCGTGCAGCAGATGCTCGGCGGCATGCTGATGGCGACCCCGAACGACGACAGCCGTCTCGATCGTGGGTTCGCGATGTTCGACGACCTTTACCAGTCGTTTCATCGCGGGCTTCCCGCGCCCGCAGCGGGGTGTGCGCCTCGGGGAGCACCTCCCCCGAAAGGAGGCCGTACGTGAAGAACCTGTCTCGCACTCTTCTCGTTTTCTTTGCGACGGTGCTGTGCTCCTCGCTCCCCGTCACGGCGAGCGACAAGGTGGTCCGCGACTTCGAGTCCGACGCCGTAGGAGCCCCTCCGGCCGGCTTCGAGTTCGGTCGGACCGGGGGCGGCGCCGAGGGCAAGTGGGTCGTGCGCGTCGAGAAGGGGGCCGACAAGAATCATGTCCTGGTCCAGGAGAGCGCCGATCCGACGGAATACCGTTTCCCCGTCGCCGTCCTGAAGGAAGGAAGCTACAAGGACGTCACCCTGACGGTCCGGGCGAGGCCGCTGACCGGCAAGGTGGATCAGGGGTTCGGCGTGGTCTGGCGATACAAGGACCCCAACAACTACTACATCACCCGCTGCAACGCCGACGAAGACAACTGCACGATCTACCACACCGTGGCCGGGCGGCGGCGGGCCTTCCTGAACCACGACGTCAAGGTCGCCACCAACACCTGGCACACCCTGAAGCTCGAAGCCGTGGGAGACCACTTCGTTGTGTGGTACGACGGCAACAAGGTCCTGGACGCCAGGGACAAGACGTTCAAGGACGCCGGGAAGGTCGGGCTCTGGACGAAGGCCGACTCCGTGATCGAGTTCGACGACCTCACGGCCGAGGGACACTAGCCAATGACTCTACCGCGGGCCGCCATGCGGCGGCCCATCACGGTGATGGTCGCCGTGGTCGCCGTCGTGCTGGGCGGCGTCATGGCGGTGCGGCAGATGCCCCGCGACATTCTCCCGAACCTGGGGATCCCCATCATCTACGTCGCCCAACCCTACGGAGGGATGGATCCCGGCCAGATGGAAGGGTTCCTGACCTACTACTACGAGTACCACTTCCTCTACGTGACCGGCATCGAGCACGTCGAGTCCAAATCCATCCAGGGCGTGGCGCTCATCAAGCTGCAGTTCCATCCGGGGACCGACATGGCCCAGGCCATGGCCGAGACCATCAACTACGCGAACCGCGCCCGCGCCTTCATGCCGCCGGGGACGGTGCCGCCCTTCATCATGCGCTTCGATGCGGGCAGCGTGCCCGTGGGGAACCTGGTCTTCACCAGCGACAGCCGCGGCGTCGGCGAGATCCAGGACCTGGCCCTGAACCGCGTCCGCCCGCTCTTCGCCACTCTCCCGGGCGTCTCGGCTCCGCCGCCCTTCGGCGCGAGCCAGCGGAGCGTGGTCGTGCGGGTCGACCCTGAGCGCCTGCGCGCCCACAGCATGTCTCCCGACGAGGTGGTGGCGGCGGTCGCCGCCACGAACACGATCAGCCCTTCCGGCAACGTTCGCATGGGCGACATGATCCCGATGGTCCCGCTCAACTCCGTCGTCAAGAAGGTGAGCGAGCTCGAGCGGGTTCCGATTCGGGCCGGCTACCCTACCGTGTTCCTGCACGACGTGGCGACGGTCGAGGACGCCTCCGACATCGCCACCGGCTACGCCCTCGTCAACGGCAAACGCACGGTCTACATCCCGGTCACCAAGCGCGCGGACGCCTCCACCCTGGAGGTCGTGCGTCTCGTCAAGACCAACCTGACGAAGTTCCAGGCGGTGCTTCCGGACGACGTCAAGGTCAGCTACGAGTTCGACCAATCGCCTTACGTCATCCGCGCCATCAGCGGCCTGGCCCTCGAGGGCTCGCTGGGCGCGATCCTCACCGGGCTCATGGTTCTTCTCTTCCTGCGGGACTGGCGGAGCGCGTTCGTCGTCGTCGTCACCATCCCCCTCTCCCTGTTGGTGGCGGCGGTCGGATTGTGGGGGTCGGGCCAGACGATCAACATCATGACCCTGGGAGGCCTCGCCCTCGCCGTGGGCGTGCTCGTGGACGAAGCCACCGTGACGATCGAGAACATCCACACCCATCTGGCCCGTGGCGAAGGGGTCGCCCGGGCTGCGCTGACGGGCACGGAAGAGACCGCCGGGCCGACGCTCCTGGCCATGCTCAGCATCCTCGCCGTGTTCATCCCGTCGTTCTTCATGGTGGGGGCCGGCCGCGCCCTCTTCGTCCCCATCTCGCTCGCCGTGGGCTTCTCGATGCTCGCGTCTTATGTTCTTTCCAACAGCCTGGTGCCCGTGCTGTCGGTGTGGCTCCTGCGCCACCATCACCGCGAACCAGGGCCGCCCTCGGCTTTCGACACCTTCCGCGAGCGGGTGGCCGCACGGGTCGCGAAGGTCTCCCGAAGGTCGGGCTGGGTCCTCGCGGGCTACCTCGCGGTTGCCGTCCTGGTGATCGTCATCGTCGGATCTCGGCTCGGCGTCGAGATCTTCCCCCGCGTCGACGTCGGGCAGTTCCAGCTCCGCCTGCGGGCCCCCGCCGGCACCCGCATCGAGCGGACCGAGAAGGTCACTCTCGCGGCCCTGCAACTCATCGCCGACGAGGTCGGCGCACAGAACGTCGAGAGCACCCTCGGATTCGTGGGCGTCCAGCCGCCCAACTACCCGATCAACGTCATCTACCTCTGGACCGGCGGCCCCGAAGAGAGCGTCATGCAGGTCCAGATCAAGCCCGGCACCGTGTCCCTCGAGTCGCTGAAGGAGCGGCTGCGGAAGAGGCTCGCGGAGCGTCTGCCGGGCGTCCGCGTCTCCTTCGAGCCCAGCGACATCGTGAGCCGGATCATGAACCTGGGCGCGTCCACTCCCGTGGAGGTGTCGGTCAGCAGCCCGAGCCTGCCGCTCACGCGGGAGGTCGCGGACAAGCTGCTCCAGAAGCTCGCGGCCGTTCCGGCGTTGCGGGACCTTCAGTTCGGCCAATCCCTCGACTATCCGTCCGTCCAGGTGAGCTTGGATCGCGAGAAGGCGGGGATCCTCGGCGTCAGGACCATCGACGTCTCCCGCGCGCTCACCGCGGCTACCTCCTCAAGCCGCTACACGGCTCCGATCTACTGGGCCGACCCAGCGAGCGGAGTCGCCTACCAGGTGCAGGTGGAGATCCCCGAGACCCAGATGACCTCGCTCGAGGAGTTGCGGAACGTCCCCATGACCGTCCGGGACGGCCGGCCGATGCTCCTGCAGAGCATCGCCGCCGTCAGCGAGGGCACGACGGTCGGCGAGTACGACCGCTACAACATGCAGCGGACGATCAGCCTTTCCGCCAACGTCTTCGGCGAAGAACTTGGCCGCGTCGATCGGCGGATCTCCCGCGCGTTCGATCAGCTCGGGAGCCTGCCCCCGAGGGTGACGGTGACGGTCCGCGGGCAGATCGCCGCCCTGCGACAGATGCTCGACGGCCTCCGCACCGGCCTGGTCTTGACGGTCGTGGTCATCTTCCTGCTGCTCGCCGCCAACTTCCAATCGGTGTGGCTCTCCCTCGCGGTGGTGTCGACCGTGCCCGCGGTGATCGCGGGCGTCGTCACCGCGCTCTGGATCACGGGGACCACCCTCAACATCCAGTCGTTCATGGGGGCCATCATGGCCATCGGCGTGGCCACCGCGAACGCGATCCTGCTGATCACCTTCGCCGAGAGGGCGCGCCAAGCCGGGCAGTCCGCCGCCCACGCCGGCGTCCAGGCCGTCCGCGACCGCCTGCGGCCCATCCTGATGACGAGCGCCGCGATGATCGCCGGCATGATCCCCATGGCGATCGGCCTCGGGGAGGGGGGCGAGCAGACGGCTCCCCTCGGCCGGGCCGTCATCGGCGGGCTGGTCGTCGCCACGCTCGCGACCCTCACCATCCTTCCGTCCGTGTTCTCCGTCCTGCAGTCGGGCCGGCCCACCGGCTCGGGGTCGCTCGAACCCGAGGAGACGGGCCAGGGTGGCCAGAACGAACGATGATATTGGGAGCGCTGGCAATCATGAAAGCTGTCGCCAAGGCCCGGACCGCCGCCGTGCTGTTGGGAGGGCTTCTCGTCTTTTCCGCCGCTTGTCGCAGGGCGGAACCCGCGCCCGCCGCGGCCACGGCGTCGCCGCCCACGGTGAGCGTCGCCAAGGCCAGAAAGGGGCCGATCAGCCGGACGATTGCGCTCCCGGCGACCATACGTCCCCACGAGCAGGCCGTGCTCTACGCGAAAGTTGCCGGCTACCTGAGGACGATCCGCGTCGACAAGGGCGACTCGGTCCGCGAAGGCGAACTCCTCGCGGAGATCGAGTCGCCGGAGCTCGGGGCCGACCTCGCGCGGCAGAAGGCCGAAGTCGCGGTGGCGAACGTCGCGTATCGGCGGGCCAGCGAGGCTCAGAGGAAGGCTCCCGACCTCGTGATGCCGCAGACCGTGGACGACGCCAAGGGCAAGCTCGACATGGCCCAGGCGAACCTCGAGCGGACGGAGACTCTCCTCGGCTATACCAAGATCCGCTCCCCGCTGTCCGGCATCGTGACGAAACGCTGGGTCGATCCGGGGGCGTTCATCCCTTCCGCGACCTCCGGCAGCGTTGCCCAGAGCGCCGCGCTCCTGACCGTCATGGACATACGGTCGGTCCGGATCGAGATCCCCGTGCCGGAGCCGGAGGTGCCTATCGTGAGGGTCGGCCTGCCGGTCGAGGTCACGCTGGATGAGCTGCCGGGTCGCGCGTTCCCGGGAAGCGTAACCCGCTTCGCCTACGCACTTGACGAGGCGTCGAAGACGATGACCGCCGAGGCGGAGATCGCCAACCCCAAGAGGGAGCTTCGGCCGGGGATGTACGCGCGGGCCAGGATCGCCATGGAACGGAAGGCGGACGTGCTGCTGATCCCAGCCGCGGCCCTCGTCGCCGGGAAGGGCCAGGACTTCGTCTTCACGGTCACCGACGGCAAGGCCAAGCGGGTCGCGGTCAAGGCCGGATTCCGCGACGCCACGAGCGTCGAGATCCTGGATGGTCTCGCCCCGGACCAGACCGTGGTTCTGGCCGGCTCCAATCCACCGGCCGACGGCCAGCCGGTCACGGTCGTGGAGGCCCGATGAGACCGACCCGGCACTTTTCACTGATCCTCATCGTCGTCCTCCTGATCTTCCCGGCAAGCGGCGCCGCCGCCGAAGCGCGGACCCAGGCGTCGCCGGCTCCCGGCGCCACCTACCCGATCGATCTCGCCACGGCCCTCCGGCTGGCCGGAGCAAACGGTGTGGACGTCCAGATCGCTCGCGAGAGGCTCCAGGCCGCGAAGGCCAACGCGACGAGCGCCGTGACCCAGTTCCTCCCGTGGCTATCCGCGTCGGCCAACTACCGCCGCCATGGCGGCCTCATCCAGGACGTGGTCGGCAACATCGTCGAGGCTGACAAGGCGTCCTACACGCTCGGCGGCGCCATCAACCTTCAGGTCGACGTCGGCGACGCGTACTTCAGGACGCTGGCGGCGCGCCAAACGAGCCGTG
>Ga0070699_100002841_pt1 | contig 15448 bp, 14 predicted proteins | sample KBSK1503metaG_FD_65473 | JGI IMG/M metagenome (GOLD analysis project Ga0070699, IMG submission 65473) | Corn, switchgrass and miscanthus rhizosphere microbial communities from Kellogg Biological Station, Michigan, USA - KBS K1-50-3 metaG | ecosystem: Host-associated > Plants > Roots >...
CTTCGATGACCGCGGCAATCGCATGAGCCCGAGCCACGCCCGCAAGGGCGGCGTCAAATACCGATACTATCTATCGTCCGCCCTGCTCCAGGGCATGGCTGGCGCCGCCGGATCAGTCCGCCGAGTGCCGGCAGCCGACATCGAGGCGCTGGTCGTAAGGTCGGTTCGGGAGCATCTCAAACCAGCGGCATCGATTGACGACCGTAGCCTCATCGAGACCCACGTCGCGCGCGTCGAGGTCCAACCGGAGCAACTGGTCATCCACTTTGCCCGAGCGAAGACGCCCGACCGTCAGAGGGCTAAGGGCGACAACATCGTGAATGTCCGGTGGCGCAAGACACCATCAACGCGGCGCCGGGAGATTCTTCTGCCCGCGGGGATTCTACCGCAACACGCTCATCCGATACGCTCGGAGTCCCGCGCGCTCCTGGTCGCATCGATTGCGCGGGGCCGCCGCTGGCTCGACGAACTTCTCACCGACTCACACGCAAATGCGGAAAGCATTGCCAAGCGCGAGCGGTGCAGCATTCGCAAAGTCAACATGACGATCTCGCTTGCCTTCCTGGCGCCCCATCTCGTGAAAGCGGCCATCGCGGGGCGGCTGCCTCGTGGCATGGGAGTGGCCCGCCTCGCCGACATGCCTGCCGAGTGGTCTCGGCAGCACCAGATGCTCGGACTTCCTTCGGCGTAACCGGCATTCGAACGGAGTCTCTGCCTCTCGCGGTCTCCGTTTCCGGGAAACGGGATTTCGGGGCCAGAGAAAAATGCGCAGAAACGACGTGCCGACTGTAACGATGCCGTCTCTGAGAACGAACCGGCGCACAAATCCCCGCCAATTCGGGGCTTTTCGTACACCTTCAGGAAATCTCCGGTAGCACACGACTGCGTGGTGGGCCCGGGAGGACTCGAAACTCCAACCAGACCATTATGAGTGGTCGGCCCGGCCTTTGGCTGCTTGCTTTTCGATCCTAATGGATGAACCCGAATGTGGCGCGCTGGTCGGACCAGGAGAGCGGAATGCCTTGGAACAGGAGCCGGATGGTTAGGGGGCGCGGCTGGCGGCCTTCCACGCTGCCTTCGCGATCTCGGCTCCATTACGCGGTGGAACGGCCAGACGATCAATGGGCAGCGAGCGCCTGGCAGAGATTCGTCAGTCATCCCCCCGAGAGCGCTCCTGCGGAAGCATGCCTGAAACGCGAGGCCTGCCTGCGGTGCTATGGGTTCTGGTTCGGTTCAGCGATGACATATTGCCCGCAGAAAGCGGGGGAACATTTCGAACGGGCGCGGGCACCGCCGGACAACGGTATCGCGATACGCTACGACCCTAGCTGCGCGACTGGCCAGGGAACGGTTTCACACGGTTGCCATCGTATCGCGCAGAATCTTTCGTCCCGCTGCCCCAGAGCTCAGCTTCGTCGCCGACGAGGAAAAATGCATGCCAGAAAGACCAGTCTCTCCTCTGAGTGACTCAGGATTACCAGCAGTCAGCCTGATCTCGATTGCACAGGCACTGCTGGTCGCCGAACATCTCAGCTTTCGCCAAGCAGCAGGCGTTCTCGGCGCCGGGCAATCTGCGGTGAGCCGTCGTATTCGATCACTGGAGGACACGCTCGGCGTATCGCTTTTCGAGAGATACCATGGCGGCGTACGGATTACCGCGGCAGGAGCCCGGTTTTTCGATCGCGCACGTTCCGCACTCGCTCAGCTCGACCATGCTGTTAAGATTGCTGGGGCAGCAGGTCGCGGCGAGAATGGTCACTTGCGCATCGGCATTTTCTCGTCGATTGCGGCAGGATTTCTCCGCCACCTGATACGAACTTTCCGCGAACAGCATCCCGACGTGGTGCTACAGATTTCCGAGATTGCGTCTCGCGAGCATCTCGCGCTCATTCGGAAGGGACGGCTCGATGTCGCTTTCGTCATGGGCACCCCTGCTGTGCCAAATTGCGAAGTGTTGCAGCTGTGGACCGAGCAGATATTCGTGATTCTCCCGCAAGGGCATGCCCTCTGTACCAGCAAGGAGATCGAATGGGAGGCTGTTCGCGACGAACATTTCATCCTGCGTCACTCCGATCCCGGCCCGGCGATCCAAGACTATGTCATCAAGCGCCTTGCGGATCTGGGTCATCGTCCGAGTGTGCAGAAATTTGATGTGGGTCGCGAGACCTCGGTTCATTTGGTTGCTCTCGGTTTGGGAGTGAGTCTCACGAGCGAAGCCACGGTCGCAAATTGCTTTCCGGAGGTGGAGTTTCGTCCGATCGGTAGTGGTACGGACACCATCCCGTTCAGTGGCGTCTGGTCGTCGAAGAACGATAACCCGGCATTTCGGCGGTTCTTGAGCCTCGCCCGCGCCTTGGCAAAGAAGTGGAGCAAACGTTCTAACGATGTCACGATGCCATCTTTGGCGGGACGAACGGTGCGCGATTTGATTGATTAGTTTTTCGCTCTTCTCGGCGCGAGCGCGCAAATGCTCGGTCCGTTGACATGAAGCGCGTCAGCATCGGCGCAATCAGCTTAGCGGGCTCGATGGTCTGGCCTGTTTCTCGACCAAGCACCTCGGCGTAGGCAATCAGATCCCGATTGACCTGAGCTGGGAGCTCGATCGCGAGCTTCACCGGCTTGTCGTCGAGGATCGTTCCGAGCTTCAGCTTGGGCACGGCATTCCTCCACAGCTTGGGTAGGGCGCAAGGACCAGATCGCGGTTGACGATGACGCGAACCGGCAATCCCGGCCGGATCGTCAATGTCGGCTGGACATTGAGATTGCGGCGCACGATTTGCTGGCCGGTCTGGTTGAGGGAATCCGAACTGCCGCGGCGCAGCGCCCGGACGATATCGCTATCGGTGTTGCTGGCGCCCAGCTCGGAGCCAACGCCAAGCAATGTCGAGAGAGCAGCGGCCATGAACAATCGGCTCCAGTGATAATCGACCTGATCTTCAAGGCCGGCATAGCCTTCGGTGTCGGCGCCGGAGTGACGTTCGAGCACGATCGAGCGGCCATTGGGGAAAATGAGCCTGGTCCAGACGAGCAGCACGCGTGACTGCCCGAACGAGATCTGACTGTCGTAGACGCCGATCAGCTTCGAGCCTTGTGGGATCAGGAGGTAGCGGCCACTCGGGCTGTCATAGACATTCTCGGTGACTTGGCCGGTGACTTGACCGGGCAGGTCGGAGCGGATGCCGGTGAGGAGAGCCGCAGGGATCACAGATCCTGCCTGCACGATATATTTCGAGGCGGGGTTCTCCAGGCGCTCGCTGCTCACCGTGCGTTTGTCGACTGGTCCGTTGAGGAATGCGAGCTTGCGATCCTGCATGTTCTGGATCGAGTCGGCATCGATAGGCGGCTTTTCGCCTAGGACATCGGATGCTCCGCTCGGCGTTGGTGCTGTTGATAGAGTCGGTGGCGGCGCTCGATTGACGGTAGTTGAGGAAGCGAACAGCCGGCTCGTGCGCGCCGCCTCAGTCTCTTGAGCAACCCGTTGCTGCTCTGGATCCACACCTGGTCCACGTTCCTGGAGATTGGCACGCCCGAAATCACCCGGCAGCGGCGGACCGAGCGGCGGAACACCGGGCGGCAGACCGCTATAGTCGCGAGGCAGCTTGGCAAGCTCGTCGGCCGTAGCCTTGCGCTCGGTATTGTAGAGTTCCGATCCAGTCTCTTGCTTGCTGCGGCGGCTATCGAGCGCCCACAAGACAGCGCCAAGCACTGCCATGATGGCAACGCTGGCGAGCCCGATGAGGACCTTGCGGGAAAGCCGCGTCACCGGCGGCCGTTGTGGGTGGAGGCGTAGATCGGCGGCGAGTTCGCGCTCGGCTTTCGGAGGATCGCCGCTCACCATCGCGGCCTCCCGTCGGTGCGCACGATGCGAACCTTTTGCTGATGATCGCCGCCGAGGCGAAGTTCGGCGGCGGCGAACAGCCGGTCCACGATGTAGTAGTTCTGGCGTGCGCGATAGTTGACGAGCTCGGCGCCCCCCTCCGGGCCGAGGACGAAGAGCGGCGGCATCTCGCCCTGACGAATACCCCGCGGAAACTCGATGAATACCTTGGCGCCGTCGTCGAAGGCGCGCAGCGGCCGCCAAGCCGGGGTGTCGCCTTCGATCGCGTACCGGAAATTGAGCCTGCCGAGGTCGAGCCCGGTGTCGACTGGGGCGGCGGCTTCGGCGACCGCATTGTACCGGCGTAGCGCAATCAGCTGGTCTTGCGGATACTGCCAAGAGACCGAGGCCATGTACGCCTTCTCGGTGGAACGCAGCTCGAGATGATAGGTACGCCGGTCCGTGTTGATGACGAGATTGGTGACGAGATCCGGACGGGTCGGTTTGACCTCGATGTGGACGCGTTTCGTCTGCCCGGTCCCGCTTTCGGTGTCGCCGATGATCCAGCGCACCGTGTCGCCGGCGGCCACAGGTCCAGACCCGACGAGCTGCTCGCCTTCCTGTAAGGCGATATCCGTAACCTGTCCGGGGGCGGTATAGACCTGGTACAGAGCGCCGGTCGCGTAGGGGTAAACCTGCACGGCGTTGATGTAGCCGTTGCGAGTGGGCTGCACGCGTGCCGCCTCGTTGGCTTTGGCGACGCGGTCGGTCGGATTCTTCGGTTCCGGGCCTAGGGTTCTTCCGCCCGGCACAGCCTTGAGCTGGCCTGGAAGTGGAAGGGGCTTGGGGATCTCGACAACCTCCACAGGCCTGGGTGGTTCGCCCTGAAACACGGCCGGCTTGGGATCGTCGTCGTAACTGATTTCCGGCGGCCTGAAGGTGGCGCAGGCTGTAAGCGCGACGGAGGACAGCAGGACCATATATAATGTGTGCGGTCGCATCAGCCGAGCTCCTTCGACCAGTTGATGGCATGGACGAATATCCCGAGCGGATTCTTGCGTAGTCGATCGATGTCGCGCGGGGTACTCAGGACGATGGTGAGGATGGCGGTCCAACGCTCGGTCGCAGCCAGCGCGGCGTTCTCGTATCGGCGCTCGATCCAGGCGACGCGGAAGGAGGAGTCCGAGGCGCGGATCACGCTCGAGACTTCGACCGCAACCTGAACTTTACCGACCTTGGCGAAAGGGTCATTGGTGCGGGCATAATCGTTGAGGGCCGCTGCACCCTTGTCGGTGGTGAAGTCGTAGGCGGCAAGCCAGTTCTGCCGGACAATGACGGGATCGGCGGGGACGGAGCGGACCTGCTCGATGAAACGTGCGAGGTGCCAAGCGATCTGTGGGTCGGCGGGCTTGTAGTCGGCGATGGCCGGCGCGACGGCTTGCGCTTCACCGAGCTTGTCGACTTGAACGACCCACGGCACCACGGTGCCTTGTGCCGACTGCCAGACGAGCCCCGCAGCAAGTCCCGACGCCAGAAACAGATTGCCGAAGGCGATGAGGCGCCAGTTCCTGGCCTGCACGCGAGCGGAACCGATGCGCTCGTCCCACACCTGGGCCGCCCTTTGATAGGGTGTCTCGGGCGCGGGTGTGTGGCCGTAGCGGACGGAAGGACGGCGAAAGAGATTCATTTGCGATCCTCGGAGAGCGAGACGGAGGTTGAGCTGCCGCCGTGATCGCCCGAGCGAACGACGTGGGCCGCTGCGGAAATCCCGTGGCTCATGGTCTGATGGCGGCGCATGCGCTGGGCCCATTCAGGCGCGCCGCCGGCGGCTGTCGATGAAGGGGCATTGGCACCGGCAGATGGGCCCGCTGTGCGGACGCTGCTGGTGCCAAAGGCGCTACCGCCCAGCGACGACCCCGTAGCGCGGACCGCTCCTGCGACAGCGCTGGTGCCGGCCCGCATGCCCATGGCGCCTGCCACTCCGAGGCCGCCGGCGGCGAGCGCGGTGCCGACGGCCGCGCCGGCCCCGAGTTGCGGGGCACCGGCAGCGAGACCGGTCGCTATGCCCGGACCGAAAATGCCAAGGCCGAGCAGCGCCAAGGCAGCAAGCACGAGCGCCATGGCATCGTCGAGCGTGGGTTGATTGCCCCCAAAACCTTGCGTGAACTGGCTGAACAGGGTGGTGCCGATGCCGACGATGACGGCAAGCACGAGGACTTTAACACCCGACGCGATGACGTTGCCCAGCACGCGCTCGGCGAGAAAGGCTGTCTTGTTGAACAGGCCAAACGGAACGAGCACAAAGCCTGCGAGTGTCGTAAGCTTGAACTCGATGAGGGTGATGAACAGCTGCACCGCCAGGATGAAGAAGGCGACGAGCACGACGAGCCAGGCGATCAGCAGCACGACGATCTGGACGAAGTTCTCGAAGAACGCGACGAAGCCCATGAGCTGGCTGGCGGCCTGCAGGATCGGCTTGCCGGCATCGATGCCGACCTGCGCGATCCGGCCTGGCTGAACGAACTGATCGGCGGATAGGCCCGATCCCGCTGCCTTCAGACCGAGTCCTGCAAACGAGTTGAAGATGACCTTTGCCAAGGTGTTGAAGTTGCCGATCAGGAAGGCGAAGAAGCCGACGTAGAGGGTCTTGCGGATGAGCCGGGCGATGACGTCCTCGTCTGATGCGAGCGCCCAGAACAGGCCGGCGAGCGTGATATCGATTGCGACCAGCGTGGACGAGAGAAACGCGACCTCGGTGCTGAGCAGTCCGAAGCCGGAATCGATGTAGGAGGTGAAGACCTCCAGGAAGCGATCGATGACCCCCGTGCCCCCCATGGTTCAGTGCCCCTTGAGATCCGTGCCTGGCGTGCTGACGTCGGACTGCGGCGTTGATGGCGCTCGGTCGAGATGGATCTTGGGTACTGCCGGCGGCACGTCTGGTGTCGCGGGAAATAACTCGATTGAGCGGTCCTGGTGCGGTGCCGACGGCGCAAGAAAGCGCGCGCGGTTCTGTACCCAAACGGCCTTGCAGGCTGCGTCGTGGGCCGCTTCGGCGCCGAGGGCCTTGCAGCGCGCGAGTTCATTGGCAAGCGGGTCCATGTTGTCGTGCGCCGCCGGCAGTGATGATTCGAGGGTGCGACCTTGCCAGGCCAATTCGAGCGCGCACGCGAGCACGGCACCGCCGAGCAGAATGACAGCTGCGGCCCTTGCGATGATCTTCGGATCCATGATCCCTTGCGCCCGTCAGTGGAACATCTGCACGGTCTGAGGTTGATAGCTCTGCGTACCGCCGAGAAACCGGCTGAGCTGCTCGCGCGCTTGCTCCTGATTGGCGGTGGTGCGAGCCCCGGCGAGGCTTTGCGCCCGTGATTGCGCGGCAATGACCGCAGTGAGATCAGCGAGCTGTCTGGTCTGCAGTGCGACTAATTGGTTGGCAGCTTGAACCGCTTGCAGGGCGCCCACGGCTGACTGGCTCGAAGAGACGAGGGCATCGGTCTCGGTACGCGTGGTGTCGAGGTTCACCACCACACCGGCTTGCACCCTCAGCGCATCCTGGTAGGCGGCAAGCGAGTTCTGCCACCGTTCCTTGGCATCACTGACGAGCTGTTGCGAGGAGGTCGCGCCGGTGTAGCCCTGCGGGTAGAGTCGCTGGAAGGCCTGATCGATCTGATTGACGTCATAGGCCACACGCTGCGCCTTGTTGAGGAGTTGCTGCGTGCGTGCGAGCGACTGCTCGATCGTCTGCAGGCTCGAATAGGGCAAACTCGCCAGGTTCTTCGCCTGATTGAGCAGCATCTGCGTCTGGTTCTGCAAACTGGTGATCTGGTTGTTGATCTGCTGCAACGCGCGGGCGGCCTGCAGCACGTTCTGGGCGTAATTCGAGGGGTCATAGACGATCATCTGCGCGCGCGCTGGTGCGCAGATGGAGGCGAAGGCAAGGCACGCGGCGCCGATCAGGACCATGTGATGAATGAGGCGATGGTTCATGGGGTTACCCACAAGGAAGGTGTGACGACGTTGTGCTGCGTGCTGGGCTCGACGTTGAGGAGGTCCGCGGCCCAATCAACGCCCTTGCGGCGTAGCCAAGCGGCGGCAAAGCCGTCGCGTCCCGACTCGGTCAAGACCTCCGCGATGGCTGCTTGGTCGGCCTTGGAGGACGCGGCGGTGAAGGCGAGTGCGATGTCCCCCAGTCCGAGCTCGAACAGGCGATTGCCGCGGCGAGACTGGCAGTAATAGTCGCGCTTGGGCGTTGCGCGGGCGATGATCTCGATCTGGCGGTCATTGAGACCGAAACGCCGGTAGATGCTGAGGATCTGCGGCTCGACGGCGCGCTCGTTCGGAAGGAAAAGCCGCGTCGGACAGCTCTCGATGATCGCGGACGCGACCGCGCTGGTCTCGATGTCCGCCAGCGACTGGGTGGCGAACACGACGGAGGCATTCTTCTTGCGCAGGGTCTTGAGCCACTCGCGCAATCGCGCGCCGAAGGTTGGATCGTCAAGCGCAAGCCAGCCCTCATCCACGATGAGAAGCGTCGGCCGGCCGTCGAGACGGCCCTCGATCCGATGAAACAGATAGGCAAGCACGGTGGGCGTGGCGCCGGTGCCGATCAGGCCTTCGGTCTCGAACGCTTGCACGTCGGCGCCGCCGAGGTGCTCGGCCTCGGCATCGAGCAGCCGGCCATAAGGACCGCCAATACAATAGGGTTGCAGCGCACGCTTCAAAGCACCGGACTGCAGAAGCACGGAAAGACCGGTCAACGTGCGCTCAGCGACCGGCGCCGAGGCGAGCGAGGTGAGCGCCGTCCACACATGCTCCTTGGCTTCGGGGCTGACGGTCACGCCTTCGCGCGCGAGCATCGCGGCCACCCACTCCGCCGCCCAGGTCCGTTCGGCAGCATCATCGAGTGCCGCCAGCGGCTGCAGCGCGACAGGCTCGAGCGCATCCTCGGCCAGCGCGCCGCCGAGGTCGTGCCAATCCCCGCCCATCGCGAGCGCCGCAGCCCTGATCGACCCCCCGAAATCGAAGGCGAACACCTGGGACCGGGGATAGCGGCGGAACTGCAGCACCATCAGCGCCAGCAGCACGCTCTTGCCAGCGCCGGTCGGTCCGACGACGAGGGTGTGCCCGACGTCGCCGACATGCAGGGAGAACCGGAACGGGGTTGAGCCTTCGGTCCTGGCAAAGAAGAGAGGGGGTGCACCGAGATGCTCGTCGCGTTCCGGTCCCGCCCACACGGCCGAGAGCGGCATCATGTGAGCGAGGTTGAGGGTCGAGACCGGTGGCTGGCGGACATTGGCGTAGACATGGCCGGGAAGGCTCCCGAGCCAAGCCTCGACCGCGTTCACGGTCTCAGGGATGCAGGTGAAGTCGCGGCCCTGGATGACCTTTTCGACCAACCGCAGCTTCTCGTCCGCGGTTGCAGGCTCGTCGCCCCAAACCGTAACAGTCGCGGTCACATAAGCCGATGAGACCGCGTCCGAGCCCAGCTCCTGGAGCGCTGCATCGGCGTCCAAGGCTTTATTGTGGGCATCGCTATCGAGGAGTGCGGAGGATTCATTGGTCATCACCTCCTTGAGGATCGCCATGATCGACTTGCGCTTGGCGAACCATTGCCGGCGGATCTTGACGAGCAGCCTCGTCGCCTCGGTCTTGTCGAGGCAGATCGCCCGAGTGGACCAGCGATAGGGGAATGCGAGCCGATTGAGTTCGTCGAGGATCCCGGGAAAGGTCGTGGTCGGAAAACCGATGACGGTGAGGATTCGCAGATGCGCGTTGCCAAGCCGCGGCTCAAGCCCGCACGTGAGGGGTTCGTCGGCCAGGAGCGCATCGAGATGCATGGGTGTCTCGGGCACGCGCACGCGATGGCGTCTGGTCGAGATCGTCGAGTGAAGATAGGTCAGGGTCTCTGAGTCGGAGAGCCATGCGGACTCCGGGACGAATCCCTCGACAAGCTGCAGCACGCGGTCGGTCCGGTCGATAACGCCATTGAGGAGCTCATGGGCATCGGCGCCGCCCTCGCGGGATCCCCCCTCGTAGAGCCAGCGTTCGGCGCGAGAAGCCTCTTCGCTCGGCGGCAACCAGAGAAAGGTCAGGTAATACGCGCTCTCGAAATGCGCTCCCGCTTCCTCGAACTGCGCTCGGCGCTCGGCGTCGACAAGGTTCGAGACGGGGTCAGGAAACCGGCTCTGCGGATAGCGCTGTGCCGCAATGCGGCTTGCCTCGACGAAGATCGCCCAGCCGGAGCCCAGCCGGCGCAACGCGTTGTTGAGCCGCGCGGTGGTGCCGACGAGCTCGGCCGGGGTTGCCGAATCGAGATCGGGTCCGCGGAACCTGGCCGTGCGCTGGAAGCTGCCGTCCTTGTTGAGGATCACGCCCGGTGCGACCAGCGCGGCCCAGGGCAGGAAATCGGTAAGCATTTTGGGCTTCTTGCGATATTCAGCGAGGTTCAACATGGCGTCCCCCTTACACGCCGAGATGCGCGGGATAACGCAGGTGCCGCCGCACGACGTCGACGAATTGCGCGTCGCGTTTTGCGGCCCAGACCGCCGCCAGATGGCCGATCGCCCACAACACGAGGCCGGCGATCCAAAGGCGCAGTCCCAGGCCAACGGCAGCAGCGAGGGTGCCGTTGGTGATCGCAACCGCGCGTGGCGCACCGCCGAGCAGGATCGGCTCCGTCAACGCGCGATGGACCGGCGCTTCGAACCCGGGGATTGGATCGTGTGCAAGGATCTCGCTCATCAGACCAGAGCTCCGCCGCCGAACGAGAAGAACGACAGGAAGAATGAGCTCGCTGCAAACGCGATCGAGAGGCCGAACACGATCTGGACGAGGCGGCGGAATCCGCCGGACGTGTCGCCGAAGGCGAGCGTCAGTCCGGTGACGATAATGATGATCACTGCCATGATCTTGGCCACTGGACCTTCGATCGACTGCAGGATCTGTTGCAGCGGTTGCTCCCAGGGCATGTTCGAACCAGCGGCATGAACCGGTGTGGTCGAGCATCCGAGGAGCAAGACGGCAAGAATGGTCGCGACATGGTGACGGACATGTGCGAGCGACCTGGTCATGTCTTCTCTCCCTCGGCTTCAGAACCGGATGCTGTGGATACAAGAACGTAATCGCCGTTCGGCCCGAGTGCTTCGATCGCGGCGAGCTCAGCAAGTCGCCGCTCGGGCCCGCGACCGGCGAGCACGGCAATCAGGTCGATGGTCTCCACAATGAGGGCGCGCGGTACGGTCACGACCGCTTCCTGGATGAGTTGCTCCAGGCGACGCAGCGCGCCGAGTGCCGACCCGGCATGAATGGTGCCGATCCCGCCGGGGTGCCCGGTGCCCCACGCCTTCAGGAGGTCGAGTGCTTCTGCGCCGCGCACCTCGCCGATCGGGATGCGATCGGGCCGCAGCCGAAGCGAGGAGCGCACGAGATCGGACAGCGATGCGACCCCGTCCTTGGTTCGCAGCGCCACCAGGTTGGGTGACTTGCACTGGAGCTCGCGCGTGTCTTCGATCAGAACGACGCGATCCGTCGTCTTGGCGACCTCGGCGAGCAACGCATTAACGAGCGTGGTCTTGCCGGTCGAGGTTCCACCTGCAACGAGGACATTGCGCCGCCTTTCGACCGCACGGCGCAGCACACCGGCCTCATCGGCTGACATGATGCCGGCGGCGACGTAATCGTCGAGGGTGAAGACCGCGACGGCAGGCTTGCGGATGGCGAAAGCGGGTGCTGCGACGACAGGCGGAAGCAGTCCTTCGAATCGCTCACCGGTTTCTGGCAGCTCGGCGGAGACGCGTGGAGCTGCCGAATGCACCTCCGCACCAACATGATGCGCGACGAGGCGGACGATGCGTTCGCCATCGGCAGCTGCGAGCCGCTCGCCGGTGTCGATCAGCCCTTCCGTCAGACGATCGACCCATAGCCGGCCATCGGGATTGAGCATCACCTCGACGATGCCAGGATCTTCAAGCCATGCGGCGATTGCCGGCCCGAGTGCAGTGCGCAGCATCCGCGCACCGCGCGAGATCGCTTCCGTCCGGAATGTAAATGCCCCGACCATCCCCCGCCCCCACGGCGACCCACGCAGCCCAACGTCGAGGATGATTAGAAAGGGCCAAACGTGGCTCCGTGCAACAACGAACGACGGGTCGTAGCGCGCTGGCGTAGAAAGACAGGTGAATGGCGGACCGCGCCCGCGCGGTCAGGATTCTCAAGTATCGTCGACGGGCTTTGCGCTCGCGTCCCACTCATTTGCCGCCGGTACATCCACGGACACTTCACGCAGCAGCGTGGGTCCTTTGGCGAGTCGTCGCCCCAGAGCCTCGATGAAGCCATGGTACCGTTCGGCCCCTTTGGCGCGCGCAGCGGCCTGCGCTTGCTCCGGCAATGCCGGCGTTGCCGTGAGCCAAAAGCGAACGAAGAGCGCCAAGGTCTCCACAGCGATCCCGACATCGCGCTCGAGCCGCTCCGTCTGCCGGACCAATCGATCGAGCCTCCGCGCCAAGGTCGCTTCCTGGCGCTCGGCAGCATCCGGTGACAGGAAGGAGGCAATCGCTGCTTCGGCAATAAGCGACTTCGATTTGCCTCGGCGATCGGCATAGTCGATGAGCGAGCGCATGACGGGCGGATCGAGATAGACCGACAGACGCTCTTTCATAGGCGGGCCTTAGAGCGCAATTCCATCATCGGGATCGAGCGCCGCCTGTCGCGCCACCGTGCCGAAGCGCTGCCGAAGTGCTCCGGCACGGGCAGCGTCATCGTCAGGCTCATCATCGGAGAAAGTAAACTCTGTGCTGGGCTTCGGCTCCTCGGCCGTGATCGCTTCGTGGTCAGGCAGCCTCGGCTCACGCCGGATGCCGCTATTGTCGGAATCCTCCTCAAAGAAAGAGCCGGCGATCGGCCCAGCCGCATCCTCGACTGACGCTGGAACCGGGAGATGGCTCCAGTCGTCAGCTCCCCTATTGGGTCGACCGCCGGAGGTGCCCTCGCTGGCAGTAGTCGACGAGGGTGGTGGAAGGACTCGGGCTCTGAGCCGCGCGTCCTCGTAGTACCGCGCCTTCTTGGCGCGGATCGGATGACCGGCCGAGACCAGCACGAGCTCGTCGGTGGGCGGGAGCTGCATCACCTCGCCCGCAGTCAAGAGCGGCCGCGCTGTCTCCTGGCGCGAGATCATGAGATGTCCAAGCCAAGGCGATAGCCGATGGCCCGCATAGTTCTTCATCGCGCGCAGCTCGGTCGCGATGCCAAGCGCGTCCGAGACCCGCTTGGCCGTGCGCTCGTCGTTGGTCGCGAACGAGACACGGACATGGCAATTGTCGAGGATGGAGTTGTTCGGCCCGTAGGCCTTCTCGATCTGGTTCAGCGATTGCGCGATCAGGAAGCTCTTGAGGCCGTAGCCCGCCATGAAGGCAAGCGCGGTCTCGAAGAAATCGAGCCGCCCCAGCGCCGGGAACTCGTCGAGCATCAGCAGCAGGCGATGCCGTCGGCTCTTCGTCTCGAGCTCCTCGGTCAATCGCCGTCCGATCTGATTGAGCACAAGCCGCACCAGCGGCTTGGTGCGGCTGATGTCGGAGGGCGGCACAACGAGGTAGAGCGTGGCGGGCTGCTCGCATTCGACAAGGTCAGCGATCCGCCAATCGCATCGGCGCGTGACCTTGGCGACGACCGGATCGCGGTAGAGCCCGAGGAAGCTCATGGCGGTCGAGAGCACGCCGGAGCGCTCGTTCTCCGACTTGTTCAGGAGCTCCCGTGCCGCGGAGGCGACCACGGGATGCGGCCTGTCCCCCAGGTGCCGCGTCATCATCATGGCACGCAGCGTCGTCGCAATCGGCCGCCTTGGGTCAGAAAGGAAGTTCGCGACCCCTGCGAGCGTCTTGTCAGCCTCCGCGTAGAGGACATGCAGGATTGCCCCGACCAGGAGAGAGTGGCTCGTCTTCTCCCAATGGTTCCGCCGCTCGAGGGCCCCTTCCGGATCGACCAGAATGTCCGCGACGTTCTGGACATCGCGCACTTCGGCGTCTCCGCGCCGGACCTCGAGCAGCGGGTTGTAAGCGGAGGATTCCGCGTTGGTCGGATCGAAGAGGAGGACGCGGGCGAACCGCGCGCGCCAGCCCGCGGTCAGCTGCCAGTTCTCGCCCTTGATGTCGTGGACGATTGCGGACCCCGGCCAGGTGAGCAGCGTCGGGACGACGAGTCCGACGCCCTTGCCGGACCGGGTGGGCGCAAAGCACAGCACGTGCTCCGGTCCATCATGGCGCAGGTACTCGCGGCCGAAGCATCCGAGCACAACGCCATCCGCCTTGAGGAAGCCCGCCTTGCGGATTTCTGACGCAGTCGCCCAGCGCGCCGAGCCATAGGTGGTCGCTTCCTTCGCCTCGCGCGCCCGCCACACCGACATGCCGATCGCAATCGCAATCGCCGCAAAGCCGCCTGATGAGGCGATGATCGCGCCCTCAACAAAGATTCGCGGTGCGTAGGCGTCGAACCAGTACCACCAGAGGAAGAACGCCGGCGGATGGTACACGGGCGTGCCGGCGATCTCTGTCCATGGCGTCCCAAGCTGGTGCTGGTAGCCGAGTCGCCAGGCCGTCCATTGTGTTGCGCCCCAGATGGCTGCGAGCACGATCACGGATACGACAAGAATTTGGCCCCAGAGAATCTTGGTTGCGGACAAGACTAGCCCCGATCTCAGCACGACGATCGTTACTGACCGCGCGCCATAGAGGCTGCAAGGGCAAATCGGATGGCGTAGCGGTGTATCGCGCTTTTGCGCGCAAACACCGGAGGGAATCAGAGCCCAAGCCCACGCTTGCGGCCGAAGCTCCAATCGATCATGCCGTCCGACCGCAGGACTCCTGACACCTGTCGGCCAAGCTGGCGCTCCAATGACGGTGTCCAGGGCACGAGACTGAATCCGAGCCCATCGTCGATCATGGCAAAGCGGCCCGATGCCAGGTTGAGGCGCTGACGGTAGACCCCCGCGATGCTCTCGCTCTCTACAACTGAATGATACGGGAGGCCGGTTTCTGCCGAGAGCTGCGCGCCGGCCGCATCGAGCTCGCGCCGGCGCAGCGTGTCGAGTAGATCGCGTATGAAGATGACGCGCTGTCCCTGGCGGCGGGCAAGACCTTCGCTGATGAGAAAATCGACGCGGACGTCCATAGCGTCGCGCACCTCGCGGCCGAAACCGCCGTCCGAGAGCGATGTCGCCCCGCGCGCGAGAAGCTGGCGGTCCAGCCAGGTCGCACCGTTCGCTTTCACCTGCGCCTCAATGGTCAAATCCGAGCGGATGGCCAGCGCAACCCGCTGCCTCCCTTTTGAATCCTCGTAGCGCCTCAGCTCGACGATCGACCCCGGGCCCGAATCCCCCGCCGCATCGAGATCAGGAAGCCGAATGTGATGTGCACGGCCGTCTGTTCCGTCGATCACCGCATAGGCCGTGCCGGTCAACTCGTCATCGAGGCCGCGCGCGACAAGCCGTCCGACCACGGGGGACGGTTGGGCTGCGCTCGTCAGCACGAAGCTCGATGTCGCGCGTTCCCAGCCATGGTCCGCGAGGCCACGATGGATGCGCTTGATGATGTCGTTGCGCTCACCGAGGGCGCGCAGCGTCGACTCGGCATTTTCCGCGAG
>Ga0070699_100002842_pt1 | contig 15446 bp, 10 predicted proteins | sample KBSK1503metaG_FD_65473 | JGI IMG/M metagenome (GOLD analysis project Ga0070699, IMG submission 65473) | Corn, switchgrass and miscanthus rhizosphere microbial communities from Kellogg Biological Station, Michigan, USA - KBS K1-50-3 metaG | ecosystem: Host-associated > Plants > Roots >...
CTAAATAGAAGGGACAAGCCCTTCCAGCGGCCCCTTCTAGATGGGGCAAATAGAGCCACTTGGGCTCAACCCCGGGGCCGCTGGAAAGGTTCGTGTCAGCTTGTAAGGACAATTGGATCGCGTGCTGATCGCATCGGAGGACGGAGATGTAGCGGAAATCGAGAGCTTCCTCTCCCTTGTGTTCCTCGATTAAATGTGGGGGGAACCGCTAGAAGTCCGTGGCAGAAGTGGGTTGTTCACTCTGCCGCGAGGGGAAATGAAAGTTTCTCTGCGAGCGGCATGAGCATGGGCGGGGATGCGGCTTCCCCTGCTATGCGCACCAGAACCACCATCCAGAGCCGCAACCAGATCAACAAACTCTCCGCCGAGAGGCCCTGCAGACCGCGCGGGGTGCCTTTCCCAAGCCCCTGCCGCATCACCAGCGACAGATTGAATCCGCCCAGGTGAATCAGTACCCGCTTGAGAACGTTGTCTCGTCCCCGCAGGTGCACGCACCGCATCCCTCCTGTCTCATAGGCGTGCGCGAAGCTGCGTTCCAGCAACTCCCCTCGCCGCCGCAACAGCTCCTTGCCCCGCTCGCCACGAATCCGCTGCCGGTTGCCGTACACCGCCTGCTGCGCTTCCGCTTTGCCTTTCCAACAGCGCCGTCCACGATCGGGTTCTGAGATGTAGGTCCGAACTTCTGCTTCCGCCAGCGCCTGCAGCGTCTCGTTGCTGTGATACCCCTTATCGGTGACCGCCTCCCGCGGGCCTTCCGCATACACCCGTTCGCCCACGGCTCCGTGGTTCGTTGCGGCCGCGACCTCCGCGATGTGCTCGCCTGCCTGCGGCAAAGTCTCCAGAATTGTCTCCGTGTCGCCCGCATCCCCGGTGGCCACCGTCACCGCTACCACCGCGCCCGTCTCCAGATCCACCGCATGCTCGGCCTTGTAGGCCAGGTGCGTGCGCCCGTCCTTCAGCTTCGTGATCCCCGCCTCCGGATCGTGCGGATTCACCCAGTCCTCATTCGATCCCTTTTTCGCACGTTTGCGGTCCAGCTTCGCCAACTGCTCCCGCGTGGGGGTGGCAATCCCCGACTCCTGCGCCAGCCGCCGCAGAAAATCCTCGTAGCCCTCTCCCGTGTCCCGCCGTACAATCGAGCGCATCGCCGCGTTCGCCTCCAGGGTCGTGGCATCGATCCCTACCGTCTTCCCCTTCAGCAGCCCCTTCTCCGCCAACCACTCCAGCACCCACCGGAACACCGCTTGATGCGTTTCCACATCGATTAGTCGCCGCGTGCGCGAGATCGTGGAGTGATCCGGCGGCATCTCGTTCAGTCCCACCCCAAGAAAACTGCGCAGCGCCAGCGAATCTGCAGCCCGCCACGCGATCCCCCGTTCGCCGTCGATCCCCTCGAAGTACCCGATCAGCAGCAAACGAAAATACCGCCCCGGCGGCAGCGAAGGGCGCCCCATCCGCTCTGCATAGAAGCGCCCACATTGCTGCTCGACAAAATCGTCAAAGCCTCGCTCCTCCAGCAACCGGTTCAACTGCTCGTAGAACGGATGCGCCACCGTCCGCGGCAACTCGCTGTGCGCAATCCAAAGTGGCTCCTGTCGCCGCTGTTTCCCTCTTCGTCCCATCGCCATGCCCGCAGTCTACGAACTATCGCTGTGGATTGCGTAACAAATTTTCCTCAGGAATCCAGACTTTCACCACGGACTGCTAGGCAACCAGTATCCGGTCTGATAGCTCACCGATTTGACGGAAACGGGGGAGCCCCGCCGCGGACAGCACCGCCGGACATGCACCACGGGGCCGGTGTCCCAAGTTGATTACCTGTTTCGGCCTGGTTAAGCTTGTGATAATGTTGCAATTAGCCCATATTCTCTAGAGTTTTGGCTGGTCGCAGGGGCCTTCGTGTCTTCGAATCGCAAGCCGGGGCTTCACATAGCGTGGAAGACGGTCACGTACCGCAGTGTGGCGTTGGCGGTGTTAGCGGTAATTCTCGTCTTTTTTGCCGGGCTGCAGTTGATGTTTCCGCAGTTCACTGAAAAGGGAGTCAAGGCGGTTAGCAGTTTGGCCACCAGGCTGTTGGAGCGGGTGGCCGGCGCCGGAACGCCCGCCAAGGCTGGAGCCATGAGTGCGCAGCAGGCGCATATCACTGCCCTGGACGGTACGGTGCGGGTAAAAAAGGCGAACAGCAACAGCTGGGTGACGGCCGATTACAACGTTCCGTTGGAGAAGGGCGACGTGGTGCAGACCGGCTCGGAGGGCATGGCCAAGATTGTTTTCAACGATGGCACCAATTACACAGTGAAGCAGGATTCCCTGATCGTGATTGAGGAAAGTTCGGCCAACGAGCAGCAGCAAACTAACGTCGCGGTGGCGGTGAGCACGGGTACGGTAGACCTGGCCACCGCGACTTACGTACAGGGTTCCAAGTCCCAGGTCATGGTGGCTGGGGCCACGGCCTCCCTGGCGCCGGAGAGCGCGGCCATGGTGCACAACGATCCCAAGGCGGACCAGCATGAGATTCTGCTAAAGAAAGGCACGGGTGAGGTGACGCGCAATGGCGAGGTCGTCCACCTGGCGGACTGGGAGAAGGTCGCCTTCCAAGCCGAGTCGCCCCGCATGGCCAAGGTGAAGGAGATCGGGCCGCCTACCCCGATTACCCCGGCCAATATGATGCCGATTTTCGTGGCGGGCCAGCCCAAGCCGGTGGAGTTTTCCTGGACGCAGATGGACAACGCGGCGGGATACCGTCTGCGCATTTCGCGCAACCCGTACTTCTCCTCGACGATTGTCGATCGCAAAGTGAACACGGCCGACGTGATTGTCTCCGGATTGGGTGAAGGGGCGTACTATTGGTTGGTCCAGTCGTATGACGCCAACGAAAAGGAGTCGGTGGAGAGCGAAAAGAACCGCTTCACCATCATCCCCAAGGGCAAGGCCACGACGGCCATTAACCTGGAACTCAACCCCTTAGTGCAGCATGGGCATGTGATCGAGTTGGACGGAAAAACCGAGGTGGGGGCCCGGGTGATGGTCAACGGCCAGGAAGTGCCGGTAGTGGGCACAGATGGCAGCTTTCATTACTTCACCCGTCCGCTGCCGCCGGGAGAGAGCGTGATCACGATTACGGCGCAAAATGCCAAGGGTGGCGTTAACACGCTGCAGAAAAAGGTAGTAATCCAATAGAAAGCTAAGGTGGGCCATGGATGGGCCCTGAGGTGCAAGAACTTTCGTTTGCTGTAGGAGCTGGGAATATCCCATAGAATAAACAGAATCAAAGAGCGCTCCCCTCGCCACCGAATGAAATGACCGGGCACGCCCGGAATGACAGCGGTCTGAAGAGCTAAAGAGAGAAGCTTCGCATGTCATCGAATGGCTTTCACTCCAGCGCCGCGCGCTGGCACAACCTAAGGTCGCTATTCAGCATTTTTTCCAGCGATCTCGCCATCGACCTGGGCACGGCCAACACGCTGGTATATGCCCGCGGCAAAGGCATTGTGGTGAACGAGCCTTCCATCGTGGCCATCAACAAGAACAGTGGAGAAGTGGAGGCAGTGGGCAAAGAAGCCAAGGAGATGCTGGGTCGCACTCCCGGGAACATTGTCGCCATCAAACCCATGAAGGACGGCGTGATCGCCGACTTCAAGGTTACGGAGAAGATGCTGAACTATTTCATCCAGAAGGCGCATAACCGCAAGATGCTGGTGCATCCGCGCATCGTGATTGGGGTGCCTTCCGAGATTACGCAGGTGGAAAAGCGGGCGGTCATGGACTCAGCTTATCGCGCCAAGGCCAGTGAAGTGTACCTGGTGGAGCAGGCCATGGTGGCGGCGATCGGCGCAGGACTGCCCATCACCGAGCCCAGCGGCAATATGGTAGTGGACATCGGCGGCGGCACCACCGACATTGCAGTAATTTCGCTCAGCGGCATCGTCTATTCGCGTTCCGTGCGCATGGCGGGCAATCAGATGGACGAAGCCGTCATGAACTACCTCAAGCGGAAATATAACCTGCTGATCGGCGAGCGCACTGCCGAGCAGATCAAGATCGAAATCGGCAGCGCCTACCCCATGGACAAGCCGCTGACGATGGAGATTAAAGGCCGCAACCTGATCGAAGGCGTGCCCAAGACCATTACGGTGGACGACAGCGAGATTCGCGAAGCGCTCAGCGAATGCGTTTCCACCATCATGAACGCGGTGCGCGTGGCGCTGGAGCGCACGCCTCCGGAGCTTTCTGCCGACATCAGCGACCGAGGCATCGTGCTGACCGGCGGCGGAGCGCTGCTGAAGAATCTGGACAAACGCATCCGCGAGGAAACCGGGTTGCCGGTTTCCATCGCCGACGACCCGCTGTGCAGCGTGGTGCTGGGCACGGGCAAGATGCTCAGTGACTTCAAGCTGCTACGGAAGATTTCGATCGAATGACAGTTTCGAGTTTCTAGTTCCAGTTTCCGGTTTTTCCGCGCGGAATGTGCTGTGAACCTGCACAAAAGAAATCCATGGCGCCGTTGACGTGTCTCGAACTTGAAACCGGAAACTAGAAACTTGAGTTTGGTGCCATGGAAAATCTCATCACCCGCTACCGCAACGTCACCATTCTAGCGGCAGTTCTGTTTGCCCAAGTGCTAGGGCTGGCGGTCCAGGTCAAGCGCAGCAGCGAGGACCAATCGAGCCGCTTGATCCGCGTCTGGGCGGTCAATGCGGTCACGCCTGCGGAAAAGGTCATTATCTGGTTTCAGAGCGGCGCCTCTAACCTCTGGCACAGTTACTTTTATCTGCGCGGCGTGCGGCAGCAGAATCGTGACCTGAAAGCGGAGATCGAACGGCTGCGATTGGAGCAGGTGCGTTTGAGCCAGGACGCGGAGCAGGCGCACCGGCTGCAAGCATTGTTGGGCTTTAAGGAACAGTTCATCTCCCATACCCTGGCGGCGCAGGTGATCGGTTCGAGCGGCAGCGAGCAGTCGCGCTCGGTTTATATCGATAAGGGTGCGCGCGAGGGGGTTGGTCGTGACATGGCTGTGATCACCGCCGATGGGGTTGTTGGCAAAGTGCTGCATGTATTCGGCTCGAGACCGCTCGAGGCTTCGACCTCCCAGGTTTTGCTGATTAATGACCAGACCAGCGGAGTAGGCGCGATTCTCGAGAAATCGCGCTTGCAGGGGGTGCTGCGGGGCACGCCCGCGGGTGAGGTGGTTTTGGAGAGAGTCATGGCCGACGAGAAGGTGCAGCCGGGAGAGAAGGTGCTGACCAGCGGCGGCGACCAGATCTTCCCCAAAGGCCTGTCGGTGGGCACGGTAACCGAGGTCTCTCCTGGCAAGGAAAAGATGTTTCTCAATATTCGCGTCAGACCTGCGGCCAGCCTCAGCAGGCTGGAGGAAGTGCTGGTGATCACCAAGAACGAAGCCAAGACGCCGTCCGTAGCCGAGACCGGGCCGGTGCGCGCGGTAGACATTTTGGCGCAGCGGCTGCCTTCGGTTCCAGACAAGCCGCTGGAGGATCCCACTAAGCAAAGCGCCGCTGGGGTGCGAACCAGTCCGCAATCTGCTGCCACATCCGGCAAACCGGAAACGGCTGGGACGGCGAATTCCAAGCCGCACGAGAATGGCGGATTAACCGCAAGCAAGCCCCTAACGAACACGCCAGGGATCACGAGGCCAGCCGGCAGTCCGGTAGTGAAGCCGGCCACTGCGCAGAAGCCGGCGCCCCCGGCGGAAACTGCGCCGTCGGAGGACAAACCTCAATAGCGTGCCTGTCACTTACACATCGCAAGACCAGCTTGAGGTTTACCGGTTCAGTCTTCCGGCGACCATCATTATTCCCCTGGTGGCGGTGTTTCTGCAGGCGTTCGTACCGCAGCAGTTGCACTTTTTCTCAAGATTCGATCTGCCCCTCCTGGTAGTGATTTTCTTTGCCGTGGCGCGCCGCAGCCAAGTTGCAGGACTGCTGGGAGGAGCGATCATCGGCGTGCTACAGGATTCGCTCACCCACCGGCCGATCGGCGTGTATGGAATCGCGAAAACGGTCGTGGGCTACGGTGCATCCTCGCTGGGTGTGAGGGTGGACGTGGAAAATGTTGGCGCCCGTCTGCTGATGACGCTGTTCTTCTATGTGGTTCATGAGATCGTGTATTTCGTGGTGGCGCGCGGACTGGTAGGGCTGGCGGTGGAGTGGAGTTGGCCGCGTGAGCTAGGCTCGGCCTTCGCCAACGCGGTGTTGGCCCTGTTCCTGTTCGCCTTGCTGGACAAGTTTAAGCAGAGAACGTGAGCCAGTCATCGGTCGTCAGTCGTCAGCAAGAGCCGAAGGGCTATGTCCTTGCGTTACCGATCGTGATAACGCCTTTGCCGATCTGCAAGGGTCTACAATGAAGTTAACCTTGACCAGTCTGTCCACGGCGATGTGCCTCTGGTCGCGAGAGTTCGCACGCGATCATAGCGGCTGACGAGCGACGACTGATGCCCAACGACTGATGACCGGCGACTAATCCATGTTTGGCCGCGACGAAAAAGTATCGCCCATCCGCCTAACCGCGGTGCAGTATATCGTCCTGGCCATCTTTTTGATTCTGGCTTACGGGTTGTGGCGGCTGCAAGTCGTGCAGAGCGATCTGTACGCCACGCTGGCCGAAAAGAACCGCATTCGCAACGTTCCGATTCTGGCGCCACGCGGAAGAATCCTGGATCGCGAAGGGCGCACCATCGTGGACAACTATCCTTCGTTCACGGCCCTGCTCCTGCGTGATTCTTCGCGTGATCTTTCTGCGGACACAGATCTCATCGCGCAAGGGCTGCACCTGGATGCGAAGGAGGTGCGCGAGCGCATCCGGAAGTTCGCCTCCGTGCCGCATTACCAGCCGATTTATCTCAAGGACGACATCACGCCGGATGAGCTGGCCTTCATCGAGTCGCATCGGAACGAGTTGCCAGAACTGGACACCATCATGGCGCACCGCCGGCTGTATCCGCGTAACGGCTTCATCGCCCACCTGATCGGCTACGTGGGCGAAGTCAGCGAGGAAATGCTCAACCAGCCGCAGTGGGAGCTGAACAATCCGGGCGACGTGGTGGGGAAGTCGGGAGTGGAGCTGCAATACAACCAGGTCCTGGTGGGCAAGAACGGCTCGCGACGCGCAGTCGTGAACAGCCACGGCAAGGAAGTGGGACAGCTGGAGGAAAAGCCCGCCGAGCCAGGCAGGCAGCTCAAACTTACGATCGACATTGACCTGCAGATTGCCGCTGAACAGGCTCTGGAAGGGAAGAACGGCGCCATCGTCGCCATGGATCCACGTACGGGCGAGATCCTGGCCATGGCGAGCCGGCCCAAGTTCGACCCCAATGACTTTTCCGTGCGCATCAAGCGCAATGAGTGGGCAAAGCTGGTCAACGATGACGATCACCCACTGCTGAACAAGGCCATCCAGGCGCAACTGGCGCCGGGATCGACGTTCAAAGTCATCATGGCTACCGCGGGCCTACAGGAGAACATCGCCCAGAACATGAAGGTGGTCTGCAACGGAGGCGCCACATTTTACGGCCGTTATTTCAAATGCTGGGTGGTGGCGGAGCATCGGGTGCACGGAGTGGTGGACATTCACAAGGCGATCTACCAGTCTTGTGACGTTTTCTTCTACACACTGGCGGAGAAGCTGGGCATTGAACGCATCGCGAAGTATGCAACTATGTTTGGGCTGGGGCAGAAGACGGGCATTGATCTGCCGCAGGAAGTCAGCGGGGTAATGCCGTCAGAGGCATGGAAGATCCGCAACTTCAAGCAGAAGTGGTATGCGGGTGAGACTATCTCGGTAGGCATTGGGCAGGGGGCGGTGACGACAACCCCGATCCAGCTCGCTCGCGCCGTTGGCGCCATCGCCAGCGGCGGCGTGCTGCGGCGGCCGCATGTGGCTTTTCCCGGCGATCTTCCCCCGAACGTGCTCCCCGCCTCGACTGTCCCCGACGAGGTGAAAGTTGCGATTGATCCCCAGAACTGGGAGATCATCACGGATGCCATGGCGGACGTGGTGAACCCGGGTGGTACCGCCCCCAGCGCACATCTGCAAGGCATCGATTTCGCTGGAAAAACGGGAAGTGCCCAGACCATCAGCAATGCCCTAAAAGCGAAGTTAGGCGCTGCCGGCAAGTCGAAGTTCAAAGACAATGGCTGGTTCGTGGGGGTTGAGCCACGGCGAAGTCCTGAAATCGTGGTGTGCGCCTTGCTGGAAGAAGGTGAGCATGGCTATCTGGCGGCACGCACGGTGGCCCAGGTGATCAAGGCTTACGTCGAGAAGCAGCGTGGCCAGCCGAGCAAGATGGCGAGAGCCGCGGACAAGGTCGAAGTTGGAGCGGTGTGGAACGCCGCCGACCCGGATGACGCAGATAAAGATAGGTTGCGCGGCGGCCGCTTCTTCGTTGATCTGTCGAAGAAGCGCGTGCCACTGGCGACGGCTGCACCGGGGCTGGAGTAGGCCGTGGAGGAGTGCGAACCAGAGAAGCCCGGATTTTTGTAGAGAATTTCAGCTTCTACTGGAGTTGAGGGAATAGGGATCCTTCGACTCCGCATGATCGCTCGCAAGCGAGCGCCCATGCTTCGCTCAGGATGACAATTCATTTTGGGGCGGCACAGCTGAAGCCGTGCCCTCCCGGAGTGGCGTGGTCTTTTTTTACCAATGACCAACGGCTAACGACCAACGACCGATGTCTCGCTATATCTCATTCCGCGACTTCGACTGGGTGCTGCTGATCTTCGTGCTGCTCATTTGCGGGCTGGGCGTGATGGAGATCCGCAGCGCGACGGCGCACACGCAGTTCGCGGGCGCGCACACCAAGCAGCTCTACTGGATCGCAGGCGGGGTGGCCGGCATGTTTCTGGTGAGCTTTCTCAACTACCAGATTCTGCTGGACCGGGCGCACTGGCTATACATTGCCGCCCTGACCTCGTTAATGGCAGTGCTCATCTTCGGGCAAAAGTACAAAGGGGCGCGGCGCTGGGTGAAGATGCCCGGATTCCACTTTCAACCCTCGGAGTGGGTCAAGCTTATCCTCATTTTAGCGGTGGCCAAGTATTTCGCCGACCTGCAACAGAAGGAGCTGTCCTGGCCCGAGTTCCTCAAGGCTGGGGCTATTGTGGGGGTGCCCATGCTCATGGTGCTGAGGCAACCTGATCTGGGGACCGCTCTCACCTACCTGCCCATTGCGATCATGGGGTCGTTTCTGGGAGGGCTGCGGTTCAAGCAGGCGCTGGTCGTGATTTTGGCGGCGGTTCTGCTCATGCCCCTAGCCTGGCATGCCCTAAGGCCGTACCAGCGTGATCGTCTCACCAGCTTTATGCACCCCGATGCCGACAGCCAGGACAAAGGTTACCAGGTGAACCAATCGCTGATTGCGGTGGGCTCGGGGGGTATTTGGGGGAGCTCAGAGGGTTCGCAGACTCATCTGGCCTTCCTCCCGGTGCCGCAGACTGACTTCATCTTTGCCGCTTTTGCCGAGGAGCACGGATTTGTAGGCGCGTTAGGGGTGATGCTGTTATACTTTGTAGTGCTGATGCGCTTGACCCAGAACGCGCAGACTGCGCCCGACCGCGCCGGCACGTTCGTGGTGATGGGTGTGGTGGCGGTGCTTAGCTTCCACGTTCTGGTCAACGTCGGCATGGTGGTCGGCTTTATGCCGGTCACCGGAATACCCCTGCCATTAATGAGTTATGGCGGGTCTTCCGTCCTGTTTATGTTTCTGGCGCTGGGTATCGTGATGAACGTCCGTATGCGCCGCTTCGTGAACTGAAGCAGGGGGAGGAAGGCAGGGAGAGTTTTCCGCGCTGGCCATGCGCGGCAGAAAACAAGATTACGATCGCCCTCGCGTAAAGAGGGCACTCACCGGCCGGAACAGCAGGTCCGAGGCCGGGCAGGATTGAAGCTAGGGCGCGGCTGGGCGGGTAACGGCCCCTCCAGGGTCTGAAGAAGACACCTGGGAGAGCGGTCACAAACCTGGCGAAGCGCAAATGCGATAAGTGCAAGAGATTCCCAAGCTTGTGCAACGGATTCAGTCGCGGAGAGAACTCCGAGGCCCAAGCCGTCCCCTATCTGGGACGGCCATCGCAGCGTTCGATCCTCCCTGTCATTTCCTGCCTTTCACCCGGTGAATCCTTGGGCCGCTGGACGGCCGAGGACCGGAGTTCGCATGACGAAAGAATTATTTGTATCTTCCACCCCTCACGAAACCAGGGTAGGGCTGGTGGAGGATGATCAGCTCGCGGAAATCTATCTGGAACGCGAGAACGAATACACCCTGGCAGGTTCCATCTACAAGGGCCGCGTAACTCGCGTCCTTCCCGGCATGCAATCCGCATTCGTGGATATCGGCCTGGAGCGCGACGCATTTCTCTACGTTTCCGATTTCATGGAACTGGAAGACCAGGACGAAGTCGAAGAAGTTCCCACTAGCCGTCCCGCTCCCGAGCTGAGGCATCAGCCGCAGCCCCGGGCGGAAGCCCAGCCAGCTAGGGCGGAGGCTTCAGCGCATAGCGGCGAGGCGGAATCCCACGCGGGAGAACATACTGAGGTGAGGCAGCTCTCGGAAAACCGCGAATCGTCCCACCCTGCGGAGCAGCGGGAGGGGCGTGGCTGGCCTGGGCGGCGCCGTCGTCGTGGTGGCCGCCGCGGAGAGCGGTTTCCGGAGTCGAAGTTTGCCCGTCCGGCGTCGGAGACACCGCGAGAGACCCCGCGCCCCGAACGTACGGAGCGCGCCGAGTACGGGCCGCCGCCGGGTTACCAGCCCGTCATTTTGCCAGGAGAGTCAATTTCCAAGTATCAGCGCCTGGCGCAGGCTCATCCCGCGTCGCCTGAGCGGCAGGGCGATTCTGCCATTCCTGCTTCCCAAAGCCGGGAGGCGCCAGCCCCAATCGCGGAGACTTTCCCTGAGGACGAGCCGCTGTTTGCGGAGTCTCAGGGTCGGCCCGAGACGCGCGTGGAACCGCATTCAGAGCATGGCGAACGGCATGGCGACACTATGCCTTCGGAGCGGGAGCGCGACCTGGAGAGGCTGGAACAGATGAACGTCGCGGCCGTGTTCGGAGGTCCGGCGACGGAATCGGAACGAGATGAAGCCGACGACCTGGATGACAAACTTCTCAGTGTCCCCGGGCATTCGGATGAAGTTCCGCCAGCCACTGCTGCAGGGACCATAGAGGAAGAAGAGATCGAAGAGGAAGAGGCCGATCTCGCGCACTACGTGGAAGAGCTCGAGGAAGATGCGGCGTTCGAAGAGCTCGAGGAAGAAACGCGCGCGGCCGAGGATTACCACCAAACCGCGCATGAAATCGCCGCATCCGGAGAGCCCGTGGCGGGACGTGCGGTGCCGTTCTCTGCCGAACCGGTTTCCCCGGGGGAGGCTGAGATAGAAGAAGCGGAAGAGACAGTTGACGAAGCCGCCGAAGAGGAAGCTGAACTCGACGAAGCCCAGGCTGAAGCCGAAGCGGCCCTCGACGCCGAAGCCCGGGGTAACGGAACGGTAGACGCCCGCGCCGAAGTGCGCGCTCCGTCGGGAACAGCGCCCTATACCCAGCGGGCGCCACGGCCGGCATTCGACCGCCGTGGCCCACGCGGCCGGCGGGGTGGGCGGCGCTTCCGCCGCCACGAGCCGCAGAACATTCCGCAAATCACCGACCTGCTCAAAGAGGGGCAGGAGATCCTGGTGCAGATCGCCAAGGAGCCCATCGGCAAGAAGGGCGCGCGCATCACCAGCCACATCGCGCTGCCGGGACGGTTCCTGGTCTACATGCCGACGGTCAACCATACGGGCGTTTCGCGCAAGATTTCTTCCGAAGACGAGCGCCAGCGGCTGAAGCGCATCATCCTCAGCGAGCGCGAAAACGGACACGGCGGCGGATTCATCGTGCGCACCGCCGCGCAAAACGCTTCCGAAGAAGACTTGCGCGCCGACATCCGCTTCCTGAAGGGTCTTTGGGCCGAGATCAAGAACCGCGCCGACAATGGCAAGGGGCCGACGCTGATCTATCATGACCTGAACGTGGTGGAGCGCGTGCTGCGCGACCAGGTCTCCTCGGAGTTCTCCGCTATCTGGGTGGACAGCGAGCAGGAATACGAACGCATCCTGCGCTTCGCCAATCGCTTTCAGCCCGCGCTGGTCAAGCGGGTCAAACTCTACACCAAGGAAACGCCGCTGTTCGAGCAGTTCGGCTTGAGTGAGGAAATCAACAAGGCGCTCAAGTCGAAAGTGTGGCTGAAGAGCGGCGGTTACATCGTGATTAATCAAACCGAGGCGCTGGTCGCGATCGACGTCAACACCGGCAAGTATGTCGGCAAGACGACGCGCCTGGAAGACACCATCGTAAAGACCAACGTGGACGCCATCAAAGAAATCGTGCGGCAGATTCGCCTGCGCGACCTGGGCGGCATCATCGTGATCGACTTTATCGACATGGACGAACGCCGCAACCGCCAGAAAGTCATGCAGGCGCTGGAAGAGGCGCTGCGCGGGGATCGGGCGCCGTCGAAGGTCTTGCAGTTCAACGATTTCGGGCTGGTCGCCATCACGCGCAAGCGGGTGAAGCAATCGCTGGAACGCACGATTGGTTCACCGTGCCCGTATTGCCAGTCGACGGGATTTGTGAAGTCGGTCACAACAGTGTGCAACGAAATTTACCTTGAGATGCGCAAAATCGCCAGGCACCTCGAACATCCGGATGTGATGCTGCGCGTGAATCCCGAGGTGGCGAAGGCGCTCAAGGCCAACAACGGCCGTGCCCTTACCGAGATGGAAGAACTGACCAAGCGCACGATCATCGTGAAAAGCGACCCCGCCCTGCACCAGGAGCAGTTCGATATCAACTAGGAGTTTGTGGCGCGGGCGCCCTCGCCCGCTTTAATAGAAGCGGAGCGCACCGGGACGGGCGCCTCGTCCCTTATTTCTGCTGACGCGGGTCTGGCTGTCCTGGTAACCGCGGTCACTCGCCCTGTTTTGGAAAGCGTATGTGCTTGATCTGCATAGGCTGCCCTTTCGAAAGTAATAACCAAAGTACTCGGGCGTAACTTTACCGCATTCACCGAGAAACCTAGACTTCTGGCATGCATGCTTGGGAAGGAGATCCGCGCCGGCAACCGACGCCAGACTATGGCTCGGCCGGGCCGGGCTCAGACCTGCGACCGGACCGATCCCTTGACCCGCATGCCGGGAGCTGGCGAGTTTTGTTCGCGGTGGCGGCGGGAATTCTCCTCGCAGTGCCCTTTGCGACGGGCAGCGCCCGAGCGGCATGGGCGGAGATCGTGCAGTTCCTGAGCCTGCACGGGAAACCGGTGCCGGCCTCTCCCGCGGTGCTGTCCCAGCATGAAATCGAGCGCCTCGATCATCAGAGCGCACAGAAGCAGGCCGAGCTTCTGCTGGAACGAGCCATCAATCACTACGAAGGCGCCAACGATCAGATTGCGACTCGTGTGGATGGCTGGCGCGGCCCGCTCAAACTCAGCTCGCAGTTGAATTCGCTCATCACTACGGCGCTCAATTCCGACGACCTGCGCGTGCGGGCAGCGGGAATTGAGGTGGACCTGGCGGCGATGGGCGTCGCCAAAATTCCTGAGAGTGTGGAACGATTATCGCAACAGGCCCTGACCGGCCCGCAGTCCGAGCGCGCATGGGTGCTCTGGCAGCTGGGGCTGCTGGGGAACCGTGGGGTCGAGCCTGAACGGGTGAATCAGATATTGGTCAGCCAACTCCGGGATTCCGATCCCGAAGTGCGTCACTGGGCGGTGGAAGGCCTGGCTTACCTCGGGACGAATGGGACGATCGCGCCCCTGCTGCAGGTCTTTCACGATGATCCCTCACCCATGGTGCGGGAACGCGCCGCGTGTAGCCTGGCGCAATCTGGCATGCTCAGCCAGGAGCAGCGCCGTAGCGTAGTTCCGCAACTGCTGAATTACGCCGACGATGCCGCACTGGACGCGCAGACCCACACCTGGGTCTACCAGGCGCTGCGCGACATCACTGGCCAGAACCTGCCGAATGATTCGGCTGCGTGGAGAAGCTGGTACAGCAGCGGCGGCGGGAACTGAAATTAGATATTCAGTTGCCAGTTTTCAGTTCCCAGTTGCAGCCACTAAGATTGCCTCTTCACTCCGCCATCTTGGCTACGTGCAGGTCAAAACCCGTCTTGGGCAGTAATGACGTGAGTTCGAATGCCTTGAAGCCATCGCCTGCGATTTCTGTGTGGCGGTAAAGGCCAGGTTCGCTTTCGACCGTCTCGTGGCGGCCTTCCATGTTGTTGAGAAACTCCTGCGCCTGCTTCACGTCCACTTCCCGGCCCTTCGCCTTGGTCACGACGGCCTCTGCCGCGTACGAACGCACCAGTTTAGGCCAATATTTCTCCAGCAGGCTGGTGCTGGCAAAGATATCAGCCCAGACGATTTGGCCATTCACTGCCACTACCGCGCCGACTGCATTCTGATCGCGTAGTTGCCCGATCAGGCTTTGGTAGCTGTGCTGGATGGGCTCGGCCACGGAGTCTACCTTCTGCTGCACTTCCACGTTCTGCATGACGCGGGCGTAGGAGCTGGTCTCCCTCACGGGTGCGGCCGCCGGTGCCGGAAGAGTTGCAGCAATGGAGTCCCGCGCTTTCCCCACCTCCGACCAAACTTTCGCTTGATCTTTGTCCGACATGGCCTTGGCGCGGACTGCGGGCTGCGCCATCGCGGTACCGAGTGAATCGAATTTCGCCGAGGTTCCGGTCCAGCGCCCGGGCTCCACGCAGAAAACGCTCACATCAATGGGATCGCTCTCCGCGGGCACGATGCGGTCTTTGCCGATCACGCGATCCTGTTTGCCTCCGGTTACGATTTCCCCGGCCAGCAGAATCAGTGGCCGCTTGGAGTTGTTTACCAATACCAACTGGTTCACCTGGGCGCCACCTGGCGGAATTGGGCGTATTGGACGGCGGCGCACCAAAGGCTGCACACTTCCAGACTCTGTGACCACCACTTCGCCGGAGCGTAAGCCCTCGTCCAGTGTGATGAAACCGCGCGTATCATGCGAGGTCGCGGCCACTACCGGAAACACCGTCAGGTTCCCGTGCCGGATTGGATCGAGCACCTTGTAGCCGGAAGTCGACGGGACCTGGCCGGCAGGAGCCAGGCACGGCTCGAAGAGCGCCAGGCCGACAATCACTGCGAGCGTCAAAATCGGGATCCACAGCTTGAAGCTCATGTTGTTCCTCCGCTGGTGTGCAGGGACACCCCGGACGTGCGGGTTGTGACCCCGGCACTCCGGGGCGTCCTCTTCCACCTTAACTGCTTACCGAACGGCAAAATTGTCCGAACTTGCATCAGAAAAATTGATAGCATCCGGAATGGCTATGTCCGCCACGACCAACCCCGGTGTCCAATCCCTAGCAGAAACCTTTCCTGGGTTGGAGTCGCTCATGGCGGATCTTTATGAGAAGAGCAGGGGCGAACCG
>Ga0070699_100002843_pt1 | contig 15446 bp, 12 predicted proteins | sample KBSK1503metaG_FD_65473 | JGI IMG/M metagenome (GOLD analysis project Ga0070699, IMG submission 65473) | Corn, switchgrass and miscanthus rhizosphere microbial communities from Kellogg Biological Station, Michigan, USA - KBS K1-50-3 metaG | ecosystem: Host-associated > Plants > Roots >...
TCGTCAACGTCGGCGCCGAAGAACGCGGGCGAGATGAGATCTTCAACCACCCGCGACAGGTAGGCGCGAGTTTGATCTTCTGCCTGTTGTTAGTCGCCGGAGTGCTCTACGCGGTGAACACCGGTTATCGAGGTCTGCGCGAGCAACGCCGCATCGCGCCTGAAGTCGCCGCGGCGCAGGAGGCGACACGCGATCAATCGTTACCGGTGTCAGCAACCCGCAGCAGTCGCAGAAGTAACGATAGCGAAAATCTGGCTGCCAGTCTCTATCGCTACGCTTCGCTGCCGTTTGAAATAGCGAGTGTGTTGTTGCTGGTGGCGATTATCGGATCGGTAATGCTGGCGCGCACGCTGCGTCAGGAGGCTTCCGCGGACGATATCGATCCGGAAGTCTTGAAGGACGAGTTGGTAAGGGATCCGGAGCTCGCGAAGCTGGAACCGCAGTCGGAATAATATGCTCAACCTGATCAGTCCCGCGTTCGCATTTTTCTTTCAGGAGACGCCTCGTAGCGGCTTCGAAGTGATGAAGGAGTCCGCGGCGCACCCGGACTTGTCCAAGTTTCTTGTGATCGGTGCGCTGCTTTTCATCATCGGCGTGGCCGGTGTCTTAACGCGGCGCAACATCATCGTCATCTTCATGTCGATTGAGTTGATTCTCAACGCCGCGAACCTGAATTTCATCGCGTTCTCTCGTTTCCTGTCCGCGACGGGAAGCACGAACGCGGTCGCCGGACAGATCTTCACGGTGTTTGTGATCGTCGTGGCGGCGGCGGAAGCTGCGATTGGATTGGGAATCGTGATCGCGCTTTACCGGAACAAGGAAACGATCTGGGTAGACGAGATTGATTTGTTGAAGTGGTAATCGGTCCGGTCGGACCCATAGTCTTCAATGATTAAATACATCTGGTTAGTTCCCCTGCTACCGCTCATCGGCGCTGCCATTAACGGCCTGCTGGGCCGCAAGCTCCGTTTTTCTGAAACGCTCATCGGCGGGATTGCCGTGGGCTCGGTCGCGCTTTCGTTCCTGATCAGCGTCGCGGCAGTTTATTCGTATGGCTTCGGCGGTCACGCGGAGTGGCCCAGGCCTTATCTAACCAGCCAGGACGGATTTAGTTTCAGCTGGATTCCGGGTGGCGCCGTCAGCGTGAATGCGGGTGGTGAAACCGCTGCCGCTACCGGAGCGCCTGAATCGCCGCGCTTCGCATTGCTGAACATCGAGTGGAGTTACCAACTCGATCCGCTCTCGTCGATCTTCATGCTGATCGTTACCGGCGTAGGACTGTGCATCTTTGTTTTCGCGACCGGCTACATGCATGGCGAAGCCGGTTTCTATCGTTTCTTCGCTTACATGGGTCTCTTCATGTTCGCGATGCTCGTGCTCGTGATGGGCTCCAACTTCCTGATGATGTTTGTCGGTTGGGAAGGAGTGGGGCTCTGTTCGTACCTGCTCATCGGCTATTACTTCGATCGCCAGGAAGCCGCCAACGCTTCGCGCAAGGCGTTCATCACGAATCGCATCGGCGACTTCGGCTTCGCGCTCGCGATCTTTGGCGTCATCGCCACCTTTGGCAGCGCTCAATACACGGACGTCTTCAACCAGGCGAAAAGCTATCCCATCGAGCTGCTCGGTCACTGGGGCGTTCTCTCCTGGATTGCGCTCGGACTCTTCGTCGGCGCCTGTGGTAAATCAGCGCAACTGCCGCTGCACGTTTGGCTGCCGGACGCGATGGCTGGTCCAACTCCAGTCTCTGCACTGATCCATGCTGCGACGATGGTTACCGCGGGTCTCTACATGGTCACCCGCACCAACGTCATCTTCCAGCACTCGCAAACGATGCTGCTGGTCGTCGCGCTCATCGGCGCCGCAACCGCGATCTTCGCCGCCACGATCGGCATCACCCAAAACGACATCAAGAAGGTGCTCGCTTATTCAACCGTCTCCCAGCTTGGCTTCATGTTTATGGCCTGCGGCGTGGGCGCGTTTGCGATTGGCATCTTCCACGTGATGACACACGCGTTCTTCAAGGCGCTGATGTTCCTCGGCGCGGGCAGCGTGATTCACGGCATGCATCACGAGCAGGACATGCGTCGCATGGGCGGGTTGAAGAAGTACATGCCTTACACGTATTGGACCTTCATGGCCGGGTGGCTCGCGATCTGCGGCATCATTCCGTTCAGTGGCTTCTGGTCCAAAGACGAAATTCTGTGGAAAGCAGCTGAGACGACGTTCATCCCGCTCGGCTGGCTCGTTTGGCTGGTCGGCACGATCGCCGCCACTTGCACCGCGTTCTACATGACGCGCCTGATGGCGATGACGTTCTGGGGCAAGGAAAGATTTCTCGCCGGCGCTGGCGGTGAAGCCGACGAAGCACACGCTTCAGCTTACGACAAGGGCCTCGCGCAACACGACGCGGTGCGTCCGTCAGCCGGTGATCGTCCCCGGCACGAACCCGGTGAGCATGTTGGGCCAGTACACGAAGACGTCGCTCATCACGTTGTTACCCATGGACACGCGCACGAAGCTGGCGGCCACGAACACGGCGCGCACATTCCGCATGAGTCGCCGCCGTCGATGTGGGTGCCGTTGGCGGTGCTCGCAGTCTTGGCGGTTATCGGCGGTCTGGTTGGTATTGGACCAGCATTTCGAACTGTGACCGGCAGCGAGCATCCGGGCAAGCGTTTGCACATCGTAACCTGGCTCAATCCCATCATCTGGAATCCGGTGACGCGTGAGTTTAATGCGCCTGAAGGCGCCGAAGGTGCCGAAGGTGCAAACCACGTGGCTCTCGTTGCCGAAGCGCCGGCGCCGGCCGAGGGCGCGCACGGAGCAACGGGCGCGAGTGTTTATGGCGACACTGGATTCAACCTGGCCCACGCCGTCGAAAGCAGCACGCATAGTGAGCTCGCCACCGAATGGATCTTTATCATCATTTCTCTTGTCGTAGCCGGCATCGGCATGCTGCTTGGCGGCCTCTTTTATATTTGGCGACCCGCGCTCGCCGGCATCTGGGCCCAACGACTGCGCCCGCTGTATGTCGCCAGTTACAACAAATACTGGGTTGACGAATTCTACGGTTGGGCTGTCACGCGCCGTACGATGGACCTCGCCCGCGCGGTTTTTGCCTTTGACTCAAAAATCGTCGACGGCATCGTGAACGGCCTGGCGGCGTTGAGCCGGCTGTCCAGCCGGATCGTTGGCGCTATCGACAAGTATCTTGTAGACGGTCTCGTCAACGCGATCGCTGCTTTCATCATGCGTTTGATGTCGCCGTTGTTCCGCGCCGCCCAAACCGGTTTCACACAGAACTATGCGCTCGTGATGGTGCTCGGGTTGATGGTCGCAGTAGCGATCTTCTTTATGCGGGATATCCTTAACGCCATCAGATAAAAGACTAATATGACTAACTCTTTCATTCTCTCCTTTATCACCTGGCTGCCGGCCGTGGGCGCGATCCTCATTCTCGCACTCATGAAAAAGGACCAGTCGAGCCTGATCAAGAAATTCACCACCGCGTGGTTCGCGCTCGACTTCGTTTTTTCGCTCTACTTGCTGAAGTACGATCGCGTCGCCGGCGGCATGCAGTTTCTCGAAGACCACGAGTGGATACCGATCATCGGCGCGCGTTATCAAATGGGCGTCGATGGTGTCGCGGTGCTGCTGATCGTGTTGACGACTCTGCTCGGCGTGATCGCGGCGCTGTCTTCGTGGGAATACATTCAGAAACGAGAGAAAGAGTATTACGTCCTCTTGCTGTTGTTGCAGACAGCGGTGATCGGCGTGTTTACTTCGATGGACCTGTTTCTGTTTTACCTGTTCTTCGAAATCTCGCTCGTGCCGATGTATTTCCTGATCGGAATCTGGGGTGGCGAGAATCGTCTCTACGCCGCGATCAAGTTCTTTCTCTACACGCTTGTCGGCTCGGTGGTGATGCTGCTCGGCGTCTTGAAGATGTACTTCCTGACGCAGGACACCGCGCTCACGAGCAAGATAGCACCCGCGGTGCTCAACTCCCTGGCCGGCAACGAGCAGACCGCGCAACTGGTTGCGAGTACGCTCCAGGCCGCGGTCAGTAATGGCACCGGCACTTTCAACATCGTCTACATGCAGGCGATGGGATCGGTTTTACAACCCGGCACGTTGCAAGTGCTGCTCTTTGCCGCCTTCGCCCTCGGCTTCGCGATCAAGGTGCCGATGTTTCCGTTTCACACGTGGCTGCCTGACGCTCACGTCGAGGCGCCGACGGCGGGCTCAGTGATTCTTGCGGGCATCCTGCTGAAACTGGGAACCTACGGTTTCTATCGCTTCAACCTGCCGATGTTTCCCTGGGCTTCGCGCGATCAGAGTTACTTTGGATCGTTCGGCGTGCGCAGTGTCATCGTGTTTCTGGCGATCGTCAGCATCATCTACGGCGCGCTCGCGGCGATGTATTTCGTCGTCAAGAAAGATGGCGACGTGAAGAAGCTCGTCGCATATTCTTCCGTGTCGTCGATGGGCATGGTGATGCTCGGTCTCTTTGCGCTCAATCCAAACGGTGTGAACGGCGGCGTGCTGCAGATGATCAATCACGGCATCTACTCCGGCGCGCTCTTCCTGCTGGTGGGAATCATTTACGAACGACGACACACGCGCAACGTGGCGGAATTTGGCGGACTCTCGCACGTGATGCCGGGCTACGCCGCGATCTTTCTCGGCATGGTAATGACTGCGATCGGACTGCCGTTGCTGGCCGTGTTTATCTCGGAGTTCCTGGCGCTGCGCGGCGCGTTTGAAGCGAACCCGTACTGGTCTGCGTGGGCGGCGCTCGGAATCATTCTCAACGCCGGCTATTTCCTGTGGTTGTACCAGCGCATGTTCTTCGGAACGATCGACAATCCGAAGAATGAGCATCTGCCGGATCTAAAAGCGCGCGAGTGGGCTTACATGGTCCCGCTCATGATCCTCGCCTTGTGGATTGGCGTCTATCCGAAACCGTTCCTCGAGTACATTCGGCAGCCGGTGAATGCGGTTGTGAAACAGGTGCGACCGGATTACGTGATTCCGGGAACTGCACCGGCGCCACCGGAGCGCGCCGAAAAGTAGCCACCAAAAGGCACACAAAGAAGAACTGAACCAATGTTGCTCTTGCAAGCCAACACCACCACGATTATTAACGCCGGCGATCTGCTGCTGATCGCGCCCGAGCTGATCTTGACTGTGTGCGCGTGTGTGGCGCTGGTCATGGAAGTCATTCTCCCTTATCGCAAGAGCAAGCTGACTGCTTATTTTTCGCTCGCGGGTGTTGCGCTCACGTTCGTTTCACTCGCGCTACTATGGCGCAGTCTGAATGGGACGCTGCCGGTCGATGGTTTTTACGGCATGGTGCGAATCGACGGTTTCGCACTGCTCTTCAAAGGAATCTTCCTCGTCTCCGCGGCGCTCGCGATCGGTATCTCGACGCGCTTTCTCGATATCGAAGGCGAACAACATGGCGAATACTACGCGCTGATTCTCTTCGCCACCGTCGGCATGATGTTTATTGCCTCCGGTTACGATCTGATTTCGCTATACATCAGTCTCGAGCTGATGGCGCTGACTTTCTACGTGCTGGTAGCGTTTACGAAGCGCGAGAAGAAGTCGAACGAAGCCGCAATGAAATACTTTTTGCTCGGCGCGTTTTCGTCCGGCGTGCTGCTGTATGGGATGTCGTTGATCTACGGGATCGCGGGGTCAACCAACATCGGCGAGATTGGAGTCGCCATTAACAAACTCGTGCCGCAAATTCAAGGAGCGGCACTGACCGCGAGACAGGGCGGTTCCGGAGAGCTTGCTAATCTCAGACCGTTGTTGCTGTTCGGCATGATCGCGCTGGCCGCAGGGCTTTTCTTCAAAGTCGCGGCGGTGCCGTTTCACATGTGGGCGCCTGACGTTTACGAAGGGGCTCCGACGTCAGTCACGGCATTTCTTTCCACCGGCTCGAAGGCAGCGAGCTTTGCTTTGTATGCGCGTATCTTCAGCGAAGCACTTGGCGGCATGCGTGAAGATTGGGCGCCGTTGCTGGGTCTCGTGGCGGCCATCACGATCATGGTCGGTAATTGGGCCGCGGTCACTCAGGAAAACTCCAAGCGTCTGCTCGCGTATTCGTCGATCTCAAACGCCGGCTACTTACTGCTGGCGCTGGTCGCCAACAACCTTTACGGATACATCGGTCTGATCGTTTACCTGTTCGTTTACACGCTCATGAACATGGGTGCTTTCGGTGTGATCATCAGCCTGCGCCGGCGCGGAATCATCGGCGACAACGTGGACGATCTCACCGGCCTGGGACAGAAATCGCCCATGATGGCCGCGATGATGGCGCTGTTCATGCTTTCGCTCGGCGGCCTGCCGGTAACGGGCGGCTTCATCGGTAAGTATTTTCTCTTCGGCGGTCTGATTCTGCGTGGCCAGACGGACAACAAGTCGTGGTACTACTGGCTCGCCGGTTGGGCCATCCTGAACACGGTTGTCTCTTTCTACTATTACTTCCGCTTTATCAAGGTGATGTATCTCGGCGACCGCATCGCCGACAACAAACCGCTGTCGCTCTCTCCGGCGTTGCAGACGGCGCTCGTCGTCGCGGTGATCGGCATCATCCTGGTCGGCATCTATCCTCAGCCTCTGATTCAGCTCGCTCAGGATCTCATCGCACCAATTGCTTCGTTGGGTGCCTTTACGCCGCAGTGATCCTGCTGTATCTCTACTATTTCCTCGCCGCGATCTCCTGCTGGATCGGTTTCAAATCGGTACTTGGTGGCCTGCGTTTTGCGGCATACGTGAGAGGCGAGACCAGCCGTTCGCTTCCTGACTATCAACCATTTGTCTCGGTGATTGCGCCGGGCCGCGGGCTCGAGCCTGGTTTGGCTGACAATCTGCGCCCACTGTTGACGCAGGAGTATCCGCGTTACGAAGTGCTTTTTGTTTTTGATGCGGCGGAGGATCTGGCGCTCAAAGTTGTCGAACAGTTAACGGCCGCAACTGGCGTCACGATGAGAATCATCATCGCCGGCCCAGCGACTGACAGTGGCCAGAAGGTCCACAACCTGCGCGTTGCAACGACGCAAGTCGATCCGGAATCGGAAGTGCTGGTATTCGTAGATACTGACGCGCGTCCGGGAAAGCACTGGCTGAAACAACTGGTCGCTCCGCTTGCCGATGAGAAGTTAGGCGCTTCAAGTGGTTATCGCTGGTTCATTCCGGAAAAGGGTGGCATAGCTTCGCGTCTTCGTGGCGTGTGGAATGCTTCAATTGCTTCGGCGTTGGGCGGCGATACGACGAAAAACTTTTGCTGGGGCGGCTCGACTGCCATCCGTCGCTACACTTTCGATCGGCTCGCCGTAAACGATCGCTGGCGCGGCACCGTCTCTGACGACTTCACGATCACCAAGGTTCTCAAGGAAGCAAAGCTCCCGATCCACTTCACTCCAAACTGTCTGGTCGCCTCCGTCGGCGACTGCGACTTCAAAGAGCTACTCGAGTTCACCACGCGCCAGATCAAGATCACGCGCGTCTACGCTTCGCACCTCTGGCTCCCGCTATTACTTGGTTCCTCCCTTTTTACTATCACCTTCTTCGGCGGCTTAATCTTAATCAGTCTCCATCCGCGTTTATCCGTGGCGCTGCTTTTGTTTTTCATCTTTGCCCTCGGCGCAACCAAGTCTTTCATTCGGTTCCGCGCGGTCTCACGTGTTCTCGAAACATCGTATCGCGATCTCCCGGCCCATCTGCTCCTCTGGCCATTCGCCTCGCTCCTATATCTTTACAATGCGATCGCCGCGGCTTTCTCACGGCGCATAACCTGGCGCGGAATCACGTATGAATTGAAATCATCTCGCGAAGCTGTCATTATCGCTCGCGACTCTCAATGACCAGCAAAGCCGTACAGTTTGTGCAGTTGTTACGATCTTCGAAACGTGAAAAACGTCTCGGCACTGTGATTTTGTTTGTAACTTCACGCTGTAACGCCTTCTGCCAGACGTGTTTCTATCACGCCGAGTTGAACCAGCCCGGCGATCTGACCTTCGCGCAGATCGATAAGATTTCACGGACCATGCCGTCGATCACCGACCTTTGGCTATCAGGTGGTGAGCCGACGCTGCGACGCGATCTCTCCGAGATAATCGATCTCTTCATCGCCAACAACGGCGTCGATCGCGTCATCATTCCCACTAACGGACTAATCAAGTCGCGTGTTTACGACGTCGTCGAGCGCGCGCTCGGTAACAATCCCGCGCTCGATCTTTATCTCAACATCGCGCTCGATGGTTACGGCGAGACTCACGATCGTATTCGTGGCGTTCCCGGGAACTGGGAAAAGGCCCTCGACTGTATCGAGACGCTCTACCCGTTAAAAGAAAAGTACACGGATCGCTTTCGTCTCAACGTGAACACAGTAGTCTGCGCGGAGAACTACACCGAGATCGAAATGCTCTCGGAGTTTATGTGGGACAACTACCGGCTGGACGGCCAGTACTTCAACATCATTCGCGGCGAGACCCTGGTAGGCGAACAGATCAAACAAGTGCCGCCGGAAGTTCTGCCGGCCATGTACACGCACGTTGCAAAACTGACGAAGCGTTACGGCGATCGCATGTTCGCCGGCGACGAGCGCAGCAAACGTTTCATCAAGAATGCTGTCTACGCGGGCACGATCACGACGCACTACCGCACGCAACACGCAAACTTTCAACAACCAACGCCGTGGCCGTTTCCGTGTACGGCAGGCGAGACCGCCACAGTGATCGATTACAACGGCGACGTGCGCGCCTGCGAGCTGCGCGAGAAGTTTGCCTCACTCGCCGATTTCGATTACGACTTCAATGCGCTCTGGTCCGCCCACGAGCGGCAACAGGAGCTGACGGCCATCGACGGCGGCAAAGCTTGCTGGTGTACGCACGTCTGCTTCATCCACGACTCGATGCGTCATTCGCGTCGTGCGGCGCTTTACGAGGTTCCGAAGAACTATCTCACGCGGGAAAGTTGGTAGGCCGTGGCGAACAGCGACGACCAGGACGAGAACCGAAAGAGCGGTTTTGCTTACGCCGCGGGAATCGCGTTGTTCGCGTCAGTCGCTACGTTCTGCGGCATTGGCTACCTGCTGGATCGGTGGTTAGGGACCGCACCGTGGTTTCTGATCGGCGGCATTGTCCTCGGCTCAGCCGTCGGCCTCTTCGAATTCGTCCGTATAAGTTCCAAGACATATTAAGCCGCAGATGAACGCCGATTAACGCGAATCAGATCCGCGTAAATTTGCGAAAATCCGCGGCCCCAGTTAAAATCACCGGCTTCGCCAATGCTCGACTCCAGAGTTTTTCGCACTATGGCGGTGGCAACCGCTCTGGCGGTGACGATTTCTGCGTTCATCGCCCCCTGGCGTGTGACCGCAGGTCTGCTGGTCGGTGGTTTGTTGGCGCTTTTCAGTCATAGCTGGTTGAAAAATTCGGCCGCGGCAGCGATTCAGCTTTCGGCCGCCGGCGGCCCTCCGCAACTGCGGCTCGCCCAGTTTGTGTTGCGCTACGTCGTGATTGCGGCAGTCATTTTCACGCTTTATACGCTGGACCTCATATCGCTGCCTGCTGTCCTGGCCGGTATGTCCACGTTCGTCGTAGCGATGTTTGTCGAAGCTGCCCGGGAATTTTATTTTGCCATTATCGAGCGAGAGGAAAACTAGTTGATGTTCTGGTTTGCAGAAGCCGCGGAAGCAGCGCACGAGGCTGCCGAACATGCAGAAGAGGCGGAGCATCATGCGCCTATCGTCGTGCAATTGGTGAATAGTTGGTTCGGTGAGGCTGCGCTCCGGTTTGAGCTGGCCTACACCAAACCTTTATGGGACAAGTTCCTGGCGTACTTTGGCACCAACGCCGAGTCAGCCTTTGGTCCATACACCGCCGAAAACGCGATCCCCTGGTACACGGTGATGTTCTTCATCGCCTGTATCCTGAGCGTCGTGATCATCTGGATTCTGAAAGGTAAGTTCTCCGAAAGCGAGCCGGGCGGTGGCCAGCAGACACTCGAAGTCAGCGTGCTCGCCGTGCGCAACATGATCGAAGACATCATTGGACCACACGGTTTGAAATACTTCCCGGTGGTGATGACGTTTGCGGTCTTGATTCTGGTGTCGAACCTGATGGGATTGTTTCCGCTCTTCATGAGTCCGACTTCGGCGACGAGTGTGACGTTCGCGCTCGGCTTGAGTTCATTTCTTTACTACAACTACGTCGGCATTGGCGAGAACGGTCTCTACGGACATTTGAAACACCTGGCTGGTCCAATCTGGTGGATTGCGCCGCTGATCTTCCCGATCGAGTTGATCAGTAACCTGATTCGCCCGTTTTCGCTCGGCATCCGTCTATTCGGTAACTTGTTTGCGGACGAGAAGGTGCTGGAAACACTTTCGGGTCTTTTCCCACCGTACACGTGGTTTGCGCCGATCCTGCTGATGCCGTTGAGCGTGTTCGTGGCTTTGATTCAGACGTTTGTTTTCATACTGCTCTCGCAGCTCTACCTGAGTGAAGTGTCGCACGCGCCGCACGATTTCCACGCGCCGCACTCGGAAGACGAGAGTGAAGAGTTTATTGTTCCGGTTCTTACTTAACGGCTTTATCAAACGCACAGTGAGCGGTGCGATCAACCGTGGTCGCGAACGTTGCTGCGCAAGTGGAAAACTCATTTACGCGAAGCTAACCTGACAAATCATAACAAGGGCAAGTCTGTCTCGCAGGAGCGCCGTTGTAAGAGGGGCGGTGGATACCGGATGCAGGCGAAATAATATCGTCGGGTCTGCTTTGCAGGTGAGTGTGATTAGTTTAGAGGAGGAAGCATGAGCAAATTCAGAATGTTGCTGTTTGCAGTCGTCGGCATTCTTGCTAGCAGCATGAGCGTGTTTGCGCAGGCGGCAGCAGAGGCCGGTGACAATGCGAGTTCAGTCAGCAAGTATCGCGCGCTGGCGGCGGGTATCGGTTTCGCTATCGCCGTGTTTGGCGGCGCAATCGGACAGTCGCGCATTGGCGCCTCGGCGTGCGAAGGCGCGGCTCGTAATCCCGGTGCGGCCGGACGCATTCAAACGATGATGATTCTCGGCCTGGCGCTGATCGAGTCGTTGGTGTTGTTCGCGTTGCTGGTTATCTTCGCGGTTGTGAAGCCGAGCTAACTTACGCTCGCTCGTTTTTTATCCACAGATTACACGGATTGATTTATAGAATCCGTGTAATCTGTGGATATGTTTTTTGATCTCTCTGAGGGTGTGATAGGCTCACGCTAATGAAAAAGTGCCCTAAGTGTGGAGTTGAATATCCCGATGCCACGACGCTTTGTCCGGCAGACGGAGAGGCGCTCGAGAAAGATCCTGACGCACTCGTCGGAACTGTCCTCACCGGAAAATATCGCATCGATGCGCGCCTCAACGAAGGGGGCATGGGCACTGTCTATCGCGGCACGCACGTGTTGATGGACAAAACGGTCGCGATCAAGGTGCTGCGTCCGTCACTGGCCGCCGACGAAAAGATCGTGGCGCGCTTCTCGCGCGAGGCCCGCGCTGCTTCTCGCATCTCACATCCCAACGCTTTGAGTGTCACTGACTTCGGCGAAGACGAGAGTGGACACGTGTTTCTGGTGATGGAGTTTCTGAGCGGCAAGACGCTCAAGCACGTGATCCGCGAAGAAGGTCCGCTGCCGCTGGCGCGCGTAGTCGAGATCTCCCGGCAGATCGGCGAGGCACTTCATGCCGCTCATGCGCAAGGCGTCATCCACCGCGATCTGAAGAGCGACAACATCATGTTGCTCGATACGATGACGGGCGACCATGCAAAGGTATTGGACTTCGGTATCGCCAAGATCAATGAACCTGAAGGTGCCGTCGACACGAATCTGACAGCGCCGAACCTGGTGATCGGCACACCGCAGTACATGTCGCCGGAGCAGTGTTCGCAGGACTCTGAAATCGATGCGCGCTCCGACATCTATTCGTTTGGCGTGATCCTTTACGAGATGCTGGTAGGCCATGTGCCTTTTTCCGGCGACTCGCCGACGATGGTGATGATGAAGCACTTGCAGGAGCCGGTGCCTTCAGTGCTGGAGGAGAGAAATGATCTGCCGGCGTCAGTGGCGCGCGTCGTGGCGCGAGCGATGGCGAAGGTGCCCCGCAATCGTTATCAAACCGTTGCTGACCTCGTGGAGGATCTGACCATCGCGTCAGGGATGACGATTCACCGGCTCGTACCGCAGGAGACGCCGCCGTCGCCGGTGGTGAGGGATGATCCGGATGAAGTGACTGTCGTGAGGCCGAGAGAAGAACCGCGGCCGGCGCCGCCCGCTGTGCAACGTCGCGAGCCGGTGATGGTGCCGGTGCCCGCAGGCATGGCGCCGCCTCCTGCTGGCAGTTTTAATCCATTGAAGATTGTGATCCCGGCGGCGGTTGCTTTGGTGGTGGCGTTTGCCGCGATCTTCGCGTTCACGCGCAATTCGCCGGCGACGGACACGAATGTAAATCAGCCGCAGACACAAACGCTTGCTGCTGATCCAAATAGCCAACCGGTGCAACCGGCACAACCTGCCACGGGAAAGCCTGAAGAAGGACTGCCTTCGGGGGGAACGATCAATCCGTCGGCGAATGTGAATGCGAGTCCGAACGCGAATGCGGCGGTGTCGCCGGAGGCGATTGAAGATGTGAGTCCGTCCGCGAACGCGAACGAAAATAGTAATAGCAACAGTAATCGGAAGGCACCGGCGTTGCCGGAGCCGACGAAGAGTGTCGTGCCCGAGACCGCACCGCCACCGGCGCCGTCCGCGACCAAGCCGCCGGCAGAGAAGCCCTCAGCTACTCCTACGCCGTAAGAAAATATTTCACGCAAAGGCGCAAATGGAAGACGCCAAGCCGCAAAGGAAATCTAAACTGCGCCTTTGCGTCTTTCTTTGCGCCTTTGCGTGAAACCAGATCTATCGCTGCACGGACTCAACGACTAATCGGGTAAACTCATCTTCGTTCTCGATCACGATCTCGATCTCCATCACGTAACACGGTACAGAGAACGACAACGTCCGGAGTTTGACAGCATCTTTTGCCGTCGTTATCAAACTACTCGCACCCGCGTCTCTGATCAGCGAATCGATCTCCGCCTGCGAGTAAACATGATGATCCGGAAACGATCGCTGTAACCCGATCTCAAATCCCAGCCGCCGCACGTTCTCAAAGAACGAGCTCGGATTTCCCACCGCACAAAACGTCGCCACACTCGCCGGCGCCGCCGGCACCTCGGAACCGTTCTTCAATGGCACCACCCGCACCGGTTGCATCTGCGATCTGAATATCGGTCGTCCACCGATCAAGCGCGCAATCTCTGCCTGCAATTCCTCAACGCCATCCGCCTGATCGCAGCGCGTAATCACCACGCAATCCGCCCGACTCAAACCTTCAGGCGCTTCGCGCAACCGCCCGTGCGGCAGCAGTCTCCCACCGCCCCAGGGATTGGTCGCATCGATCGTCACCACATTGAGATCGCGCGCGAGGCGCAGATGCTGAAAACCATCATCAAGCACAAAACACTCCGTGCCGAAGTCTTTGATCGCTTCCTCAGCGGCTGCGATGCGATCGGCGCTACTGATCACCGCCGCCTGTCCAGTAAGTTTGGTCGCGAGCAGATACGGCTCGTCGCCAGCCTCGGCCGGTGAAGCCAGCACGCCATAACCGTCAGACACGATCACCTGGAGGTGCGGATTTTTGCGCCCGTAGCCGCGCGTCAGGATGCAGACTTTCTTGCCGTGCGCCGCCACGGTTCGCGCAACCCATTCGACGAGCGGAGTCTTGCCGGTTCCGCCGGTGGTAATGTTGCCGATACTAATTACCGGCCGATCGAGTTTCGTCGTGTGAAACGTTCCCCGGCGATAGAGTGAAAGACGCGTGCGCGTGACTGCGTCGTACAGGATGCTCAGTGGCGGAAGCACAAATGATTTCATGAGGTGAGCAGCGGCGCGAGCAGTTGGAGCGTTCGATTGGTGGCGCCTTGGTTATCGGTGACAAGTTGTTTGGCGCGCTGGCCCAGCGCTTCCCGTTCGTTTTGGTTCGCCAGCAGGGTTTTCAAAACGTGAGTGAGCTCAGGAGCAGCGGCTGAAGTCTCAACTGGCGGCAGTTGCACGATCGCGTTCGCCTCGCACATCAAATTGACGACGGCGTGAAAGTTGTGAGTGTGCGCGCCGGTAACGACTGCTGCGCCGGCGGCGGCGGGTTCGAGTACGTTGTGTCCACCGCGATCCACGATGCTGCCACCGACGAACACCACATCGGCGAGTGAATAAGTCGCCGGCAGCTCGCCAATCGTGTCGAGCAGGATCACTGTGGCGTTCGCATCGTCAGGAGCGGCGGCAGCGGTTCTACGAGTCCAGCTCAGTCCTGACTTCTGAATCAACGTTGCCACTTCGTTGAAACGCTCCGGATGTCGCGGCGCGATCATCAGCCGTGCGGGTTGAAGCTGCTTGAGGCTCTCGATCGTTACCTCTTCTTCCGGTGCATGAGTGCTGGCTGCCACGATCAACGGCACTCCCGATCGCAGACCAAAACGATCGCGAATCTCGGCGGTCGTGGTGGCCAGTTCTCCCGCGAGCTCGGCGTCGAACTTGAGATTGCCCGCGGTGTAGAGTTTATCGTCCGTGATACCGAGTGCTCGCAGTCTGCCCGCGTCTTTTTCCGATTGCATGACAGCGAGGCTTAGACACGACAACACTCGTCGCAGAAAGAACCTGATCAGCTTGTACCTGCGGAACGACTGCCGCGAGATCCTGCCGTTCACAAGCGCCACGGGAATCCGCCGCACTTTGCACTCGCGCAGGAAGTTTGGCCAAAGCTCGGTCTCCATGATCAGCACGGCCGCGGGATTAATCTTCTTCAACGCCCGGCGCACTGACCAGCGCCAGTCAAAAGGGAAGTAGAACACGCTTTCTGCGTGCGTACGAAAAACCTCGCGCGCCAGGTTCTGTCCCGTTAGTGTGATGGTGGAGACGACGAGCGCGTGATGCGGGAACTGCTCTTTGACTCGTTGCGCGAGTGGCCGCGCGGCTTGAGTCTCACCGACGGAAACGCAGTGCAGCCAGATGACTGGTTTCCCGTTGACTGGCGGAAGCGAACCGAGGCGCTGGCGTAGTCCGGCAATATATTTACCATGCGCCAGCGCTTGAAACAGGAAGTGAGGAATTAGAACGACGAGACCGAGCGATAGCAAAAGGCTGTAAGCCAGGTACATATTCCCTCACTTCGCTCGCTCGATATAACGCCCCTCCGTTGGATCTACGCGAATTCGGTCGCCCTCATTGATGAATGGCGGCACACTAATGACCATACCGTTCTCGAGTGTCGCCGGTTTGTTGACGTTGGAAACGGTGGCGCTCTTTAAGGTCGGTTCCGTTTGCGTGACGGTGAATTCCATCGACGGCGGCAGATCGAT
>Ga0070699_100002844_pt1 | contig 15443 bp, 15 predicted proteins | sample KBSK1503metaG_FD_65473 | JGI IMG/M metagenome (GOLD analysis project Ga0070699, IMG submission 65473) | Corn, switchgrass and miscanthus rhizosphere microbial communities from Kellogg Biological Station, Michigan, USA - KBS K1-50-3 metaG | ecosystem: Host-associated > Plants > Roots >...
GCCGAGGTTCATGATGTAGTAGACCGTCAGGTAGAAGAGGACGGCCTGCACGCCGGCGTCGGCGAACACGACGAAGCCGAGGAGCGCATAGCCGGCGTGCGCGATCGAGGAGTAGGCGAGCAGCCGCTTCATGTTCTGCTGGGGCAGGGCCGCCAGGTTCCCGAGCGTCATGGTCGCGGCGCAGAGCAGCGTGCCGAGCTGGACGAGCGGCACGCGCGTCGCCACGGCGGCGGGACCCGCGTCGCCGACGCCGAAGTGGAAGAAGCGGAGCAGCATCGCGAAGCCGGCGGCCTTCGAGCCGACGGCCAGGAACGCGGTCACGGGGAGCGGCGCGCCGGTGTACACGTCGGGCGCCCACATGTGGAACGGCACCGATGCCACCTTGTAGCCGAACCCCGCGAGCACCAGCACGAGGGCCAGGAAGAAGGCCCCGCGGCTCGCGTCGTCGAGCTGCGCGGCGCCGGCCGCGATGCCGGCGTAATCCATCGAGCCGGTGAGGCCGAACAGCCAGCTCATGCCGTAGATCATCGCCCCCGACGCGACCCCGCCGTAGATCAGGTACTTGAGCGCGGCCTCGGCCGAGCGGCGGTTGTGGCGGAGGAAGCCGGTCAGCACGTAGGAGGTGAGGCTCGCGAACTCGAGCGACAGGTAGGCCATCAGGAGGTTGCCCGCGGCGGCCATCAGGAACATCGCGAGCCCGCTCGAGAGGAGCAGCGTGAAGTACTCGCCTTCGTTCGGCTGGCCGCGCACCTCGCGCGAGCCGAGCGACATCAGGATGGCGGCCAGGAGTGCCAGCCCGAGCAGCACCTTGAAATAGACGGCGAAGCCGTCGAGGACGAGCATCCGGCCGAAGAGCCAGGCGGGCGCCGTCTGGTGCGAGAGTCCGCGCGCCGAGATGACCGCCGCCGCCGCGCCGACGAGCGCGACGATGCCCGGCCAGCGGCTCCGCTCGATGCCGCTCGCCGTGAGCCCGAGGTCGAGCGCCAGGACGGCCATGATCGCGGCCGTCAGTACGAGCTCGGGGCCGAAGTAGACGAGACTCCCGGTCGCGCCCATGCGCTCAGCGCGCGGCCATCGCCTCGGGCGGCGGGTTGGCGGCCGCAGCGCTCTGGACCTGCTCGTTCAGCCGCAGGAGCGCCGGGCTCTGGAGGTTCAGGATGGCGGTGGGATAGATGCCGAGGAAGAGCACGATTGCCCCGAGCGGCACCAGCGTGAAGAGCTCCCGGGCGTTGATCTCGGCGAGACCGAGGTACTTCTCGTTCGGTTGCCCGAGGTACATGCGCTGGAGCGCCCACAGGAGGTAGCCGGCGGTCAGTATGACCGCGCTCGCGGCCACGATGGTGAGGCCGGGGTACTGCTGCCACGCGCCGAGGAGCACGAGCGCCTCCGAGATGAACGCCGAGAGGCCGGGGAGCCCCATGGCGGCGAAGAAGGCGAAGCCCGTGACGCCGGTGTAGACGGGCACGATCGAGGCGAGGCCGCCGAAGCCGCTGATCTGACGATGGTGCGCCCGGTCGTAGATCACGCCCACCAGGAGGAAGAGCATGGCGGTGATCGTCCCGTGGTTGAACATCTGGAGGACCGCGCCGTTGATCCCTTGCGGCGTGAAGGCCGCCATGCCGAGCATCACGTAGCCCATGTGGCTGATGCTCGAGTACGCGACGAGCTTCTTGAGATCCTCCTGCGCCATGGCGCAGACGGCACCGTAGACGATGTTGAGCGTGCCGAGGGCGGCGAGCAGCCAGAAGGCCACCGAGTGGCCGTGCCACAAGGGCGCCAGCGTGGCCGCGGGCAGGATGCCGTAGTTGATCCGCAGGATGCCGTACGTCCCCATCTTGAGGAGCACGCCGGCGAGGATCACCGAGATCGCGGTCGGCGCCTCGACGTGGGCGTCGGGCAGCCAGGTGTGGAACGGAAACGCCGGGATCTTGATCGCGAAGCCGATGAAGAGCGTCACCCAGAGGATCACCTGGACGTCGAGCGGGATCTTCTTCGCCACCAGCGCGCCGAGCTGCGTCATGTCGAAGGAGTGTGGATCGGCGGCGAAGTAGAAGTAGAGGATCGAGACCAGCATCAGGACCGAGCCGAGGAGCGTGTAGAGGAAGAACTTGATCGCCGCGTACTCGCGCCGCGGCCCGCCCCAGACGCCGATCAGGAAGTACATCGGCAGCAGCATCAGCTCCCAGAAGATGAAGAAGAGGAAGAAGTCGAGCGCCACGAACGTGCCCATCATCCCGGTCTCGAGCAGGAGGAAGAGGGCGAAGTAGCCCTTGAGGGCCTTGTCGATGCCGAACGACGCGAACATGCAGAGGAAGCAGAGCAGCCCGGTGAGAAGGACCATCGTGATGCTGAGGCCGTCGACGCCCACGAAGTAGTCGATGTGGTAGGCGGGAATCCACGCGAAGCGCTGGACGAACTGCGGTCCGGTCGCCTGCGGATCGAAGTGCGCGACCAGCCAGACGGCGAGGAGCAGCGGCGGCGTCGACGCCGCCACGCCCATCCAGCGGATGGCCGCATGCGCCCGCGACGGCATGCAGAGGATGACGGCCATGCCGACGACCGGGATGAAGACCATCAGGCTCAGTACATTGTGTCCCATCGTTCCCTCACGACGCCGAGGCCCACGACCAGTAGAGCAGCACGCCGCCGAGGACGCCGATCAGCACCACGTAGAGGTAGGCGTTGATGGCGCCGGTCTGGACGTTGCGCACGCGACGTCCGACGAAATAGGTGCCGTTCGCGACGGCGTTCACCGCGCCGTCCACGAGATAGAGGTCGAAGAGACCGGAGAGCCAGGCCCAGCCGCGCACGATGGCGGCCGACAGGTTCACGATCCCGTCGATCACGTGGAGGTCGAACCACGCGACGATCCGGCAGAGGAGGAGCCCGCCGCGCACGAAGACGAAGTCGTAGACCTCGTCTACGTGGTACTTGTTCAGCACGAGGCGGTACGGCAGGCCACCCAGCGCCTCGCTGAACGTCTCGGGACGGAGCCGGTGCCGGTAGTACATGAGGTAGGCGAGCCCGAAGCCCGAGACCGCCACCGCGACCGAGATCGCCATGAGCGTCAGCTCGAGGCCGATGCCGCCCGCCTCAGCTCCCGCTGACGCGTGATGCACCATCACCGGCTCGAGCCAGGCCTCGAACCGATTCGAGTGCGGGAAACCGAGCCAGCCCGCGAGCACCGAGCCGGCCGCCAGCACCCACAGCGGCAGCGTCATGACCGATGGCGACTCGTGCAGATGATGCTGCGTGTGGTGGTCGGCCCGGCACTCGCCGAAGAAGACCATGAACACCTGACGGAACATGTAGAAGGCGGTCATGCCGGCCACCACGACCGCGACCATCCACAGCAGCCCACTGCCGTACGGGCTCGACCAGGCCTGCCAGAGGATCTCGTCCTTGGAGAAGAACCCGGCGAGGCCCGGGCAGCCCGCGAGGGCGAGCGTCGCCACGAGGAAAGTGCGCGATGTCGCCGGCAGGTGCGGCCAGAGCCCGCCCATCTTCCGCATGTCCTGCTCGCCCCCCATGGCGTGGATGACACTGCCGGCGCCGAGGAAGAGGCAGGCCTTGAAGAAGGCGTGGGTCATCAGGTGGAAGATGCCGGCCGCGTAGGCGCCGACGCCCATCGCGAGGAACATGTAGCCGAGCTGCGAGACCGTGGAGTAGGCGAGCACGCGCTTGATGTCGTTCTGCGCGAGCGCGATCGTCGCCGCGAGAAGCGCCGTGCCGCCGCCGATCATCGCCACGAGCGCGAGCGTCTCCGGCGCCATCGCGAAGAGGAAGTTGAGCCGCGCGACCATGTAGACGCCGGCCGTCACCATGGTGGCCGCGTGGATCAACGCGGAGACCGGCGTCGGGCCGGCCATGGCGTCGGGCAGCCAGACGTAGAGGGGGATCTGCGCCGACTTGCCGGTGGCGCCCACGAAGAGGAAAAGCGTCACCACCGTCGCAACCGGCAGCCCCCAGACGAACGTCCCGCCCAGGAGGTGGACCCGCTCGGCGAGCTCGCGGAAGACGAGCGTGCCCTCGCCGCGCGCCGCGAGGCTCCAGAAGAGCAGGAAGATGCCGAGGACGAAGCCGAAGTCGCCGACCCGGTTCACGATGAAGGCCTTGTTGCCGGCGGTCGTGTTCGGCAGCTCCTTGTGCCAGAACCCGATCAGCCCCCACGAGCAGAAGCCGACGCCTTCCCAGCCGACGAACATGAGGAGCAGGCTGTCGCCCAGGACGAGCGTCAGCATCGCGAAGGTGAAGAGGTTGAGATAGGCGAAGAAGCGCCAGTAGCCCTCGTCGTCGTGCATGTACCCGGTGGCGTACACGTGGATCAGGCCTCCGATCCCGGTGACGACGAGGATCATCACCGCCGACAGCGGGTCGACCGCGAAGGCGATGTCGACGTGGAGGTCGCCGACGTGGATCCAGGGGAACAGGTCGGCGAGGAGCCCCGGCATACGGTGCTCGGGCTCGAGGCCGAGGAGCTGGACGAAGGCGCCGAGCGAGAGCACGAAGGCGAGCGCCACTGTACCGCAGGCGATGAGCCCGATCGGTCCCTTCCCGTAGCGCCGCTGCAGCGTCGCGCCGCCGAGCGCCAGCACCGCCGCGCCCGCGAGCGGGAGGAGCGGAATCAGCGCGACGTACGGCGCGGAGATCGGCTCGCTCATCCGCGCAGTCGGTCCGTCGCCTCGACGTCGATCGTCTCGAAGCGCTGGTAGATGCCGAGCACGATCGCCAGACCGACGGCGGCCTCGGCGGCGGCCAGCATGATCACGAAGATCGCGAAGATCTGGCCGTCGTAGCCGCCGCGCCCGTAGCGGGCGAAGGCCACGTAGTTGATGTTGGCGGAGTTGAGGATCAGCTCGATCCCCATGAGGATGCCGATCGCGTTCCGGCGCGTGACGACGCAGTAGAGCCCGAGCGAGAACAGGATCGTCGCGAGGACCACGAAGTGGGCGAGCGAGAGTCCGCTCACCCCCTCACCTCCTTGCGCGACACGACGATCGCGCCGATGAGGGCGGCGAGGAGCACCACGGAAGCGACCTCGAACGGCAACACGTAGGCACCGAGGAACGCATCGCCGATACCAGCCGTGGTCGGCATCGGCGGGCCCGGCTCGCCCTGCACCCAGTGCGCGGCGCGCGCGACACGGATCATCCACGTCGCGACGAGGCCGACCACCACGAGCCCGGGAAGCCGCCCGACGGCCCGGTTCGAGACCTGCACGTCGATGCGGTGGGTGAGCATCACCGCGAAGAGCGTCAGCACGAGGATGCCGCCCACGTAGACGAAGAGCTGGATCACCCCGAGGAAGTCCGCCCCGAGGAGGACGAAGATCGCGGCGACGCCGAGGAAGGTCCCCATGAGGGAAAAGGCCGAGTAGAGGATGTTCGTCCCGAAGGCCACCCCGCAGGCCGAGCCGATGGTGACGGCGGCGAGAAGGTAGAAGACGCTGGTCTGGACCGACACGAAATGTGCTCGGGTTTTCGCGACGTTGGGGACCCGAGGCGTTTACCAAATGGCCTCCGGGAGGGCAAACGGGCGCGCCCGCCGGGGTAGCGTTTTCGTTTGCGCTCCTGCGCGGAGGAATCAAAGGGTAGCAGAGCCGATTGGTTCGACTTCGCGCCCGCCATGGGCGTGATCAGTCGTTCAGGAAAGTCACCTTGCCCGTGGCGACGTCGTACATGGCGCCGACCAGCTTGACCTTGCCGTCGTCGAGATATTTCTTCACGTAGGGGCTGCGCGCGCGGATCTCCTTAATCGACTGGCGCACGTTCATCTCGGCCACTTTGGTGACACAAGCGTCGTCCTTGGAGCTATGGCAGCCTGCTGTCGCGACAGCGGGATGGATCTTGGCCAGCAGGCCAGTGAGGTTGCCCAGCTTGACGTCGTCGATGGCGCCTTTGACCGCGCCGCAGTCGGCATGCCCGAGGACGACGATGAGCTTGGAGCCCACCTTGAGCGCGTACTCGAGGCTGCCGAGCTCGTCGTCGTTCACCACGTTGCCGGCCACTCGGATACCGAAGACATCACCGAGACCCTGATCGAACACCACCTCGACAGGCGCGCGGGAATCCATGCAGGCGAGGATGGCGGCGTACGGAAACTGCCCCGACGCCGTAGCCACCACCTTTGCCGACCAGTCGCGATTCTTCGTCTCGTTGGCGGCGAAGCGGGCGTTGCCCGCTTTCAGCCGCTCGAGCGCTGCGGACGGCGTCATGGCGGCTTGGGACTCCGGCGTCTGCACCTCGGGCTTCGCCGCGGTCTCTTGCCCGGCGAGGGGCGTTGTAAGGGTGAAGAGGCACAGGCCAGCTGCGAGTGTGAAGCGCTTCATATGTCCTCCTGAATCGGGGGCTTGCGCCACGATTTTCGTCATTTACCCAGTAGACCCTTGCGGACCTGCTGATGACGCGTCGACGGATGCAACCATACGTTCATGATCGCCGGACACAGCGTCGGATCCTCGACTACTCCGCGCTGTACATCGTTGAAGTACACTAGCGTTTCATTGTCGGCCGGACAGAAAATAACGATCTGATCCCCACGCTGAACCCGCGGAATCACCTGCTTCATTTCGTTCGCCCAGACCCGGAGCTTCCCATCGTCGCCGACCTTCTGCCGGCGCATCTCATCGATGGCCGACTTCACCAGCATCTCGCCCGACGCACTCTGGCCCGGCTCCAGATCAAGCGCGTGAGGCTGAGACGGAGCAAACTGCGGCCCCACAATCCAGAGCGTCGCGTCATACATGTGCACCCCCCACCACGTATGCCGTCCTCTTCCCAACGGATGAATTCCTGGGGCGCGCTCAACGACGGGCTTAGGCAACGGCTTGGGCGACTGCGCGCAGACCCCGGAGGCGGCAAGCACGCCAGCAGAGACCCCAGCAATCACAGCGAACATCCGAAGATACAAGGCTGGATACCGCCCTCGTGGCCTTGACGGCAAGGGTTCTGCCGCCCTCACTCGTAGCGCAGCGCGACGGCCGGATCCAGGTTCGCCGCCCGGCGCGCCGGGATGATGCCCGCCAGCAGTCCCACCGCCATCATGAAGAACAACGCCACCGCCAGGCGGAGCAGGGGCGGCACGGGGAGGAAAGAGCTTCGGCAAGGGAAGCAGGCCGAGCATGGAGCGACGTCGATCGCGGAGATGTGCGGAGCCGCCGTGATGAAGTCGTCGGACGCCGCCGTGTCGGTCACGCTGACGGTCGTGCCGACGTAGCACTGGTCCTCTCAGGAGCAGGCAAGCGCACTCGGTCATCGAACGAACGTCTGGCGTCGACCCGGACCATCGGATGAGACGCGGCCCAGGCCGCAGGTGCCGTGGGCCTCAGTCCGGACAGGGCCGCCGAGCGAGGTAGATGTCGCTGTCCCCGTTTCGGTCGTCCTCCCAGACGACGTAGCAGACGCGACCCGCGCCATGGCCGGCGATGGCGAGGCGCGGGCGGGTCTGCTCGCTCGCGCCCGTCCCCGTGTCGTCGACCCGCTCCGAGAGCGCGAAGGTGGCGCCGCCGTCGGTGCTCGTGGTGAAGAAGATGTCGTCGTTGCCGAGGCGATCGTCCTGCCAGGCGACGAAGAGGTGGTCCCGGTCGAGCGCGAGCGACGGATGCCACTGGTTCGAGGGGACGTCGTGATCGGGGTCGAACCCCGCCTTCGAGTCGTCGAGCTGGCGGTTCGCGGAGAAGTGCAAGCCGCCGTCGGCGCTCTGGGCGTAGAAGACGTTGGTGTCGGGCTCGCGCGCCCGGAGATCGGTCCACACCACGTGCACGTGGCCCAGGCGGTCGACGGCGACGGACGGACGCTCGTCGAGGCGCTCGAGGTCCGGGAAGTCGTCGACCTGGACGTTCGGTCCCCAGCTCGTGCCCCGGTCCGAGCTGCGGGCCAGGAACACGTCCCAGTTGTAGTTCCGGAAGTCCGCCCACGCGGCGTAGACGCTCCGGCCGAAGGCCGCCAGCGTCGGCGCCCACTTGTTGTCGAGGTGCGTGGCGAGCGGCACCGGGGCGCCGCCGTCGACGCGCACGGCGGGGTCGAACGCCGCGCCGCCGCGGCGACCGCGGGCGGCGAAGACGTGCTCGAGCGGCTCGCCCTCGGGGCCTGCGTCGCGCTCGTCCACCCAGGCGACCACCGGGTTCGTGCCGACGAAGGCGATGGCCGGCAGCCACTTGCCGGACGTGCCGAGGTCGTCGACGCGCACGTCGGGACCTCGCTTGCGTCCGCCGGGGCCGAAGCGCGCGAGCTTGATCCGGCCCTGCCGGTCGTCGTGACCGGAGGCGAACTCCTGCCACACGACGAGGACACGGTTCCCGCGCACGGCCACCGCGGGGAACAGCTCGGCCACCGTCCCGGTCGGGTTGTCGCTCACCCGGATCGGCAGCCCGAACGTCTGGCCGCCGTCGCGGCTCACCGCGAGAAAGACGTTCTCGAGGCCGGCGCGGGCTTCGTGCCAGACGACGTGGACGCGCGAGTGGGCAGCCGCGAGCTGCGGGGCGTGCTGCGCCACAGGGGTCGGCTCGGCGCCGCTCACCCGTACGCTGGCCGAGAACCGCGGCGGCGCGGCCCGCACCGGGTCGACCGGCGCCGAGAGCGGGCCGTCGGGAAGCGTCACGTCGGTCCAGACGACCGCCTCGCGGTAGCCGTTCTCGCAGGCGCCGACGAGCAGCGAGCCGCCGCACGACACCCCCGAGCCGGGCAGGAGCTTGGCGCCGTCGGCCGCGAGCAGCATGCGCCGCTCGGCGAGGGTCAGCGCGGGGTTGGCGATGCCCGGGTCGGGCTCTATCCAGGGCGCGATCGCGCCGAAGCCGGTGTCGGGGTTCTGCCCGATCCAGGCGTTCTCCGGCCCCAGCGGACCCGGGCTCGCCTTCTGCTTGCGGCCGAGGATCGCGCTCTGCCCGTCGAAGGTGATCTCGAAGAGATTGCCCGTCATGCTCGCGTTGACGTTCACCAGGAAGCCGGCGTTCTTCTGGAGGTTCGCGAAGCCGCCCTCCTTGAAGACGTCGGGCTGCCATGGATCGTCGGCGTAGGCCCACTCGCTGAACGCCTCGTTCTGCAGCAGGACCGTGGCGCCCGCGGCAGCGAGACGGTCGTTCACGTCGACCATCCATGCGTCCTTGGAGATGACCACCGCGAGACGCCCGACGGGCGTATCGAGCACCTGCATGTCGCGCACCGGGCCGAAGGCCAGCGCGAGGCCGAGCGGCTGGCCCGGGGGCGGCTGCTCGATCGGCGTCAGGTAGGCCTTGTCGGTCGAGCCGCGCAGCACCCCGCCGGTCCCTGCCGGCGCGTGCAGCGTGCCGCCGTTGCCGTCGGGCACGAGCACCGAGCCGTCGGGGGCGAAGATGAAGGTGGTGTTGTGCGGGAGGGGCGACACCGCCTCGTAGGCGTAGGTCCGGCTCGGCTCGTCGGGATCGCGGAGCAGCGCGACGAGCCCCGGCTCGTCGGCTTCTTCCACCCGGCGCGCGGGCGCGGCGTTGACGCTCGCCGCGAGATGGACGCCGTACGTCACCGCGAGGTCGCGGAAGGTCTCGTAGAAGGCGCGGTAGAAGGTATCGGTCAACGCGAGGACCAGGACGCGGACGCCAGGCTCGCCGGGAAACTTGTTCTGGTAGTAGCTGAACTGCGCGCCGTAGGGCCCGGCGAGCCCGGCGATGGCGAGGATCGAGTTCGGTTGCTGTCGCGCCGAGGCGCCGCGGGTGCCGATGAAGGCCGCGACCAGGCCGACGTCCTCGGGGAACACGACCAGCGCGTTCGGCGGCGCGCCCGGATCGGCGGGGAAGAGGTGGCTCGCCACGTCGTCGACGCCAGGCTGCACGAAGCCGCTGCGACCCGGGAAGGTGGCGTCCATCAGCGCCGTCATCTTGTCGCGGTAGGTCTGGTAGGTGACGGCGTCGTCGAGGCGCTGCTTGTTGCCGACGGCGAAGATGCGCACCGGCGCGGCCCGGGCCGGCACCGCGAAGACGGCGAGCAGGAGGCCGGCGGCGAGGCGTCGCAGCATGCGGCGGACCCTAACGCTCGCCGGGACGCCCGAGCAAGACTTTTCGCTGCGCGGCGGTTCGACGACGCCGCCGTCCGACGGTAGGCTGTCGGCGTGGACCTGTACCCCCGGCGGAGGCGGCGGAGGACCGGTCGCTGGCTCGCCGCCGCGCTCGCGCTCGGCGCGCTCGCGCTCGGCGCCTACCTGTTTTTCCAGGGTTCGCTCCCGATCACGCTGCCGACGGCACTCGAACCGGCTCCCGTCCCCGAGACCATTCCATCGCCATCCCCGGCGGCGCCGACGGTCACCGAGCCACTCGCGGCGCCGACTCCAACCGAGCCCGAGACGCCACCCGAGGAACGGCGGCTGCCACCGCTCGCCGAGAGCGACACGCTGGTGCGCGAGCTCGCGACCGGGTTGTCGTCGCACCCGGGGCTGTCGGTCTGGCTGTCGACGGATGGGCTGATCACGAAGTTCGTGGCTGCGGTGGACAACATCGCCGGCGGCGAGAGCCCGCGCCCGAACCTGCTGTTCCTCGCTCCCGTGGCGAAGTTCAACGTCGTCCGGCGCGGCGGTCGCCTCTACGCCGACCCGAAGAGCTACGAGCGGTACGACCTGGTCGCGGACGTGGTCGGCTCCCTCGACCCCCAGCGGACGGTCGAGGTCTACCGTCGGCTCCAGCCGCTGTGCGAGGAGGCGTACCGCGGGCTCGGCAAGCCGCCCGGCCCCTTCGATGACGCGCTCGCCAAAGCACTCCGCAACCTGCTCGCCACGCCCGTCCTCGAGGGCGACGTCGAGCTGAGACCCAAGGTGATCACCTATGCGTTCGCCGATCCGGCGCTCGAGCGCCTGAGCCCGGCCCAAAAGCATCTCCTGCGCATGGGGCCGAAGAACGTGCGCGTCATCCAGACGCAGCTCCGCGCGCTGGCGACGGCGCTCGGCATGGGCTGAGCGCGGTCGTCGCTCCGGCCCGTCCGTCAAGGACCGGCCGGAACCTGTCGAAAGAGGACCTGGATGCGAGTCCTGCTCCCGGTCCTCTGCCTCGGCGTGCTGGTCGGAACCTCCGCGGTCGCCGGGGAGGACGCCCCTTCCCCCCGTCCCCACGGGGGCTGGGGATGGCTCATCGAGAAGCTCGTCGCCGACGGGCTCGACCGCGAGCGCGTGACCCGCACCTTCGACGACCCGCGGCTCGGCCCCTTCACGGGGCTCGAGTTCTCGCTCGCGCCGCACGAGCCGCATTCGCTGTACCGGCGCTTCCTGCAGGCCGCGAGCGTCGCCGCGGCCCGCCGCTGCCGCGCCGCACACGCCTCCGTCCTCGAGGCGGCGGAGCGGGCGTCCGGGGTGCCGGCAAACGTCGTCGCGGCGATCCTCCACGTCGAGACGGGATGCGGACGGAACACGGGCTCGAGCCTCGTCCTGCGTGGGCTCGCCCGGCTCGCCATGGCCAACGAGCCAGCGACGGTCGGCGAGAACGTCGCCAGGATCGCCGGCACCTGCTCATCCGAGCCCGGCGTCGTCGCGGCCGTGAGAGCGCGCGCGAAGTACCTCGAGGACACGTTCTACCCCGAGGTCCGCGCCGCCTTCACGCTCGCCGACCAGCTGGACGTCAATCCGCTCGACCTCCGGGGCTCGGCCTCGGGAGCGCTCGGCTGCCCGCAGTTCCTGCCCTCGAGCTACCTGCGCTACGGGGTGGACGGCGGGGGTGACGGCCGCATCGACCCGTACGACGTCGCCGACGCAGCCGCGTCGTGTGCCAACTTCCTCACCGCCCACGGGTGGCAGGCGAACCTCTCGGAGCGCGCGCGCCGGGGCGTCCTCTGGCAGTACAACCGCTCGGACGCCTACGTCGACACGGTGCTCCGCCTGGCGCGGGCGATCGACACGCGAGGCGGCGCGCAACCGGCGCCGTCCTGTGCTCCGGTGGCGAAGCGCCACCACGCGCGGGCCCGCGTCGCGCGGCAGACGCGCAGCGTATCCGAGCGTGGTCCACGCTGAACGGCGCTTGAGCTTCGGCGACCTCGAATGCCAGAAGGGCGCCACGGATGCGGTCGACGTCCCGAAATCCGTTCGTCCGTTCGATAGTCCTCGTCCTTGCGGTGGCTCGGCGCAAGCGGTTTCGCGTCGCGCTCATCGGGGGCTTCGCGCTGCCATTCCATGGCGTCCAGAGGGCCACGGGCGACGTCGACTTTCTCGCGGATGCGAACGGCTCGGCCGCGCTCCACGAAGCGCTACTCGCCGCCGGCGCACGGTGCCTGCACCGGAGCGCCGATGCGGCGAATTACGCGAGCGGAGCGTCGCAGCTCTCGCCGGTCGACTTCATCTTCGCGCGTCGCGAGCGAGCGTTGGACATGCTGCACCGAGCAGGCAACAGGCTTCTTCGTAGTGCCGGGATACGGGTGCCGGTGGCCGATGCGGAGGCACTCATCGGGTTGAAGCTCCAGGCGCTCGTCAACGCCCCCTCCCGGCGGGCGCGAGAGGAGGCTGATATCCAGGCTCTGTTCGCGGCCTACGGTGGATCGCTGAACGTCGACCTGCTCCGTAGTTACTTCCGGCTGTTCGATCGCGAGCGGGACCTCAAGCGGTTGCTCGCCGATGCGGACAAGCGCTAGCCTCGAGTCACTTTGAAGCGTCCAAAGACCTTCATCGTCGGAGCCGAAGTCCCCGACCAGACGCGCCTCCGCGTCCCGAAACCGGTGCAGGACCTGGACGAGTTCCTGGAGTTCCTCGCGCAGCTGGAAGGCGTGTTCGGGCGCGTCGAACGCCCGTGGCAAGTCATCACCGGCGACCGCTTCCTGCTGTAGGGCGACGGTTCAGCGAGCCTTCTCCGCGCAGTTTCCCCTGATCATCGTGATGCCCGACGGGGGGCACGACTCCGAGGCGGGCTGGTACTCCGACTGGGCGGACGGCTCGCGCCAGTGGGAGACCTTCCACACTCGCGTCCTCGGGGGCGATGAGCTATGCGGCCCGGCACCGCGGCCTGTTCCGCGCCGCCGCGAGCTTCTCGGGTGCGGTCGACACGCGCTACGTCGAGCCGGCGTCCGGCGTCGGCTTCACCGTCTTCCACGACATGTTCGGCACCCCCGACGACAGGGTGTGGGGCAACCAGGTGACCGACGAGGCGACCTGGCGCGCGCACAACCCGACCGACCGTGCCGCGGACCTGCGCGGCGTCGAGCTCTTCGTCGCGACCGGCACCGGCACCCCGGGTGGTCCGGCCGGCGACGACCCGAGCAACCCGGGCGGCTACTTCATCGAGCAGGTCGTCTTCCAGATGAATCTTTCGTTCGGACGGGCGCTCGACACAGCGGGCGTGGCCTCGCACCGGGACTTCTACCTCGGCGGTTACCATGGCTGGCCGTACTGGGAGCGCGAGCTCCACTGGGCGCTCCCGCAGATCGTCGGCGCGATCCAGCGAACGAGTCCCTGAGCCCGCTCACGCGGCGCGGCGCTCCACGACGACCGGCATGCCTTTCGACGGCGCGAGCGTGATGCTCCGCCGCACGCGCTGCATCCGATATCCGCTGGCGAGTCGGAGCTCGACGCGCGAGCACACCTCGGCCAGCACCACGTTCATCTCGTAGAGAGCGAACGCCATCCCGAGACAGCGCCGCACGCCGCCGCCGAACGGCAAGAACTCGTACGGGCTCGGGCGGCGCCCGACGAACCGCTCGGGGTCGAAGCGCTCCGGCTCGGGCCACGCCTCGGGACGGCGGTGGGCGAGGTAGATGCACGGCGACGCTGCCACGCCCGCGGGCAGGTCCCAGCCGCCGATCCGCATCGGCCTCGCGAGCACGCGTCCCACCTCGGAGATCACCGGGTTCAGGCGCAGTGTCTCCTTCGCGACAGCGTCGAGGTACTCGAGCCGCCCGACCTGGGCCGGTGCCACCGGCCCGGCGCCGCCGACGCTCGCGAGCTCGTCGCGCAGCCGCTCCCGGACGTGCGCGTGGCCGAGGATGTTGTGGAAGGCGAAGGCAAGAGCGGTGGCGGTCGTCTCGTGGCCGGCGAAGAGAAGCGTCAGCATCTGGTCGCGCAGCTCCTCGTCCCGCATCGGCTGGCCGTCCTCGTAGCGCGCGGCGAGGAGGAGCGAGAGGACGTCGTCGCCGCCGGCGCCGTCTGCGCGGCGGCGCGCGAACTCGGCGAAGAGGAACGCGTCGAGGTCGCGCTTCACGCCGAGGAAGCGGCCCCAGGGCGAGAGCCGCCCGAGATCGACCTGGAGACGGGGCAAGAGCCACATCGGGTTCGCCACGACGCGCACGAACCGCTGCACGAGGCCACGCAGCGTTTCGAGCCGCTCGCCCTCGGCGCCGAACACCGTGCGCAGGATCACGTCGAACGTGATCGCCGCCATCTCGGGGTGGATCGGGAACGGACGTCCGATCGGCCAGCGCTCGATCGCGCGGTCGGCGATCGCCCGCATCGTCACGCCGTAGGCGAGCATCCGGTCGCCGTGGAACGGAGGCATCAGGAGACGCCGCTCGCGCTCGTGGCGGGCACCGTCGAGCGCCAGGATGGAGCTCGCCCCCAGCAACGGCTCGAGCGCGGCGAACGCCTCGCCCCCGCGCAGATCGTCGTCGCCGCCGGTGAAGATCTGCCGGATCGCGTCGGGGTGGGTGAACATGACCGCGATCCGTGGCCCGACCGGCATGCGCAGCGTGAAGCACTCACCGTAGCGCCGCGCGCACCCTTCGAAGAAGGGGCCCGGCCGGAAGGCGTACTGGGCCGCCTGGAGCAACGCGGGCAGCGCCGGACCGGGCGGCAGTGAACGGGCGTCCATGATCGTCCCTCCTTCCAGGTCATGTGCCTTGGTCAATTGGCCAAACATGGTCACAAAAAAAACCTCAGTCGGTCACGTCGAACACGAGGTGCGCGAACCGCTTGAGCTGCGAGCGGAGGCGGTCACGCGCCTCGCGCGAGGTGTAGACGCTGCCGCCGAGCAGGTCCTCCTGGCCGTCGACGTCGGCGAGCGAGGCGATGAAGGCGCTCGAGATGACGAAGATCGCGGCCGGGACGTCGATCACCACGTCCGGCATGTTGTCCCGGATCACTCCGATGCCGAACTGCGCCAGCTCGCCGAACATGTCGCGCACGCTCCTGAGATGCAGCTCCTCCCGCTCGAGGCACATACGGTAGGCGAGGCGCGTGGTGTTGGGGTGCGCGACCAGGAGGTCGAGGAAGGAGTCGACCAGGTTGTCGGCCAGCTCGCGCCGCGTGTTCCCCGGCCGGAGGTTCCGCATGATCGTCTCGCGGGTGCGCTCGCCGAGGCGCTTGAAGACCGCTTCCCAGAGCTGCTTCTTGCTTCCCCAGTGGTAGTGGAGCGCGCCGAAGGGAACGCGCGCCCGGCGCGCGATCTCGCGGGTCGAGGCGGCGCCGTAGCCCTCCTCCGCGAAGACGTCCTCGGCCGCGTCGAGGATGCGTGCGGCCGTCCCGCGGGGATCCTCACGCGCCTTGTCGAGAGCCTCCTGGCGCATTGGTCACCTGAC
>Ga0070699_100002845_pt1 | contig 15438 bp, 14 predicted proteins | sample KBSK1503metaG_FD_65473 | JGI IMG/M metagenome (GOLD analysis project Ga0070699, IMG submission 65473) | Corn, switchgrass and miscanthus rhizosphere microbial communities from Kellogg Biological Station, Michigan, USA - KBS K1-50-3 metaG | ecosystem: Host-associated > Plants > Roots >...
GCACATCTGGGACCTCCCCAAGCGCCGCCACCGCCAGGAGATCGACCTCGGCGCGGAGTACCAGATGGTGCTCGAGCTGCGCCCGGCGCACGATCCCACGAAGGCTCACGGCTTCGTCGGCGTCGTCACCAGCCTCAAGGACCTGAGCGCGTCGATCTGGGTCTGGCACCTGGACGGATCCCAATACAGGGCGGAGAAGGTGATCGAGATCCCCGCCGAGCCCGCATCGGAAGACGATCTACCGCCGCTGCTCAAAGGCTTCAAGGCTGTCCCGCCCCTCGTCACCGACATCAACCTCTCGCTCGACGACCGCTGGCTGTACGTCTCCGCATGGGGCACCGGCGAATTTCTTCGGTATGACGTCAGCGATCCGTTCAAGCCGAAGAAGACGGGCAGCGTCCACCTGGGCGGCATCGTCCGCAAGGCGGCGCATCCGAAGAGCGGGCCCCTGAACGGCGGGCCGCAGATGGTCGAGGTGAGCCGCGACGGCAAGCGCGTCTACCTCACCAACTCGCTCTACGCGACTTGGGACGAACAGTTCTACCCAGACGGAGTGAGGAGCTGGGCGACGCTGATCGACGCCAAGCCGGACGGCGGGCTGAGCCTGGACGGCGGCTTCTTCACCGAGTTCGAGCAGCGCACGCATCAGATCCATCTCGAAGGCGGCGACGCTTCGTCTGACTCGTACTGCTACCCGTGAGCAACCAGTGGTGGCCCTGGGCGGCGCTCGTGCTGCTCGGGGCCTATCACGGCGTGAATCCCGGCATGGGATGGTTGTTCGCGGTCGCGCGCGGGCTGCAGGAGCAGCGGCGCCAGGCCGTGCTGAGCTCGCTGCTGCCGATCGCAATCGGCCACGAGGCTTCGATCGTGGTCGTGGTCATCGCGGTGTCGCTCACCGAGCAATTCGTCCCCACCTACCTCGTCCGGCTCATCGCGGCGCTCGTCCTGGTGAGCTTCGGCGTCTACAAGCTCGCCAGGCCCCGATCGCATCCGCGCGGATTCGGCATGCGCGTCGGTTTCAAAGGCCTGGCCGCATGGTCCTTCCTCATGTCGTCGGCACACGGTGCGGGCCTCATGCTGGCCCCGATCCTGCTGGGCCTACCGATCGCCGCCGCCTATCACAGCCTGGGTGAGATCTCGCTGACGGCGGCCGCCGCCGCGACGCTGCACGTGGCGGCGATGCTCCTGGTGATGGCCGTGGTGGCGGTGATCGTGTACGAGCGGGTGGGGCTCGGGATCCTCCGCCGAGGCTGGTTCAACCTCGACCTCGGCTGGAGCCTGGTCCTGATCGCCGCCGGGGCGGTCACCCTGTTCACGGCCTAGCCGGATCACCGCTGGGAGGCTCATCTGATCTCACGGTTGACACCGGCGCAGCACCGTCGCCTAAATACAACCCGGAGTAGAACGCGCCCAGCGCACCCTCGATCTGCCGCTCGCGCCGGCCGCCCTGCGCGATCGCAGCTGCCAGCAGGCGGCTGTACGTGGCGGCGAGGTCAGGATTTCGAAACCGCCGGCCTGCGCGAGGCACTCCGTCGCGGAGGTAGAGTGCCGCCGACGTCGGCCAGTGCGCGCGGAACAGCTCCTCGACCGCGCCGATCACGTCGGCAATTCTTGGCACGATCGGGTAGCCGGCTTCGGCGTATTCGATCGCGAATCGCAGCACATCCTCGAGGCGGCGCGTCCCGTGATCGCGCAGCAGCGTCATCCAGCCGGCGAATGCGCCTGGCACGCACGCCGCCAGCACGCCTGTCCCGGGTATCTCATCGACTCCCATCGCCTCGACTCGATCGATGCTCGCTGCCTCCGGAGCGGGACCCTGGCCGCAGATCACCTCGACCCGACCGCGGGAGGCATCCCACAGCACGACGGGCACCTCGCCTCCCAGGCCGTTCAGGTGAGGCTCGACCACCTGGAGGACGAATCCGGCCGCCACGGCGGCGTCAAACGCATTACCGCCCGACTCGAGCACCGCCATCCCGCACTGGGTGGCCAGCCAGTGGGTGGAGCTCACCATGCCAAAGGTGCCCCTGAGCTCCGGTCTCGTCGTGAAAGCTTGATCCGTACGGGCCATAACAGGCTTTGTAGCACTGGCAGGCCGAGCTCCGCGCAGACCTAGCCGTCGATCGCGAAGTCCACCTAATCAGATACCTGAACGTCGAGCTGTCCGACCGGGACCTGCGTCGCCGCCGGCGCCGCCAGCCTGACGTCGTAGCCCGGCGACGAAGAGCCCGATGTGCTCAGATCGCTGACGCGAAGCACCTTGCCCAACTTCACGCCCGCGGCTCCCGCCATCGCCTGAGCCCGTGAGCGCGCGTCCGCGATCGCCAGCGTTCGCGCCTCCGCCTGCGCCGCCTTGGCATCGGCGAGCGTGAAGGCCACGCTGATCTGGGTCGCGCCGCCTTCCTGGACGAGGGCATCGAGAGTCTTGCCCACCGTGTCGACGTTGTGCCACTTGATGAGCAGCTGCTCGGATGCGCGGTAGCCGTCGATCGTGTTGTCGGGCTGCACGTAGTTCGGGCCCACAAAATAACCGGACGTGTTGATGTCCTTGTCGGCGACACCAAGCGCCTTGGCCCGCGCGATCAGCTTGGCGGCCTTGCCGGCCAGGTCCTGTTGCGCCGCCGTTGCGATGCTCTGTTTCGAGTCGACGCCGACCGAGACCAGCGCCAGGTCCGGCTTCCTGGACACGATCGCGTCGCCGCTGGTGATCACCCCAGGGTCGAATGTCGTCGTGGTCGACGCTGCCGAGGGCGAGGCAAGGAGGATGGACGGCCTACCCACCGCGAGCACCGCCAGCGTGGCGACCAGCGCGCAGAGCGTGGCGGCCGCGGCCGAGGTCACGACGGTCCGGAGATTTGTTTGCATGTTCGAGCCTCCTGACGTGCAAACGCCGCTCCGGGCGGCCACGTAACAAGCGCCGATCTAGAGGCGGATCAGCCTCCAGAACCTGCCCGGCGGGTAGAGCGCATCCGATGTCGTCAGCGGGATGTCGAGCCTGTAGTCGCCCATCACGACATGCAGGTTGCCCGCATCGGTGCCGGAGGCGAGCGGTTTGGTGATCGCGAGCACGGGGGCACGCAGGCTCTGCCTCAGGATCACGCCCGGCCACTCGAGAAGGTCGACGTTCGAGGTCGACAGCAGGTCTGAGTGGCCGCCCCAGGGCGGTTCGTAGCTTCCGACCGACTGGTATTTGGAAAGAATCCGCTTGATGCTGAGATTCGGCTGCATGCCGGCGATCAGCGCCTTCGCAGCCGCGAAAGCCGCGTCCAGCGTGGCCAGCCCCATGACGCAGCCGAACATCGTGATCGTGAAGCCGCCCACGGTCGCGGATGCGGCGAAGAGGAAATTGGCACCGAAGCCGGAGCCTGTCTTGATGCCGATGATCCCGTTCTGGCCGAGGGCGTAATCGACGTTGTACACCGTGCCCGCGACGGGCAGCTTGGCCTGGGTGGTGGCAACGATCTGTGCGAGCACGTCCTGCTTCATCGCCGTCATGCCCAGCACGACCAGGTCGCTCGGCGTGCTCACGGTTTGATCGGATGCGCCGGCCGCCTCCGTGAACTTCGTGTGGCTGAGTCCGAGCGCCTTGGCGACCTTGTTCATCTTGGCAACGAACGCTGCGACAGAACCGGCGTCCCAGTTCGCCAGCGTGAAGGCAATGTTGTTCCCGGAGGCGATGAGCAGGCCCTGGAGCGCCTGGTACTCGGACAGCTGCTCACCCGCAGCAACCGCCACCACCGATTGCTTCTGGGCGTCGTCGGTCTCAAAAGCCTGCACGTCCTGGTCGGTGATCAGGATCGACGGGCCCTGCTCGCCCTTCTTCAGCGGCTTATCCTGCAGGATCACCAGCGCGGTCATCACCTTGGCCACGCTGGCCGCTGGCGCCGGCTTCTCGTTGCCCGACGTCGCGAGTAGACCGAGGCTCGAGACACCTACCGCCGCCGAGCCCACGGCGGGCCACGGCAGCACCGGCGGCGTCCCGGAGATGGTCGTCTGGGTCGGTACCGACGGCGTGGCCGCTACGGCCGGGATGGGACGGAAGTAGTTGAAGGTCAGGACGGCGGCCACCAGCAGCACCAGCACGCCCGCCACCCGAACCAGCATCCCGCACACCATAACTTTGCCTCCCCACCGTGTGGGGAGGTCGGCGTTCACCTCCCCACCGTGTGGGGAGGTCGGCGTTCACCTCCCCACCGTGTGGGGAGGTCGGCGTTCACCTCCCCACCGTGTGGGGAGGTCGGGCCGAAGGCCCGGGTGGGGCGTAGCAGGTTGCTAGAAGTCGGTCAGCTCGATCTCCAGCTCCTGAACGCGTTCATGAGCTCGGCCCTCAACGGTGCGGGGATGGGCTCGTCGGCCAGCCTGCCCATGAGCATTCGCGTGGCGCGGAGCTGGGCCAGGTAGGCACGGCAACCATCGCAACCCTCCATGTGCAGCTCGAATTTCGCGCGGTCGCCGGCCGAAAGGGCGCCATCCAGGTAGTCCGTCATCAGCTCGACGATCTCACGACAGGTCACTTCAGATACTCCTCGAGCACCTTGCGCACCGATGCCCTGCCCCGGTGCAGCCGCACCCTCTGGTTCGCCGGCGATATGGAGAGCAACGTGCAAACTTCGTCGGCATCGAAACCGGCGACGTCGCGCAGGATCACCACCTCGCGCTGCCTGGCGGGCAGGGCCTCGATCGCGACCTTCACCTGGTCGATGGTTTCGCGGCCGAGCAGCCTCGATTCGGGAACGTTGTCCCAGCTGTCGGGACGGGTCGCCCACATGCTGTCGCCTCCGAAACGGCCTGCGTCGACAGTCGGGCCTCGGTCGGCGCCGGCCTCGCGCCGGAACAAGGACGTGAAGGTGAGGATGCGCGACTCCTTGCGGCGGCGGGAGCGGGCGACGTTGAGGAGGATCCCGAAGATCCAGGTCTTGAGGGACGAGCGGCCTTGAAACCTATCGATCGTCCTGAGGCACGTGAGCCATGTCTCCTGGACCGCGTCTTCCGCCACACCACGGTCGCGAACGTAGGTCATCGCCAGACGCAGCATCGGGCCGTGGTAGCGGCCGATCAGAGCCTCGAATGCGGCCTCGTCTCCGGACCGGAGCGCTGCGAGGTCGGGATCGACGGGATCTCTCACCACCCGGGGGCCAGCATAGGAGGAGCCGCCTTCCGGGCCGCGGGCGTCGGAGAACAGAGACACGCTCATCAGACCTCTGTGTCGCGTGCCGCGGTTTCGTTACGCCGTCAGCGGTTTCTGTAGCTTTCTTGGCCATGATTCGCCTGACTCGGGAGCGGGCGCGCCAGGTCGCAGTCATGGCGCAGCTCCTCGACTCGGAACGGCCGCGAGATGTTCTCGATACGGTCTCACGGCTCGGCTTCGTTCAGCTGGACCCGACGGCCGCCGTCGCGCGAAGCGAGCACCTGGTCCTGTGGAGCCGGTTGGGAAAGCCATTTGAGCCGCGGGAGCTGTCCAGGCTGGTGGTCGAGGAGAGGCTTCTCTTCGAATACCGCGCCTTCATCTATCCGGCGATCGATTACCCGCTGCACCGGGCGGCCATGGGCGGGTGGCTCCAGGGGGACTCGCGCCGCCGCGTGCGCGACTGGCTGTCCGCCAACTCGTCCTTTCGGAAATACGTCCTGGCTCAGATGAAGGCGCGCGGTCCGATTCGTTCGCGTGACCTCGAAGACCGAGCGCAGGTATCGTGGCGGTCGAGCGGCTGGACGCACGACCGAAACGTCGGCCAGATGCTCGAGTTTCTCGGCGCGCGAGGCGAGATCGCCATCGCCCGTCGCGAGGGCAATGAGCGCGTCTGGGATCTGGCCGAGCGAGTCCTACCCGTGGCCATGCCAAGAGTGCCGGCGGCTGAGGCTGCTCGCATCCTGGCCGAGAGACGCCTTCGCTCGTTGGGCATTGCGCGTCCGAAATTCGTGGGTGCGATGGGCACGCCGGTGGAGGTCGAGGGCGCGCCAGGTCCGTGGGTTGTGGACGAGGCCCTGCTCGAGCGACCGTTTGCGGGCCGCACCGCAATTCTCTCGCCCTTCGACCGGCTCGTTTACGACCGCGAGCGCGCCTTGGCTTTATTCGACTTCGACTACAGGCTCGAGATCTACGTCCCCGAAGCCAAGCGAAAGTGGGGCTACTACGTGTTGCCCATCCTGCACGGCGACCGCCTGGTGGCAAAAGCCGACGTGAAAGCGGACCGGAAGGAAGGAGTGCTGCGCGTGCCGGCGCTGCACGTCGAGGCCGGCGCGACCAGGGATGACGTCGGTGCTGCCCGCGGCGAATTGCAGGCTTTGGCCGACTGGTTGCAGCTGCCACGAGTGGCGATCAAGCGGACCCTGCGGAGCCGTTGAGGCGGGTCGCCATCGATACTTCGTGAATCCCGTGACCCGCCACGACGCTGTCAAGATTGGTGCGCGGATGAGAGATCGGCGGCTAGAAGCGCTCCGGCGGCGGCGCGCAATCGAATGCCGCTTGACGCCTGACCGCGCGCTTCAGGCCCTCGACGATGCCCATGCGTTCCTGTCCGACCGAGGCCTGTTGACGCGCATGTCCGACTCCGCCCTACCGAGCCTGTTCGGCGCCTGTCACGAGGAGCCGGCTGTAGCAGGCGGCCAGGGATTCGCTTTGTGGCCGAAGACGAAATGGATCTGGTCGTTCCAGCTGGTCCAGCAACGTGGGATTCTGCTCACGAAGCTGCATCGCGGCAAATCCCTGTACCTCTCCGATGAAATGGCCCGTCTCTTCGATCCGCTGGTCCGCGAAACGATTGCGGCGGCTGACGGCGATGACGCCACGCTGCTCGAACACCTTGCCGCGCATGGTTCGTCCATGAGCGAGGACATCGAGCTCGAGTTGGGATGGGAGCGCAAGCGATTGAAGAGGGCGCGCGTCCGGCTCGAGCGAACGGGGGCGCTTGTCAGCGACGGGCTCGTCTTCGTCGACGAGACGACCTGGCATTTCGCTCCGTTGCGGCGGTGGGACCAGGTGGTCAAGGCGTCAAAGACCTCAGGCGATCCTCATGTCGAGGTCCTGGTCGCCGGCGTGCGCGCCGCCGTCGTCGCACCCGAGTCGGACCTCCGCGGCTGGTTCAGCTGGCCGATCCCACCTGGCACGGTGGATCGCCTGGTCGCAGCTGGACGGCTATCGCGCCCGGCGCCGGGCTGGGTCGCGATCGGCGACTGAGGCGCCGCACCAATTTGGCGGAGGGGCAGGGATTTGAACCCTGGATGGGCTTGCACCCATAACGGTTTTCAAGACCGTCGCCATCAACCGGACTCGGCCACCCCTCCCAGGGCACCAAGGATTCTAGGAATCAGCGCGCGCCGATGACTTCCATGCCGCCCATGTACGGCCGCAGCACCTCGGGCACCGATACCGTCCCATCGGCGCGCTGATACGTCTCGATGATCGCGTCGATCGTCCGCGTCAGCGCCAGCCCGCTGCCGTTGATCGTGTGCGCGAATCTCGGCGCTGCTCCCTTCGCGGGCCGGTAGCGGATGTTGGCGCGCATGGCCTGGAAGTCATTGAACACCGAGCACGACGACACTTCCAGATAGCGGTCCAGCCCCGGAGCCCAGGCCTCGAGGTCGTACTTCTTGTACTGCGCAAAACCCATGTCGCCGGTGCACATCGACAGCACGCGGTAGTGAAGGCCGAGGCGTTGGAGGATCACTTCAGCGTCCCTCGTGAGCTTTTCGAATTCCTCCATCGATGTCTCTGCCGTGGTGACCTTGACCAGCTCGACTTTCGAGAACTGATGCAGGCGGATGAAACCGCGCGTGTCTTTCCCCGCCGCGCCGGCCTCCGTCCGCCATGAAGGCGCATAAGCAACGTATTTCAGGGGCAGCCGGTCGCCATCCAGGATCTCTTCGCGGTGGTAGTTGGTCAGGGGCACCTCGGCGGTCGGGATCAGCCAGAGGTCCCGGTCTTCGACCTTGAACGCGAGATCGGCGAACTTCGGCAGGTTGGCTGTGCCGACCATGGATGCGCTGTTGACGAGCATCGGCGGCCACATCTCGGTATAGCCGTGTTCGCGCGTATGCACATCGAGCATGAAATGCACCAGCCCTCGCTCGAGACGCGCGCCCTCGCCGATCAGAAATGCAAAGCGCGACCCCGACACGCGCGCTGCGCGCTCGAAATCCATGATGCCGAACGACTCGCCCAGGTCATAGTGCGTGCGAGGCGGAAAGCCAAGGTCGGGCTTCGTCCCTCCCTCCCGCTCGACCACGTTGTCGGCCTCGGTTTCGCCCACGGGCACGGACTCGTGAAAGAGGTTGGGCACCCGCAGCAGGAGATCGTCGAGTCTGCGCTTCGCCGCCTCCGCCTCGGTGAGCTCGGCCTTGCTGCGCTCGGCCATCTCACGCAGCCCTTCTCGTTGCGCCTCGTCGCGGGTCTGGGCGAACTCTTTGGACCGGCGATTCTGTTCGGCCTTGATCGTTTCGGCCTTGTGCAGGTGTCCACGCCATTCCTCGTCCAGGGCGAGGATCTCGTCGATCGGAGCCGGCTCGCCCTTCAGCAGCGCGGCGCGCCGAACACGATCTGGATCGCGACGGATGAGTTCCAGCGGCAGCATCTTTAAGACTCGGCCTTCATCACCGGAAAGAGAATCACATCGCGGATGGACGGCTGGTCGGTGAGCAGCATGACGAGCCGGTCGATGCCGACTCCAAGCCCGCCACACGGTGGCAGGCCATACTCCACCGCGCGCAGGAAATCCTCGTCCATCGGATGCGCCTCGACGTCCCCCGCCGCCCTCTCCGCCGCCTGCGCTTCGAAGCGCTGACGCTGGTCGATGGGATCGGTCAGCTCCGTGAACGCGTTCGCGTACTCGCGGCCGAGGACGATGAGCTCGAACCGCTCGACGAAACGTCCGTCGTCATCGCGCCTTCGCGCCAGGGGCGAGATCTCGATCGGATAATCGGTGACGAACGTCGGATCGCGAAGCTTGGGCTGCACGTGCTCCTCGAAGAGGTTGTTGAGCTCGTGGCCCGCGGCCTGCCGACCCGTGTGCTCGAGGACCAGGTCGGCCATACGCTCGCGCTTGTATGGGGGCGTAAGGTCGACCTCCTCACCCTGGTACGTCGTCACCAGCGGACGACCAGCCGCTGCCGAGGTCGTAACCAGCAGGTCCTCGACCAGCCTCATCACGTCCTCGTAGTCCGCATAGGCCTGGTAGGACTCGAGCATCGTGAACTCGGGGTTGTTGCGGGGTGACAACCCTTCGTTTCGAAACACGCGACCGATCTCGTACACACGCTCGAAGCCGCCGACCAGCAGCCGCTTCAAGTGAAGCTCGAGCGCAATGCGCAGATACAGGTCACGATCGAGCGCGTTGTGGTGGGTCAGAAACGGCCGCGCGAGACCCCCGCCCGGGACCTCCTGCAGCACCGGTGTCTCAACCTCGAGGAAACCTCGAGAGTCCAGGAGCTCGCGTATCGCGGAGATGATCCGCGTACGCGTCCGAAACACATCTCGAACCTCAGGGTTCGCGATCAGGTCCACGTAGCGCTGCCGGTAGCGGATCTCGACGTCCTTGAGGCCGTGCCATTTCTCGGGCAGCGGACGCAGCGACTTCGTCAGCAGCTGGAACGAACGGATCTCGAGCGTGACCTCGCCGCGACGCGTGCGAAAGATCGGGCCCCGGATGCCTACCAGGTCGCCCGGGTCGAGCTCGGCGAACAGGTCGAAGTCGCGCTCGCCGAGGACGTCGCGGCTCGCCATGAGCTGGATGCGACCAGCCTGGTCCTGCAGGTCGGCGAAGGCAGATCCGCCAAGCAGGCGCTTCACCATCAACCGCCCCGCAAGGGCGATCGGCTCCGTGCGCTCGCTGTCGCCAAGCAGCGCACGCGCCTCGGCGGTCGAGTGCGTCGGCTTGAAGCCGCGCGAATACGGGTCGATCCCGGCCGCCCGCAGACGCTCGAGCTTCTTGCGTCGGTCGCGAATTACCTCGGGCTCGTCTTCCTCAGGCACGATCCGGAAAGACTAAGGGAGACCGGCGACGGCTAGAGGATCAGCTCCTGGTCCTCCGCCGCCGGGAACGCGACCACGTCGGTGCCGCCCGACTGCCGGTGGTTGCCAAGCGCCTCCTCGATGAGTGCGTCGACGTCGCTGTCGGAATGCGCGGGGTCGTGGTGGAAGAACGCAAGCTGCTGGACGCCCGCTTGCTCGGCCAGCGACAGCGCCTCCTCGTACGTCGAATGCCCGAAGCCCGCGTGCGTCTTGTACTCCTCGCGGCTGTACTGCGCGTCGTGGACCAGGAGGTCGGCGTCCTGGCACCAGGCGGCCATGTCTTTCAGCGTTCCGTTCTCGGTGTTGGCGAACATCGCGATCTCGTTGTCGGTCGCAAAGGCAAAGCGTGTCGAGCCCTCGTCGATGCGGTAACCGAATGTCGGGATGGGATGCATCAGCAGGTGCGGCGTGATTCGCAGCCCGCCCACCTCGAATGTCTCTCCGGGATTTCTCTCGATGAACTCCAGCTCGGCGGGCATGTGGTCGAGACGCACCGGAAAGTAGGCCGGGTCCATCTGATCGGCGAACGCCGCCTGGAGCGACTTGGCCGAGCCGGCCGGACCGACGATCGTGAGGTGCGTCCCCGGTACGAAGGCAGGCGGGAAGAACGGGAAGCCCTGGATGTGGTCGAGGTGCGTGTGCGTGATGAACAGATGAGCCTGCAGCGGCTCCGACTGCTCGAACCCACCGCCAAGCTCGGCGATACCGGAGCCGGAGTCGATGATGATCAGGTTGTCGTCCTTGTCGCGGACCTCCAGGCAGGTCGTGTTTCCGCCGTAGCGCAGCGTCCGCCTGCCCGGGGTCGGCCTCGTGCCGCGCGTGCCCCAGAACTTGATCCTCACCGCGGCGCCGTGACCTGGTAGATGCGCTTCGCGACGAAGACGTCGAGCAGGTCTTTGTCCAGCTTGCCGTCGCCGGCTTCCGAATGCAGGATGTCGAGCGCCACGTCGCGCGGAACCGCGCGCTTGTACGGGCGGTCCTGCGCGGTGAGCGCGTCGTAGATGTCCGAGATCGTCATCATCCTCGCCTGCAGAGGGATCTGGTCGCCGGTCAGACCGCGCGGGTAACCCGACCCGTCCAGCTTCTCGTGGTGCCCGTACGCGATCTCTGGGATGCCCCGCATCACGGAGGTCCACGGGATCTTGGTCAGGAAATGGAAGCTGTGGGTCACGTGGGCCTCCATCTCAAGGCGCTCCTGCGGATCGAGCGTGCCTTTGCGGATGGAGAGGAACCGGAACTCCTGGGGGTCGATCATCGGATGTGCGTGGCCCTGGATGTCGTGATAGGTCTCCTGCGCCAGCGTTTCGAGCATGGAGGCCTTGTCCTCGGGCATGACCGACGGCTCGTTGGCGGCGACAATGCCCTCGATCCAGCTGCGCAGGCGCACCAGCTCCGTGTCCAGGCGCCGGTCGATGTCGGCGAGTGCGGCCTCGCCGGTCTTGCCCGCGCGCAGGGCCTCCAGCTTCTCGGTCGCGTATTTGAGCTGCACGGAACGCTCGACGAACTCGAATCGAGACTGGATCACCTCGAGCTGGCCCGGCATGAGCTTCTTGGCTTTGATGAGGATGTGCTCACGGACTCCGACCTTGCCGAAGTCGTGCAGCAGGCACGCGTAGCGCAACTCCTTCAGCTGGTCGTCGGTCAGGTAGATGTCGCGGTACCTGCCGGTCTCGATCTCGGTGACCGCGCGGGCGAGGCTCGTCGTCAGCGCTTCCACGCGCCCCGAGTGGCCAGCGGTGCTCGGGTCTCGTTGCTCGATCGCGGTGACGCTCGCCTCGACGAAGCCATCGAACAGGGCCTGGATGGAATCGAGCAGGCTCTTGTTGTCCAGTGCGACTGCGGCCTGGCTCGCGATGGACTCGATCATCTCCAGGTCCTCCGGACGAAAGCTCACGACCTCGGTTGGAACGTTGCCGATGGTGAGCTTCGTGTCGAAGTTGCGCTTCGCGTTGATGAGCTGGACCGCGCCCACCACCTCGCTCTTGTAGTTGCGCATGGGGACGGTGAGCATCGATTTGGTCCGGTAGCCGAACTGGGCGTCGAAGCCCTTGCCGCCTTGCGGCTTGCCCGGCGCTGGTGTGTACGCGTCGTCGTAGATCTGGCTCATGCCGACCGTGACCGTGTAGCCGACGACAGTCTTGTCGTCGACCGGGACTGTGAACGCCGAGTAGGTGTTGTCGATCGAGGTGTTCTGGCTCGACGCCAGGAACAGCTGGGGCGAGCCGTCCTCGCCCACCGTCTTTCGCCACAGGCTCGCGCCGTCGGCGTTGGTGAGCTGGCGCATCGTCAGGAGGATGAAGTCCTGCAGCTTGCCGATATCCCGTTCGGCGGAAAGCGCAATCCCGATTCGGTTCAGCTCTTCGAACTGCCGGTGCTGCCTGCGCGCCTGCTCCTCCAGCTGCTTGACCTGGTGCTTGAGCGCCATGTTTTCCATCGCCCCGCGCAGGAGCTCGCGGAGCGCCGCCCGAGAGGCGTCCTTGGGCAGCCCGATCGCCATCTCGCCGAGGCCTGCCGGCGCTTCCTGGCCGGACTCGAACAAGACCAGCGCCGGCGTGACGACGGTGGACGTGTCGTCGAGCCCCCGCCCTTGCATCCCAAGCTCGGCGAGGACGGCCGCCAGCTCGCCGTTCTCCAGGCCGGGCATCAGATACACCGTGAACGCCTGAGCCGTTTTCACCTAACGCCTTCTAGTGTCCGGCACCGTCGGCGTTTTGCAGATAGATCAACCGCAATCCTTCGAGGGTGAGGAGCGGGTCGGTGGCCTCGATCACGTGCGTGAGCTCCGCCACCAGGCCGGCCTGGCCACCGGTGGCGACCACCCTGGCCTTCCCGCCCAGCTCGGCCACCATCCGCTCGACCATCCCCTCCACCTGGGCGACGAAGCCCCACACCAGGCCGGACTGGATCGACGTCACGGTGCTGCGGCCGATCACGGCATCCGGCGCCACCGCCTCGACGCGCCGGAGCATGGCGGTGTGGGAGACCAGGGCGTCGAGCGAGATCTCGACCCCCGCCGCGATCGCTCCGCCCAGGTAGTCGCCCTGGGCGTCGATCGCGTCGTAGGTGACGGCGGTGCCGAAGTCGATGACCACCACCGGGCCCCCGTACTTGGTAAAAGCGGCCAGGGCGTTGGCGATGCGGTCGGCGCCGACGTCCTTGGGGTTCTCGTACCGGATCCGGACGCTCGTCTTGACGCCCGGACCGACCATCACCGGCTCGCATTTCAAATAGCGGCGGCTGGCCTCGATCAAGGCGGGGTTCAGGTTGGGCACGACGCTCGCGATGACGACCCCGCTGACCACGCCCAGGTCGTAGCCGCGGAGGCTGAACAGCTCGCGCAGCTCCACGGCCATCTCGTCAGCGGTCCGCTCCCGGTGCGAGGTCACGCGCCAGTCGGCGGCCAGCCGCTCGCCCTCGAAGAGAGCCAGCGTGACGTTGGTGTTGCCGACGTCGACGGCGAGGAGCACCGGCTTGAACTCTACTTGGGGAGGGCCGGCGGGTGTGTCCCGCTCCAGCGCCTCAGGGCAACCGCCTGGCGGCGCACGGCCGCGGCGCGGGCGGCGACCCGGCGCGGATTCGGCCCGCCCGCTAGGTTCCGTTTCCGCAGGGAGACCTCTGCGCTCCACGGCGGCTGCAGGTTGCCCGCGCGGACGGCGCGCCCGACCTCCTCATGGGCCTTCCGGAAGGGCGTGCCCGAGACAACCAGCGCCTCGGCGGCATCGGTCGCCAGCAAGCCCGGTTCGGAGGCGACGGCCACCAGGCGCTCGCGATCGAACTCCAGTCGCTCGACCAGCAGCCGGGCCGCGCGAAGCGAATCCAGGGTGCTGTCGACGGCGGCGAAGAGGGCCGGCTTGTCCTCCTGCAGGTCTCGGTCGTAGGCAAGCGGCAAGCCTTTGAGGATGGTGGCGAGCGCGACCAGGCTCCCGATGGGCCGGCCGGCGCGGCCGCGGATGAGCTCGGCGATATCGGGGTTCTTCTTCTGCGGCATCAGGCTCGACCCGGTCGCGATCTCGTCCGCGAGCAGCACGAAGCCGAATTCGGCGGAGGCCCAGAGCACGACGTCCTCGCCCAGGCGGCTGAGGTGGATCGCCGCGGCCACGCACGCGTAGACGAGGTCGAGCGCGAAGTCGCGGTCTGCCACGGCGTCGACGCTGTTGGCCGTCAGACGTTTGAAACCCAGCTCCCTGGCGACCACCTCGCGCTGCATGGGCAGCGTCGAGCCGGCGAGCGCTCCGGACCCCAGCGGCATCTCGTCGGCCGCATCGTAGGCATGCCGGAATCGCTCGGCGTCGCGCAGAAGCGGTTCCGCGTGCGCCAGGAGGTGGTGGCCCACGGTGATGGGCTGCGCGCGCTGGAGGTGCGTGTACCCCGGCATCGGCCAGCCGGCGTGATCGGCCGCCTTCGCGGCGAGCGCGTCGACGACGCCGGCCACCGCCTCGACCAGCCCGCTCGCGGCGGCGCGCGAGTAGAGGCGGAGGTCCAGCGCGACCTGGTCGTTGCGCGACCGGCCCGCATGCAGCCTGGCGCCGGCGGGAGTGATCTCAGTCAAGCGCCGCTCGACCGCGGTATGGATGTCCTCGTCCGTCTCCAGGAAAGCGAAGCGGCCGCCGGCGATCTCGACATCGATGGCGCGGAGCCCCTTCTCGATCGCCTTCAGCTCCGCCGGCTTGAGGAGGCCGGCGGCCGCCAGGCCGCGTGCATGGGCGATGCTGCCGGCGATGTCGTAGGGATATAGCTCGAAGTCGACCTCGAGCGACGACGAGAATCGCTCCAGCTCAGGCAGCAGGCGCCCGCGGAACCGAGCGCCCCACAACTTGCCTATGGCGCGAGCCTCTTGACATCGCCCAGCAGCCCCTTCAGCTCCCGGTCGTGCAGCCGGCCCTGCACCTCGGCCGCAGTGCGCACGCCCATGCCCCACAGCTTGATGAAGCCCGCCGCCGCCGACTGGTCGAACGCGTCGCCTTTGCCGTACGTGGCCAGGGAGTGCTGGTAGAGCTGCGCCGGCGCCTTGCGACCCACCACCTGGGATCCGCCCTTGAACAGCTTCACGCGCACATCGCCGGTGACGTGCCGCTGGGTCTCGGCGACGAAGGCGTAGAGGGCGTCCCGTAGGGGGCTGAACCACAAGCCGTCGTAGACCATCTGCGCCCACTGCTGGGCGACGAGATCCTTGAACCGCGCCACCTCCTTCGGCAGCGTGATGTCCTCGAGCGCCTGGTGGGCCTGGAGCAGCAGCACGGCTGCCGGCGCCTCATAGATCTCGCGCGACTTGATGCCGATGAGCCGGTTCTCCAGGTGGTCGATGCGGCCGACCCCGTTCTCGCCGCCGACCCGGTTCAGCTCGGTGACGAGCTGGAGCGGGTCGACCGCCTCACCGTCGAGCGAGACCGGGAGGCCGTGCCTGAAACCGACCTCGATGTAGGCGGGGACGTCGG
>Ga0070699_100002847_pt1 | contig 15432 bp, 21 predicted proteins | sample KBSK1503metaG_FD_65473 | JGI IMG/M metagenome (GOLD analysis project Ga0070699, IMG submission 65473) | Corn, switchgrass and miscanthus rhizosphere microbial communities from Kellogg Biological Station, Michigan, USA - KBS K1-50-3 metaG | ecosystem: Host-associated > Plants > Roots >...
TAACGGCCATCGTGAATCCGGCCGCCAATGGCGAACCGCTCGGCATCGTGGTGAAGGTCATCCTCGCGAACGGCAAGGAAATCATGTCTCGCGAACGCGGCAACCCGGTCGATTAGGGCGGAGGCAACATGCGAACAGTCCCACTCGCGGCCACGCTCGCGGCGGCCATTGTGCTGGGCGGAGCATCGGCCGCGACCGCCCAGGCCCAGTTCGATCGGCATGATCTCTCCGGTATCTGGACGATCTCGGGGCATCGCAGCATCAGCGCCAAAGTGCCTCCGATGACGCCAGCCGGCGAAGCCAGACTGAACGCCAACAAGCCGACGCGCGGACGCTTTCTCGGGGAACCGTTGAACGGCGAGCATCCCGGCTTCGTGCGCGCGGTGACCGTCCCGTCTCTCGGAAACGACCCTGCTCACCAGTGCAACCCGAACGGATTTCCGCGTCTCCTGCTCGACCCCGAGCCCGTTGAATTCGTGCAGACGCCAGGCCGCCTCCTTCAGCTGTTTCAATGGGAGCGTACGTTGCGCGAGCTTTGGATGGACGGCCGGCGGGTGCCCTCGGGCGAAAACCTCGAGAACCTGGGACCGGCATGGTACGGCCACACGGCCGGCGGATGGCAAGGCAATACGCTCGTCATGAACACGGTCGGTCTCGATGACCGGGCGTGGATCGATATCTTTGGTTTTCCGAAAAGCAACGACGCGCGCATCGAGGAGCGCTACACGCGCACCGGTCCCGACACGATCGAGCTTCGGATGACGATGTACGATCCAACGTTTTACAAAGAGCCGTGGGTGTCAGATGTGAAGATCTTCAAGAGGGTCAAGCGCGAAGCCACGACCTTTTCTGGATGGTACGGATTGTTCTCCGGGGCCACCGAAGGCATCTGCGCGCCGATGAACGAGGTCGACAGCTACAACACGCTGTTCCGCGATCCCGCAGGCAAAGGCGTCGCGAAATAACGTTGTCCGCGGTCACTCAGGGGTTCTGCAAGCCCGCCATCTGCGCCAGCAGTTTGAAGATGACCGCGAAATCGTACTTGGCCAGACCCATTCCGCGCGGCGCCGTGAGGAATTCATTGGTGACCGCCGTGGTCGGCAACGGAACGTCGAGCCGCCCACGGTTTCGCGACGCACTTCCGCTTGAAGCCGGGTATGACATTCGTACGGTGCAGGAACTGCTCGGCCACCGAGACGTGCGGACGACGATGACGTATCTCCACGTGCTGGAGCGTGGAGCGCTGGGCGTGAAGAGTCCTCTGGACCGGCTGTGAGTGGTTACGCGCGAGGCTCGCGCGTAACCTGCGAGGCACCGCGTGCGCGACCAGACCGGAATTGCAGGCTGATGAATCGTTTCCCGGCATCGCGCCCTCGGCGGTCTGGGCGATTACGCGCCAACGTTGGCGGGTAACCACGCAGATCCGCCGTTTGGCCGACGGTTTCGACAATGTCGTTCGCGCGTAACCACGCCGGGAGGGCCGGTGGGACTCCGGCTACAATCGCCATCGACTGTGGAGATTACGACCGCCAAGGAGGATACGAGGTCGCCGCGGGTTACGCGTGGGCTGGCGGTCCACTAACAAGTTATGCGGCACCCGTGTTCCTAGCCCTCGGAGGCATCCCCGAATGCCGTCACCATCATTCCGTCTCGAGCCCTTGCCGGGTTACGCCCCCGCTATCGGGAGATTGGTGGGCATTCTCCTCTACGCGCGCCACACGACTCTCGCAGCCGTCGAGGGGCTGAGCATTACTGAACTGGATCATCTGCAGGATTGTTCAAGCAACTCGATTGGCGCACTTCTGGCGCACATCGCTGTGGTCGAGCGTGGGTATCACATTCTCACGTTTGAGGAGCGACGACCAAGGGCATCGGAACAGGCAGCGTGGGAGCCCGCGCTCACGCTTGGCACCGAGGGGCGGCGTCTGCTTCGCGACAAGCCTCTCGAGCACTACGTTCACGAACTGAGTGAGGCACGCCGTCTCACGCTCGAGGGCCTGGCCACCCGCGATGATGCCTAGCTGGAGCGGCCGCTCGGCGCTGCCCCCGCAATGAATGCGCACTTTGCGTGGTTCCATGCCGCCGAGGATGAGATCAGCCATCGCGGGCAGATCCGCTGGCTGCGGAAGCGCCTTGGTTAGGAGACCTTAGGTCTTGCCCGTTTCTGATGGGCGTCGCGATCCCCCATGCCGCATAACAAGCAATTGCTGACGGCGCACGCTGCAGTTGCCGCTGGCTCGCTGCGCTCGCGTGCGGCATTCTTTATGATCGCGCCGCAGCAGAATTGCGGGCGTTAGGCAGCTTCACCAGGATGCCACCAGCGAGACAATTCTCTCCGGGCGTGATCGACTACAACGGTCGAATGTCGGCCAGTTATCAGTCGGGTCGGGCACTTTCCTCAGAGGCCGCCAGTACATGGGCTGCGATTGTTGCGCCGTTCGTACACCGAGGGACAAAGACCAGAATCCTTGATCTTGGTGCTGGCACCGGTCGGTTTTCAGCGCTGTTTGCCCGAGCGTTCGAGGCGCAGGTCGTGGGTATAGAGCCCTCGAAGGCCATGCTCGCAGTGGCAGACCATGGCGCTAAACTGAAGAACCTTGTGTACGCGGCGGGTTCTGCCGAGGGCGTCCCGTTGCGAAGCCAAAGCTGTGACCTCGCATGGTTGTCCCATGTGTGGCATCACATTCGCGATCATCAGGCCTGCGCGCGAGAGCTTCAGCGGGTTGTGGTGTCGGGCGGCCACGTTCTCGTGAGAGGGACCTTTGGCGATCAACTCGATGGGTTTCCGACGTTGTTTCGCTTTTGGCCGGCGACCAAACAGATCTGCCAGCAACTTCCGACCATTCAGCAGACCGTCGTTGCCTTTGAAGCCAATGGGTTTGTGTTGACCGAGCATCGTCGCGTACAGCAGACGACCTCCGCCAGCCTGGGGGCGTTCGCCGAGCGAACCCAGCTGCGCGCTGATACCGCTCTTGCGCTTATCTCCGATGCGGAGTTTCGGGAAGGACAGGCCGCGATCGAGATGGCGGCTGCTCACGCGCACGTGCCCGGTCCGGTCGTCGAAGGGATCGAACTCCTTGTCTTCCGGGAGAACTCGATTCAAACGCGCACTGCCTAACCCGCGTTTGCAGCCGACGGTTTCTGCGATCGTGGGCCGCCGCGGCTGAAACCCGATCGTTAGACCGCCATCGACACAACCAGCTGACGCGATGATGTCTTACATCTGGCTATAATCTAGCCAGAATGCCCTTTTCGGTGATTCTGGCACCGGAAGCCGCGAAATCGTTACGTAGGTTTCAGGCGCATATCCGAACGGAGGTGAAGGATGCTCTGGAAATCCATCTCCGACACGCGCCGACGAAGGTCAGCAAGAGTCGTATCAAGCGCCTGCGGGGCATGAGCCAGCCACAGTTCCGTCTGAGAGTCGGTGACATCCGGGTGTTTTATGACGTTACAGAAACGACGGTCGAAATCCTCGCCATCGTCGCAAAAGAAGAAGCGCAAGCCTGGCTCGACGAAGAAGGCACGTCAACGCCGAGCGGTGGCACTGGCTGAGGTGAAAGACGATTTGTCGAAGTACCTACGCCTGGCGGCAGAAGAAGAGATCATCATTACTCGCCATGGGCGGCCAGCGGGCGTCCTGATCGGGTTTGATTCGGAGGACGATTGGTTTGAGTACCGGCTCGAACACCACCCGGAGTTCCTGCGCCGGATCGCCGAATCTCGCGTGGCGCTTCGGGAAGGCCGGGGTGTTCGACTCGAAGATCTGTGAACAGCGGTCTAACAACCGAATGGAGCCGTCGCGCTAGCAGCCCGTGCGATCATGTCGCCACGGCGCGCGGCTCCTTCCGAGACGTTAGGCGTGCGGGCGAACTAGTGAACGACGAGAAGGAGAAATGCATGGGCGAGAGCGATGTCGGAACGCTCAATCAGCTCCGCGAACGAACGATGCATGCCGAAAATGCAGGGGATGCCGCGTTCTTCGAAGGTGTTTCGGCGGAGGATGTGGTTGTCATGCCTCCTGGCATGCCTGCAGTTTCGGGTCGGTCCGCCACCGTGGCTTTTATGAGTGCATTCCTCGGCCAGTTCGACCTTCGGATTCAGTATGTCAGTGAGGAAATCAGGGTCCACGGAAACTTTGGCTTTGATCGTGGCACGTACTCGCAGACGCTCACACCTAAGAGTGGGGGTCAGGGGAGCCGTGAGTCAGGCAACTATCTATGGATCTATTCGCGGCGGTCTGACGGAGGGTGGGAGTTCTCACGCGTTATCTGGAACGCCAGCGAATCTCCGTCGTGACGCTGACACCGACCGACGCCTCACCGCGGCTGCACCCGCGGCGGCTGCGTGACGAATTCGGTGATTCGAAACGATCGTGAGCGGCCGCGGGTGAGCCGCATTCCGTTGGCGGCTGGTTGTAGTTCATGAATGTGACCCTGAACCGAAGTGCGTTCGTGTGGACAGCGGCTGCCGTCGGCCTGGTGGCCTCGGTCGGCGTGTATTTGTCGCAGGATGCGATCAACTGGCCGCTCACCTTCAGCGCAGGGAGCAACTTTGCACAGATCGTGGCGCTGATCGTCGGTGGCGCATGGGCGTTAAATCGATTCGGAGTGACGCGTGCGAGCCGATCGTTTCTTGAGATGTCTGTTGTGGCGAGAGTGGTGAGCAGCGGAGGCGAGGGGCTGCTCGTGGAGGTCACAGTCCGGTTGAAGAATATCGGTGGCTCCCGAATCGATGCCCGGACCGGGTATCAAGCGGGCAAATTCTTATACGATGACGGCTGGGATCAGTGCGAGCACGCGGGGACGCTGAAGATTCGCGCCGTGCCTCAGAAGCCTGTACCGCTGGTGTTCGATTGGTACGGGCTGAAGCCATTGGCAGCCACTCTGACTTTGTCGGCTCCCCACAAGGCACCAAGCGAGATTGCACCTCGTAGTGGGATGCTCGAACAGATCAACTATTTGGCAGACTTCCAGGATCCTGTCGGCGGATTTACCGATGTCGGTTTCTGGATGGAACCGAATGAGACGTATGAGTTGACGGTGCCGCTATGGTTGGCACCTGGGGACTATGCGGTCAAGGCGTTCTTCCTAGGCCAGGACCGAAGCCACGCCGAAGAAGAATTCTGGTCTCAGACCCATTACTGCCGCCTCGAGCCTCCGCCGCCTAACCCGCCGCTGCAGCCGGCGAGCGGCGCCCTGGCTACGAGCTGAATCGAGGCAGCTGCTCGCGGCTGAGCGGCAGGCGTTAGACGCACAAATCTGATGCCGGGACAATAGCTTGCCAAGCGTTCCAACGAGGAACGCGATTTCACTCATATCGGTGTGGTGGAGGCGACGAACCATGACCGAACGCCTTTTGGCGGTCCCTGACGGGTACGACCCAAGCTCGCAGGCCATCGTCGGTCTGATGGCCGCCGGCCTCGACGACCTATCCCGCCGACTGCGGGAGACGGTGGCCGGCCTCGAGGTGGAGCACCTCGAGTGGCAGGAACATCCCGGCCGCAGCACCATTGGCATGCTGATGGCGCACCTCGCCGCCAGCGAAATCGGTTACTTCTACGTCGCCTGCGCCGGTCTCTCTTACCAGGACGCGAAGCCCATCCTCCACGAGCACCTTGGCATCGACTGGGACGGCGTCCTCGTCGGGATCCATGCCACAAGCCTCAAGGGGCGAGACCTCGATGGGTATTTGGATCTCCTGGCGCGCGCCCGGCGTGCGACCCACGAGTTGCTCAAGACCTGGGACGACCTGTCCCTCGGCAGGACCCTTGGCGGCGCGGGAACCGGAATGACCATCTCGCACCGCTGGCTGCTGTACCACGTCCTTGAGCATTTCGCCGCCCACTTCGGCCAGATCTGCAGCGTGCTGCACTGCATGCGAGACCGCGACGTGCCGGGCCTACCGAAGAAACGTGTGGTGTTCTAGGCTGGGTTGCCGTTGATGTAACCAGCTCAGCTGACATACGAAAGATGGTCGAGAGTGCGGTCGCCCAGTACGGCGGGTTGGACTATGCGTTTAACAATGTTGGATTCGTCGGGTCGACCGCCGGCGTCGCCGACACAAGCGAGGCAGATTGGCACCACGCCGTGGCGACGAACCTGACCAGCGTGTGGCTGTGCATGAAATACGAAATCCCCGAGATGCTCAAGCGCCAAGGATGCGCCATCGTGAATCGGATGCGGCCTCACATGTCACCGGGCACGTCATGCCGATTGACGGCGGATGGACTGCACGCTAGCGCTCACCGTGTGTATCGGTGGGTCTATGCCGAAGCACAACCAAGAAATCGAGTCATCGTGATGTTTGAGAGTGAGTGAGAGTGAGGTAGAGAAATGGGCGTCTCGTCTTCCGTCGCATCGCCGGCTGGCACCTAACCAGCGAATGGAGCCGACGCGCGGTTATTCTGTCGCGCCCGGCTTATTCGAAACGTTAGATGGCCAGACTCAGTTCGAGGGAATCGATCCGGGTCGATGTGCAATCTCCGGAAACTTCTTGAGGACGTTCTTGTCGAAGGTGGCGAGAGGTAGGCTGCGTTGCGCTGCCAGCTCAACGAACAGCGTGTCGTAAACCGCGGTACCGGAGGTCAGCGCTCGGGTCAACGCGGATTGCCACAGCGATCGACTTGCAACCGACTCGATTCCGAGGCGGGCTGCTAAGTCGAGTTTCTGGTGTCCTTCATCGGTGGGCAAGACGCCCATTCGAACAGCCATCCAGACGGTGTTGGCGAGCTCGGCTTCCCAATGGGTCGGGGCACAGGGTTCTTCGACGGTTCGCCAGAACTGCCGCACTTCCTCAACAAATGGCTCTGTGCCGAGCAGGTAGTAGGCCACGACGTTTGTATCGACGACCGCTTTCACTCGCGCCCTACTCCGATCCAGGCTTCCACTTCACGCGCCTTGGGTCGGCGCGATTGCCGCGTCCACGACTGCTCGACTTCGTCGAGGAGCGCCAGCCGGTCCCCGACGTGCTGTTCGAGTACGGCCCGCACCTCCTGCTCCATCGAGCGGCGGTTGCGCCGAGCCAGGGCCTTGAGCGACTTCACGACTTTGGTGGACACGTTTCGCACAGTCAGGGTTGCCATATAGCGCCTCTTGCTAGCATAATGCTAGCATTCGAACGGGCCGTCTCACAAGCCGCTGCACCCGACGGCCGCTGGTGCGATCGTGAGCAGCCGCGGGTGAGCGCAGGCCCTTAGGCAGACAAATGGGAGTACCCGGTCGGCTAGTCGAGATGGCACGTCACCACCTGCGAGGGCACCTCCGCGAGAGCGGTGAGCTCTTGTACAGTGGTGCGTCGACGCTTCGATGTGGCGAGCTGTATCTGCTTGGGCACAACCCGGGCGGCGACGCCAACAACCGCGCCTTACCGCAGCTCGGCCGAACTCTCCATGACCTGCCAACAAAAGACTGGAACAATTACCTCGTCTCATGGAACGGGCGGCCAGACGGTCAAGCGCCCCTTCAGCGTCGTGTGAAGTGGTTACTCAAGCGCCTCGGAGTCGAGCCAAGCAAGGTGGCGGCGTCGAATCTCATCTTCATGCGGAGCCCTGACGCCGCAGGGAGTCGATATCGCGACTACTCGCGTCTGTGCTGGCCCGTTCACAAGCAGATTCTGGAGATCGTTCGGCCCAGGTTGGTTATTGCCTATGGAAATGGGGCGCAATCACCGTATCGGTTTCTTCTCGCTCAGTACGGTTTTCCGGCCGAGGATTCCTGTCCGTCCGGTCACCGCCCTTGGGTGTGCCGCACGTTTGTTGTTCCGGGGAGCTTTCGGGTTGTGGGCGTTCCTCATCTGAGCAGGTACGACATTTCGGCCCACAGCGACGTTGTCTCTTGGATCAAGAAATTGCCAAGGCCGCGACGGGCTGCCTAACCAACGAATGGAGTCGTCGCGCCAATCGTCTCGTGCCATCATGTCGCCGCGGCGCGCGGCTCATTCGTAATCCGTTTCTCGTGGCCCGATACGTCACGGATCTGGTCAAGGATTCTGAAACCGGAGTTGAATCGGTGCGGTGGAAGAAGCCCCCAAGGTACAAGGCAGTTCCCGGGACGTTTGATATGCGCCAGGCGCGTGGTGCGATAGGGGACAGCGTGACGGAATTGTGTCAGGGCCGTTGAGTGGCCGGCAGCCGAATAGGTATGGGGTTCCATCGAGTCTAACTGGCGGTGTTCGTGATTCTAGGGCCGTCATTCCGGATGCCTAACATTGCCGCTGCAGCCGACGAGCGGCGTGGGTCGACCGAGCTGATTCGACGAGAACGATGAGCGCCCCTCGCTGCTGAGCGCCGATCCGTTAGACAGCTCTAGATTTCGTCGATGTCCAGGTTCTGAAAGGCGAGGCACGTATGCGGTGTCTTGAAGTCGCCGTGAACGGTGAGCGGTTCTGCGTAGCAGGAGCAGACGACGTCCGAATGTTCTGTGCATCGGTCATGTATGACAGGCCGGATGACACGACCGATCGCGACAAGACATCACTCAAGGTCCGGGGTCTGTCCGGCGATGTGGAAACAGACTACTACTGGGGCGAGGAGGCATTCGCGCTGAGGGCGGGTGATGTTGTGACGATTCGCGTCGTCGACGACGTGGTCGTGGACAAGCCGATCCCCGTTCCGACTCCACTAAGTTCCCGGAACGTGAGGAGGGCACTCAAGCGAGCGCGAGCTAGGTTGCCCGAATCGCTCGCCGGACTCGATCTATCCACGCTTGATCAGAAAAGAAGGGTCACCCTCAAAAGTCTGTTGTTTTGGTGTGCGCTCTCCGTGCTCGCCTTGGCGCTATGGTTCTTTGGGTCGTGAACGACTGGGAAAGTCGCGAGGCAATCGCAGGCCAGAGGTCCGCGCATCGATTCGCCATCTAACAGCGGCTGGACCCGTCGGCGGCCGCGTGGCCAACGAATTGATTTGAACCAACCGGCAAAAGGCCGCCGCGTCGGCCGCATTACGTTAGTGCTCGACGAAGATCGTGGAAAGAATTGCGAATGCCCAGTTACCGAGGGAATATCGGCAACTTACTGCAGCACTGGGTCCTTTGCGAGCTCGTCGAGTTCTGCAATGACCAGTGGCCGAAATTGCGTTTTGTTGACGGTTACTCCATGGCACCTCTGGCGAAGGAGCGGCCGAAATCACACTGGTCGAGCCAACTCTTCGACCATGCAAGAAATCGAGCGAAACGCGAGAGCATCTACGAACGCACTTGGTCAGGTTTGGATCGCTGCGCCTCGGGTTATCCAAGTAGCGCGGCATTCCTGGCAGCTCTCTGGCGGGGTCAGTATTCGATGGTTCTGTGTGAGTACGATGACGTCACGGTTGGCGAGCTCCGAAGCTGGAAGGCAGATCGGGAGAGAGAACCGCGTTGCGGCGGAGTCGAGGTCGCTACAGGAGACTGGAGACAGAGGTTCGAGGCGGCGGTGGCTGACGCGGATCCCTTGTTCCTGTCATTCGATCCGGACATGTTCAGCTGCAGCGATGCCTCTGATGATGGCCGCAAAATGACTTCCTCCGATCTAGCGCGCATTGTGCGAGTTGTACCGGCGACAGGGCCCGTACTCATGCAGCTGTCGACCTACTCCGTCAATGGAGCGAACACCCAAGCGAAGGTCAAGGCCGCTGTGAGCTCCGGCCTCGACGGCGCAGGTCTCGAGCTGCTTGCGGTTGTGAAGACCGATGAACAAATGATGTCGATGGTTCTCGGACGTTCTTGCGCTGATGCCATGGTCGAGAAGATCTCCGCGATGCCCGAGAGGTTCGAATCATGGCTGTATCAGGTCAAGGCGAGCTTTGCGGTGTGGACGCAGCCTAACCAGCGGCTGCACCCGACGACGGCCGGTCCGCAGTTGCCTCCGCTACCGCGGTTAGCTCGTGGCCGCCGCTGAAAACTGGCGTTAGGCAGCACTCAGGGAGCGGGCAATGCGCACTCGACGTGTGTTTCTGTTGCTGATCGCACTGCTGTGGCTCGCCAGGCTGGCCCCCGGCCAGCGGGCTGCCAATCAACCCATCCAGTGGATCGTACGAGAAACCTCCGGCGACGATCAGTGGGGGTACGTGGCACCAGATGGCGCGGCCATTACGTATTCCAGGTCTATGGATGGGCAGACGTGGCAGCTTTTGGTTACCAACCCCGACGGCCAGTCACCGCGACCATTTCTGATAGCGCCACCCGCGGCGAGCCTCACGCGCGGCGCCTGGTCGCGGCCCCACCACCGCTTTGCGTTCACAGGTAGCAGTGCCGGGGATGTTGGCACGGCCGTCTATGTGGTCGACGCCACTGGTCGAGACGTAAGGCGTGTTCCCGCTCAGGGTGTGTCCGCGCGAGCGATGTACGCTTCGTGGATGCCCGATGGGCGGTCGGTCGTAGTGGTGGATTACGGCGCGGCTGGTGGAAGCGCGCTCTATCGAATTGATATTGAATCAGGAAGGAGCAGCGCGCTTACGAACCCCGCAGAGTTTCTCGTGGGCATGCCGAGTGTTTCTCCCAATGGTCAATTGATCGCCTTTGCTGGCCAACCGAATCGAGGAGCTACATACGACCAAACCAAGAACCAGATTTGGATACTGCCAATGGGCGGTCGTCCCTACCAAGTGAGCGCGGGGCAGGGCCGACAGCCGGACTGGTCACCGGACGGTCGGTGGCTGGCGTTTACGTCCAATCGCGGCGACTCGACCGGGCGTCACGCCGTGTTCGTCGTCGACCCCACGGGTCACAATCTCATTCAGCTGACGGACCATTCTCCGGACGCTCAGCATCCGGTCTGGTCGCCTGATGGCACGTGGTTGATGTTTTCAGCAGAGGCACCGGAACGACGTGGGGTGTTTGGGCTCGCGCGAATCACTGTTCCGGCGTTGCCGAAGTAATCTGTGCGGCCTAACCGCGGCTTGCAGCCGGTGCGATCCTGAACGACCGCTGGTGAACGCTGGCCGTTAGGCCGCTGTGCACGTGTCGCGTTCAGAGGGAGGTCGCTATGCGGCGACTCGTTGTCGTTGTCCTTCTCGCACTGTCGGCGTCAGGCCTTGCCTGCAATCAGGGGGGGCCGACCGTTCCGGCGCCCGGTGTGCCCGCGTCCCCCGCCGTCAGGTATGGTGCCAATTCCGAAGCCGGCGGTACCTTCATGCACGACGGCGTCACGCTCTATTACGAGGTGTATGGCGCTGGAGATCCCCTCCTGATCGTGCACGGCAACGGCGGCAGCATCGCCGACGTGCGTGCCCAGATCGATCACTTTCGCAAAGGCTACAAGGTGATCGCGATGGACAGCCGCGATCAAGGGAAGTCCGGCGACAGCTCCGACAAGCTCACCTACGAGAAGATGACCGACGACCTGGCTGCGCTGTTGGACCACCTGAAGACGGGTCCGGTGGACGTGCTGGGGTGGAGTGACGGGGGCATCGAGGCGCTTCTCCTCGGCATCCGGCATCCGGCGAAGGTCAAGAAGATCGTGGCGATGGCGGCCAACCTCAATCCCAGCGACAAGGCGCTGCGCCCCGACATCCTCGATCTAATCAGGCAGTCGATGGCGGCGGTCCCCGCTGCCGATCGCGACACGCCCCGCGGCCAGCGCGAGCTCAAGGTGACCGGCATGATGCTCGAGGAGCCGAACATTGACGCCAAGGCGCTCGAAGCCATCACGGCACCCACCCTGGTACTGGCGAGCGATCACGATGCGATCGTCGACCAGCACACCGTCGAGATCTACCAGCACATCCCGAACGGCCAGCTCGCCATTTTCCCGAACGCCACGCATATGATCCCGTTCGACGACCCCGCCACATTCAACGCCACGGTCGAGCGGTTCCTCCGAACGCCGTTCGTGAAGCGGGACCGGATCGGCGACACCGTCAAGTCGCTGGAGAAGCTGCGCAGCCTCGCCGCGGCACCCGCTCGCTGAGACGGGCACCCCCATATCGCATACTGTCGCCGCTCCGTCGCGAAGATCTGCTGAACGACGATTTGCACGGTTGTCACTGCTTCATCTCGGGCCAGAAGCTGAGATCACCCCCTACATCGTCCCCATCGAATCCGTCCCGAGCTTCGACAGGGCGAAGCGCTGTTTCTTTCTGTCTGCGACATTGATCGATGGTTCCATATGGAATCTCATGGAGCACGTAAGGCCGCGGCCCAACATCGCGCTGGAGCCGACGGCGGCGGTCGCCTCTGCTGCGATTCACGCGGTGCGGCGCCGCGGCTCAGCGCGGAACGTTATGCAGCGCGAGAATAGGAGGACAGGAGGATGCGATGGGACCCCGATACGTCTTGAGCGTTGCTGCGGTTGCGGTGGGCTTTGCAGTGTTCTTCGCGATTGGCGGATTCTTCTTGCCGCCCGGAAATGCGGCTATCCCTACGGCCCTCGCCTTCGCTGCGACCGGCCTGTTGGGTGGAGCAGTATCGCGCACATTCAAGCATCAGGAGGAACGCATCAGTAATCTAGAGCGGCGACTGTCCGATGAGAGTCATGGGACCGCGTAATCAGTCTGGTGGCGAGCGCCGAGATCAGAATGGAGGGCAGTGCATGCGGACGTGATGTTTTGTGCCCTGTAGCTCGAAACGTTGGTTCCTTGGTTCCGCATTGGTAGGCGGGATCCCGAGCAGTTCTGGTACTCGACGCGCTGCCGAACAGCCGCTGCAGCCGACGAGCGACGTTGAACGGCAGGTCATTTCGAGACAGCAGGCGCCGCTCGCGGCTGAGCGGCGTGACGTTAGACAGTGAACTGGGACGCACGTAGATACACTGTGTCAATTTTGAAAGCCGGTCGGAATTCGGACGATCACGCGGTGGAGTCCGTTGGTCTGATGTCGAGGCCTCGTGTGCTTGCGCGGAGCCATCCCGGCCGTCTGCCGACGAGACCTGTTAACCCACGAAGTGCGATGATATGAGCACATCGCCTCAGAGTGTCTATCGCTGGACAAGCAGTCGCGCTGTGCGGATCCCTGTTGCAAGTGCGCCGCCCACGTAAATAGAATCCTGGCGGACGGAGTACCCGATGCGGCCGTCCGGAATCGCTCAACTACTGGTTGGTCTGGCCATGGTGCTGGCGGGTGGCTGCGGTGCACAGGGAAGCGGCAGCCAGACACCGACCTCTCCGAGTCAGCCGATCCCGACGCTTCCGGTTCCACTACCAAGTGCGGAGACATCGGGCCGAATCGGCAATCTGGGTACATCCGCGGACATCATCACGTACAACCAGAGTGTCAATGTCGGCTTTTCCATCCCCGTCGAAGGCCTCATAGAGCGGCTCCAGGGCATCATTACGAGATGGGAGCTCCCGATTCCCGTCTATATTGCTCCATCCATAACGGGAACATGCGTGACCGAAGCCATGAGCTACTGGCAGTCGGTGACTGGCCTGTCTTTCGTCCTGGTGACCGCTGACGCGGAGCGGAGAATCACAGTGCGCGCTGCTGGGGCTGACGAGTTGAACACCTCCGGAGGATCCGGATTGGTCTATCGCACATATCCGAATAATCAGGCACGGCTCGGAGTAGTCAGGATTCTTACGACGAGTGCAAACTGCGTTGCCCCGTCCTATCCCTTCAGACACGAGTTCGGACACATCATCGGCATCTTCGGCCATATGCCAGGCGGCGGCCTTATGGATGCCTCAGGAGGTTCAATAACGGCATCACAACGAGAGATCGACCTCCTCACACAGTTGTACCGGCTTCCGCATGGCACGAGCATCCAAGCCGACGGGACGTGGCGAGCGGTACAGTGAGACTACGGTGCGCTAGTCCACATCAGTCCATTGCTGCTTGGCGATTGGTGGCCTCATCGCGTAGGCACGAAGAAAGCGTTGTCCAACACGCGCTGGAGCCGACGGCGCATGTGACAATGTGAGCGTCGCGGCTCAACGCAGCCGTTAGACGCCCATTGATCTCACTAGTTCTTCGCCGGCACGGTCCAGAGAAACACCCACCGCCCGTCCACGTCGACCCGCTGGTCGGCCTTCCAGCCGAGCATGTCGTAGACGTGCGAGACGACGCGTGTGCCGGGCCGCAGCTCGCGCAGCAGCCGCGGCTTGATGCGCTCGTTGAGCGACGGACTGAGGTAGAGCGCGACGACAGTGGCGGCGCTGAAGTCCGCGGTGAAGAGATCGCCCTGGATGAACTGGACGAGGTGGGACACCCCCGCGACGCGCGCGCCGGCGTTCGATTCGGCGACGAGCTGTGGATTGATTTCGATCCCGACGCCGCGCGCGCCGTACTTCTTCGCCGCGGCAATCACGATCCGTCCGTCGCCGGAACCGAGGTCGTACACAATGTCAGCGCTCGTGACCCTGGCCGCCATGATCATCGCGTCCACGACCTCAGGCGGCGTCGCGACGAAACGGACGTCGGGCAGATGGGTTTGCGCGTCCGCGATGCGCGCGACGGCGCCGGTCGAGACCGCCAGCGGCACGAGCGCTGTGACGATGAGTGCTATTTTTCCCACAGAAGCTGCCACCATTTTCGCCCGTCATCGGCGGACATTTCCGCCTTCGCGGAAGGCTACGGCGGGCAAGCAGGTCCGCGTAGGACGGAGGGGCCGACTTTTCCACCTCCGCCAAGGCCACGGTGGACCCGCATAGCGCGAAGCGCGGCGGCGGGCAGGTCGGCTCGATGACATGGAGAACTCGCATCGAGCCTCACCGGTTTGCCCGCGTGAAGACCTGCACATCTTGAAGTTCGGGATGGCTGGGCTCCCAGCTGATCGAGGTAAACATTTTGCCGTCGGATGAGACGGTATAGATCACCCATTCGGAAGCCTTGCCATTCGTTTTCTGCAAGCGCACGATCAAATCCGGCGCGGGGTGCCAGTGGGCCAGCGTTTGATCCTTGCCCGGGGTGCGCGGATCAGGATGATCCTTGCCGTCGAACGTAGCCGAATAGGAGTATTCCGGCGACGACGTGGGACTATTGGCCAGCGTGTTTCGAAGACCATCGCCTTCCTGCGCCAATATCCGCATGTGCTGCGTGGGGAAAGTTGCGTGGTCTCCGCGGCGATTGTTGACGGACTTGGTCTGGTCCATCATCCATCTTCCGAAAATGGGATCGGCGGGCTTCGCCGCTTGCGCCAACGCCCGGGAATGCGCGAACACAAGCGTCATCGCCAACGTCATCGCAACCAGCCCCGCACCGATCAATTTGGCCATAAATGTCTTTCCTCTCTTTGACTCTTTGGAAGAAAAGCTATTATCGGCTCGCCTTTCACCCGCGTCTGGTGAACGCCACGGACGCGAAGAGGTGTCGCCAGGGCCACCGGTTGTGGGCGCGGAGGGCACGGGCGGGGAAGCCGCCACGGCACTCCGTGCTCGATGCGGATGGCCAATCCGCCGAACGCTCCGAATGGTGACGTGCGATTTGAAAACAACGCGCGGTGGTCGTCACATGACGACGGACGAGGGAACGCCGCCCGCGGAAGGCGTTAAGACGATCGACGGTCCTCAGGGGTTCTGCAAGC